>ERZ773038.10-NODE-10-length-158225-cov-50.708845_pt1 | contig 158225 bp, 147 predicted proteins | sample MGYA00511665_ERZ773038 | MGnify/ENA primary metagenome ERZ773038 (study PRJEB29015, sample SAMEA2737966) | human oral metagenome | biome: human oral; feature: human-associated habitat; material: dental | place: China | collected 2028 ... | reverse complement strand
GACACCACAGTATCGAGCTCCCAGTGACCAAAGGTCTCACGATTCCTGACCTCTTTAGGACGTTTGGCAATCGACGTACCAATCCTAAATGTTCCACGTGTTTCTTTGGGTTGTCGAGTTTTTCCTTTACGACGAAGGACGCTTAAATCCAGATCAATCAAAGCAGCATAGAGCCAGTTATAGATAGTTTTAAAAGCTACCATTGGCTTTTGTTCAAGCTGATAGCGGCCACAAATCTGTTCAGGCGACCAGGAGGATTTTAAACCGTCCTCAATTTCCTTTTTCAACTTTGGTGTCAAACGAGACTTCCGACCTTTTTGCTTAGCCCTGTGGTCGTACTGTTCCTGTGCTAAGGCTGCGGAATAACCATTTTGGCATCGTCTTAACTCTCTTGAAATAGTAGACTTATGGACGCCAAGTTTATTTGCAATTTGGCAAGGTTTCAAACCTAATTCTAAGTAGGTTTCTATCTTTATTCGGTCGGTTATGGTAAGATGGGAGTAGCTCATAGTTTTTCCTCGGGTTCTGTTTGTGTGGTTACTTACAGTTTACACCAATGAAACGCTATGAGTTTTTTGTTGCACTATATTTTACAATTTATCGTTTTAAAAAAATATTTTTCAAAAAGGTCAAAAAAAGTCAAAAACACTATTGACCTTTACTGATCAATATGATATATTATTATCACAGGGTTAGGAGATGAGAGGAGAACCCTGATGAAGAAACTGGTTGTTTTGTTTAAAAATTGAAGACGGGCTAAAACCTAGAAAAAAGTGAAGCTACTAGAAAATCAAGATTTTCTATTCCTTCCCTATTTTCATACGGTTTTCCTAAGGCCCTTTGTAACATGGCTTTTTATTTTTCAATAGAAGGTCAAAAAAGGTCAGAATTTGATTCCAATCTCGGAACTTTAGGTTCTGAAAAAATTTTTTGAATAAAAGGTCAGTAATAGTCAAATATAAAATTAGAAAAGTAAAGAGGTACTCTTATGAACAACAATTTTGGATTTAACAATATGGACGATATTTTCAATCAACTGATGGGTAACATGGGCGGTTTCAATTCAGAAACTCGTCGCTACCGCATCAATGGTCGAGAAGTCACTCCGGAAGAATTTAACTACTATCGCCAAACTGGTCACCTGCCTAATCAAGAAGCAATCCAAGACGGGGCTTCCCAAGCAAACCAAGGGCAAATCAAGCAAGGTGGTATCCTGGCTAATCTGGGGCGTAACCTGACAGAAGAAGCTCGCCAAGGCAAGCTGGATCCTGTTATCGGTCGGAACCAAGAAATTCAAGATACAGCAGAAATCTTGGCTCGTCGGACCAAGAATAATCCTGTCCTAGTCGGTGATGCTGGTGTTGGTAAGACAGCGGTTGTTGAAGGCTTGGCCCAAGCTATTGTCGCAGGTGATGTGCCTGCTGCTATCAAGAACAAGGAAATTATCAGCATTGATATTTCAGGTCTGGAAGCTGGTACCCAATATCGTGGGGCATTTGAAGAAAACATTCAAAAGCTGATGGATGAAGTCAAACAAGCAGGTAATATCATTCTCTTCTTTGATGAAATTCACCAAATCTTGGGTGCTGGTAGTACTGGTGATGGTCAAGGCTCTAAGGGATTGGCCGACATTATCAAGCCTGCCCTCTCTCGTGGTGAGCTAACCGTGATTGGGGCAACGACCCAAGATGAATACCGTAACACCATTTTGAAGAATGCAGCTCTGGCTCGTCGTTTCAATGAAGTTAAGGTCAATGCTCCTTCGGCAGAAGATACCTTCGCTATCCTGCAAGGGATTAAGCCCCTCTATGAACAACACCACAATGTGGAATTGCCAGATAGTGTTTTGAAGGCTGCGGTGGATTATTCTATCCAATATATGCCCCAAAGGGCCCTGCCTGACAAGGCTATTGACTTGGTCGATGTGACGGCGGCCCACTTGGCAGCTCAACATCCAGCAACCGATGTTAAGACCTTGGAAGCTGGTATTGCTAAAGCCCGTGACCGCCAACAAGCTGCAGCTGATAAGGAAGATTACGAAGCAGCTCTGGCTGAAAAAGTAAAGATTGATGACTTGCAAAAACAAATTGACAACCATACCGAAAATCAAAAGGTTGTGGCGACAGTCAATGATGTGGCTCAAGCGGTTGAACGGATGACTGGTATTCCTGTTTCACAAATGGGGGCCAGCGACATTGAACGCTTGAAAGAAATGGGTAGTCGCCTGAAAGGCAAGGTTATCGGTCAAGATGAGGCAGTTCAAGCCGTCAGCAAGGCTATTCGTCGGAACCGAGCTGGTTTTGATGAAGGTAATCGCCCAATCGGTAGCTTCCTCTTCGTCGGACCTACTGGGGTTGGTAAGACCGAATTGGCTAAGCAATTGGCCCTGGATATGTTTGGTACCAAGGATGCCGTTATTCGCTTGGATATGTCTGAATATAGCGACCGGACGGCTGTTTCTAAATTGATTGGTACGACTGCTGGTTATGTGGGTTACGATGACAATTCCAACACTTTGACCGAACGGGTTCGTCGCAATCCTTATTCTATTATCCTCCTTGATGAAATCGAAAAGGCTGACCCACAAGTCATCACCTTGCTTTTGCAAGTTTTGGACGATGGTCGCCTGACCGATGGTCAAGGCAACACCGTCAACTTCAAGAATACTGTGATTATCGCCACCTCTAATGCTGGCTATAGCTTTGGTGCTGTGCCAGAAGAAGATGGTAAGGAAGTTAGTCTGCGAGATAAATTAGCACCATTCTTCCGTCCAGAATTCCTTAACCGCTTCAACGGGGTTATCGAGTTCTCTCATTTATCTAAAGAAGATTTGCAGGAAATTGTTGACTTGATGCTGGATGAAGTCAACCGCACCTTGGCTAAGAAGGGTTTGACCTTGGAAGTCAGCGATGCGGCTAAGGCTTACCTGATTGAAGAAGGTTACGATGAAGCCATGGGAGCACGGCCTCTGCGTCGGGTCATCGAAGGCCAAATTCGTGACAAGGTCACCGACTTCTATCTGGATCATCTGGATGTCAAAGCTCTCAAGGCCGATATGGTTGACGGTAAGTTAGTCATTTCTCAAGCCTAATGACTTGAATTTTTACCTCGTCTAGTTTCTTTTCTAGCATTCTGGTCGAGAAGCTCTCACTCCACAAGGGTGGGATTTTTTTTGCGATTGAATACTCTTCGAAAATCAAAACTACCCGTCGTTAACTCACTTTGCCGTACTTGCTGAGGAAAACAAGGCTTTCCTCATTTCCCGCCTCAAAAGGTCTCCCAGATCTTTTGAGCTGTCGCGGTTCGTGCGACACAGAACACAGTTGGTCGATGTTACCAACTGTGTGAAGTTAGTGAGGGGGCTAGGCAATCGCCATAGAGATTGCCGTTAAACATCAGTTACTTTAGTGACTTGATGTCTTTGCCCCTTTCCTCGGTCACTTCTAATTTTCTTTGAGTATAAATATCGGACAGCAAATCTGGGGCGTGCTATAATGAAAAAATAGAAATGAGGAAGTATATCTATGACTCTTATTGCATTAACAGGGGTGACTGGTCATCTGGGTGGTCAGGTTGCCCAACTCCTAGAGGGAAAAAATTTAAACTTACGTTATTTGGCGAGACGGCCAGAGCGGGCTCCTAAAGTTGCAGGAGTGCCTGTTTTCCGATCGGCCTATGACCAATCCCCAGAGACCTTGGAGGCTTTGTCTGGTGTGGACGTTCTCCTCATGGTTTCAGCTAGCGAGAGTCTCAACCGCTTGGCTGAGCACAAGGCTTTCATTGATAGTGCCAAGGAAGCTGGCGTTAAGCACATCGTTTACACCTCCTTCTACAATGCCAGCGATCAGGCCACCTTTACTTATAGTCGAACTCATGCAGCGACGGAAAATTATATTAAGGAGCAGGGCTTGGCCTATACCTTTGTCCGTGATAATTTCTATTTGGATTTCTTTCTTGAATTGGGGCAAGCCTATGGCGAAATCAAGGGTCCTGCTGGAGATGGTAGGGTCTCCGCGGTTGCTCGTCAGGATGTTGCTCAAGTTTTGGCGAAGATTTTGGAAAATCCAAGCAACTGGACAAATCAAACCCTCGATATGACGGGGCCAGAAGATTTGACCATGACTGATGCGGCAGCTATTCTTAGTCAGGGCTTGGGAAAGACGGTCCGCTATATCCCTGAAACAATCGAAGAGGCCTACCAGTCTCGTAAGGCTTGGCCGGCGGAAGATTGGGAGTATGATGGTTGGGTGTCAACCTACACCGCCATTGCAGCAGGTGAGCAGGCCGGCCTGACCAATGATGCCGACCGAGTTTTAGGCCGTAAGCCAATCAGCCTGGCAGACTTAATCAAAGAAACGAGTCAGGATTAGAATTGTGGCCTTAGATCCAATGACTGACGGCTCCGCGAATTTGAACTCTTGCTTGACAAGATTAGGTCAGCGGGTTACTGAATGACTTTGTCGAAATATCAGAATTATCTAATCTAGTTTTGGCTTAGCTCAAACTGGGTCAATAGCTCTAAACTCAACTTGTCTTGTTAAGATCTGTAGAAAAAACGTTGGAAGATATTCCAGCGTTTTCTTTTGTGTTTGATTTGTGGTTCTATTTGTTAATGGTTAGTTCTGTCAGTTGGCTCTTGATAGCTTCTAAGTCCGTACCAGCCTGGAGGAGGGCAGCAGCAGTATAGGCTCCTTCAACGATTGGGACAGAATTAATAATGATTTCCTTGTCCGTAAAGTCTGCCACCATTTCTAGGTTCATCTTGGCAGAGCCTAGGTCAAAGAAGACCAGGAGGGTGTCCTTGTCATTTTGCTCAACGACTGCCTGAACCTGGTCGAAGGAGGTACCGATGCTACCATCTTCTGTCCCGCCGACATAGGTGATAGAGATGTCCTTAGCAACCTCGGAAATCAGGTCAAGGACCCCCTGGGCAATATTTTTGGAATGGGAGACGACAACGATTCCAATATCAGACATTTAGGCACCTCCAACTTCTAAGAGAGCCTTGAAAAGTAGGCCAGAAGAAGAGGAGCCTGGGTCAATATGACCGATGGAACGCTCACCCACATAGGAGGCCCGTCCCTTGATGGCTTTCATGTCCTTGCTGGCTTGAACCAGCTGGTCAATGACTGCTGCATTTAACTTATTTTCTTTAAGTGCGTCCAGAACGCCGGCCCAGACATCCACCATGGTTTTTTCATTGGTCGTGGCCTTGCCTCGTTTTTGAATCATCTCGAGGCCAGCTTCAATCAGACCAGGCAAATCAACTCCGGCCTGTTCTGCCTTGGTCATACCCATAAAGGCAGAACCGTAGAGGGGACCGGATGCTCCCCCGACCTTGCTTAATAATTGCATGGAGACCAGTTTGAAGAGGTCAGCAGTAGTAGCAGGCTCAGACTGGTCCAGAGCTTCCATAACGGCAGCCATCCCCCGAGCCATATTGCTTCCGTGGTCGCCATCGCCAATCGGGGTGTCCAATTCTGATAGGTAATCTTTGTTTTCTTGGATTTTGTCATTGAAGCTTGTCATCCAAGCCTTGGCAATCTTTATGTCCATGATAGGCTTCCTTCCTAATAATTCCTTGCACCTAAATTTTACCAGGCAATAGTAGTTACAGGGCTTTCCAGAGCTGCTTGCCAACTGTCCTCTTCTAATTTGATGAGGGTCAGGGATAGGCCAGCCATATCCAGCGAGGTCATATAATTGCCTAATTTCTTATAACTAATCTCCAAGCCCTTTTCTTGCAGGAGACTAGCCACATCATTAGCAAAGATGTACTGTTCCATGAGTGGGGTTGCTCCCATACCATTGATGAGGATGCAGAACTTATCACCAGTCTTAGCTTGGAAGGAGTCGGTCAATTTCGTTACCAATTCCTTGGCCAATTCCTTGGAAGTCCGCATTTTTTCCCGGCGGTAACCAGGTTCACTATGGATACCAATGCCAAATTCAATCTCATCATCGGCTAGAACAAAACCAGGTTTGCCGACTTCGGGAACAGTAGCCCCGCTTAGAGCCAAACCGACGGTATGAATATTTTTGCCCAGCTTATCAGCTAAAGTCTTGATTTCTTCTAAAGATTGGCCTGAGCGAGCGGCTTCTCCTAAAATTTTATGAACGAGAATGGTACCTGCGACGCCCCGACGGCCTTGGGTGTAGAGGCTGTCTTCAACGGCAATGTCATCATCGACAATAACGCTAGCCACCTGAATACCTTCCATCTCGGCCATATCTTGGGCCATTTCAAAATTCATGACATCACCAGAATAATTCTTGATAACCATGAAGACCCCAGCACCCTCATCGGCTTCCTTAATGGCTTGGAAGACTTGGTCAGGAGTAGGAGAAGTAAAGACCGCTCCGCAAACAGCAGCTGACAACATGCCTTGACCGACAAAGCCAGCATGAGAAGGTTCATGTCCGCTACCCCCGCCAGAGATGAGGCCAACCTTGCCAGTTTTTTCTGCATTTCTAGCAATGATGTCAAATCCTTCGACTCGATGAACTAAGTCGCTATGAACGTAAGCTAAGCCGTCCAGCATTTCTGTCACGACATCGCTTGCCCGATTGATAATTTTTTTCATGAGAATGCCTCCCTTTAAACTGAAATGAGTGTGAATAGGAATTCTAAATACTAGTCTAGTCCGATTACCTGACTGATATTGTGAATTCGTTTACATTCTTACTTTCATTATAGAGTCTAATTAGAATCTAGGCAAGAATTAGCTGTAAGTCTGGGATTTCTTGGTAGGAAAAAGTGGAGACTAGGCTGGTCTCATAGTCGATTTCCTTTAGGCTGAGAGGGATCTAGCAGTTTGTTGCAAGGTCTGGGTGAACTTGCTGACCAAATTCATCCGCTCCCTCACCTGGTAGGCTGACTTGGCTTGCTCGTCCAGCTCCCACCTTGCTTTTTAGGGGCTGACTTGCTATAATAACTTAAGATTTAGCTGATTTAAATCATTGAATTTCAGCTTTACAAGATACATAAAAATGATTAAAAGGAGATTTACCCATGGGACGTAAATGGGCTAATATTGTTGCCAAGAAAACAGCTAAAGATGGTGCTAACTCGAAGGTTTACGCTAAGTTTGGGGTTGAAATTTATGCGGCTGCCAAGCAAGGCGACCCTGATCCAGAATCTAACTCAGCCTTGAAATTCGTTTTGGAAAGGGCGAAGCAAGCGCAAGTACCAAAACACGTTATCGATAAGGCTATTGACAAGGCAAAGGGGAATACCGATGAAACTTTTGTTGAAGGGCGTTACGAAGGCTTTGGGCCAAATGGCTCGATGATTATTGTTGATACCCTGACTTCCAATGTCAATCGGACAGCGGCCAATGTTCGTTCAGCCTTCGGGAAGAACGGCGGAAACATGGGTGCTTCTGGTTCTGTTTCTTATATGTTTGACCGCAAGGGTGTCATTGTTTTCAAGGGTGAAGATGCCGATAGCATCTTTGAACAACTCTTGGAAGCTGATGTTGATATCGATGATGTCGAAGCAGAAGATGGGTCAATCACAGTTTATACTGCACCAACTGATCTCCACAAGGGAATGGAAGCCCTGCGGGCCAACGGTGTGGAAGAATTCCAAGTTACCGAATTAGAAATGATTCCGCAATCTGAAGTTCAACTGTCTGGCGAAGATTTAGAAGTCTTCCAAGGCTTGATTGATGTCCTGGAAGATGACGAGGACGTCCAAAAGGTCTACCACAATGTAGATTTTGGGGAATAAGATTAATCAAAAAAGGCTGGGTTTTCCCAGCTTTTTTCAATGAAAAAAGACCTCAGTATGGGTCTTTTTAATGTCTATTACTCCTGTCTTATCAATACTTCGTTATTTTTTCAATCTGGCAGTTACCATTTCTTTTAGACTAAAAATTACTAGAATTAAAGTAATAGTCCAAGCAACACGTGTCGCTAGTAGGAGATTATTAGGCCAGAGATTTAAGCAGGTTGCACCTATCGCTGAACCACTTGCAATAGCAACATTTTGGGCTATCCGTTGTAGTGCTCCTGCACTACCTTGCATTTCTATAGGACTTGCTTGCATGATGCTAGCGATATTAGCAGGCTGGAAGTAGCCACCGCCAATACCATAAATGAATAGACCTAAGGTTAGAAGGAAGTAGGGCCACTTCGGGGTCAGTAGCAGCAGGAAAATCAAGGATAGACAGATGATACCTAATCCTAATCGACTAAAGAATATATTTTTACTTCCATCGTTTAATTTTCCAGAAACTCGTGAAAATATTACCAGGCTGGCTGGAGCACCTAAAACAAGGAAGCCCGTGAGGCCAAATCCTAAATGGTAGAGCTGTTCGAAGATAAAGGGAGGTAGTAAAAATATTACAGCTGATGTGAAACCGAATGGGATGGTCTGCAATAAATAAGATGACAATTTGGAGTTAGCTCTTACTTTCTTAACGTTTATAAGTGGGTTGGTCTTTTTTAATTCAAAGCGGTAAAATAACCAGCCGATTAATAGACTAATAACGATTAAAACAAGACTAATCACTAATAGCCTAGGCCTGCTTAATAATGACAGTCCTAATAAAAGGAAAATTAACATTACGGCATTGATAATTGTGCCAAGTCTATCTAACTTTTGATTAGTAGTATTCTCAGCTATTCTTTTAAGAAGATAGTGGTTAAAAATGATGGCGATGATTGCAAAGGGGACATTAATCCAGAAAATAAAGTGCCAGATGTTTAAGGAGAGTAAGATTCCTCCTAGAGATGGACCCAATACGGGACCAAGCCCTATCATAACTCCTAAAACACTGATGGAACTATTTTTATTCTCTTCTGAGACTAAGGTTGTAATTAAAGCAGCGGATGTAGCTTGCAAGGCAGCGGCTTCGATTCCTTGGATAACACGGCCAGCAATCAGCCAACCAATACTGTTTGCAAAGCCACAAAAGAGTGAACTAAGTCCAAAGAGAATAAATCCAAGGTAAGAAATCTTCAATTTTCCAAATTTATCACTAAAGATACCCAAGGGGAGAATAAAGATAGCTAAGTCTAAAGAGTAGCCTGTAACTGCGATGGCTGTAATATTAGTTGTTGTTTGAAAATGCACCTTTAAAAAAGATAAGGCCACATTTATAATACCTGTATCCAAGGTTGACAAGAGCATTCCAAGACCAGCAATAGTAGTTATTAGTGAGTCTCTTAATCTGCTACTCATTGTTTTTTACCTCCTCGTTTTCATTAGCTTCGGCACTATATCTTGAATAGTTACTATCGTGTATCATATAACCTAACTCCTTTTCTAAAAATTATAGACATGATACAATGGATGGAAATGATAATCAATCGATTCTAGGAATTTCGAATTGAAAGGAGAGCTTACTAAATGGCCATAACTATTCGGTTTAGTAATTACGCTATTAAGACTGATGAAACTCTGACTCAAAGGGTACAATTTGTCTATTCTCCTCTCAATGAACTCTTTAGAAGCCTGCATGTTTTATTAAATCCACGTCATCATGGTACCAATATCGATTGGGCAATTAAAACTCAGGAAAAATTGACAGATGATTTTTATGAAAGTCTTCACTATTTTCAACCTCTTTACGAACTAGGTGTTTCTCCAATTTATCTTATGCAATTTTCGGTATCATGCTACGACACTTGATGAAGAAATACAATGTTTAAGAAAATTTCTTATTGAACTACCTACCTTTAAGTTGATTGAGCAATTAGAAAAAGTAGCCAATGAGCGAGAGAATTCCTTTATTCCCCAATTGGCAAAAGGTCTAGAGTGGAAAGATTTTTCTCTAAACAAGGATAAGCAGTTAATTAACGATTTAAAGACTGATGCATCTGGAGTTTATCAACGACTTTTTAACTTTATTGATTGGTATAGACGAGAAATATATGACGATACATGGACCGAAAAATCACTCCAACAGAAACTATTAGCTGAGATTCGAAAGCAATCCTTATTCTTAAGAAAGCACGGTTTAGTTGAAATGTTTAATCATTTACAAGTGGATCGTATAAAGTGGAAAAAGGATAATCTGGTTATTATTAAGCCCTCTGATCAAAAGATTCAGCTGAAAGATACCGATTCTATCATGTTACTTCCTAGTTATTTTATTTGGCCATATTTGTTTGTTGAGACTTTTGAATAAGGAATTGCTATTACCTACGATATTACAGAACAGTCCGATTACTATGATTCAACGCCAGAAGAATTAGTAACTATTTTTAAAGCTTTAAGTGATCCAATACGACTACAAATTATGAATTATGTGATAAAGAAACCTAGTACCACCCAGTCCTTGGCACAAATCCTGTCATTAAGTAATTCGAGTGTTTCTAGGCATTTGCAAATTTTGAAGGAAGCGAACTTGTTGAAAACTAAGAAATCAAAGAAATTTGTCCTTTACGAACCAACGGAATTAGTAACACAATTGATGCCTGATTTCTATCAGTTTTTCAAGAATTAACTAAAGGTGGTGAATGTTTTGTCAGTATCACAAATTGAATCAATATTGTCGGGAAAATTATTTTTAACTAAGATTGAAATTGAGAGAACCTTAGGCCGTTCTTTGTCAGATGAAGAAAACAGTTTTTTAGAGAGTAGCCCCGAAATAATAGTATTTCCTTTTTATGGGAGAAATTATTATAAACTAGATAATGAATTGATTTCCTTAACGGTAGAAGGAAAAAGGGCTATTTCACTTTTGGCTAATCATTCTCAAGCTATTAAGCTTGGACAGGCAAGAACCTGTTTGCATCATTTAGCAGGAAAATCAGGTGTCTCAGTATTGAAAGAATTAATAGAAAGTGGACTAGTCAAAAAGGAAACGCCTATTAATTATTGCTTAACCCCAAATGGTATTAGTTCAATGCAAAAGTGGCTAGGTTTTAAGCCAAGTTCAGAAATTAAATTGTGTCTAGATTTTTCAGAAAGAGAATTTCATATTGGAGGAGCATTAGGAAGAAGAATATTAGAAAGACTGGTTCACGAAGGTAAATGCCAGTTAACACAGCAAAGATTAGTTAATTTAAAAACTAGTTCTGATAAACTAATGACAAATATTTATAAATAGCTTTTCTCCTTCAAAGTAAAAAATCACTTGAAAAATCCATGAAAATATTGAAACCGTTCTCAAAAAAGTGGTATAATAGGGCCAAGAAGATGAAATGTGGAGTTTTCTTCCATACCATTTAGAAAATAAGTGAGGTTGACTGATTATGGCTGTTAGAGATTTTATGACTCGGAAGGTTGTCTACGTATCGCCTGAGACAACGGTTGCCCATGCAGCGGATGTTATGCGAGAACAAGGCTTGCGTCGTCTGCCTGTTATTGAAAATGACAAATTGGTGGGGATTGTGACCGCTGGGACCATGGCTGAAAATAGTCCTTCTAAGGCGACCAGCTTATCCATCTATGAAATGAACTATTTGCTCAATAAGACCAAAATCCGTGATATTATGATTAAGGATGTGGTGACTGTCTCGCCTTTTGCTAGCGTAGAAGACGCCATTTATCTGATGATGACCCACAAGGTTGGCGTTTTGCCTGTCGAAGAAAATGGTGTCGTTTCAGGTATCATTACGGATAAGGATGTCTTCCGGACCTTCCTAGAAGTCTCCGGTTACGGTGAAGAAGGCGTGCGGGTTCGGATTCTGGCTGATGATAGTGTCGGCGTTCTGGAAAAGATTGTCAGCACTATTGCCAAGGAAGGCCTCAATATTCGCCGGACTGTTATTGCAGGAGCCAAGCATGGCCAAGTTGTTAATGAAATCCAAATTGACGGGAAGGTGGACATCGCTGATCTCAAAGCGAAACTAGAAGCAGCTGGCCTAACTGTTGACGATATTCAAGAAACTCATGCGAAGGCACTGTTTTAGGATTGGCTAACTGCTGAGTTTGAAGTCTTGTTCCGCTCAGGGTTAGGCATTAAATCAGTAAATTATGTGATTATTTTTGGGGACTGGTGGGAGCAATCTCACCAGTTTTTTGGTAAAATAAAAGTACTATGGAAAATCTGAACACGCAAAATCAAGGGCATTTAATCACCCTCGAGGGACCTGATGGGGCTGGTAAAACCAGCGTTCTCGAAAAATTGGTTCCCTTACTAGAAGATCAAGGTTATCCAGTGGTGACTACTCGGGAACCTGGTGGGGTGGCCATTGCTGAGAGTATCCGCGAGGTCATTTTAGATGTCAATAATACGGCTATGGATGAAAAGACCGAGCTCTTGCTCTATATTGCAGCACGCAGACAACATCTGGTCGAAAAGGTCCTGCCGGCTCTGGCCCAAGGCAAGCTGGTTTTGGTGGATCGCTTTATTGATAGCTCGGTGGCCTATCAGGGCTATGGGCGAGGTCTGTCAGTTGCTGATATTAGCTGGCTCAACGACTATGCTATCGAGGAGACCAAGCCTGAGTTGACCCTACTCTTTGACCTTCCCTCTGAGGTTGGTCTGGCTCGGATTGAACAGGCTGAGGTTCGGGAAGTTAATCGTTTGGATTTGGAAAAATTGGACATGCACCAACGCGTGCGGCAGGGCTATTTGGAGCTAGCCAAGAGTCAGCCTGAGCGAATCAAGGTCATTGATGCGGCCCAAGAGTTAGAAAAGGTGGTTGCGGATGCTCTTTCGACTATCCAGCTGGCACTTGCAAAGGACTAAGGATGGATTTAGCAGACTTACAACCCAAGATTTTTCAGGAATTTCATCACATCTTGCAGGCGGACAGGCTCAGCCACGCCTACCTTTTCTCAGGGAATTTTGCCAGCTATGAGATGGCAATCTTTTTGGCTCAAAGTCAATTCTGCGAGAATTTACAGGATAGTCTCCCTTGCGGTCATTGTCGGGAATGCCGACTGATTGCTGAACGGGATTTTTCCGATGTCAAGGTGATTGAGCCCCAGGGTAATGTTATCAAGACAGATACGATTCGTGAGCTCCTGCGAGATTTTACCCGTTCTGGTTTTGAGGGTCAGTCTCAAGTCTTTATTATCCGAGATGCTGACAAGATGCATGTCAACGCGGCCAACAGTCTCCTGAAATTTATTGAGGAACCTCAGTCTTCCTCTTATATGATTCTATTAACCTCAGACGAGAGTAAGGTCCTACCGACCATTAGGAGTCGTTGTCAGATTTTTCGTTTTCCTAAAAATCAAGCCTATCTAGAAAATCTCCTGCAGGAAAAGGGTCTCTTGAAAAGTAAGGCTGGCCTGATTGCAGCGGTGGCCGATGATGAGGCTTTGGCCTTGGCCCTGGCAGATATGGCTAAATTTGATGACCTCTGTCGCAGTTTGGAGAAGTTTATTGCTGGATTGGATCAGGCTCCCGACCAGGCCTTCTTGCAGGTGACTCATCTGGTTAGCCTAGCGACTGATAAGGCGGAACAGGATTTGGCCTTTAATCTTTTACTGGTCCTGCTGGGACGAAAGCAAGTGCCAGGTCAGGTCACTAAGGTCTATCAGGCTAGACAGATGTGGCTTAGTAATGTCAGCTTTCAAAATGTCTTAGAATATATGGTGTTAAAATGACAGAAGTAATAGGGGTAAAATATGAGGAAAATGACCTCCTTTCCTATGTTTTGCCAGATCAAGCTTATGAAAAAAATGATTTAGTCGTGGTTCCCCTGCGAAAGGGCAACCGTCTGGCTCAGGTCGTTCAGGCCAATCAGGACCTGGATGATAAGGTCTTACCTGCTCAAGTGGATAGGGTCCTGGGACCGGCCCGTCAGCAGGATCTAGAGCAACATCGGGCTAATCAGGTCTTCGCCCAGGACAATATGACGGCGGTCAAGGATATGATTGCCAACCGTAATCTGAAGATGAAGTTGGTTAGTATTGCCTTCCCGCTGGATCGCAGTCATGTCTTCATTTCTTTTACGGCTGAGCACCGGGTGGACTTCCGCCAGTTGCTCAAGGACTTGGCGGGTTATTTCCGGGCTAGGATTGAATTGCGGCAGATCAATACCCGAGACGAGGCCAAGATTTTTGGTGGTCTAGGTCCCTGTGGTCGCCCACTTTGTTGCTCTAGTTTCCTAGGAGATTTTCCACCCGTTTCGATTAAGATGGTCAAAAACCAGGGACTTTCCCTAAATACTGGAAAAACAACAGGTCTTTGTGGCCGTCTGCTCTGCTGTCTCAGCTTTGAGGATGACTTTTACCGAGAAGCCAAGCAGAAGTTTCCTGATTTTGGTAGTCCGGTGGAAACGGCGGAAGGTAGCGGAACCGTGGCAGGTATGGACGTCTTTGCTGAAACGGTCAAGGTCCGTTTTGAAGACCGGGCCAGCCTATTGACCTATAGTTTGGAGGAGATTAGTTTACATGGATAAAAATGAACTCTTTACTGCCTTCGACGATGTTTCCAACAATTTGATGGAAAATTTTGCCCAGGTCGAATTGATGAAGAAAAAAATGCAGGAAATCATGGAGGAAAATTCCCAGCTGCGTTTGGAGAATGCCAAGCTGCGAGAACGCCTGTCTGACGTGGATGAGAAGATGCCAGCCAAGTCCTCCAGTCAGGGACGAGGGAATTTGGAGTCCATCTATGAGGATGGCTTTCATGTCTGCAACAATGACTATGGCAAACGCCGGGATGACAATGAGGACTGTCTCTTTTGTATGGAGCTATTGAACAGGGAGTAAGGCATGCAGCTGCAAAAATCTTTTAAGGGGGAAGAAAAGACTGGGAAGCTCTATCTGGTTCCGACCCCAATCGGTAATCTGCAGGACATGACCTACCGTTCGGTGGAAATTCTCAAGGCTGTCGATTTTATCTGTGCGGAGGATACCAGGAATACCGGCTTCTTGCTCAAGCATTTTGAAATTGCTACCAAGCAGATTTCCTTCCATGAGCACAATGCCTATGAGAAGATTCCTGACCTCCTAGATTTGCTCTTGGCTGGAAAAAATCTAGCCCAGGTTTCTGATGCCGGTCTGCCCTCTATCTCTGACCCTGGCCATGATTTGGTTCTAGCAGCGATTAAAGAAGATATCCCTGTCATTGCCCTACCAGGAGCATCGGCTGGGATTACGGCTTTGATTGCTAGTGGTCTGGCCCCCCAGCCCCATATTTTTTATGGCTTTCTTCCTCGTAAGAAGGGGCAACAGTTAGAATTCTTCCAACAAAAATTGGCCTACCCTGAAACCCAAATCTTTTACGAATCGCCCTATCGGCTGGTTGATACCCTGACCAATATGCGGTCGGTCTATGGGGACCGTCAGGTGGTACTGGTGCGAGAGTTGACCAAGATTTATGAGGAATATCAGCGGGGCTCTATTTCTGACCTTCTGGCCTATTTGGCGGACAATCCTGCCAAGGGGGAATGCCTTCTGGTGGTGGCAGGTAGCAGTGGCCAGGAAGAAAGTCTAGCTGAGCTTGAAGATTCGGACCTCAAGGCTCTGGTAGAAACAGCCATTGCCCAAGGATCCAAGCCTAATCAGGCCATCAAACAAGTCGCTAAAGACCATGGCCTCACCCGCCAGGCCCTTTATAATATTTACCACGACTTATAATGAGTTTTATTAAATATGAGCAAGCATCTCTTTGGAGGTGCTTTTTTGATCCTTTTGGGAGTTTGAGGTAGAGTGAAAAGTCGAAGCTATGTCAGAAAACCTAACATAAAATTCGGATTTTCTGATATTTTTTTACAAATTTTCCAAGAAAACGTTGACAAATTTATTTTCTTATGTTATATTTCATGACATAACTAACGAAAACGGAAAGGACTTGTCTATGGATTCTGGTAGTATTGCTTTTATCATGATTTGTTCGGCCTTGGTCATGTTGATGTCCTTCGGTCTGGCCTTCTTTTATGGGGGTCTTGGTCGGCGGAAAAACGTCATCAACACTATGATGATGGCCGTTATTCCACTAGGCATGACATCTCTCTTTTGGGTTTTGGCAGGTTACTCTCTAGCCTTTGGCGGCAAGGGAAGTCTGATCGGAAATTTCAGTCATCTTTTCTTATCAGGAGTATCTGAAAGTCACAGTAGTCGTGGCCTCGCAGTGCCAGATATGCTCTTTGCAGCTTTTCAAATGATGTTTCCAGCGGTTACTGCAGCAATTTTAACAGGAGCTGTTGCAGGTCGCATGCGGTTTAAAGCCCTACTGATTTTTCTGGTCGCTTGGATGTTTCTAGTTTATTATCCCTTTGCCCACATGGTTTGGGATGATGGTCTGCTGGCCAAGTGGGGAACAATTGACTTTGCAGGTGGTGATGTTGTCCATATTACTTCAGGGGTCTCGGGTCTGGTTCTGGCCATCGTTGTTGGCAAACGCAGAGATTTTAAACAGATGGACTATCGGCCTCACAATATTCCTTTTGTTCTTCTGGGAGCGGGTCTCTTGTGGTTCGGCTGGTTCGGTTTTAATGCTGGCTCTGCTCTCACTGCCAATGCTTTGGCGGTTCATGCTCTAGTGACCACCCACGTTTCTGCAGCCGCTGGTCTGATTTCTTGGATTAGCTTGGATTATTATTTTGCAGGAAAGCCCTCACTTGTTGGAGCTTCAACGGGTCTGGTGGCTGGTCTTGTCGCTATTACGCCTGGTGCTGGCTTTGTTCCCGTCTGGAGTGCCCTGCTGATTGGCCTTCTGGTCAGTCCAGTTTGCTACTTGGCCATTTCCATCATCAAGCATAAGTTTGAATACGACGATGCTCTTGATGCCTTTGGCTGTCACGGGATTGGTGGAATTTTCGGCGGACTTGCGACTGGTCTCTTTACTCAACCCAGCCTAGCTCTAGATGGTCATCATTTTGGCTTGGTTTATGGCAGTCCTAGTCTCTTTCTGGTGACCCTGGCAGCGATTCTGGTGACTGTTCTCTGGTCAGCCCTGGTTTCTTATCTGCTGATTCGCGTTATTGCTCACTTTATGCCCATTCGTGTCCAGGAGCGTGCCGAAGTCATTGGACTGGATGATAGTGAACATGAGGAAACAGCTTATCCTACCTTTATGGGCCTGGATGGTTAGATTATTAGAACGTTGAAAGTGCAAAGGTTTGTCAAGCTTGTTAATAGCTTCATTTAAGGAGGTCATCATGAAAAAAATTGAAGCGATTATTCGCCCAGATAAATTAGAGGATTTGAAAGAGCGATTGACGTCAACCGGTATGGCCAAGGGGCTCACAGTCAGCCAGGTCCTCGGTTATGGTAGTCAGAAGGGCTTTTCCGAAATTGTTCGGGGCCAAATTATTACCCCGACCCTCTTGGCCAAGGTGAAAGTAGAAGTCGTTGTTAAGGACGTTGCCGTGGACACCATTGTCGATCTGGTATGTTCGGCTGTAGAAACGGGTGAAGTTGGCGATGGGAAAATTTTCGTTCTTCCGATTGAAGATGTTATCCGGATTCGTACCAAAGAGCGAGGTGGCGATGCCATCTAGGCATTTGTTTTAGGTAAGACGGCCTGAGGTCGAACGTGTGCAGGCTTTGGAGCCTGGTCTCGGCTCGGAAAAGTTGCCGAGAGCTGAACTTCGACCTAGTAAAGTTTCCGAGGGTTTGGTCTAGAATTAGCCAAAGTTTCGAGAAATTTGTTGTTGATTTGGTGCAAGCTGTCTTGCGGAAGGTTATGGATAAGAGAAGACCGATCAAGAAGGAGGGTTCTATGATTGAAAACTATAAGAAAAGCTTGAAAACACTGAGTGGTGATTTTGACTATTTCGACCTTGGGGCCGCTTGTCGAGCTCAAAATGTCGAGCTTGATAGGCTTCCCTACACCATTCGTATTCTCTTGGAAAGCCTTCTGCGTAAGGCTGATGGTCAGGATGTGACAGAGGCAGACATCAATAATCTCATTCATTATCAGGCAGGTCAGCCTCAAGGTGAAGTACCCTTTAAACCCAGTCGGGTCATCCTACAGGACTTCACTGGGGTTCCAGTCGTTGTTGACCTGGCTTCTATGCGGGATGCGGTGGTTAAAGGCGGGGGCAATCCCGATTTGATTAACCCGGAAATTCCGGTTGATTTGGTCATTGACCATAGCGTGCAGGTGGACGTTTTTGGCAAGCCCTCTGCCCTTGATGAGAATATTGCCCTCGAATTCACCCGCAATAATGAACGCTATGAGTTCCTCAAGTGGGCGGAAAATTCCTTTGACAATTATCGGGCGGTTCCACCTGCAACGGGAATTATTCACCAAGTTAATATTGAATTCCTCAGCCCGGTCATCATTGAAAAGGATGGCCAGCTTTACCCCGATTCCATGTTTGGAACCGATAGTCATACCACTATGATTAATGGTCTGGGCGTGCTCGGCTGGGGTGTCGGCGGTATCGAAGCTGAGGCTGCTATGTTAGGGGAAGCCTCTTATTTCCCAGTACCAGAGGTCGTCGGAGTTCGTTTGACAGGCCAGCTTCCCAAGCTGGCAACAGCAACCGACTTGGCCCTCAAGGTGACCAAGCTTTTGCGACAGGAAAATGTGGTTGGTAAATTTGTCGAATACTTTGGTCCAGGTCTCAAGTCCTTGAGCCTGGCTGAACGAGCTACTCTTGCCAATATGGCCCCTGAGTACGGAGCAACCTGTGGTTATTTCCCAATTGATGAGGAAACGCTCAATTATATGCGATTGACCAATCGCCCAGAAGATCATATCGCTCTGGCTGAAAGCTATGCCAAGGCCAATCATCTCTTTTACGATGAAAACAAGCAAGCCACCTATAGCAAGATTGTCGACATTGACCTAAGCACGGTTCAGCCGGCTATTTCGGGACCAAAACGGCCTCAGGATTTGATTGAGTTGTCCCAAGCCAAGCAAGAATTTCAGGCTAGCCTGGTCCGAGAAGTTGGCGTGCGGGGCTTTGGCATAGCAGAAGAAGAAATCGAGAAAAAGGCGACGGTCCATTTTGCGGATGGGGATGAAACCATCCAAACAGGGCATGTGGCTATCGCTGCCATTACTTCTTGCACCAATACCTCCAATCCCTATGTCCTATTGGCAGCAGGCCTCTTAGCCAAGAAGGCTGTTGAAAAGGGCTTGAGAGTTCCTAGGACCGTTAAAACCTCTCTGGCTCCGGGCTCCAAGGTCGTCACCGGCTACCTGAAAAATTCGGGGCTGCAGGCCTATCTGGATCAGCTAGGTTTCAACCTAGTTGGCTATGGTTGTACCACTTGTATCGGAAATTCTGGAGATCTCCTGCCTGAGGTGGCAGAGGCCATTCGTCAGGAGGACTTGTTGGCTTCGGCGGTTCTCTCAGGAAATCGTAACTTTGAAGGGCGAATCAACCCTCTGGTCAAGGCGAATTTTCTGGCCAGCCCACCCCTAGTTGTGGCTTACGCCCTGGCTGGGACGACTAATATTGACTTGACCAGCGAGCCTCTTGGTTTTGATGGCAATGGCAGAGCTGTTTATCTTGAAGACATCATGCCAAGTCAGGAACAAGTGTCCGACTACGTTAATCGCTATGTCACTCGGGACCTTTTTGCCAAAGAATACAGTTCTGTCTTTAGTGATAGTCAGCGTTGGAACCAGATTGAGGTTGAAAAGGGCAAGAACTACGCTTGGAATCCCGCTTCAACTTATATCCAAAACCCGCCTTATTTTGACCAGCTCAAGGAAGATTTGACCATTGAGCCCCTCAAAAATCTGTCGGTCTTGGCTAAATTTGGTGATTCTGTCACCACCGATCATATTTCGCCTGCCGGGAATATTGCCCGCACCAGTCCAGCAGCTAAATATTTACAAGAACAAGGAGTGGACTACAAGGATTTCAATTCCTATGGTAGCCGTCGAGGCAATCACCAAGTCATGATGCGGGGGACTTTTGCCAATATCCGCATTAAAAATGAACTGGCTGACGGAAAAATTGGAGGCTGGACCAAATATCAAGGGCAAGTCATCCCGATTTACGATGCAGCCATGAATTATCAGCAGGCTGGAATAGCTAGTCTGGTCATCGCTGGCAAGGATTACGGCATGGGCTCCAGTCGGGACTGGGCAGCCAAGGGGGCCGGTCTTCTAGGGGTCAAGGCTGTTCTGGCAGAATCCTTTGAGCGAATTCACCGCTCGAATCTGGTCATGATGGGCATTCTTCCCCTACAATTTCTAGAGGGAGAAAATGCAGAGAGCCTAGGCCTGACAGGTTATGAAACCTATGATATTGACCTAGATGACCAAGTAACTGTCGGCCAAATCGTGACCGTCAAGGCTAAATCTGACCAGGGTAGCAAGGAATTTAAGGCTCGCCTACGCTTTGATGCCGATGCCGACATCCGTTATTACCGCTACGGAGGCATCCTACCAATGGTGGTCAAGAAGAAATTAGAAGCCCAGGCACTTGCTAGCGATTGACCTAGACCTCAATAGATAAAAAGTTACAAGGGAGGAAAATGATGACAGATAGTATGGGAATGAAGAATATGATAGCCAGCGATACAAGGATATCAGCCATTGAGCAGGACCGGCTCTCCTACGCCGGCTACAACATCTCTGAATTTATGGACAATAATGCTGGTTTTGAAGAAATTATCTACCTGCTGTGGAATCTTCATCTTCCCACTCGGGTGGAGCTCTCGCAGTTTGAAAAACGTCTGCGGTCTGAATATGCCATTTCCGATGCGGTGGAGCAATGTATTCTCATCCAATCTCGCCCCCACCTCCATCCCATGAGTGTCCTGCGGTCGACCGTTTCCCTCCTGGGGGTTTACAATGTCCATGCGGAAGAAGAGGATTGGCAGGACATCTATGCCCAGTCTATCCAAATTATGGCCAAGGTACCGACTATTATTGCCAGTTTTGCCCGCCTGCGTCGGGGGCTGACACCGATTGAACCCAGAGAAGATTTATCTTTTGCAGCTAATTTTCTTTATATGTTAAAGGGGCAGGAGCCGACTGAGCTGGAAGTGCGAGCCTTCAACAAGGCCCTGATTCTCCATGCTGATCATGAGTTTAATGCCTCAACCTTTGCGGCTCGTGTGACGGCCTCAACCTTGAGCGACCTTTATTCCTGCATCACGACAGCCGTCGGCACCCTCAAGGGAAAATTGCATGGTGGAGCCAATGAACGGGTCTTTGACATGCTCATGGATATTCGTCAGTCGGGTGATACGCATGGCTATCTACAAGAAAAATTAGATTCCAAGGAAAAAATCATGGGCTTTGGCCATCGGGTCTATAAAAAGGTTGACCCCCGTCAGAAGTATCTCAAGGAAATGGCCAAGGTCCTGACAGAAGGGGGAAAGGATGCTGATCTCTACCAACTTTCTCAGGAAGTCGAAGCCTTTATCCGCGACAAGAAGGGGCTGATTCCAAATGTCGATTTTTATTCCGCTACCGTTTATCATGCTCTAGGAATTGATAGTGATATTTTCACCTTGATTTTTGCTATGAGTCGGATGGCAGGCTGGATTGCTCATGTTCAAGAACAAAGGAAGAATAATAAGCTCATCCGCCCTCGCTCCCATTATGTTGGTCTTAAAAACTTGACCTATATCCCAATTAACAGGAGGTAGTCCCATGTCTGAAAACATTTCTATGATAGATGGTCACTTGCAGGTGCCTGATTTTCCAGTCATTTCCTATATTGAGGGTGATGGAGTTGGCCAGGACATTTGGCCAGCTGTTCGTTCTATCCTGGATGCAGCAGTGGCTAAGGCCTATGCTGGCAAACGCCGGATTGACTGGCAGGAAGCTTTAGCAGGAGAGAAGGCTATCCGCCAAACAGGACAAGCCCTGCCCGAGCAAACCTTGTCTGCCATTAGGGAAAATCTCATTGCCATCAAGGGGCCTCTAGGGACCCCAGTTGGTCAAGGGAGACGCTCTCTCAATGTTGCCCTGCGACAAGAGCTGGACCTCTTTGCCTGTGTTCGCCCAGTTCGCTATTTCAAGGGCGTGCCTAGTCCTCTCAAGGAACCCGAAAAGACGGATATTACCATCTTTCGAGAAAATACCGAGGATATTTATGCTGGTATTGAGTGGGAGGTCGGCAGTCCCGAGGTCAAAAAGGTTATCAACTTTTTACAAGGAGAAATGGGCGTTCAGAAGATTCGTTTCCCGGAAACCTCGGCAATTGGCATCAAGCCGATTTCACGTGAAGGTAGTCAAAGGCTAATTCGCTCAGCCATTGATTATGCTTTGAAAAATGGCCTCAAGACCGTCACCCTAGTCCACAAGGGGAATATTCAAAAATTCACCGAAGGGGGCTTTCGCAAATGGGGCTATGAATTAGCCCAGCAGGACTATGCCCAAGAGCTAGCTGATGGCCGCCTGGTTATCAATGACATTATCGCTGATAACTTCCTGCAACAGATTTTGCTCCATCCAGAAAACTTCCAAGTGGTGGCTCTGACCAATCTCAATGGCGATTATGCCAGTGATGCCCTGGCTGCTCAGGTCGGGGGCATTGGTATCTCGCCAGGAGCCAATATCAATTATCAGACTGGGCAGGCCATTTTTGAAGCCACCCACGGAACGGCACCCGATATTGCTGGTCAGAACAAGGCTAATCCCTGTTCCATGCTTCTATCTGCCGTCATGATGTTGGACTATCTGGGCTGGAAGGAGGCGGCAGACCGCATCGAACTTGCCCTTGAAGAGACCATTCAAGCCAAGCAGGTGACAGCAGATTTTGCCTCAGCTATGGGCGTGGCAGCCCTCTCGACCAGCGACTTTGCCCAGAAGATAATTGAAAAGCTCTAAGCAAACTAGAAAGACAAAAAAAGCCTGCCCCAGCTCCTCGCAATTTAAGATGCTGGGCTAGGCTTTTTTTTTCCTATATTAGCAGGGCAGTAAAGCAGTAGTTCGGTCCACATGCTTCAAACCAGACCGGAGGGAGAAAACTATCTGATAAAATCAAGAACCCTATCATCAGCTCAACCGCCCCTTTTCAGCTTGATAGCTCAGCCCAGACGATCGGACACCGCTTGTCGCCTGCGGGGGTCAGTTCCGCTTGACTTAAATGCAAGGGTTGGCAAAAGGCCATGGCCTTTAATACTCATTAGCCTCGGCTTGTTAGCCCAGTCCAGACAATTAGACACTGCTGGTTATCTGCGGGGTCAGTTCACCCCTACTTAAGGGTAAGAGGGAGGTTAGATCTAGTCCTTTAATCCTCATCAAATTTTAAAAACTGAATTTCGATTATTATTAACTAGTAGAATATTCGGATTTCACTCAAAAATCGGAATCGTTTTCATGGAAATCTTTACAAAATTCAGACAATTGTGCTACAATAGGGGCATTAAAATTTTGGAGGTGTCGTTATGACTGTTTACAATTTCTCAGCAGGACCTGCTACCTTGCCTAAGCCCGTTCTGGAACAAGCTCGCGATGAGCTGCTTGATTATCAAGGCTCCGGAATGTCCGTGCTGGAAATGTCCCATCGCTCTCCAGAATTTGACAAGATTATTAAAGATGCGGAAGAACTCTTGCGGGAGCTGATGGCCATCCCTGATAACTACAAGGTACTATTCCTGCCAGGTGGGGGTTCTCTCCAATTTACTATGGTGCCCCTCAATCTTGCTCAAGGCAAGAAGGCCTATTATCTAGTCGGCGGTTCTTGGGGTAAGAAGGCCTATAATGCAGCGGTGCTCCTGTCTAAGACCGTTCCTTTTGAGCCAATTCTCCTAGCTTCCTCAGAGGATACGGTCTATGACCATATTCCTGATTTTGACCCAGCCAGCATTGATAAGGATGCGGCCTATGTCCACATCACAACCAACAATACCATTGAAGGGACCTCTATCTATGACCTGCCCGACACCAATGGTGTGCCAATCGTGGCCGACATGTCTTCTAACATTCTGGCAGCCCGCTATAATGTCGAAGACTTTGCCCTCATTTATGCTGGAGCTCAAAAGAATATCGGCCCAGCAGGGGTAACCGTGGTCATCGTCAGAGAGGACTTTCTCAATGACCAACCCCAGTTGTCAGCTATGTTGGACTATCGGATTCAAGCAGATGCGGCTTCTCTCTACAATACCCCACCAGCTTATAATATCTATATTGCCAAATTGGTCTTTGAATGGGTGAAAAATACCATCGGTGGTGTCGATAAGATGGCGGAAATCAATCGTGAGAAATCCGGCCTGCTCTATGATTATATCGAGCAGTCTGACTTCTACACCAGTCCTGTCAAGAAAGTCGATGATCGCTCCGTCACCAATATTCCATTTGTGACCCCAAGTAAGGATTTGGATGCTGAATTTGTCTCAGAAGCTGATAAATTAGGTTTCAAGAATATCAAGGGTCACCGCAGCGTTGGTGGCATGCGGGCTAGTCTCTACAATGCCTTCCCAAGACAAGGCGTTTTGGATCTGATTGACTTTATGAAGGACTTTGAAGCCCGCCATCAATAAAAGTAGGAGTACCACCTTCACTTATATCTAAGGAGAATCATGGAAATTCGTTTAGCCTTTCCCAATGAAGTTGAAAAAATTATGACCATCATCGAAGAAGCCAGAAACTACCTGGCTCAATCCGGTAGTGACCAGTGGCAGACTGGCTATCCGAGCCAAGAGGATATCTTCCAAGATGTCCTTCAAGGACGGGGTTGGGTTGGCCTAGAAGATGGTCAGCTTCTTGCCTATGCCGCCCTTATTGACGGTCATGAGCCTGCCTATGATAAGATTTACGATGGGAAGTGGGAGCACAATAATCATCGCTATCTCACCTTTCATCGCTTGGCCTTAGCAGACTCTGCCCGAGGCCAAGGCCTGGCTCAGACCTTCTTGCAGGGCCTGATTGAAGGTCAGGATGGACCAGATTTTCGCTGTGATACCCATGAGAAAAATAAGGCCATGCAACATATCCTAGAAAAGTTGGGCTTTCACTACTGTGGCAAGGTCGTCTACGAAGGCGAACGCTTGGCCTATCAAAAGATTAAGTCAAAGGCTGAAAAAGGCTTCTACCAAGAAGTGGACGAAGCTGACCACCACGCCCTTTAGGCCTAACTTCCTATCCTTTTCAAAGGGAGTTCAAGGAATAGAAGACCCAAGGTCAACAAGTGTCTAAAGTCGCTAGTCTCATACTCTATGAATTTCAAAACTAGTAATTTTCTGATTTAGTGCGATTATATTCGGAGCATGGATATTTGACTAATGCGACAGTTACAAGTGATACTTTCGCCAAAGTGGTATTCTTAGCAGCAATCGCAGATGTTGCTAAGAACGGGAATTTTGAGACCGGGGCTCAAAATTTAGCAATGAAACTTCGGTAGAAGTTTGCTTGCGTCCGCACTTTTTAACGACATTCCATTTTCAAAATCGATGCTATTTTGAAAATGGAATTAGTAAGGTAGCTAGGTAATTCGCCATAACGATTACCGTAGTTTATCAGTGGTTAAAAGCCACTGATAAACTTGCTACGTTAGAAAGTATCAAAAGTGTTAATTTTGGTTTTAATTGAGTCTTTGCTATCTGCTACTCAGAGTCTCAGATAGCTCTTTTCGTATAGAGTTCATAACAACAAATAAATTTTTAAGAGGAGTAACCTATGGTTTATAGTGTCAAAACCTTTAATAACATCAACCAGCTTGGTTTGAAGGAACTAGGCAATAAATTTCAAATTGACGGCGATTTGGCGGAAAATCCTGATGCCTATATTCTCCGCAGTCAAAATCTGCACGGCATGGAGTTTCCAGCCAACCTAAAAGCCATCGCTCGAGCCGGGGCGGGCACCAATAATATCCCCGTTGCGGATGCGACCGAAAATGGGGTCGTGGTTTTCAATACCCCAGGTGCCAATGCCAATGCCGTCAAAGAAGCTGTTGTCGCTGCCATGTTGCTATCTGCCAGGGATTATATCTCTGCCAATGCTTGGGTCAATACCCTTTCTGGTGACGATGTTCCCAAACAAGTTGAAGCAGGTAAGAAGCAGTTTGCTGGTAGTGAAATTCGTGGCAAAACCCTTGGTGTCATCGGTCTTGGTGCCATCGGAGCTCGGATTGCCAACGATGCCCGCCGTCTAGGGATGTCCGTCATGGGTTATGACCCCTATGTCTCTATTGAAGCCGCTTGGAATATTTCCCATCATGTCAAGCGAGTTCAGGACATCAAGGAAATTTTTGCCAATGCCGACTACATTACCATCCATGTTCCTCTGACAGATGCCACTCGTGAGACCTTCAATGCCGATGCCTTTGCTCTCATGAATAAGGGAACGACCCTGATCAATTTTGCTCGGGGCGAGCTGGTCAATCACCAGGACCTATTTGAAGCCATTGAAACGGGCGTGGTCAAACGCTATATCACCGACTTTGGTGATGAAGACCTCCTCAATAAGGAAGGGATTACGGTTTTCCCTCACCTCGGTGGTTCGACCGCAGAAGCAGAGCTCAACTGTGCCAAGATGGCCAGTCAAGAAATTCGCCAGTTCATGGAAACCGGTGAAATTACCAACTCAGTCAATTTTCCAAATATGCACCAGGCCCTGGAAGCCCTTTACCGTATCACCCTGATTAATCGCAATGTCCCAAATATTGTGGCCCGGATTTCAACGGCAGTTTCTGAGGCTAATATCAATATCGCCAACATCCTCAACCGCTCTAAAGGCGACTATGCCTATACTCTGTTGGACCTAGACGAAAGCGACCGTGACAAGATTGATGAGCTGGTGGCCACCTTTGAAGCTAGTGAAAATATCATCAAGGTGCGTCTGATTCAAAAGCCCTGAATAAACAGACCAAGCAGCATCCCCTAAAGATGCTGTTTTTTGATACAATAGGGATAATTTATTAGGAGGTATTAGGATGGATAAACAATCATTAAAAGCTTATCAAAAATCATTGGGAGATCGGTTTTACGCCCTCAGTTTTAAAGGTCAAGGAACCGGTTTTCTTGGAGTAAGCATTTTATATGTGGACGGCGAAACGGGTATTGAATATCTTTTTGTTGGGATGGGAGGCGGTAGTCTGACTCCACTGCTCAATCCTGATGGCAGTCCTAAAATCAATGAAAGATGGCGTAATGGCGAGCTATGATTGACAAGCAAATCTACCAGTCCCCTCTTGGCCCCATTTCTCTTCTAGCTGATGACCAGGACCTGCTGGGCTGCTGGTTTCTCGGTCAAAAATACTTTGAGCGAGGCTTTGAAAAGGAGCCTCTGGCGGAGGAGAACTCGTCAGTTTTAACCCAGGCTAAGTCCTGGCTTGATGCCTATTTTGCTGGTCAAAATCCTCAGCCTGCTGATTTTCTAGCTCCAAGAGGGACCACTTTTCAGAAGCAAGTCTGGCAGGTTCTAAGAGAAATTCCGACCGGTTCCAGTCTGACCTATGGCCAGATAGCAGAGCGTGTAAACTGTCGCTCCGCCCAAGCTGTGGGCTCAGCTGTCGGCAAGAATCCCCTTAGTATCTTTATCCCCTGCCACCGAGTCCTAGGTTCTCAAGGCCAGCTGACTGGTTATGCTGGTGGTCTGGACAAGAAAGTCTGGTTGCTGGAGCACGAGGGCCATGTTATTAAATTGAGAAAATAAGGAAGGAAAGAAAAATGATTACTTTTTACCATTATCCTAAATGCACAACCTGCCAAAGAGCCAAAAAGGAGCTGGATGACTTAGGCATTTCCTACCAGGCCATTGACCTCAAGGAAAATTCACCGACTGCTCAAACTCTGGGAGAGCTCCTAGACTCATCCGATTACAAGCTCAAACAACTCTTTAACACCAGTGGTAACAGCTATCGGACCTTGGGTCTTAAGGATAAATTTGCCAGCCTAACTAGAGAAGAAGCACTGGACCTCCTAGCAGCTGATGGTATGCTGATCAAGCGTCCCCTCCTGGTCAAGGATGGTAAACTCCTCCAAGTCGGCCATCGGAAGTCGTATAGGGAGTTGGGGTTGAAATAAATAAGCCCATCTCGGCTAAACTGAGATGGGTATTTATATAATAATTTACTTTAGCCTCCTTATATTGAAACTCGTAACACCATTAGACCTTTCTTTCCGTATAAATTGTCAGAGGGAGACATAAAAGTAGTAAAATCATTCCAGTCAGATAAACGTGTGAAAATGCCCTACTTAATTCATGATTTTTTGTTTTTACAATATGATTTAAAACACTTGATAGTTCATCTTTTTGAGCTAGTAATTTAATAGCCGTCGTGACTTTTGTTTGTCCCTGTCCCAGTTGCCTTAAGCTTGTTTTAACTGGCATTAGCTGAGAAGGTAGAACTTCATTTAGGGTGTTTGTGCCTTTTTCGATCTTAGTCATTGCATCATAAAGTTTTCTATGATCTGACCCTTTCTTTGGAATAGGTAGGTTACTATCTTTCTTGGCTTCTTGTTTGATAGGCTTAATCATGCTATTCTTTTGAGTTGAAATTTTTGAGCTTGAGTCTGAGGTTTTAAAGGCTTTTTTGATTTCTCTTTTAGCGACTGATTTTACTTGCGATGAAACATGACTCTTATTAATTTGGCGATAGGCGTCACTTCTAATCGAGTTCTTAGCTGTATTGACATTAGCACTTAGAAGTGACACTAGAATAGCCATACCCAAGGCTTGGCCAATATAGCGAGCAGCATTAACAATTCCAGATCCAATTCCTGTTTTATTGACTGGTAAATATTTTACCGAAGCTGTGAGTGCCATCGCCATAAAGCCGAGACCAAAGCCGATAATAACATTACAGGCTATGATGAAGTCCCTTGATGTTTCGTATTGAATGCAACTTAGCATTGCAAGTCCACCGGCTGTAATTACGATGCCGATTCCAATCAATAGTTTACTGGAAATCTTTTGATATAATTTAGTTGCTAGAGGCATACCTACTGCAATGGCTAGGGAGGCTGGAACGATTAGATAGGCAGAGTGCAAAGCTGAGTAGGAACGAACATTTTGTAGGAAATAATTTAGGATAAGCGAAGGAATAATAATTGCAAATCCAAAAATTAAATAAATTAGACTTGATGCTGAGAATGTTTTTTCTTTAAAAAGTTGTAAATCAATAATTGGGGATTTTACAAATCGCTCAATGACCAGTAGTACAATCAAGCTGATAGCACTTAAAACAAAACTGGTAATAATAGTTGGAGAAGACCATCCATAATCGTGTCCTTCTAATAGTCCAAATGTTACCCCAGCTAAACAGCTTGTTAAGAACAACATTCCAAACCAATCGATATGTTTAGAGACGCTTTTATCAAATGATTCACATGTTCCAAAAGCTATTAAAATAAGCGCAATTAGGGCAATGGGAATATTGATTCCAAAAATCCACCGATAGTTGGACAAATGAATGATTAGTCCGCCGATGACGGGTCCGCCAGCAGCGGCTAAAGCACTAAAAGCACCAATGATGGCAGTGACCTTACTTGTATTCTTTTTACCAAAGAGTTCAATTCCCATAGGTAGAACAATAGGTGTCAAAATAGCACCGCCTACTCCTTGGAAAAATCTATAAGAAATTAAAAGAGGGATGGTATGGGCTGTCATACATGCGAAGGAGAAGCCTCCAAAAAGGAGCACCCCAATTAGCATTAATAATTTCCGACCATAAATATCTGCTAATTTTGATACCGTAATAATAAATACGGCCATGGCTAGCACATAGATAGTCGCTACCCAACTAGTATCTGTCAATCCAGTTTTTAAATCTTTCATGATGTCTGGCAAAGCTATGTTTACAATTGTTGCATCTAGTGCCCCCATAAACATGGCTAAAACAAGCCCTGTGAACCCAAAAACTTTCCTTGTATTTGTCATAAGTTAAGTAATCCTTTCTATTTTTTACGGAATGGCCAACCGTTTTCCCGTTGAAGGGAATAAATTTTAGAAATTAAAAAGAATGTATAGAAATTTAGTTATTCTTCTCAATAATTTCTGCCAAAATAATACAATACAGGTTGGCTATTTACTATGACAGAAGTAAAGAAACTGTTCAATTAAGGAGAAAAAATGCAAAGACAAACAACCAGTGTTCAAGATATTAAAGAGGCCCTGACTAATCTCCTCTTAATAAAAAAATATAATGATATTCGAGTTAGTGATATTACCAGGGAAGCTGGTGTCAGCAGAGGAACCTTTTATCAGCATTTTTTAGATAAGGATGATTTAGCTAATGAAATTGGCCTTGAGACGACTACCAAATTTCAAGAAATCCTCTCTGGGGGAAATCTGGATAATTACAAGAAAGTCATGGAAGCACTTATAGAAATCAAGAAAGATTATAAGCATTTTAAAGCCATTTATTTAGCACAGCATCTTAATTTTTCAAAGATTGTGCAAGAACTTATAGTAAGTATCATTTCTAAAAACACTAGTTTGCGAAATAGGATATTCCGTCATAGTGGTATAAATAATCCGATTATTCTCCAAGCTTTTAGTGCTTCATTTGAGCGTATCTTGTCAATATGGATTGAGCATGATTTGGTTGAACCACCTGAGAAGATTGCAGAGGCAATTATGAAGATTGAAGGCTTGTTCTGGGGAGAGATGTAAGACAAATATTTTCTCCCAAAGTATTTTTACAGTATGAGATAGAAAAGCCCCCCCAGTTTAATTTGATGGGAGTGCTTTGTCTTTTTAATGTAGTAAAAGATTATGGAAGTAACCTATAGTGCTAGTTATATTCGACTTCATCAACAGTGTATAATTCACAGTTATTATCTTTCACAGGACCAGCTAACTAATCCTGTCATTAAGAATATGGACGACTTCTACAAGGCCTATGATATTAAAAAGGGCGACAAGATGTATATGGACAGGCAGGACCGTCTGACCATCTGGTGATTGCCTGATATATGAAAAAATTCCTACTCGTTTGGGGCAGGAATTTTTAATAGCTTTTAGCAAAATGAGGCGAGAAGCGATATAAGGGTCGTGTTATTAATGCGGTTAAGGCCAAGGTCTGGCTTAGACCTCCTAGCAGCCGATGGAATAGTCCCCTCCTAGTTAAGGACGGCAAACTCCTGCAAGTCGGACATCGGAAATTTTATAAAGAGCTAGAATTAGATTAAAATTGTAGGAATAAAATAATTTAGATGATTTTAACAGTTTATCTCAAATGAAAATTTATTACTATGCTATTATAAAACTATAAATATTTTAGAGGAGGAATCTTATGCTAGGTAAATCACTTGAACTTGGTGAACTTTACAAAGAACTCAGAATGGCTAGAGGATTGAAACAAAAAGATGTAGCCAAAGATAATCTCTCAGTTTCTCAACTATCAAAGTTTGAAAATGGGCAGACGATGCTGGCTGCTGACAAATTACTCCTTGCCATTCAGGGTATTCATATGACCTTTTCGGAATTCGGTTATGCTTTAACACAGTATCAAGAGAGTGATTTTTTTAAAACTGGTCAGCAACTGATGATGCTTCAGTCTAAAAATGATGTTGATGGGTTAAAACAAATTTTGGATAATTATGAAGAAAAAGAATCCTATGCTACCTATGATCGTCTTAACAAGCTAGTCATCAAGGCAGCAACTTATACTTTAGATTCTACCTATGAAATTACTAGTGAGGAAAAGGAGTTTCTGACCTCTTATCTGTATGCCATTGAAGAGTGGACAGAGTATGAGCTCTATATTTTTGGCAATACTCTATTTATTCTTTCAGATGAGGATTTGATTTTTCTAGGAAAAGCTTTTGTTGAAAGGGACAAGTTATATAGAAACCTTCCTGCTCATAAAAGTCGAGCTGAGCTTGTATTATTAAATCTTACTTTGATTTTGTTGGAACACCGTAATTTTTATCATGCTTCTTATTTCATTGATAATCTTGAAAAAATGTTAACTTATCAAGATATGTTTGCAAGAATCTTTTTGAAATTTTTAAAGATGGTGATGGATTATCTAAAAGATAAAGGGACTAGCTTAAATGATGTAGAAAATTTTATTAATTTAATTGAGAAATTAGATAATCCTACATTAGTGATGTATCTAAGAACAAATTTAGAACAAATTATTAAAAAATAGTAGATATAAATACAAAAGGAGCCTTGGATATGTTTACCCAGGGCTCCTTCTTTAGGAGAATTTAAATAAGAAGTAGAGAATCTATATTCCCAATACTTTGATTACAGCAATGGTAACAATAGAATTGGTAAACATAGAATAAGAGTGGCTATTTTTTTAAGAGTAGTCATATTGCTCCCCTCCTTCCTAATTGATTTTACTATGTTATTTGGCTGAATTATCTTATTCGCAAATATGAAATTTTAAAAAAAAAGAAAAAATCAGATTTGCGAATATCAAGTAATAGGAAAATGGCATGGTAACATTGAGTTACAAATTATTTTTGAATTATAACTCATCATAAAAGTAATTAGTGAAGGGATTAGTTATGTTAGAGGATATCAAACCGTTAGAAAAAATTAGTGGCCGTGAAGATATTGAATTGTTACTTAAAAAGTATGCTTATAGGACAGAAATTAGTTTCATTTATGAAAGCAATTCAAATCAATCTACTTATGATATGTGGCTTGCCTTTCACAACTCTAAATTGAAGAATGAAAAATCACTATATTTCAGCATGATAAAATTTCCCTTTGAAAGAATAGTAAAGGCTTTAAAAGAAAGCACAGAGAGTAATATTTTTAATGTGGAAAATATTTCAAGAGTGATTAGTGAATATATGTTATCCACCGTTTATTCATTATCAGAATCACTATTTAATACTGAGATTCGTATTTTCGACGAGACGGCAGAAAAATATTTATATTTTCTTAGTCAAAATTATGAAGAATACAAGAGATTAGTAAACAAGTATCCATACTGGAACTACTTAATGACTATGTATTTAGATGATACTGAAAAATTTTTCACAGAATTTATTACAAATATTTCAAGGGATCAGGAGATATTATCAGAAAAGTTTTTTAACTCAAAGAAATTGAAAATTGAAAATCTCAAACTTTCTATGGGGGATCGCCATAAAGGACGTTTTGTAGTAGAGGTTAAAACAGACTTGGGTAATGTTTTTTATAAGCCAAGAGGAGCTAAGATAGATAGTGCTTTTGAGAAATGTTTGAATAAGTTATCCAAAGCTAAAAATGTGTTGGACATGGAGTCTCCAACTTTCATTGATAGGAAAACGTATTCTTGGTTTGAAAAAATTGAATACACTCCATTAGAAAGTGATAAAGGTAACTATTATAGACGATTGGGACAATTATTAGCAATTATTTATATATTAAACGGGAATGATATTCATCATGAAAATTTAATCTCTCACGGGAGTATCCGGTAATAATTGATATTGAGACTGTACTAACTAATAGGTTAGTTAATAAGAAGGCTTCTGCAAGCTCTTATTTGCAGAAAGACTCTAATGGATATGCATTCGACTCAGTTCAAAGTTCGCTAATTCTTCCAAATGAAATTACGATAAGAAACAAACAGTTTGACTTCAGTCCAATTAAATTTTCTAAGGAGGGAGTTGTAGAAATTGAAAAGAGTACAAGTCACTCAGCTAGTACCTCTGAGTTAGGAGTTATTTCTGATAAGGTTTGCGAAGGATTTAAAGCAATTTATAAAGAAGTTTCTTATAATAAGTCCGCTTATATAAAATTCTTTAATGATGTTTTTGTTGGAAAAAGAATAAGATTTTTGAATAAGCCTACAAATGTTTATGGTAGTGTAATGGATTTATTAACTAATCCGGTGTGTTTATATAATCCAAATTATGCTTTTTCGTTGACCACAAAGTTGTATGGTTTGGATTCAAGTCAAGTTAAAGAGGAAGAGCTCTTTGAGCAGGAAGAATTGCTAAGATTTAACATTCCCTATTTTGAGGTGAAGACTAATTCTCGTGATTTAATATTATCTGAGAAACGAAAAATCAATAATTATTTTATTGAGACTCCAATTGAGTCATTGGAAACAAAGATTAATATCTTAGGGGACCTTGATTTAAATAAGCAGTTAGCAATAATTAAAGGGACTTTCCTAACAGCTTCAGATGACTTTGAAGTTAAGGAATTGAGTGATATAAATGAAGATTCTAATTTTAATCTAGGTAATAGAGATAAAGGCATACAAACTCAAGATATTGAGAAGTTTATTAACGAGACAATCAAATCTGTTTTCACACAAAGGCTAATAAACCCTTTTAGTAATCATTATTTTTGGATAGGGCCAATGTCCAAAGAAGACGATGGTATTGCTAGCTATCAAGTTATGGATTTCCCTAATAGAATTTACATGGGAAATATCGGTATTTTACATGTCCTATTAACTATTAGTAATTCGAATAATTATGGTGAATATATAGATAAGCTAATTAAAGACATAGAAGAAGATGTTGAAGTGATATTACAGTGCCAAAAAGGTGATTTGGAAGTAAGTGCTTATAATGGAATAGCCTCATTTTTGAGATACTATAATGATTTGTACAAATTTGGAAGGATAGACTCAGAAGAATTTTATTCCAGAGTTACTATGCTAATAGAACAAATTGATCAGAATATTGATTCAGATAAATCATTGGATATCCTAGATGGAACAGCTGGTGCAGCGTTATCAATTATTGCTTCTAATGAAATTTTTGACAACCAAAGACTAAGAACTTTGTCTATCTCAGTGCTTGGAAAATGTTATAAGCACTTAATTAATTCTGTAGTAACAGATGGTGATAAAATATATTTTCCACAAAAAGAAAATCGCAGAGAATATATGACAGGATTTTCTCATGGCTCATCAGGAATTCTCATGGCACTTTATAAAGTTGGCAAATTTATTGGAATAGATAGTAGTGATTTCATTTACAAAGTTTTGCAAACGGAACGAGAATTGTACAATTCTAAAGATAGAGTCTGGTATAGGGGAAATAAATCACAAGAGTCATCTTGGGCTTGGTGTCATGGTGTCCCAGGAATTCTATTATCAAGGGTTGATCTTTACTTAGATGGATACAGGGATGAAAAAATAGAGGATGAACTTCGTGAATTGTACGAAATTACAATAGAGAAGTCTCTAGGATTTAATCTTACATATTGTCATGGTGATTTTGGAAATATTTTAATTTGTAAGTATGTTCAAAGTATATTAAACTTTGATAATTCAAGAATAAGTAAATACCTAGATAATTTATTGCCTTATCTTATGAAATCTAGGACATTAAAGCTAAAAGGGACAGAATCGGTCGGTTTGATGGTTGGTTTGATGGGAGTAGTGGAGTTTCTAGATAATATCTACTTACAAAATAAAATAGATTCTATAGAGTTGTTAAAAATTACTCCAATTAGAAATAGTTAGGAGAAGATAATTGAAAAGGGTCAGCCCAGTCTTACAGATGAACCAGACTGAATGTGGGTTGTGTGTCGCTACAATGCTTATGGAGTTTTATGGTGTAAAAGTCAATCTCCATGATATAACCTCTCGATTTAGTGTGGGTAGAGATGGTACAAGTTTAGCTGATATACGAAAAATATTTAATTATTATCATTTTGATTCAAATTTGTATGAAATTGATGGTGGATTTTATAGATTAACTAATTTAGCCTTGCCTTGTATTGCATACCACTTGAGAGGGCATTTCATAGTAATTGAATCAATAAAAAATGATGATGTTACTATATTAGATCCTGCTATAGGTAGGTTAATTATCAGTAAAGAAGAATTAGAAAATGACTATAAAAATATAATTCTTAAAATAACTCCTAGTGAACATTTTGAACAGGTAAACACGAGAGGCGGAGAGTTTTCGTTACTAATCCAGACGATATTTGCTAATAAACTCTTAGTTTTTAGAGCACTTCTATCAGCAATATTCGTGTATGGAATTATGTTAATGGTACCTATGTTGCTTAAGTTAATTGTGGATGATTATCTAAAACTGAACAGAATGAGCAGCACAATTACTAATTTATCCATAATAATATTATTAAGTACCCTAGTATATTTTCTAGTAAATAGAATTAAGTTGAGAGCTGGTGTCAATCTAGCGGTACAAATTGATAAGTATTTATCTAAAAAGGTCATTAGTAAGTTATTTAGAAATAAATTTGAGTATTTCCTCAATCGCTCTAGCTCAGATATTCAATACCGTTTGGTTCTATTGAAGAATTTAAAAAATATAATAAGTGACGTATTTATACAAGCTTTTCTTGATATAGGCTCAATGATTGTAATTTTAATATATATCTTGAAAGTTCAAGCAGTTTACGCATTGCTATTGATGTTGATAACGATTCTCATTTTAGCAGTTAGCTTTCTCGTGCGAAATAGAATGTTGATGTACAAGAATGAGGAGTTATTAAGTGATACGAATTTACAGGTACTTCAATATGACATATTTCATTCAATTTTTAATGTAAAGGTATTGGGGTTAAGCAAGCAAAAGCATACAGCTTGGAATGAAAGATACAATCAATATATAGAGTCGCATAAGAAAAGCCAATTATTCTCAGCGTTCTATAAAAATATTTTGGATTGTACCACCCTATATTTGCCAATTTTTATACCTTTATTAGGAATATGGATAAGTGGACTTTCAGGTAGTACCGAGGTAGGGACGATAATATCTCTGCAATCTTTGACTAGCGTATATGTTTCAGGACTAGTATCAGTATCTCATCTTTCTGAAAATATAACGACAGCAAAGTCCTATCTTATTAGGATTGAGGATGTTTTGAATCAGGAAGACGAAGTTATTAATACTGGCGATGTTGTTTCAAAAGGTAATATCAACGTAAACAATTTATCTTTCACTTATCCTGGGGGAAGCACAGAAGTTCTTTCCAACGTAAGTTTTTCTATTAAGGAAGGGGAAAGTGTTGCAATTGTAGGAGAAAGTGGATCAGGGAAATCAACTTTATTTTACATTTTGTTGGGTGCATACGATGGATATACTGGAGAAATCAATTATGAGGGGGAAAATATTAAAACATTGAATAAGGATAGACTTCGCCAACAAATTGGTGTTGTGCCACAAGATCCCTTACTATTCAACAATAGTATTAAAGAAAATTTAACTCAAAGTTTGGATATTCCAGAAGATGATATAAATGATGCACTGAGAAAGGTGTCAATCTATGATTTTATTCAATCCTTACCAATGAAATTGAATACTGTTATTTCCGAAAATGGTTTTAATTTTTCAGGTGGTCAAAGGCAACGTTTAGCCCTAGCTCGAGCAATAATTGGTGGGAAAAGTGTTTTATTTCTTGATGAAGCAACGAGCTCTTTAGATAATATCACTGAAAGTTCTGTCGTTGAGTACTTAGCAAAAATCAGCAAAACAAAAATTACCATTGCTCATCGATTGAGTACCATAAAAGATAGCGATAAAATAATTGTCTTAAAAAAAGGCAAAGTTGTAGAAGTTGGTACTCATAATCGACTAATTGAACAAAAAGGATATTACTTCGACCTATATTCCAGGGAAAGGAGGCAAGGTTAAAAGTAAATTTTAGGGTGTAGTGGGTGGGACATGACAGTAATATGATAGTTGTTAAAGATACTTTAATGTAGAAAGGAAATGTTATGAAATTTAACAAAGAAATTACAAAAGAATTAGAGGTTGACTACCTTAAACTAGTTGAAGATGCTAATAATATTGAACAAAACCAAGTTGGTGGTACAAGTATTCCAAATCCTTGGATTTTTTCAAAGCATATTTGTTTGTAATAAGCATCAGTAGTTAAAAAGCATAGAAGAGGTGAAAATATGAAATCAGAAAACAATATTAAAAATGCAGGATTAGAAGTTGATTACTTAAAGTTAGTTGACGAAGCTAATGAACTTGACCAAGCTCAAGTTGGCGGCTGGACTTTCTTTTCCAGTGCGAATACTGGATGGTTCTGTTCATTTACAAAAGATTGTAATTGTAGATAGCTTATAAAATTACTATAACTTTAACTTCTATCAATATTAAAAAGGGAGTAGATTTCTGCTCCTTTTTTAGAATAAAATACAATAATACATCTAAAAAAGATTGGAGAAATTATGCCTTTATTAGAAGTTCAACATGTTCAAAAAATTTATAAGACACGATTTAGTATGAACCAAGTCGAAGCCTTAAAAGATATTGATTTTACAGTTGACAAAGGTGATTATGTAGCTATTATGGGAGAATCCGGTTCTGGAAAATCTACACTATTAAATATATTAGCAATGTTGGATGGCCCCACTTCAGGAAAAATCTCATTGAATGGCGTAGATATGCAAACAATTAATAACAAAGAGGCCTCTGCATTTCGTCGTGAAAAGCTGGGATTTGTATTTCAAGATTTTAACCTTTTAGATACTCTATCTGTAAAAGATAATATCTTACTTCCGCTGGTTTTATCTCGTAGAACAGTTCAAGAAATGAATGAACATCTCCCAATTATATTAAGTAGTCTTGGAATTGATCAACTCAAGGACAAGATGCCCTATGAACTTTCTGGTGGACAACAGCAACGTGTTGCCGTAGCTCGTGCTATTATTACCAATCCTAGTATTTTATTAGCAGACGAACCAACGGGTGCCTTAGATTCTAAGTCATCTGCTACATTATTAGATGTTTTTGATACTATCAATAAAAATGGACAAACTCTATTAATGGTCACTCACTCAACGACAGCAGCTTCTAGAGCGAAGCGGGTTTTATATATTAAAGATGGACGACTTTATAATCAAACTTTTCGTGGTGAAAAAACGGAAAGAGAGATGTTTCAAGAGATTTCTGAAACGTTGACATCAATGGCGGATTAGTATAGGAGCGTATTATGTTTAAGTTAACTACAAAATTAGCATGGTCTAACTTAAAATTAAACCGAAGGTTATATTATCCTTTTGCAAGTGTAGCTATTGTTATGATGGCAATTACCTATATTTTTATGAGCTTAGCAAACAGTCCTCAGCTTAATTTAGCTAAGGGTGGAGGAGATGCAAAGCTGATTTTGAAATATGGTCTTTACGTTGTTAGCATTGCTGCATTCATTATTATTGTATATGCAAATGCATTTGTCATAAAGAATCGTTCTAAGGAGTTGGGACTTTATGATATTTTAGGTCTAGAAAAAAAACATATTATAAAAATGCTCTTTTATGAGTTGTCGATTTTCTTTTTTATTACGGTTACCTTAGGTTTAATAGTAGGTTTAATTTTAAATAATGTGGCTTTCACTTTATTATTAAATTTAATGGATTTAAAAATAAAAATAGACTCTTCTTTACAATTACCAACGATGATTAAAAGTATTGCTCTATTTTTAGGGATTTATATTATTATTTGGTTAATAAATTGTTTAAAAATTATTAGAAATAGCGCCTTAGGCTTAATCAAGGATAATCGGCAAGGGGAGGCTAAAGGGAAACTATTAAAATTACAAGCGATAGCTGGCACTGTTACTTTATTATTGGGGTACTATCTATCTCAGAAGGTTACTAATCCTATTGAGGCGTTACCACGTTTCTTTTTAGCAGTCTTGCTTGTGATTGTCGCCACCTACATTTTATTCAATGCAGGTATAATTACACTATTAAAGTTCTTACAGAAGAGATCCAATTACTATTATAAACCGCAAAATTTTATCTCTATCTCTAATCTTATATTTAGAATGCGGAAAAATGCAGTGGGACTAGCAACAATAGCCATCTTATCAACCATGGTTTTGGTGACAATAAGTGGCACAGCGAATATTTATTTAGGTGGAAAGGACTCTATAAGAATATCTAATCCGAATGAGTTTTCAGTTAGCTTAGAGTCTAACATGAATATTGGTCCCACATTAAGACAACTAGACGAACAAATGGAAAACTTTGCAAAAGTCAACAATCTAAAAACCAAAAATAAAAGGTCTGTAAGTTATATGACTGTAGGGTTTTCCAGAAGTTCTCCAAATCATCTTGATTTTGAGACTATTCAAAAAAGAATGGTTAAAACGCCAGATGTAGGTGCACAGGTAATTTCTACGGAAGACTATAACAGGTTAACTGGGGAGCATCTTCATTTATCAAATACTCAGTTAGCTCTCTATAGTGATAAAAATTCATTTAAAAATAATACGAACTTGACGATCGGAAAGCAAACATTCCATATATCAAAAATAATAAAGACAAGTACACTTGCTTATAAAATTCCGGATGCCACTTCCCCCGTACTTAAAGAAAATCTTTATTTAGTGGTGAATGATAGAAAACAACTGTTTTCAAATGTTGACATGCGACATTTATATCTCACAAAGACTATTTATTCAGGATTTGATACAAATAAAAGTATTGAAAAACAATTATCTTTAAAAAACAGTTTTTCTAAATTTATGTCGCCATATAGTAATTATGGTTTAAAAACCTCAGTCCAGGCATATAGTCTTAAGACATATATGAATACTATGGGAACACTCTTTTTCATCGGACTACTACTTTCAGGTATATTCTTACTAGGTGTTGTTTTAGTGATTTATTATAAGCAAATATCCGAAGCATATGAAGATCAAAGTAGATTTATAATTTTGGATAAAGTTGGACTTGATGAAAATCAAGTAAGTCGTACAATACGCAAACAAATTGTTACTATTTTTTTCATACCCTTACTTTTTTCTTTGTTACATTTGGCATTCTCTTATCATGTGCTAAGAATAATAATAGGTATGTTTGGCATTTCGAATGATAGTCTTGTCTTACATGTTACTATAGGCTTTAGTTGTATATTTGTAATAGTTTATATGGTAGTTTTTGCTTTAACAACAAAGACATATAAGCGTATTATAACAAGGATAGCTTTCTAATAAGTAATGATTTTATACTCTGCAGATCTATGCAGCCAGCTTTTCTTATACTAGTTAGTCTAAATTTTTTTCGTAATCATAAAAAATCCCCCAAACTGGATTGATTGGGGGATTGATGGTTAAATCTCAATCTCCAACAAAATTGGCCCATGGTCTTGGCGGCTGCCGGAGTCAATCATGTCGGATTTGCTGATTTTATCGGCAATGCGGTTGCTGGTCAGCCAGTAGTCAATCCGCCAGCCGGTGTTGTTAATCTTGCTGGTCTTGCTGCGTTGGGCCCACCAGGAGTAAACATCAGGAATGTCGCCGTGCATGTAGCGGAAGGTATCGGTGAAGCCCTTGTCTAGCAGGTTAGTAAAGCCTTGGCGTTCTTCGTCGGTAAAGCCAGGAGAGCGCCGGTTGCTAGAGGGATTGGCTAGGTCAATTTCCTTGTGGGCAACATTGTAGTCACCACTAGCTAGGACAGGTTTTTGCTGATCTAAGCCTACTAGGTAGTCGGCATATTTTTGGTCCCATATTTGTCTTTCCTCCAAACGGCGGAGACCATCTCCAGCATTGGGGGTATAGACTTGGGTGACGAAGAACTTATCAAACTCTAGGGTAATAATTCGACCTTCGTCATCCATGGTTGAAGGAGCATCAATTTCTGGATAGGTAATGCTTGGCTCTGGCAGGTTGGACTTGTAGAGGAACATGGTGCCAGCGTAGCCTTTACGGGCCGGTTCTACTGAGGACCGCCAGGCAATTTGATAGTCTGGGAAATAGTCCTCTAGGAGGGCCAGGTGCTTTTTGGTTGGCCCCTTGGCAGAGAGTTTAGTTTCCTGAATGGCAATAATGTCGGCATCTTGGTCAACTAAGCTGGCAATAACCTGACGCGAAAGGAGGGCTCTGGCTGAATCACTAGTCAGAGCGGCGTTGAGCGAATCTATGTTCCAAGAAATAAGTTTCATAATGATATCCTTCAATTCAAATTTCTCCCATTATTATAGCAGATTAATCAGTAAGCTGTGATTCTCACGATTAGATTAGGAAAAGGAATTTTGAAAATGATCAGAAAGTTTGAAAATAGGCTTGCTAGTTGATTGATAGACTTTATCATTTTGGTTTTTTATCTGAGAGCGATTAAAACAATAGTCACAATATAAAAGATAGCGGTTAGCAGATAACCCATGCGCCAAAAGAGCTTGAAGAAACGTTTGTAGGAGAAGATCCTAATCTTCCCGGCCTTGCGCAAGATGAAGAGGCAGGTGGCGATAGCTAGCATGCACATCATCAGGAGGTACTGCGGGAAAAAATTATGGGTGAAGTAGCGCCCCGAGATATAAATGATGGCTACCGCTAAGAAGGGTAGGGAGAGGTCAGGAAATTTGATGCTAAAGCGTTTGAGATCAAAATAGCGGACCAGGGATTGGGCCAAAAAGGGGATGATAAAGAAGTAGAGAACTGCGAAAATGTATATCATAAGACTATTTTATCCTGATTAGAGAATAAAGTAAACTTATTCTGAGGAAAAAGTGAAAAATCCTTGCAAAATCAGCCTATTCCTGTATAATATTAAGGGTGTGTCTGGTGACCCTAGGCATGCCTGTGGGAGGTAACTACTCTTTATAAAACAAGCAGATACTTCGTTAATGCGTTTTGCTGGACTCGAGTCCTATCTGTAGCGCCTTGACTGGTCTCTCCCTTGTTTTCTCTTGAGTAAAATCTATTCTTACCGCCAAAACCACAAAGGAGGAAATTACAAATGGCTAAAAAAGTCGAAAATGTCGTAAAACTTCAAATTCCTGCTGGTAAAGCGACTCCAGCTCCACCGGTTGGACCTGCTCTTGGTCAAGCCGGAATCAACATCATGGGATTCACCAAAGAGTTTAACGCTCGTACTGCTGACCAAGCAGGTATGCTGATCCCAGTTGTTATCTCTGTGTATGAAGATAAATCATTTGATTTCATCACAAAAACTCCACCAGCTGCTGTTCTTTTGAAAAAGGCTGCCGGTGTCGACAAGGGTTCAGGTGAACCAAACAAAACTAAGGTTGCTAGCGTTACTCGTGCACAAGTACAAGAAATCGCTCAAACCAAGATGCCTGACCTGAACGCTGCAAACATTGAATCTGCTATGCGCATGATCGAAGGTACTGCTCGTTCAATGGGATTCACTGTTACTGACTAATAGGAATTCTAAGACACCCGCATTCATCGCTTGCCGGTGAAGGTGTGGAAGATGAAAGTCGATAGGACCACATTACACAAGGAGAAAGAATAACATGGCTAAAAAAAGCAAACAAATGCGTGCTGCTCTTGAGAAGGTAGATACTTCTAAAGCATACAGCGTTGAAGAAGCTGTTGCACTCGCAAAAGAAACAAACTTCGCAAAATTTGATGCAACTGTAGAAGTTGCCTACAACCTTAACATTGATGTTAAGAAGGCTGACCAACAAATCCGTGGGGCAATGGTCTTGCCAAACGGTACTGGTAAAACTCAACGAGTTCTTGTTTTCGCTCGTGGTGCTAAAGCTGAAGAAGCTAAGGCTGCTGGTGCAGACTTCGTTGGGGAAGATGACCTCGTTGCTAAAATCAACGATGGTTGGTTGGACTTCGATGTTGTTATCGCAACACCTGATATGATGGCAATCGTTGGTCGTCTTGGACGTGTCCTCGGCCCACGTAACCTTATGCCAAACCCTAAGACTGGTACAGTAACTATGGATGTTGCCAAGGCTGTTGAAGAATCTAAGGGTGGTAAAATCACTTACCGTGCTGACAAGGCTGGTAACGTGCAAGCTATCATTGGTAAAGTATCTTTTGATGCTGACAAGTTGGTAGAAAACTTCAAAGCTTTCAATGATGTTATCGCTAAGGCTAAACCAGCAACTGTTAAAGGTGCTTACATCACTAACCTTGCAATCTCAACCACTCAAGGTGTTGGTATCAAGGTAGATAGCAACTCACTTTAATCTATTAACTAAATTAGAAAAAGGATCGGCTGGGCCGGCCTTTTTTCATGTTCTCGATAAAATAGGTCCACCCCAGTTTCACTTCAGACAGCTTCCTCTATTTTCAATGGCCTTTTCGGCTTGGAAATTTATTTTTTAAACTGCTAGGAGAAAGGCTTCATTTATGATAAAATAATTAGGATGAGTTCGAATTGAAGAGGAGATAGATTGATGGTAGAACCAAAGTACAAACGTGTTTTGATTAAACTCTCTGGTGAAGCCTTGGCAGGGGCTAAGGGCGTTGGGATTGACTTGCCAACTGTTCAAACTATAGCCAAGGAGATTGCTGAGGTTCATGAGCTGGGCGTGCAAATTGCCTTGGTTATCGGTGGTGGTAACCTCTGGCGGGGAGAGCCAGCTGCTCAGGCTGGTATGGACCGTGTTCAGGCCGACTACACCGGCATGTTGGGGACCGTCATGAATGCCTTGGTTATGGCAGACAGCCTCAAGCAGGTTGGTGTTGACACCCGGGTGCAGACAGCCATTGCCATGCAATCTGTTGCCGAGCCTTACATTCGTGGTCGGGCCCTGCGTCACCTTGAAAAGGGTCGGATTGTTATCTTTGGTGCTGGTATTGGCTCTCCTTACTTCTCAACGGACACAACAGCGGCTCTGCGGGCAGCCGAAGTTGAAGCTGATGCTATTCTCATGGCCAAGAACGGTGTCGATGGTGTCTATAATGATGACCCTCGTAAGAATGCCGATGCTGTTAAGTTTGATGAATTGACCCATGTGGAAGTTATCAAACGTGGCCTTAAGATTATGGATGCAACGGCTGCGACTATGTCTATGGATAATGATATTGACCTGGTTGTCTTCAACATGAATGAGCCTGGTAATATCAGACGGGTCGTCTTCGGTGAACCAATCGGAACAACTGTTTCAAACAAATCTTCTCACTAAAAAGAAAAGGAATTGATTATGGCAAATCCAATTATTGATAAAGCAAACGAACGTTTTAAACATTCCCACGAAGCCTTGGGACGTGAATTTTCTGCTATCCGTGCTGGCCGTGCAAATGCTAGCCTTTTGGACCGAATTGAAGTAGACTATTACGGAGCTCCAACTCCCCTTAATCAATTGGCTTCTATCACCGTTCCGGAAGCTCGAGTTCTCTTAATTTCCCCATTTGATAAAAACTCTATCAAGGAAATTGAGCGGGCTATCAACGAGTCAGACTTAGGTATTAATCCAGCCAACGATGGTTCTGTTATTCGCCTAGTTATCCCAGCCTTGACCGAAGAAACGCGTAGGGAATTGGCTAAGGAAGTGAAAAAACTTGGAGAAAATGCCAAGGTTGCCATCCGCAATATCCGTCGGGATGCTATGGATGATGCTAAAAAGCAAGAAAAAAATAAGGAAATCACTGAAGATGAACTCAAGTCTTTGGAAAAAGATATCCAAAAAGCTACGGATGATGCTGTCAAGAAGATTGATAGCATGACCAACGAAAAAGAAAAAGAATTGCTAACCGTTTAAAAGCAAGCAGAGAGGGTCTGGGACTGGAGCGTCTCAGACCTTTCCTGTTCAATGAGGAAATCCAATGAATAATATACTAGCAAAAACCATTACAGCTATGGTGACTGACCAAAATGAGCACTATTATTTTGTGCAAAAGGATGGAGTGACCCTGGCCTTGGATAAGACGGAGGGTGACCGCCAGCTGGGTCAGATGGTCCAGGGCTTTGCCTATAGCGACCTCCATCAAAAGCTTCGCCTGACCACCCTGCCAATTTCAGCTACTCGCGACAGCTATGGCTGGGGTGTAGTGACCGAGGTCCGTCGGGACCTGGGAGTCTTTCTGGATACAGGCCTTCCTGATAAGCAAGTCGTCGTTTCTCTGGACGTTCTGCCAGAGATTAAGGAGCTTTGGCCTAAGAAGGGTGATAAGCTCTACGTGTCCTTGGAGGTTGACAAGAAAGACCGTATCTGGGCCCTTCCTGCTCCAGCAGAGGTCTTTCAAAAGCTAGCTGGTCCCGCCTACGATAATATGCAAAATGAGAAGCTGCGGGCCATCGTCTACCGTCTCAAATTGTCAGGTACTTTTGTCTATTTGCCTGATAATAATATGTTGGGCTTCATTCATCCCAGCGAGCGTTACACAGAACCTCGTTTAGGACAGGAGCTGGAAGCCCGTGTCATTGGTTACCGCCAGGTTGACCGCACTCTCAATCTCTCGCTCAAGCCCCGTTCTTTTGAAATGTTGGAAGCTGATGCCCAGATGATTTTGACCTATTTAGAAGGCCAGGGCGGGTTTATGACCCTCAATGATAAGTCATCGCCAGCAGAAATCAAGGCTACCTTTAGTATCTCTAAGGGCCAATTCAAAAAGGCCCTAGGTGGTCTCATGAAGGCCGGCAAGATTAAGCAGGATGCCAGCGGGACAGAGCTAATCTAGTGGGGTCTCCTATGACGAAATCGCTTGAAGAAATGAGCTTGGAAGAGCTCTGGCAACTTTTTCCGATTTTTCTGGTGGAACATAAAACGCAGTGGCAGAATTGGTATGTGTCAGAAAAAGCTGACTTGGAGAAAGTGTTAGGCCCTGACTTAATAAAAAACATTGAGCACATTGGTAGCACAGCCATTCCAAATATCTGGGCTAAGAATATAGTTGATATCTTGATAGAAGTAGCATCACCTGCGGATATGGTTCAATCTAGGAAATTGTTAGTCGCAAATGGTTGGCGGGTGATGTCAGAAGAGCCCGAGCGAATTTCTCTTAATAAGGGATACACTCAAAATGGCTTTGCGGACAAGGTCTTTCATCTGCATTTGCGTCTGATAGGGGATTGTGATGAGATTTATTTCAGGGACTATCTGCGTTTGCACCCAGATATAGCTCAGGCTTACCAGAAAATTAAGCTAAGCTTGTGGAAGGAATTTGAGCATGATCGCAATGGCTATACAGAGGCTAAGAGTGACTTTATCAAGAAATATACCAAAGAGGCCAAAGGCCAGATTGATTTCTAGGGCTAGCTTGAAAACGGGATGGTGCTTGATTGAGACAGTGATTTTTGTTTTATTGTGTCCTTTTTTATAAAGTCAGATTTGCAAAGAGGGATAAGGCCCAAGGGAAAAATTTTAAAGCGGTTTGAGACCTGTTAAGTAGGCCCAGCCTTGTGAGTGCAAGGTAGGCCTTTTTTTGATAGGAAAAGATAAAAGGGTGATAAAAAATGCCTATCGCTTGATTAGTTTTAAATATTTGTTTGCCCTGTCTAAAGATGGTAAGATGAAACTATACTTAAATTGTGAGGAGTTTTTTCATGAAACTTAAAAATATTGTGAAGTTTGGAGCTGTGGCAGTAGCTTCTGTGGCCATACTAGCAGCCTGCAGTTCAAAAACTTCATCCGGTAAAGAGACTATCAATTTTGCGACAGTTGGGACCACCAATCCTTTCTCTTATGAAGATAAAAGTGGCAATTTGACAGGTTACGATATTGAGGTAGCCAAGGCTGTTTTCAAGGGTTCCGATAAGTACAAGGTCTCTTTCAAGAAAACAGAATGGTCATCTGTTTTTGCTGGCTTGGATTCTGGTAAATACCAGATGGCTGGTAATAACATCTCTTACTCTACAGACCGTGCTAAGAAATATCTCTATTCTGAGCCAACAGGAACAACCCCAACTGTCTTGACTGTAGGTAAAGACAGTGATATTAAGTCCTTCGATGATATTGGTGGTCACTCAACCCAAGTCGTTCAGGGAACAACAACCGCTAAGCAATTAGAGGATTACAACAAGAAGCATTCTGATAACCAGGTTAAAATCAATTATACCGAAGAAGATATTCCACAAATCTTGCGGAGCTTGAATGATGGTAAATATGATTTCAAACTCTTTGATGCCCCAACTGTCAATGCGGTCATTAAGAGCCAAAATCTGTCAAATTTGAAGACTATTGATGTGCCTTCTGACCAAAAACCATTTATCTACTTTGTCTTCTCTAGCGACCAAAAGGATTTGCAAAAGTTTGTCAATAAACGTTTGGAAGCCTTACAGAAAGATGGTACCCTATCTAAGTTAGCTGAGAAATATCTGGGCAACAAGGATTATGTTCCTACAGCTAAGGAAATGAAAGTGCCTTCAAATAAATAAGCAAAGGAGACTGTGACAAAAGTTTTCACCTCGTTACTTTTTCAACGTCAAACACCTTGACGCAGTGGTTGATTTGTGATGAGTGGCTTGACGCTTTAACGTTTAGTCACTCACATGCCAGTGAAACGGCGGTAAAGTACTTATCCCTTTCGGGACAGGTCAAACAGTCTGGGAGACTGTTTGAGGAAACCAGACCAGTTCAACTTTGCGGGGGTGAGAAAGAAATAGTCTGGGGATAGACTATTTCTTCCCGAACCTTAAAATTGGAGAGTGAGGCAAATCGATTTCTTCGAAATCATGATTTTGGTCTCACTCCTTTTTTTGTTGGCAGTCTCCATGCTATAGCTATTAGCTATAAGTCTATACAATAATAAACAATTTGAAAGCTGTCTTTCCTTGTGGGATAATAGGCACATGATAAATTAGAAAAGAGGTTCTCTTATGAAGTGGAAAAAGATAATTGGAATTATTACAGTGGCCATTGCAGCCACCTTATTCTTGACAGCTTGTGGTTCCAAGTCAAGCAGTAAAAATGAGCTTAAGGTTGGTATCATGACCTTGGATGATACAACAAAACCTGTCTGGGACCAAGTTAAAAAGGATGCTGCTAAAAAAGGAATAACTATCAAATACGTTCAATTTACAGACTATAACCAACCTAATAAGGCCCTGTCAACAGGACAAGTTGATGTCAATGCTTTCCAGCACTATTATTTTCTTAATAACTGGAACAAGGAAAACAAGGGGAATCTAGTGGCGGTTGGAGATACGCTTATCAGCCCAATCCGCCTCTTCTCACAAACAAACTCATCTGGTAAGGCAGAATATTCGAGTGTCAAGGATCTTCCGGAGGGAGCTAAAATCGCTATCCCTAACGATGCTTCCAATGAGAGCCGTGCTCTCTTCTTGTTGCAGGCAGCTGGTTTGATTAAGCTCTCAACCAAGAATGGTGCTCTAGCAACTTTGAAGGATATTACTGAAAATTCTAAGGATATTAAAATTACAGAGGTTAGTGCTGAACAATTAGTGAGCAACTTGAAGAATAAATCTTTAGATGCTGCTGTTATCAATAATGCCTATGCCCAAGAAGGAAAGATTGATTATAAGACAACACTTTATACAGAAGCTATCGATGCGACTTCAAAGGATTGGGTCAATGTGATTGCAGCGAAGAAGAACTGGAAAAAATCTAACAAGGCTGATGCTATTAAGACTTTAGTCAAGATTTACCAATCAGATAAGATTGCAAAATTGATTAATAAGTCAACTAATGGTGTTGACAAAGCTGCTTGGAAGGGTGCTCCCAAGCTAGCGTCATCCAGTAAGTAATAAAAGACTAGATGAAGATAAGAGGAGCTGAGCCATTTGTGTTTTCAGCCCTCTTTTATTATTAGGAGGACGTCTTAATGACTAATTCAAGAGAGCAAGAACAAATTAATAAGTTTAACCACGATCAGCTGACTCAAGAATATTTTGCTATTCTAAAAGAATTAATTGCTAAAAAATCCATCTTTGCTCAAGAGATTGGTTTGGCAGAAGTGGCGGACTATCTGGGGAAAATTTTCAGTCAGGCTGGAGCTGAAGTCTTCATTGATGATAGCTATAAGGCTCCCTTTTTCATTGCCAAGTTCAAGAGTCCCAATCCCCAAGCCAAGACCATCATATTTTATAACCATTATGATACGGTTCCAGCTGATGCAGATCAGGTTTGGACTGGAGATCCATTTAGTTTAACGACGAGAGATGGTTATATCTACGGTCGTGGTGTTGATGATGATAAGGGTCATATCATTGCACGGTTGACAGCTGTGCGTAAGTACTTGGAAGAAGAGGGAGACCTACCCCTTAATCTTACCTTTATGATAGAAGGAGCTGAAGAGTCTGCTTCAACAGATTTAGAAAAGTACTTAGAAAAGCATGCCGAAAAGCTTTTGCCAGCTGATTTTTTAATCTGGGAACAGGGAATTAAAAATGTTAGTGGGCAGTTGGAAATTACGGGTGGCAATAAGGGGATTATTACCTTTGACTTATCCGTTAAAAGTGCCAGTGTAGATATCCATTCAAAATTTGGTGGTGTGATTGAATCTGCAACCTGGTATCTCCTTAAAGCTATTAATAGTATGCGAGATGACAAGGGACGCATTCTGATTGATGATATTTACGAGCAGGTCCAAAGGCCTTCACCAAGAGAATTGGAGCTGGTTGAACAATATGCTATCGAGAACGGGGATAATTTAAGTCAGTTGTATGACTTAAAGCTACCGGTGATGCTTGAGGATAGGCGAGACTTTCTAAGGAGATACTTCTTTGAGCCTGCTTTAACTATAGAGGGAATTAGTTCCGGTTATCTGGGGCAAGGCGTCAAAACTATTATTCCTTCAACGGCTACTGCTAAGATGGAAATGCGATTGGTGCCGGGATTGACACCGCTTGATGTTATTGATAAAATTAAGCGTCATCTGCTCAGGCATGGCTTTGACCAGGTTGAGGTAATTTATACTCTCGGCGAGGAAAGTTATCGATCTGATATGTCGGCTGAACCCATTCTTCGAGTCAGTAATTTGGCCAAAGACTTGTATCCAGCAGGAATTGCCCTCTTGCCAACAGCTGCTGGGACAGGTCCGATGCAACTGATTCATCAAGCCCTGCAGATCCCTATGGCGGCCTTCGGTCTTGGAAATGCTAATAGTCGAGATCATGCAGGTGATGAAAATATTTCAATTGCAGATTATTATACTCACATTGAATTAGTTAAGGAGTTAATAAAGTCCTATGAGTGAAGCGATTATTCAATTAGACCATATTGATATTACTTTCCACCAAAAGAAAAAGGTGATTGAGGCTGTCAAAGATGTGACTGTCCATATCAATCAAGGTGATATATACGGCATTGTTGGTTATTCTGGTGCTGGTAAATCTACCTTAGTGAGGGCTATCAATCTACTCCAAATTCCTACGGCAGGTAGGGTTAAAGTAGCTGGTGATACCTTGTTCGATAAGGAAAAGGTGACTTTAGATTCTGGTAAATTACGATATAAACGTCGAGAAATCGGCATGATTTTCCAACATTTTAACCTGATGGCTCAAAAAACGGCAAGGCAAAATATCGCCTTTGCCCTCCGCCATTCGGACCTATCAAAGGAAGCGAAGGCTAAGAAGGTTGAAGAACTCTTAGACTTGGTAGGTTTGGCTGATAGAGCCGAGAATTATCCGGCCCAGTTGTCTGGTGGTCAAAAGCAACGGGTTGCAATTGCTCGGGCTCTGGCAAATGATCCTAAGATTCTGATTTCGGATGAATCTACCTCGGCCCTCGATCCCAAGACTACTAAACAAATTCTTGCTCTCCTGCAAGATTTGAATAAGAAATTGGGCTTAACAGTCGTTATGATTACCCATGAGATGCAGATTGTTAAGGAGATCTGTAATCGTGTGGCGGTCATGCAAAACGGCTCCCTAATTGAAGAAGGCTCCACCTTGGAAATCTTCTCCAATCCTAAGCAGCCCCTAACTCAGGATTTTATTAAGACAGCAACTGGGATAGATGAGGCCTTGGTTAAAATTAACCGTCAAGAGGTGGTTGAACATTTAGGAGTAAATGATCGTCTGGTCTTACTTCGGTATGCTGGAGCAGCAACAGATGAACCTTTGTTGAATAGCTTATACAAAAATTATGAGGTTTCAGCCAATATTCTTTATGCCAATATTGAAATTTTAGAGGATACGCCTGTGGGTGAGATGGTTGTCGTCTTATCTGGTCAACAGGTTGATACTGCCTTACAAGTTATTGAAAAGGCTGAAGTTTCCGTCACAATTTTGAAGGGAGGTAGCAAATAATGGAACTAATTGAAAAGTATTTACCTAATGCTTACCAGCTTGGTTGGACTGGCGATTTGGGTTGGTGGTCTGCGATTTTAGCGACCCTCTACATGACCTTTTGGAGCTTTTTGATTGGAGGCTCTTTGGGGCTGATTGCCGGGCTCTTTCTTGTTTTGACAGGTCCTGGTGGTGTCATTGAAAATCGACTGGTTTTCTGGATTCTAGATAAAATTGTTTCCATCTTCCGTGCCATTCCATTTATTATTTTGTTGGCCATTTTGTCTGGACTAACTCTCTTGCTGGCGGGAACAACTCTGGGGGCAACAGCTGCTTTGGTACCTTTATCAGCAGCGACCTTTCCCTTCTTTGCCCGCCAAGTTCAGGTGGTCTTCTCAGAAATGGATAGAGGGGTGATTGAAGCGGGTCAGGCTAGTGGGGCGACCCTCTGGGATATCATCAAAATCTATCTCAGTGAAGGCCTTCCGGAACTTATCCGTGTTTCTACGGTTACCTTGATTTCATTGGTTGGTGAGACTGCTATGGCGGGTGCCATTGGTGCTGGTGGTTTAGGGAATGTTGCTATTGCCTATGGTTACCAACGTTTTCAAGGCGATATCACCCTAGTAGCGACTATCTTTATCCTACTCCTAATTTTCATCATTCAGTTCACAGGAGATTTCTTAACACATAAGCTCAGTCATAAATAAATTTAGAGCCGAAATCAGCTTGATTTCGGCTCTATCGTTTGCAAGGAAGGCTTGAGATAACTCTGTCGAAGCAGTGGATAATACTACTTTACTAGAGTTGGTCTGGACAAAGAAATCTGCTATAGCAGATTTTATAGTCGCTATAAGAGAGGACATAACCAAATAGAACGACAATGCCCTTTCCCCTGGCGATACAAAAATGAACTGGCTGACCATGATGGTTCGTTTAAGGCCTTCGGGAAGGTAGACAGTCCATCTCTAGTTGCTGTAGTGTGAGATTAAGTTCTTCACTATCTAGGTTGAGCTTCTCAATCATCGCCTGTGTTGACGGAAGTTGGCTTTTGTATTAAGATGTTTTTATATATCATACTAAACGAACTGTTAGATAAAGAGGTAAAATTTTGAAACGCATACTGTTAACTTGGAATCGGACCAGTCTCTTAAAACGAATTGCCATCGGCGTTGTCATCGGTGTTATTTTGGGCTTAGTTATTCCTAAAGTTTCAATCATCGGGCTCTTAGGGAAATTATTTGTTGGGGCTCTCAAAGCCATTGCCCCGCTTTTAGTTTTTGCCCTGGTGGCCAATGCCCTATCGCAGACACGTGAAGGTCAGAAATCCAACATGACTACAGTTATTGGTCTTTACATGTTTGGGACTTTTGCAGCGGCCTTGACGGCGGTAATCTCCCACTACCTCTTTCCGATTAAATTGACCTTATCTAGTGCGGCGACGAAGGCAGCAGCTAATGTCTCACAATCACCTCAGGGAGTTGGGGATGTTTTCCAATCCCTGCTTCTTAAGATGGTCGATAATCCCATCCATGCCCTTGTAGAGGCTAATTATATTGGCGTTTTGGTCTGGGCAGTAGTTTTTGGTTTTGCCATGCGGACAGCTAGCCAACATACTAAGGAGCTACTGACGACTATTGCTGAAGTGACTTCGCAGATTGTTCGTTGGATTATTAACCTAGCTCCTTTTGGAATTCTGGGTCTGGTTTTTACAACAATCTCGGAAAATGGGATTAGTGTTCTCTCTAGATATGGAATTCTCATTCTGGTTTTAGTAGGAACCATGCTTTTTGTTGCCTTAGTCGTTAATCCTATTATTTCATTTATCATGATGCAGCGTAATCCTTATCCATTAGTTTTGCGGTGCCTGCGAGAATCTGGGATCACGGCCTTCTTTACGAGGTCATCAGCCGCAAATATTCCAGTCAATATGAAATTGTGTGCGGATTTAGGCTTGGATCCTGATACCTATTCGGTTTCGATTCCTTTAGGGTCAACCATCAATATGGCTGGGGCTGCTGTTACCATCAATGTCTTAACCCTGGCGGCCACTTCCACCTTGGGAATTTATGTCGATTTTGCGACCGCTCTGATTTTAAGTGTGGTTGCAGCTATCTCTGCCTGCGGGGCCTCTGGGGTTGCCGGTGGCTCCCTGCTATTGATACCGGTGGCTTGTAGTCTCTTTGGAATTGATAATGACACAGCCATGCAGGTGGTCGGTGCCGGTTTCATCGTCGGTGTGGTCCAAGACTCCTGTGAAACGGCCCTTAACTCCTCTACCGATGTACTCTTTACCGCTGTTGCCGAATTCTCAACCTGGGGTAAGAAGAAAGCCCTGGGGAAATAAGTATAGATTCATAATGGATACAAAGCTCTGGTCAGAAAAGTGGTCAGGGCTTTTGGCATTTGTAAGGTCATTCCTGGCTAAAAACTTTTCCCAATAGTTAGCCCACAGTGAGTTAGCGAAGAGACTTGAGAAAGGGAAAACCGATGATGCTTTCCTTTTGAAGCTAGTGGGAGGCGTAGGTGGGCCTCAGTAGGGGCTGCTGTTGCAAATTAAGATTTTCAAATCTTAATTTGCTTTGCTGACTAATCTTTTGCTTTTCCAATAGTATCAGTATAACTGGTTATAGAAAATAGCTAAGTTTATGACCTTCTTGGGTGTGCTATAATGAAAACTAATATCACTAAAAAGGAAGGCTTCTATGGCAAATAATTTATTAGTTTTACAGTCGGATTTCGGTCTCGTTGATGGGGCTGTTTCGGCCATGGTTGGGGTTGCCTTGCAGGAAGATGGTGATTTAAAAATTCATCATCTGACTCATGATATCACTCCCTATAATATTTTTGAAGGCTCCTATCGCCTCTTTCAAACTGTTGAATACTGGCCAGGGGGGACAACTTTTGTCTCTGTCGTTGACCCGGGTGTCGGGTCTGACCGCAAAAGTGTGGTTGCTCTGACGCAAAAAAATCAATATATTGTCACTCCTGATAATGGGACCCTGTCTTATATCAAGGAACATATTGGTATTAAGGCTGTTCGCGAAATTTCCGAGCTCAAGAATCGCCGTGAAAATACTGAACTTTCCTATACCTTTCACGGTCGAGATGTCTACGCCTATACGGGTGCTAAATTAGCTTCGGGTCACCTTGCTTTTGAGGATGTGGGTCCAGAGCTCTCGGTTGAGCGAATCATTGAACTGCCAGTAGTTGAGACATTAGTAGAGGAAAATCTGGTTCGCGGAGCGGTTGATATTTTAGATGTCAGGTTTGGTTCGCTCTGGACTTCCATCAAGAATGATGAGTTCAATGCTCTAAAACCTAAGTTTGGCGACCGCTTTGAAGTGACGATTTTCAATAACGATATGCTGGTCTATCAAAATCAGGTCACCTACGGCAAGTCCTTTGCCGATGTCCGGATTGGCCAACCGATTATTTATATTAATTCGCTCTATCGTGTCGGGTTGGCCATTAATCAAGGGTCCTTTGCCAAGGCCTACAATGTTGGTCCCCAGTGTCGGATTGAAATCAAAAAGATTTAAGTTGAGGAGGTCATTATGACAAAAAATAATTCTATTAAAACCGTTGTAGCAACTGGGATTGGTGCAGCTCTGTTCGTGATTATCGGGATGTTCATCAATATTCCCATCTTTGGCAATACCAGTATTCAATTACAATATGCCGTTCAGGCTCTCTTTTCGGTTATCTTTGGTCCAGTAGCTGGCTTTTTTATCGGCTTTATCGGCCATGCCTTAAAGGACGGAATTCAATACGGGAGTATTTCTTGGGCTTGGGTTTTAGCCAGTGGTCTGATTGGCTTAGGACTTGGCCTCTTTCGACGATTTTACGATGTCAGTAAAGGGAAATTTGCTCTTAAGGAATTGATTTACTTCAATCTGGTTCAGGTTATTACGGTTTATATCGCTTGTATAAACAAGCTTGGTCCTATCTCTTTGCTCAGGGCCTAATTGCAGGAACGGCTAATGTCCTAACTATTGCCGTTGGGGGTACCATTTTATTGAGTATCTACGCTAAGACCCGAGTTCAGTCAGGCAGCCTTACTAAAGATTGATTATGAAACCATTTATAGAATTTAAGGATTTTTCCTTTAAGTACGATGCCCAAAAAGAGCCAACTCTAAAGTCTCTTAATCTTAAGATTGAAAAAGGGCAGAAGGTTTTGATTATTGGGCCGTCCGGTTGTGGAAAATCGACCCTAGCCCAGATTATCAATGGAATTATTCCCAATACCTATCAGGGTGAAAGTAAGGGGAGCTTTTTGATAGATGGTCAGCCTGCTTTTGACCGGTCTATTTACGAGAAATCTCACTTGGTCAGCACAGTTTTACAGGATACTGATGGTCAATTTATTGGTTTATCAGTTGCGGAAGATTTGGCTTTTGCTCTGGAAAATGACTGCTGTCCTCGCCCAGAGATGGTTGAAACTGTTCATAAGTGGGCAGATAAACTGGATCTCTTGGAACTGCTGGACCAGCGACCGCAGGATTTATCTGGCGGTCAGAAACAGCGGGTCAGTTTGGCAGGGGTCTTGATTGATGAGAGCCCAATTTTACTGTTTGATGAGCCCTTGGCCAATTTGGATCCTAAATCTGGCCAGGACACCATCACCCTTATTGACCAGCTTCATCGGGAGACTGGTGCTACTACCTTGATTATTGAACACCGCTTGGAAGATGTTCTCTATCACCCAGTAGATAAGATTATTTTGATCAATGAGGGGCAGATACTTTTTGATGGGAGTCCCGATCAGCTTTTGGCCACAAAGCTTTTGGCTGAGAATGGAATCCGTGAGCCGCTTTACATCTCAGTTTTACGTCAGTTAGGTTTGGATTTAGCAAGTCAGTCCCACCTTTCAGATTTGTCAAGTCTGAATCTATCCCAACTGGACTTTGCTGAGCAGTTTATTAGTCAGACTCCTAAGTCTAAGGAGTCTCTCCTGAGAGTCGAGCAACTGAGTTTTGCTTATAGATTCGACCATCCTATTTTAAAAGATATTACTTTGGATTTAGCCAAGGGAGAACGCCTGGCCCTTGTCGGTAAAAATGGGGCTGGCAAGTCTACCTTGGCTAAGGCCTTGACCAAGTTTGTTGAGGCAGAAGGTCGGTTTCTCTGGCAGGGACAAGATATTTCTGGGGATTCAATCAAGGAGCGTGCTAGCCGGATTGGCTATGTCCTACAAAATCCTAACCAGATGATTAGTCAGCCCATGGTTTTTGACGAAGTTGCCAAGGGCTTGCGTCTACGAGGCTTGGAAGAAGAAGAGGTCAAGGAGAAAGTATTTGCCAGTTTAAAGACTTGCGGTCTCTATGAGTTTCGTCAGTGGCCAATTTCGGCTCTATCCTATGGTCAGAAGAAACGTGTTACCATTGCATCAATCCTCGTCTTAGAGCCAGAAATCATCCTGTTAGACGAGCCGACGGCTGGCCAAGATATGCAGCATTATACAGAATTTATGGACTTTTTAGATGAGCTTAATCAAGCGGGACAGACCATTGTCATGATTACCCACGATATGCAGTTGATGCTGGACTATTCGGATCGCTGTTTAGTAATAGCAGATGGCAAAATTTTAGCTGATAAATCTCCAATGGAAGTTTTGTCAGATCGGAACTTACTAGAGATGGCTAACTTGAAAGAAACCAGTATCTTCCAATTGGCTGAGAAAATGGGGGTAAATCCTCTAGCTTTGAGTCAATTTTACCGTCAGAAGAAGGAGGAGCTTGCTAATGACAAATAAGTTTATTGGTTACCGTCATGGTCAGGGTTTCCTCTATCAACTATCCGGTAGTAGCAAGATGATTTTCTTCATTCTGGTTTCCATTGCCGCTATGGCTACCTATGATACTCGCTTTATTTTGGCTCTTGGTCTTTGTTCTGTTATTCTCTTTCGCTGGGCTAAGATTAAGTGGGCTGATATTTCTTTTGCAATGACAGTAGTCTTTCTGATTGCCCTTTTTAATCTGCTTATGGTCTATCTCTTCTCACCTTCTTATGGAGAAGAGATTTACGGGGCTAAAACACTGTTATTTGCTGGCTGGGGGCGATTCTATATTACTAGTCAGGAAGTCTTTTATCTCTTTAATCTGATTCTCAAATACTTCTGCACAGTTCCCCTAGCTATACTCTTTTTGATGACCACCCACCCCAGCCAGTTTGCTGCCAGTCTCAATCGGATTGGCCTTCCCTATAAATTAGCCTACTCGGTTAGTCTGACCCTACGTTATATTCCTGATGTTCAGGAGGAATTTAACATGATTAAGTTGTCACAAGAGGCATGCGGTCTGGAATTATCTAAGAAAGCTAATTTGATTAGTCGAATCAAGGGGAATTTGCAGATTGTCATTCCTTTAATTTTGGGTTCTCTTGAGCGGATTGACACGATAGCAACTGCAATGGAATTGCGTCGTTTTGGCAAGTTCAAGAAACGGACCTGGTATCAGGCCCAGCCTGCAACTGCTAAAGATTGGCTGGTTCTAGCTTTAGCTCTGCTAATTTTGCTTATCAGCATTGGTTTAATTTTTTTGAATCAAGGTCGCTTTTATAATCCTTGGGCCTAGCAACAGGTTGGGCTGGCTTAATCATACTCTTGCTTGTCTGGAGTCGCCCAGCTCCTGTTGGTCTAGAAACTTAGTGGATGATAGAATCCATTGAAATTGTAAAAAAGCTCTGACCATTCTGGGTCAGAGCTCTTTGTCTGATTTATTTTAAATAATTGAGATAATCATACTTTTCAAAAGTATCTGAACTGGCGACAGCGACAATCGTTGCTTGCTCAGGAAAGATAGTGCTAGAGCTAATGTCCGTTTGTAGGCTGGCATTCTTTCTAAGTCGATAGCCAATGACATTAAGGTCGTACTTATCGCGAAGATTTAGTTTGTTCAACTCTTTTTTCTGCCAGCTGTCTGGCAGTTCGAATTCGATAATGGACACTCCTTCTTCCAAATAGAAAATATTGTGAATGCGATGTCGCATCAGAGTTGAAGCTAGGCTGCGTCCTGATTCACGTTCAGGAGAGATAACGCGATTGGCTCCGATTTCATAGAGCACTTCCTCAAAAGTTGCATTTTTAGCCTTGGCTGCGATATAGGGAACACCAAGTTTTTTACAGTGCATGATAGCCAGAACAGAACTCTCCAAATTGTTACCTGTAGCAATGATAACTTGTTGGCACTGATCAATACCGGCCTCTTTCAAGGTTTCGATATTGGTAATATCTCCAAGAATAGCTTTGCTGACAGAATCTGCAATATCTTGCACGTGGTTTGGTTTATTATCGATAGCGATAACTTCTTCCCCAAATTTGGCTAACTTTTCAGCCAGGGTAGCTCCGAAAATTCCCAGTCCCAGGACAGCGATAATTTTTTCTGACATGTTTTTCCTTTCTGTTTAACCTAGAGTTAGGTCTGTTCTTGCGTAATCAATTGTTTTCTTAGAGCGTTGCCGGAGGCTGAGTAGGACCGTTATAGGGCCAACCCGGCCAAAGAACATGAGAGCCATGATAACGATTCTACCACCGGCAGTCAGATGAGTGGTGACATCCATGGAAACTCCTACCGTCGCTAGAGCACTGCAGGCTTCAAAGAGGAGCCGAAAGGGTGAGATATTAGGTTCTAACTCTAGTAGGGCAACATAGCCAACAAGTAGGATGATGAAAAAGAAGACCAGAATGGTAAAGGTTCGTTTGACCAGCTGTGTCGGAATTATCCGATTGTAGACACTGACCCGTCTTTCTCCGAGGAATTCAGCTTTGAAGATGAGAAAGGTAATAGCAGTGACAATCAGCTTAAGCCCACCGGCTGTACCGCCAGGAGCCCCACCGATTAACATCTGAATCATAAAGATAAAGTTAGCGGAATTTCCAGCTTTGGTATAATCAATCGTAGCAAACCCAGCTGTCCGCATGGTGACGGTCTGGAAGAAGCTGACGAGGCCCTGATGGAAAATCCCCAAATTTCCAATGGTTTTGGGATTGTTGAATTCTAGAATCCAAGCGCTAAGGGTCCCAGCTATCAGGATAATAGCAGTAGTAGTGAGCACTAGGCGTGTTTGAATCGTTAAGTTCTTCTTAATTAGCCCAAACTTATGGGGACGTTCTTTAATCCAGCATTTGACGAGGTCAATGATAGCCATTAGGTTTCTAAAACCGAGGCCGCCAGAGATGATGGAGAAGGCAACGGCTAGGTTGACCGTCCAATTGAGTTTGTAGTTGATGAGACTATTGTTTCCCAGATTATCAAAGCCCGCATTACAAAAAGCTGAGACGGCTAGGAAAAGGCTGTTGAAGATGCCATTTTGCCAACCAAATCTGGGAATAAAGTCTGTCATTAGAATGAGGGCAACGATACATTCAATGGCAAAAGTAATTTTGTAAATCCTGAAGAGATAATGTTTCAAGTCGGCAATGGAATTATTGCCGATTGATGACTGCAGAATTTCTTGCTGTCTGAGTGACATTCGTCGATTGATACTGTAGTAACTGATGGAAATCAGACTGACCAGACCTAAACCACCGATTTGCATGAGGCACATGACAACGAATTGACCTAGGCCATTGTAGACAGCGCCAACAGAAAAAACCGATAGACCTGTCACACAGACCATGGATACCGTATTGAACAGGTGGTCAAAGTAACTAGTTGCTGGTGCATTGGCATAATGCATGATGGGAAGGGATAAAAGGATGCTTCCAATCAAGATGACAGAGATAAAGCTCCCGCTAATGCGCTGAGCTATGGATAGATGTTTAACAAAGGATAGCATTACTGGTGAATCTCCGATTAAAGTGGTTTCTTGTTAGGAAGCCCAGCCCGACGCGGATATTTATTTGGGGTCTCTTTTTTCTTCTCAACAATCGTGATAGTGCGTTGATCCCCATTTGGAAGCTGATAGGTCCTGTTTTCTGTGACTTTAGCGAATAAAAGCTTCAAGGCACCTTGGGCTTGGATCAATTCTTGGTCTGCAGCCGCTGCCTTGAGGGCTAAAAGTTGGCCATTAACTTTGAGAAAGGGGATTGTCAACTCAGACAGAACCTGCATTCTGGCTACGGCTCTAGCTGTAACAATATCGTAGCTGGCACGAAAGGATTTGTCTTGGCCAAAGTCCTCAGCTCGACCATGGTAGAAGTGAACGCCTGTCAGTTCCAATTCTTCCGCCAGCAGGTTAAGAAAATTAATACGTTTGTTGAGGGAATCAATGATGGTGATATCAAGCTGGGGACACAAAATTTTCATGGGAAGGCTGGGAAAACCAGCACCCGCACCGATATCTAAAAGTTTGATTGGGCTATCCGTAATGAGCCCCTGCAAGACAGGTGCAAGGGAGTCGTAGAAGTGCTTGAGGTAGACATCATTTTTATCAGTAATGGCTGTCAGATTAATCTTTTGATTCCATTCTACCAAGAGGTTGAAATAGCTTTCAAATTGGTGTTTTTGTTTGTCAGATAAATGAAAGCCCTCCTGGGCCAGTAAATCATAGAATTCTTGGGGTGTCATGTTCATTCCTCAAATTTTTAATAGCTCTATTCTATCACGTTTTTGTCTAGAGGTGCAAAAAGTTTTATTTCGCTTCAGCAGTGATTATTGGCAAACTTTAGGGTGATCGTGAGGAGAGTCAGGAATATAGTTTTTGGAGGGAGAAAGTTGACCAAATAACTTGATTTAATGGGGTAAAAACCTTTGCAGACTTGACCCTCCCTACCAGTTCTGAAGTAGAAAATGTCAGGAGCTGTTATTTCTATAATCTAAGTCAGATGAGTAACTTTCAGTGATTCGATTAATTTTCTTACCTATAAATTCTGGCTTCAGTTGCCTACGTTCATTTCACCTGCGAATTTGTAGATCTGGGAAGTCTAGTCTTCTGTGTCCGCTTTTTTTCTAATTTTCAGGTAAGGGCAAAATCGATTACCGGATGATTTTTTCTTACTTTCTGTTATAATAGAATAAACTAAAAAACTTTTTGCTTTGGGGAAGCTTGTCCTAAGCTTTTCCTAACGAATTTTTTATTGGGAGGACAATTTATGATATGGATTATTCTTGCCATTGTGGCAATCTTAGTACTTTTGATTATTGTTAGCTACAATGGTTTGGTGCGTTTGCGGATGCAAACTCAGGAGGCTTGGAGTCAAATTGATGTGCAGCTCAAGCGTCGGAATGACTTGATTCCAAACTTAATCGAGACGGTCAAGGGCTATGCTGCTTATGAAGAAAAGACTCTGACTAAGATTTCCGAGCTGCGAGCTCAAGTGGCACAAGCTAAGTCACCTGCTGAAACTATGCAGGCCAGTGATGCACTGACCAAACAGGTTTCAGGTATCTTTGCTGTGGCAGAAAACTATCCTGACTTGAAAGCCAATGCCAGCTTTGTTAAATTACAGGAAGAATTGGCTAATACTGAAAATAAGATTTCTTATTCTCGGCAACTCTACAACAGCACAACTGGGAATTACAATGCTAAATTGCAAGTTTTCCCGACTAATCTGATTGCTGGTGTCTTTAGCTTTAAACCTGTACAATTCTTGGAAACAGCTGAAAGTGAAAAGGCAGTTCCAAAGGTTGATTTTAATTTTTAAGGATCGCCTATGTTATATCAACAGATTGCTTCAAACAAGCGTCGGACCTATGTGCTCTTGCTTCTCTTTTTCACACTCCTAGGGGTGATTGGAGCGGCAGTTGGCTACCTTTGGCTGGATAGTCTACTAGGTGGTGTTGTCATTGCTCTGATTATCGGAACCATTTATGCGGTCTCTATGATTTTTCAATCAACCAATGTGGTTATGTCCATGAATAATGCTCGTGAGGTCACAGAGCAGGACTATCCAGATTACTACCACATCGTAGAAGATATGGCCATGGTTGCCCAAGTCCCTATGCCTCGGGTCTTTGTAGTTGATGATCCTTCCCTCAATGCTTTTGCGACAGGATCGTCTCCAGAAAATGCAGCAGTTGCTGCCACCTCTGGGATTTTAGCGGTTATGAATCGCGAGGAATTAGAAGGGGTTATCGGTCATGAAATCAGTCACATTCGTAACTACGACATTCGAATTTCGACTATCGCTGTTGCCTTGGCTTCTGCCATTACCTTGATTTCTAGTATCGGTGGTCGCATGATGTGGTGGGGTGGCGGTCGTAGTCGTCGGTCTAATGATCGTGATAGTGGTGGCCTAGGTGTCATTCTGCTGATTTTTTCTCTGGTGGCCCTGATTTTAGCTCCTCTAGCTGCTAGTCTGGTTCAATTGGCCATTTCTCGCCAGCGGGAATACTTGGCGGATGCCAGCTCGGTAGAGTTGACTAGAAATCCTCAAGGCCTAATCAATGCTCTCAGAAAGTTGGATCAATCGCAACCTATGCAACAGCATGTGGATGATGCTAGTGCTGCTCTTTATATCAATGATCCTCAGAAAAAAGGAGGGATGAAGGCTCTTTTCTTTACCCATCCGCCGATTGAAGACCGGATAGCTCGCCTGGAAGCAGCCTAGTGGTTGCGGCTAGACAAGCTTTTAAAAAATATAACAAAGTAGAATCGCCCCTGTTGGGCGATTTTTGTTTGATTGTAAAGAGAATGAAAACTATTTCTGTTATATTAAAAACAATCGATTCTAGAGAAATAGCGCAATTCAACCTATTTGTAAGAAGTAGGTTGCTAATTTCTCTAAAGATTAAGAAAAATAAGACGGATTGATCTTTAAAATCAGAATAACTTAACATGGAAAACTGTAGTGTCAACTGAGACTTGGCGGCTATTGTCCAAACAGAGAGATGTTTAGTTTTCCTATAAGGAGATGGGATCCCGCTTTTTAACGATTAAGGAGACCTATGTTTAATATTGCAGACTTAAAAAAGAATCCGGAAGGGCTGCATTTTGACCGAGAGCTTGATATTAAAGAGCTACTCATGAGTCGGAATCCGGAAATTTTAGATATCAAAAATGTAAGGGCTAAAGGGCTTGTAGGCTATGATGAGGGACTCTTCCTGCTTAACTATGAATTGTCTTACCTTCTGACCTTGCCATCTAGTCGCTCTATGGAGCCAGTTGACCTTGCACAAGAGACCTTGGTGTCAGAGGTATTTATTGAAGCCGGTCAGGTTGAAGCTAAAAAGGAATTGGTGGATGAAGAGCTGGTTCTGGTTCTGACAGATGACTTTATTGATCTAGAAGAAAGTGTGATTGATAATATTTTACTCAATATACCGCTTCAAGTTTTGACGCAAGCAGAAGCAACTGATGCCAGCTTGCCATCTGGTGATAATTGGTCGGTTATGACGGAATCGCAGTATCAGGATTTGCAGGAGGAAAAGAAGTCAGCCAACAATCCCTTTACCAGACTCGAGGGAATGTTTGACGAGGAATAGAGAAGATTTGGACGATGCTAGGAAAAGTAGAAGGAAATTTTGCTTTTTCTGGAGAAAAATGGAGGTAATGAAATGGCAAAACGCATTCTATTGATTGAAGGCGAAAAAAGTTTATCACGTTTGGTATCCTTAAAACTACAGGAAAGGGGCTATCAAACAGTTGTCAGTCAAGATGGGAAATCAGGCTTAAAAACAGCCATGGAAAAGGATTTTGAACTGATTTTTATTGATTTAAAACTCCCAGACCAAGATGGTTTGGAACTGATGCAGGAACTCAGGGGACATAAATCTGTACCAGTTGTCCTGATGGTTGGTCGGGAAGATGTAGCAACCCTTCTCCCTAAAACTGACAACTTGGCCGATGATTATTTGATTAAGCCCTTTGCGGTGGAAGAATTACTTGATAAGGTTGATGAAACCTTTCAGCGAAAAGATTTTAAACGCCGGAAGCAATCAACCAGCCAGACAACAGCTTATCAAGATTTGATTTTGGATGAGGCTAACCGCTCAGTTATTCGCAAAGGGGAGTCCATTGCTCTGACTAAAAGAGAGTTTGCTTTGCTATCAACTCTTTTACGGCATATCAATATGGTGATGACCCGTGAGGAGTTGTTAGATTATGTCTGGAGTTATAGTGATGGGACAATTGAGACCAATGTTGTTGATGTTTACGTACGCTATCTTCGAGGTAAGATTGATATCCCTGGCCAAGAATCTTATATTCAAACCGTGCGAGGTCTGGGTTATGTGATTCGTGAGCGTTGAGATAAACAATAGGTGAGATAAACTAAAATAGAGCTAAGTGTTGGGAAAGACTAGGTTTGACGGGGAGAGTCAATCCTTTTTTTATGTCTAATACTTGATTGAAATTAAAGTCAGCGCTTTTGGTACTTTATTAGAAGTGGTGGTGAAGCTAGGCAATAAGTTTGCTAGTTTTGAATGTCAAAGAGTATAAAATATGGTAAAATAAAGTATTATCAAAATATGATAGAAGTGGGGTGTTTCTATGCGTTGCCCAAGATGTAATAATAATAAATCTAGCGTCATCGACAGTCGTCAGGCTGAAGATGGCAATACCATTCGTCGCCGCCGTGAATGTGATAACTGCGGAGCTCGTTTCACGACCTTTGAGCGAATTGAAGAAGTGCCTCTTTTGGTTGTGAAAAAGGATGGAACTAGGGAGCAGTTCTCCCGCGATAAGATTCTCAATGGGATTATTCAAAGCGCCCAAAAGAGGCCAGTATCCAGTAGCGATATTGAGAATGTTATCAGTCGGATTGAGCAAAAGATTCGCAGTGAGTATGATTCTGAAGTGTCCAGCGAAGTCATTGGTAATCTAGTCATGGATGAACTAGCGGACTTGGATGAAATTACCTATGTGCGCTTTGCCAGTGTTTATCGCTCCTTCAAGGATGTCGATGAAATCGAGAACCTGCTGCAACAGATTACCAATCGGGTTCGAAGTAAAAATAAGAAAAATAAGGTAAATGATGAAACCAATTGATGATTTTTCCTTTGTGAAGAATAATCAGGTCAGCAAGGATATGACCAATTTAATCCGAGTCTACCTGCCTATTGTTGGCAGTGATGCCGTTGTGGTCTATCAATACCTGACGAGTTTTTATGATGGGGGACAAGGTCGGCATAAGTTTGCGGAAATTCTCAACCATACCCTTTTTGACCTGCCTCGCTTTGAAGCGGCTCTGGCAGTTTTGACGGGGATGGACCTGGTCGCCTTTTATCAGGACCTCTCCAATTATGTCATTGAACTGAAAGAGCCCCTGACAGCCCAAGACTTTCTGGCTAATCCTGTCTATCGGCGGCTCTTGGAAAGCCATATTGGTGATGCTGCGGTTGCCGAGCTAGAGACGCAAGACCTCAGCCAACTCCGCAATCTTTCCAAGAAATTTTCCCAAGTCTTTTCAGATAAGGGAGAAGTTGACCTGCAGCCCTTGCAGACCAAAACCAATTTTGATTTGGACAGCTTCAAGCAGAGAATGACCCTGGATGGCCTTTATTTTGGCAATGAAAAACAGGATGTCATCGCCCTCAACAATCTCTCAGAAAGGTACCAACTAACCTGGTTCGATGTCTATCAATTGGCCAAGGAAACGTCCAGCAACCACAAGATTTTGCCCAAGCGAATTCTAGTCAAGCTCCAGCAACCCCAGGAATCGGACTCTCAAGGTTTTAGCCATGAAGAAGAGGTGATTCTTCGAGAAGCCAAGTCCTCGACACCAGAAAACTTCTTGGCTAAAGTTAAGATGGGGCTGGGAGCTGTGACCACCACCGCCAAGGAAAAGAAAATTTTAGCCGATTTGGTGGAGATGGACTTTCTTGACGAGGTCATCAATATCATGGTGGTTTATTATTTCAAACGCAATCAGTCAGCGACCCTGGGCAGAAATGCCATGATGAGTCTGGCTAATATTGTGTCTGCAAACAAGGCGACCAGTGCTGAAGCGGCCCTAAGGGTGCTCAGCCAGCATAGCCAGGCCTATAGTAAGGCTAAGAATCGAGGGGCAGGCCCAGCTAAGCAGACAAGTTCCAGTGTGCCGGACTGGAGCAATCCGGATTATAAGGAAGAAACTAGCCCAGAGGAACAGGTTAAATTAGATGAAATGAAGCGACAGATGCTTCAGCAATTAGAAAAAGGAGGTGACTAGATGGAGAGTATCGGACAAGCCCTCAATCGGACAGGTCATGCCAGTCGGGTTAACTTAGATGATTTGACTAATCAAATCATGGCGGACCAGGCGGTGGCTAATTTTATTTCAGACCATCAGCTGAGTCAGGCAGAAATCAAGCGGAGCCTACCCAAGTTTAACCAATTTTTGGTCGAACGACGCAAGTTCGAGACAGGCGATAGCAGCTATGTTGCTAAGGGTTATGAGCCTGTTTTGACCATGAACCAAGGCTATGCGGATGTTTCCTACAGGGAGACCAAGGCCCTCAAGCAGGCCCACGCTCAGAAGGCTATTCAGGATCGCATCCATGTGGTCAGCCTGCCAAAATCCTATAAAACGATCACCTTCCAGGATGTTGACCTGACGGGTTCCCGCTCGGATGTCTTTCAGTATTTGGTCAATTTTGTTGACCAATACCCTAGTCCCAATCAGAAGGGGATCTATATCTACGGTGATATGGGGATTGGCAAGTCCTTTATGCTGGCAGCCATGGCTCATGAGCTGTCGGAGAAAAAGGCAGTTGCGACGACCATGCTCCACTATCCTAGCTTTGTCATTGATATCAAAAATGCTATCAATTCGGGAACGGTCAAGGAAGAAATTGATGCGGTTAAGTCGGTGCCGATTCTCATCCTCGATGATATTGGGGCAGAACAGACCACCTCTTGGGTTCGCGACGAAATTCTCCAGGTCATCCTCCAACATCGGATGCTAGAAGAATTGCCAACCTTCTTCACCTCTAACTATAGCCTAGAAAATTTGGAAGCTAAACTGGGCAATATCAAGGGGGCAGATGAGTCCTGGCAAGCCAAGCGAGTCATGGAAAGGGTTCGCTACTTGGCCAAGGATGTCCACCTCCAAGGTGAAAACCGTCGCTAACTAAGATGGCGAAAAGCTAAGTCCATCAGCAAGAAAGAAAGGAAAGATAGGAGGTCAGGGATGACTTCTGCAAAGGTTGTTTGGCTAATTTTAGCGATTGCTACAACACTAGTAGCTTTGATGACTCCTATTGAGGGAGAAAATCTTGCTTTAATTTTTGGTCAACGGCTTGTACGAATCGGAACACCAGTTTTATTCTATTACTTAGCTTTTCGAAAAAAGAAATAATTTGCCAGAGCCTAGCTAATAGCTAACTCTAGGGCAAGAGAAGAAGAAAGGAAATCAAATGGCCTTACCTACTGTGGCTATTGTGGGTCGCCCTAATGTGGGGAAGTCGACCCTTTTTAATCGGATTGCGGGGGAACGCATTTCCATCGTTGAAGATGTGGAGGGCGTGACCCGCGATCGAATTTATACCAAGGCAGAATGGCTCAATCGTCAGTTCTCCATTATTGATACGGGTGGTATTGACGATGTTGATGCCCCCTTCATGGAGCAAATAAAGCACCAGGCAGATATTGCCATGACTGAAGCTGACGTCATTGTCTTTGTTGTGTCTGGCAAGGAGGGCGTGACCGATGCGGATGAATATGTGGCCAAGATTCTCTATCGGACCCACAAGCCCGTCATTCTAGCGGTCAATAAGGTGGATAATCCTGAAATGCGCAATGACATCTATGATTTTTACAGCCTGGGTCTGGGTGATCCTTATCCGCTGTCCTCGGTTCACGGGATTGGCACGGGGGATATTCTGGATGCCATTGTCGAAAGTCTTCCGGCCCAAGAAGAGGATGATAATCCTAATATTATCAAGTTCAGCCTGATTGGCCGGCCCAATGTTGGGAAGTCCAGCCTCATCAATGCTATGCTGGGTGAAGAGCGTGTGATTGCCAGCCCTGTCGCAGGAACCACCAGGGATGCCATTGATACCGATTTCGTTGATGATGAAGGCCAGGAGTACACCATGATTGATACCGCAGGTATGCGGAAATCTGGTAAGGTCTATGAAAATACCGAGAAGTACTCTGTCATGCGGTCTATGCGGGCTATTGACCGCTCGGATGTAGTCCTCATGGTCATCAATGCTGAAGAAGGTATTCGTGACTACGATAAGCGAATTGCTGGCTTCGCCCACGAGGCAGGTAAGGGTATTATTATTGTCGTCAACAAGTGGGATACAATTAAAAAAGACAACCACACGACCAGCCAATGGGAAGAAGATATTCGGGATAATTTCCAATTCCTGAGTTATGCTCCTATCGTCTTTGTCTCGGCTGAGACCAAGCAGCGCTTGCACAAGCTGCCAGAGTTGATTAAACGTATCAGTCAGAGTCAGAATACAAGAATTCCTTCCAGTGTCCTCAACGATGTTATCATGGATGCCGTGGCCATCAATCCGACTCCGACCGATAAGGGCAAACGCTTGAAAATCTTTTATGCGACCCAGGTTTCGGTTAAGCCACCGACCTTTGTCGTCTTCGTCAATGAAGAAGAGCTCATGCACTTTTCTTACCTGCGTTTCTTGGAAAATCAAATCCGTGAAGCCTTCGTCTTTGAAGGCACCCCCATCCATTTGATTGCCAGAAAGCGTAAATAAAGCAAAATCCACTTCAGATTTTTTGAAGTGGATTTTTAATGGTTTACTAATTAATTTTGATGATAAGTATTATTATTTCTGAGTCTGCCTAGCACAGAGTCTATTGTTCAAATTCCTTAAACAGCTTGGTTTCTCTAAAAGGCCTGATGGGCTGGGCTTGGTCGCCCTTCTTACCCAGTGATTTTTCCAGCCATTTCATATCGTACCAGTGACCGAATTTGTAGCCGGATGCCTTGAAATGGCCGACCTCCTTGAAACCCAAATGCTTGTGGAAATTCCAGCTATTATTGGTCAGATAGTCGTCAGGTTGCTCTGTGGTAGCGATGCAGGCTAGAACAGTCAAAACTCCTTGAGCCTTGAGACAGTCTTCTAGGGCTTGATAGAGGTGTCGTCCTAGTCCTTTTCCCTGAGCTTGGGGAGCCAGGTAGATGGTGGCTTCTGCTGACCATTGATAGGCCTCCCGAGGGTGAAAGGGAGAGGCATAGGCGTAGCCTAAAATATTGCCATCCGCTTGGACCAGAAGATAGGGATAAGTCTGACTGATGCCTTGCCAACGCCGACCAAATTCGACTAGGCTAGGAACCTCATATTCAAAGCTGATGGCTGTCTTTTCCACGTAGGGCCCATAGATAGCCAAAAGGTCGTCCAGGTCACTTTCTTGAACATTTCGGATTAGGATTGTCATGTGATTATCCTCCTTTTCTTTTAGAGTATAGCACAAAAACTTGTGCATTGTGTTTCAGCTGAAAATACTAGGAGAATCTGCTATAATGATAGGATAAGTTAGTTTAGATTGGACATGGAAAAGCTATGGCAAGATTGATTCCTGGACGGGTCCGCAATGAAGGGATTACCCTGTCCAAAGCTGGAAAAATCAACATCGTATCAACAGCTGATAAGATTATCAAGGCAGAAGTGGATGGGCTAGCCATCCAGTTCTCTTTTGATGACGATCAGGTCAGCTGTTCTTGTCCCATGTTTGCCCAAAAAAACTACTGTCCTCATCTGGCGGCAATCGAATTCTACCTTAAGAACGATTCTGAGGGTAAAAAACTGGTCGAACAGCTAGAAAATGAAGAAGCTGGTCAAAAGAAGCAGGAGAAGCTACATTCCTTCGGCAGTTTATTTTTGGATGGTCTAGCGGTTAATGAAGATGATAGTCTCAGGTACCGCCTATCGGTCTCAGGTGAGCAGGATTTGTATTCGTCTGCTATCTGGTGGACCATCCACATCAATCGCCTGCCGGATGAGCGCTCTTATATCATCAGAGATATTAGGAATTTTCTGCAGGTCTTAAAGCGAGAAGAAGCCTACCAAATCGGGAAAAACTACTTCGAGCCAATTTCCTACTTGCAGTTTGATGAGGCCAGTCAGGAGTTTTTAGACTTTCTCTGGCGTCTAATTCCTGATGAAGACCTCAGCCATTTGGACTTTCTCTTGCCCAATCGCGGTCGGCATTTGAATCTCCCCAGAGGCTTCTTTGAAGAAGGAATCCAGCTCATGCAGGATCTCTACGATTTCCATCTAAGTATTAGCAATCGCGATTACAAGGAAGTTTATTTCAAGGAGCTGACTGGTGAGGATGATCTCTTTCATTTTAGGGTCCTAGTTCACCGCCAGTCTCTAGAATTAGTCATTTCGGAGAAGGCGAGTCAGGCTTACTTTGATCAGACCTTCCTGCTCTTACGTCAAACCTTCTATCATTTGACTGACAAGCAGAGAAAACTGGTCAAGGCCATCAGGGGGCTAATGATTGATCAGGACTTGAACAAGCATGTTCATTTCAATCTTGAGGACCAGGGGAAATTGGCAGCTAGCCTGCTGGACTTCGCCGAAATCGGTCAGGTTGAGGCTCCAAAATCCTTTGCGATTAGAGATTTTCGTCCGATTTTTAATCTTGATATCTCGGCCAGCAAAGAAATTCTTTTAGACCTGGTCTATGATTACGGTGGCCTTTTGGTCAAAAATAGGGAAGACTTGCAGGAGCTTCCCTTTACCAGCAACTTTAAACGTGAAGAGCGCATCAGTCATGTCTTGGCTAGCGAAGGTTTTATGGGACATTTTTCTGCCCGCCATCTGCCTGTTCATGATGAAGAGCTCTACGCTTTCTTCACTCGAACCATTCCTCATCTGGAGCGTCTGGGTCAAGTTAATCTGAGTCGGGCTTTGGATGACTTGTGGACTTATGAAAGTCCTCAAATTAAGGTGGCCAGAGAGAAGGGCTTATTGGATGTCTCTTTTGATTTTTCATCCATCTATGAAGGTGACATTAACCAGGCTTTGCAAGCCCTCTTCAAGAATGAATCATATTATATTAGTGATCGAGGCCAGCTGGTTGTTTTTGATGAGGAAACGCAGAAGGTTAGCCAGGCCCTGAAAAATCTGCGAGCCAAGTCTTTGGACAATGGTCATCTTCAACTGGGGAACCTGGCAGCCTTTCAGCTTTCTGAGTTCTTTCAAGATTCTAAACGAGTTGATTTTTCTAAGGATTTCCAGCAACTGGCCTATGATTTGAGGCACCCTGAGGCCTTTGAAGTTCCAAGTCTTTCGGTTAAGGCTAATTTACGGGATTACCAGTTGATGGGAATCAAGTGGATGTCAATGTTGGATAGCTATGGCTTTGGGGGTATTCTGGCGGATGATATGGGGTTGGGAAAGACCTTGCAGACCATTGCCTTTTTGACAATCAAGTTGACTCAGGCAACAAGGGCCCTAATCTTATCACCTTCAAGTCTGATTTACAACTGGAAGGACGAGTTTACCAAGTTTGCTCCTGGTGTGGATGTGGCGGTTTCCTATGGCCTAAAACAGGACCGATTAGATGTGATTGCTGAGGGACATCAGATCACTGTTACTTCCTATGCCTCCTTCCGTCAGGATTTCGACAACTATCAGGCTGGTCACTATGATTATTTGATTTTGGATGAAGCTCAGGTCATGAAGAACACCCAAACCAAGATTTCTCAAAACCTAAGAGATTTTGAAGTGGGTAATTGCTTTGCCCTGTCAGGGACTCCGATTGAAAATAAACTAATGGAAATCTGGTCCATATTTCAAATTGTCCTGCCTGGTTTACTGCCTAGCAAGAAAGATTTCTCAAAATTAGATGCCAAGCAAGTTGCCCAGTACATTAAGCCTTTCGTTATGCGGCGAAAGAAGGAAGACGTTCTGCCGGAACTGCCTGATTTAACAGAAACTACCTACTATAATGAATTGGGTGATAAGCAAAAGGCCATCTATTTGGCCCAACTCCGGCAGATTCAGGAGAGTGTTCGCCAATCCAGTGATGCTGAGCTTAACCGCCAGAAAATCCAAATTCTATCTGGAATTACTCGTCTGCGGCAAATTTGCGATACCCCAGCCCTTTTTATGGACTATCAAGGAGCTAGTGGAAAGATTGACAGTCTGCGCCAATTATTGAGCCAAATTCAGGAGAGTGGTCACCGAACCCTGATATTCTCACAATTTCGTGATATGTTGGATATTGCTGAAGAAGAGGTGGCTCAACTGGGCATGACCAGCTACAAAATTACAGGCTCTACTCCGGCTGAGACTAGGCAGGAGATGACTAAGGCTTTTAATAACGGCAGTAAGGATGTCTTCTTGGTGTCACTTAAAGCTGGCGGTGTTGGCCTCAATCTGACTGGAGCAGATACGGTCATTTTGATTGACCTTTGGTGGAATCCAGCTGTAGAGATGCAGGCCATCAGTCGGGCTCACCGACTAGGACAAAAGGAAAAAGTTGAAGTCTATCGTCTTATTACTAGAGGAACCATCGAAGAAAAAATCCTTGAATTGCAGGATTCCAAGAAGAATTTGGTGACAACTGTGTTGGATGGTGATGAAAGTCGCTCTAATATGACCATTGAAGAAATCAAAGAGATTTTAGGTTTGAATGGTTAATAACCTTTTGACATGCGACCTATTTAAGGTATAATAGAAATGTTAGAGCCATGCTCGAATAAATTGGGGGAAGTTAGATTTATGGCTAGAAAGAAACATCAGTTTCCGCTCGTCGGAGACGATGAGTCGGTAATAGCAGCAGCTCCTCAAATGCGGCTGTACGACAATGAAGATTTAATTAATAATATTCATGGTGATTATCACGATAAGCCTTATTTAAATCAAGAAGAAAATTCTGGCGAGGCTACTCGTGCTTATCCTAGCTCTAGTCCAACTCCTGCAAATGACATTAGAGCAGGAAAGACCTATGCGGAATTGGCAAGGGAAGAAGCACGGCAAGACTTGAAGCGCAAACGTCAATCCTTCATTGCTAAAGAGGCTAAGATTCCTAGCAAGCCAAATTTCCAACATCGTGAACAAGTGGCTCAGCCAAAGACCAAGTCAGTGGCTCCTGCTAAGCCAACTCTTTTTTTTAATGGTAAGTCAGCCCGTTCCAATGATGACTTGCCTGTCAATGAGTTGGCCCGCTTTAGTAAGAATTTACATCAAGACCGGTATATTTTGGCTGAATTGCCCAAGGTCTATAAGGAGCCAAGCAATCCGAGTCAACAAAAGGTTAAGAAAAATAACTATGACTTTTTAAAACGCAGTCAAATCTATAACCAGGATGAAATTAGGCAACAGAGAACTCATCAGCTTGCCAAAGAATTAAACCTGATGGTCGATGAGGAGTGAAAGGAAACTTCGCTGATGAAACGATTAGCGAAGTTTCCTATTGGTTAATCGTATACAGTTTAATACTTAGCTGAGCTAGGTGTGAAAACTGGACTTACCGTGAGCCCCTCGTTCTATCGCCAATTAACTGCTAAAGATTTTAATCTAGCCCCACCAAACAACTGTGTGGAGGTGAGACTAAAACAGTCAGTGGCTTGTTTTAGTCTAATATCATGAAAGTAGAAAGTGAGGGAAAATGGTGGTTACCCTATATCAATTGAGCCTCACTGCTTTCGTCCCCTCTTAATTTTAAGGAGAAACCATGTCAAAAACCTATCATTTTATCGGAATTAAAGGCTCTGGAATGAGCGCCCTAGCTCTGATGCTACATCAAATGGGCTACGAGGTTCAGGGATCAGATGTTGAGAAGTATTACTTTACGCAACGGGGCTTAGAACAAGCTGGTATCAAGATTTTACCCTTTGATGAAAAGAATATCACAGCAGATGTTGAGCTAATCGCTGGAAATGCCTTTCGTGAAGATAATAATGTAGAAGTTGCCTATGCCCTGCATAATGGTTTTTCCTTTAAACGGTACCATGAATTCTTAGGTGATTTCATGAATCAATTTATCAGTTTAGGAGTAGCCGGTTCTCATGGCAAGACCTCAACAACAGGCCTGTTGTCTCATGTTTTACGCAATATCACTGATACTTCCTTCTTGATTGGTGATGGTACAGGACGGGGTTCAAAGAACAGTCGGTACTTTGTTTTTGAAGCGGATGAATACGAACGTCACTTCATGCCCTATCATCCGGCTTATTCCATTATCACCAATGTCGACTTCGACCATCCAGATTACTTTACTTCGATTGATGACGTCTTCTCGGCCTTTGATGATTATGCCAAACAGGTGCAAAAGGGACTCTTTGTCTATGGGGAAGATTCTTACTTGCGGAAAATCACCAGTCCAGCACCGATTTATTATTATGGTTTTGAGGACAATGATGATTTCGTAGCTTACGATATTGTTCGGACCACTCACGGTTCAGACTTCAAGGTCAAACATGACGGACAAGACTTAGGGACCTTCCATGTTCCAGCCTTTGGTCGTCATAACATTCTGAATGCGACAGCTGTTATTGCTAACCTCTATGTCGCTGGTTTCAATATGGAATTGGTGGCTCAGCACCTGAGAACCTTCAATGGGGTTAAACGTCGCTTTACAGAAAAAATCGTTAACGATACCATCATCATTGACGACTTTGCCCACCATCCAACAGAAATCATTGCCACCTTGGATGCAGCCCGCCAGAAGTACCCATCCAAGGAGATTGTGGCCATTTTCCAACCGCACACCTTCACACGGACCATTGCCCTCTTAGATGAATTTGCGGAAGCTCTCAATGAGGCTGACAGCGTCTATTTGGCTCAAATTTACGGTTCTGCCCGTGAACGTGATAACGGTCAGGTTAAGGTTGAAGATTTGGCGGCAAAGATTAAAAAGCCAGCCCAGGTTGTGACTGTTGAGAATGTTTCTCCGCTTTTAGATCATGATAATGCTGTCTATGTTTTTATGGGGGCTGGGGACATCCAACTCTACGAGCGTTCCTTTGAAGAATTGGTTGCTAATCTAGCGGCCAATACGCAATAATAAAAGATAATATGAAAAACTGGGCATCCCCAGTTTTTCATTTATAGGAGGTATAATGCTGATTAGAAAAGTAAACCCCGAGGATTTCGGGGAGATTATGGATATTGAGGAAGTTAATTTCTCGGAAGAAGAGGCAGCCAGTGCAAAGGCAATGAAGGAGCGGATTGAAGTCATTCCCGACACTTTCTTGGTTGCTGAAATTGCTGGACGGATAACTGGTTACCTGGTCGGTCCTGTCACCCAGAAACGCTATCTAACTGATGATTTGTTTGAGAATGTTGTCTCCAATCCAGCAAGCGGTGGTTTTATCCAGATTCAGTCCCTATCGGTAGCACCAAAATTTGCGGGCCAAGGAATCGGTACAGCTCTCTTAGCTGCCTTAAAGGATTTGGCTCTAGCCCAGAACCGTGATGGTATTAGCCTGACCTGTCATAGTGAATTGATTCCTTATTATGAGATGAATGGTTTTAGCGATGAAGGCCCATCAGATTCTAACCACGGTGGTAGCCTCTGGAACAATATGGTCTGGGAAAATAGGTGAACTTTCCTTATCTCAAGTCAAGTGTTACGCCTTAGTGACAAACCTTGTTAAATTTGCATTTACCATTAATTTAAGATATAATGGCGACTGATAACTATGAGGAGGAGAAGCTTTGACCGATTTTAAGGATGATAAGTCAAAATCTGCTTCCGGAAGCAAAAGTTTCAAGGACCAGATTTTGAATGAATTAGAAGAAGCCAATCGCTTAAAAGGGATCCAAGATGATGGGACGGTCAAATCGATTGTAGAAAGTCTCAACACTGAAAGCAGTCGTGAGATTGATCCTGATTTTAATTGGCAAGAAGCTGCTGCCAAGCTAAAAGAGCAACAAGAGGCTGCGGCTAAATCAGCTGAACAGGAGCAAAAGCTTGCGCTCAAGGAAGCTCGGGCCATTAAAAAAATTCAAGAAGAAGAGCATATCAGGGAGCTGAACCCCTTGGGAGAGGAACTAGAAGAAACAGAGCCTCTGGAAGAAAGCAGTGCCTATGCAAGCACCGCTTCAACCCTGACTTCTGAGACTATAGCTCCGGAGATTGCGGATGTCGATCTTTCAGGCTTCACTGTTCCTATTCCTATTCAGGATATTCATTCTGCAATCCCAGAGGTCTTTAGCTCTGAAAGTCCTAAAGATGAAGGAGCGTTTGAAGAGGAGGAACTCCAGCCAAGCTCGGAAAAACATCAAGCACAGAAACAGACAAGCTCAAGCCTTGACTCTGATTCTGCATTTGCTGATGGGTCCGATTCTGATACGACTGTTGAAGCTGGACTTAACTGGAATTCAGACGATGAAGAAGATTCCGATGCTTGGGAAGAGACTTCCAAGTCCTCCCGTCGTAAGGCCAGCAAGCGTAAGCAAAAACAAAAGAAAAAGAAGCGGCTAGCCCGCCGAATTACGGGTTGGATTATTTTTCTGATTCTACTGATTATTTTAGCTGGTGGTGGATATGGTTATTATTACGTCAGCTCAAGCCTAGCTCCATTAGATACTCATTCCAACAAGTATGTATCGGTTGAGATACCTAAGGGAGCCGGTGGCAAGCAGATTGGTCAAATCCTTCAAAAGAAGGGTATCATCAAGGATGCCAATGTCTTTAATTATTACACCAAATTCAAGAACTACAGCAATCTTAAGAGTGGCTACTATAATCTAAAGGCCAGCATGTCTACTGATGAAATCATCAAGGAATTACAAGCTGGTGGGACTGCAGAGCCCACCGATCCCAGCAGTGGTAAAATTGTTATCCCTGAAGGTTATACCCTTGAACAGATTGCTAAGGCCATTGAGGATAATTCAAATACCAAGGTCAAGGGAGATAAGACGCCATACAGTTCTAAGGACTTTCTCAAATTGGTGAAGAATAAGGACTTCATCAATAAGATGAAAGAGAAATATCCGAAACTTTTGGCAGATTTACCAGATTCCGATAAGGCTAAATATCAGTTGGAGGGTTATCTTTTCCCAGCGACTTATAACTATACAAAGGATACTAGTCTTGAAGATCTAGTGGATCAGATGTTAGGGACAATGGATTCCTACCTAGCTGATTACTATGATAAGATTGGTCAGTCTAAGTACAATGTCAACGAGACCTTGGCTTTAGCCTCCCTAGTTGAAAAGGAAGGTCAGACCGATGAGGATCGCAGTAAAATTGCTAGTGTCTTCTATAATCGCTTAGATGCTGATATGCCTTTGCAATCCAATATTGCAGTGCTTTACGCTCTTGGCAAGCTTGGCGATAAGACCTCTTTGAAGGAGGATGCCAACATTGATACCGATGTTGATTCACCTTATAACGATTATAAAAACAAGGGCCTCATGCCTGGCCCAGTTGATAGTCCGAGTCTGTCAGCCATTGAGGCTGTTGTGAATCCTGCTGACACCAAGTATCTCTATTTTGTTGCTGATGTAGAAACAGGGAAGGTCTATTATTCCGAAACCTATGAAGAGCATGAGAAAAATGTTGATACCTATGTCAATAAGAAGACCTCGGACAGCAGTGATAAAAACTAGCAATACCTAAAATTTATCAAACTTTAAACACAAATAGGAGTCTGTGACGGAAGTTTCCAGACTCTGTTTCTGTGTTAAATTCCAAGAAAATAAAAAATAGAAAAGAGACTATTATGGCAGAAAAAACTTACCCAATGACTCAAGCAGAAAAGGACCAACTGGAACAAGAACTCGAGGACCTCAAATTGGTTCGTCGTCCAGAAGTTATCGAACGCATTAAAATTGCTCGTTCCTATGGTGACCTTTCTGAGAACTCTGAGTATGATGCTGCTAAGGATGAGCAAGCCTTTGTTGAAGGTCAAATCCAAATCATCGAAACCAAGATTCGTTATGCTGAAATTATTGACAGCGATGCCGTCGCTTCTGATGAAGTAGCTATCGGGAAAACGGTTGTTGTTCAAGAAGTCGGCACTACGGATCAAGATACCTACTCCATCGTTGGGGCAGCAGGAGCTGATGTCTTCGCTGGTAAGATTTCCAACGAAAGCCCAATTGCCCAAGCCCTGATTGGTAAAAAGGTTGGCGATACCACAACTATTGAGTCACCAGCCGGAAGCTATGACGTAGAAATCATCAGCGTCAAGAAAACAAAATAAGTAAAAAAGGACGGCTAAGTGGTGGTCCTTTTACTTATGCGGATTAAAACTCTACAATTGTCCCCTCGTTTAATTTGGTTTCGTGACTTTAGTCGCTTTCACTGCACAAGTGCGAAACAAATAAACCATCCGCTTGTAACGGATGGTTATGAAGTCTTTTTTATTTTTTCTTACGGTTTTGCTTACCAGCGTTGCGGTTTTTCTTCTTAGTTGAAATGGATGGAGTCGGATTGGCTGAGCCTTTTGGAGTGACATCCTTTCGAGCAGGTTTTGCTACTTTAGGAGCCTTAGGCGGGTTTTTCTTGAACTCTTCTTCAACTTGTTTTTTCAATCTTGGTTTAAGAATGTAATTGGTAATCAATTGTTGGATGATGGAGAAGATACCACCAACAAACCAGTAGAGAACGACAGCTGACGGTTGATAGAGACCGAAGAAAAGCATCATAACAGGCGTCATATACATGGTTATACCTGCTTGCTTGCGTTGTTCCTCTGGCATTTGCTTGACAGCTAGCCAAGATTGAACCAAGTAGAGGCCAGCAATGATAACCATTAAGGGAATATCACGGTGGCCGAGGTTAAACCAAAGAAAGTTCTCTTTGAGGACTCCTGGAGTATAACGGGCAGCAAAGTACGTGGCGGAGAAGAAAGGAAATTGGATAAGCAGTGGCAAACACCCCATGCCTCCTAGCATGCTGACACCATTTTCACGCTGAGCTTGCATAAGCTCGGTTTGGGCTGCCATCTTTTCCTCTTGTGTACTAGCATCCTTCATCTTTTGATTAATGGGCTCAAAGATAGGAGCAAGATAGTCTCGTTTAGCAGCTTGGTAGGCAGCACTACGGGACTGGTGCAGACCTAGTGGAAGGATTAACAGGCGGACGAGAACAGTTACTAGGACGATACCCAGACCAAAACCTAAGCCTAAATTATGGGCAAAGAAGGTAATGAGATGTCCCATTGGCTCACCCAAAAGATGCCAGACTGTTCCAGTTGGTTTACCATTTTTACCTAGGCGAACACAACCGGACAGGATAAAGAGCATTGATAGGGTGATGGCCGAGAGAAGTAGTCGTTTTAAAGTTTTATTCACATTAAATTCCTCTATTTTTAGTAATACTGTTCTATTTTACTTTTTTTTAGACAAATACTCAATAGTTCCCAGGGAGGATTTTTTACCAGATGTCTAAATCGTCCAAATATCCATCAAGAATACGACCAAGTGGCATTCCTTGGGACGGAGAAGCTAATTTTGTTAGCAGCTCTCTATCCTATATAAAAGATAGACTGATTTTGTCTGAGGCGACACGAAGATAAGACAGTCGGTCTACTGCTTTATCGCAGTTGGCCAGGGACATAGAAAGCTAGGATGGTAGCTTTCGTAGTCACTCTAAATGATAATAGTAGAGTGATTTTGTCCGTGGTATCTTGTTAATTGAACACGGGCTAAAAACCTAGTGAAAAAGATGAAGTCTCCTAGATGCTTAGCTGCATCTGTGTCGCCTTCCCTATTTTCATACGGCTTTTTTAACGCCCTTTGTATCTTGTTTTAATTCGCCATGCGGAAGTCTGTGAAGTCTTCAAAGTTGCTCATGGTGACATCGACATAGGAAACCTTAGACCAGGGTGATGGGCCCTTACGGACTTCTTGGATGAACTTGGCCATCTTGGCTGGATCTTCCGATTGGGCGAGAATTTCCACAGAGCCATCATCCTTATTCCAAACCCGCCCGTAGATGCCGCCAATGTCCTTGGCAAGGGTGAAGGTTGAGTAGCGAAAGCCCACTCCCTGGACACGACCAGAGACAATCATTTTAACCTTTTTCATGAAAAATTCCTCCTTTGGACTGAGCTTGTCTTTTCCAAGATATGCTATAATTATTATATGATTATTATAACCTCAAAAGCCAATAATCTCATCAAAAAGACGAAAAAATTGCTGCAAAAGAAGCATCGCAAGGACTCCTATCTGATTGAAGGCTGGCATCTCTTTGAGGAGGCCAGTGCTAGCGGTGCCGTCTTTAAGCATATCTTCGCTTTGGAGAATTCCGCTGAGAGGTTGTCTGATCAAGAACACTTAGTTCTGGTGACACCTGAGGTACTCAAGGAATTGTCTGAGAGTCCAACTCCTCAAGGTATTGTTGCGGAGGTCCAACTGGACCAGCCCGTCCTACCTGAAATCTGGCAGGGCCCCTATCTGGTCTTGGAGGACATTCAGGACCCAGGCAATCTGGGAACCATGGTGAGGACTGCTGATGCTGCTGGTTACCAAGCAGTCTTTATTTCAGAGAAGTCTGCTGATGTTTATAATCCCAAAACCCTTCGCTCTATGCAGGGAAGTCATTTCCACCTGCCTATCTACCGTGGATCAATGATGGATTTTGTAGGTAATCTTAAGCAGGCAGGAGTCAGCATCTTAGCGACAACTTTGGCTCATGATTCAGTAGATTATCGGTCTTTAGAAAGGCCTGATAAGTTTGCTTTGATTATGGGTAATGAAGGTCAAGGGATTTCTGATGAGATGGCTCAGTCGGCCGACCGCTTGGTCCACATTAGCATGCCAGGGCAGGCTGAGAGCCTCAATGTCGCAGTCGCTGCTGGGATTATGATGTTTGCTTTTATTTAGAAGTTTCTGCTAGTGACTAGCAAAAGGAGGGGACAGTATGAAACCCTATCAAAAAGATAAAGAATTTATGGAAATTGTCGGTCATTTGATTGACAACCCCAGATTTCAACGTTTAGATGAGATTACCCATCACCATTATTCAACACGGATGAAACATTCCATCAATGTGGCCTATACTAGCTATAAGGTTGCTAAGAAATTTGGGTGGGATGCTAAGTCAACGGCCCGTGGTGGTCTCCTGCATGATTTCTTTTATTACGATTGGCGAGATACCAAGTTTAATAAAAGTCATGCTTGGGTTCATCCAAGGATTGCAGTTAAAAATGCTAGAAAATTGATTGACCTCAATAAGAAAGAAAAGGATATCATTCTCAAGCACATGTGGGGAGCAACCATTGCACCTCCTCGTTATAAAGAGTCTTATATTGTCACTTTTGTTGATAAGTATTGGGCTATTAAAGAAGGAACCTATCCCATGCGTCAACGCTTTAAAAACCGTAAGGTTTTCAAGCGTAAACAGTTGGGTTCCCACAATCATTAATTTTTGCTAAAATAGAATAACTTGAAAAAGAATTCGGAGGATACTTTAATGGATATGAATAATATGGGACAAAGTCCCATCATTACACAGGCTGATGCTGGCCTGAGTCGCTTTTTTGCTAAAATTTACAGCTTGGTCGGAATGGGAATTGGACTTTCAGCTATTATATCGGCCCTGATGATTTATGCCTTTCCAGACAACATGCGTGCTATCATGAATGGTGGACAGATAATCTATCTGGGGGCAATTTTTCTTGAGTTAGCTCTAGTCTTTGTGGCTTCGAGTGCAGCTCGCCGCAATACTCCTTGGGCTTTGCCTCTCTTTCTTGTTTATTCGGCCTTGAATGGTTTTACTATGAGCTTTGTCATCGCAGCCTATACGGGAGCTCAGGTCGTGGGTGCTTTTGTTAGTTCGGCAGTAGTCTTCTTCATCATGGCTGCTATCGGGGCGACGATTAAGAAGGATTTGTCAGGGATGGCTAAGGCATTGATGGCTGGTCTAATTGGAATTATTATTGCAGGACTTGTCAATGCTTTCTTGGGCTCAGGAATGATGTCGCTCTTGATTAGTGTTGTTACGGTTGTTATTTTCTCTGGTTTGATTGCTTATGAAAATCAGATCATTAAACGGGTTTACGGTCAAACTCGTGGTCAAGTTTCAGATGGTTGGGCAATTTCTATGGCTCTCAGTCTTTACCTAGACTTCATTAATCTTTTCTTGAGCATTTTGAATCTCTTTGGCCGTCGCAACTAAGTTAAGTAATAAAGTAAAACAGTTGGTTTCAAAATGAAGCCAGCTGTTTTTCTCTGACGCAGTAATTTAGAAATTTACTAAAGTAGTAGCTTTTAATTAGGACTAGAAGGAATGAGTCGAAAGGAGCTGGTGCCTATACCCAGCTGCCTCTTTGGTGATTGGGTGCCTTGTTTTTGCCCACTTTTGATTTTCATAGAGTATAAAAAGCACCCAACCTAGGGGTGCTTGCTATTTATTGAGCTAGACTGCTATAGTCATTTGAAGTCTTGTAGAGGACTTGATTTCTAAATTGGTCACTGCCACCTTGGTCTAAAATATCACTGTAGGCTGTCACTAGGCGGTCCTTGCTGGTATCGGATGGGTCGGCCTGACCAGTTTGAAAGTGACGGTCAGGGATACTTTGGCCCGCCCCATACATGAGGATGCCAAAGCTGGTACCATCATCGTAGGTAACACTCATGAGGGCTTCCCCTTTGCCATCTCGGCTAACGGTGATACTTCCAGTTGTACCTAGAACACTGATGCGTCCCTGAGGGGAGATAACGATAACACGTCCGCTAGCATCGCTCCACGTTCCGGCAATGCTACTGTAGTCTCCTTGGGTCAGAGCATCAAAGTTAAATGAAGAATTTGCTGCAGATTTTTCCCCTTGTTTTTGTTGGGAGTCCCCATTCTTTTTTTCCTGACTTGAAGAACTAGTGGTGGCAGAAGAGCCCTTTTGTTCCTGCTTGGAAGTTTGGCTGGATGACTTCTTGGTGCTAGACTTGGACCTAGTTGTCATGTGGGTTTTGCTGCTAGTCTTACTTGTGGTTTTATGGCTGTTAGAATAGCAGGCTGTCATTCCCAGACTAACTACTACGACTAAAATCACTGAAAATAAGCGAAAAGTCTTTTTCATAGTCTTGTCCTCCGTTTATTTTGCTACCCCTATCATACTATTTTTTGAAAAGGTTGTAAAACGTTTTCAGGTTAACTTTCAAATTAAGATTGTGGAAAAGAGGACATAAAAAAACAGCCTTGGGGCCGTCTTCGTTATTAACGGACAATACGTCTGCGAGCCGCTTTTTTACGATTTTCTTCAATGAAAGCTGCTTTCTTTTCTTCAGGCTCAATAATTGTCTTTTTTACAGCAAAGACAGCACCTGCGACTGTAGCGGCAGTTCCAACAACACCTGTAGCAAGACCACGGGCGAAAGCATGTTTTTTAGCCATAATCATTTCTCCTTTTTTCTTATGTTATAATATATACTAGCTAAAATTTAGATTTATTTCAAGGAAAAAGATGAAAACAAAAGTAATCGTTGTGGCTGGTCCGACAGCTGTAGGTAAGACTGCATTAGGTATTAAACTAGCCCAAAAATTTGATGGAGAAATCATCAGCGGGGATAGCCAACAGGTCTATCGCAAGCTGGATATTGGGACAGCTAAAGCCAGCCCTGCCGAACAAGCTGCAGCCCACCATCATTTGATTGATGTGCGGGAGGTTTGCCAGACCTACTCGGTCTATGATTTTGTTCAAGAAGCGAAAGTTGCTATTGCCGATATTGTTAGCAGAGGCAAGCTCCCTATCATTGTTGGGGGGACAGGGCTCTATTTACAAAGCTTATTGGAAGGTTACCATTTAGGCGGTCAAGTAGATCAGGAAGCTGTGTTAGCCTATCGAAAGGAATTAGAGGCTCTGTCTGATGCTGACTTGCAGGCCAGAGCACAAGACTTGACTCAGGAGTTTGACCAGCCCAATCGCAGACGGATTATCAGAGCTCTGGAGTTAGCAAAATTTGGTAAAAACCTGATCAACCAAGAATCCGACTACCAACCCTTGCTTATCGGTCTCAACGATGGGCGCTCTCGCTTATATGACCGAATCAACAAGAGAGTTGATAGGATGTTGAATCAGGACTTGCTAGAGGAAGCTCGTTGGCTTTATGAACATTATCCAGAGAGCCAGGCGGCCAGGGCTATCGGTTACAAGGAACTTTTTCCCTATTTCAGAGGAGAAGAGGACTTGAAAACGGTTAGTGAAAAACTCAAGCAGAACACTCGACGTTTTGCCAAACGTCAGTTAACCTGGTTTAGAAATCGTATGGCTGTCGACTTTTATGAGGTTTCTGAACCTGATTTTGAACAGACCATTGAGCGTGCTGTAGAAGAATTCTTAAAGGAGGACTGAGTCGGAGAGGCTGGGTCCTTTTCTTTGCGGTGAGGGCTTCTATAGGTTTTTATGCGAAATTACTATTAATTAGCGCTAATAATTATTAATTTTGCCTTCTTTTTAGCGGAAATCCAGTCCTGCCGGCTTATTTTTTGCTTTATGGTATAATAGTAATGTTATGGAAATTTCAACTATAAAAGTAATTGCCCAAGAACTTGGGATTAAGGATTCGCAAATCCAAGCTGTTTTGGATTTAACTGCTCAGGGGAATACTATCCCTTTTATTGCTCGCTATCGTAAAGAGAAGATAGGCAATCTGGATGAGGTGGTCATCAAGGCTATTATTGATAAGGATAAGTCGCTGACAGCTTTGGCTGAACGCAAAGAGACAGTCCTGGCCAAGATTGAAGAGCAAGGGAAGTTGACTCCCGAGCTTAAGCAAGCTATCCAAGCTGCTGGTAAATTAGCTGAGGTAGAAGAGCTCTACCTACCCTACAAGGAAAAACGTCGGACCAAGGCTACCCTTGCTCGGGAGGCTGGCTTAGCTGATTTGACACGGCTGATTTTGCAAAATGTTCCGGATTTAGAAGCTCAGGCTGCTAACTTTGTTAGTGAAGGTTTTCCAACAGCCGATAAGGCTCTAGCTGGTGCCCTTGATATTTTAATTGAGGTGCTGTCAGAAGATAATCGACTGCGCTCTTGGACCTATAATGAAATTTGGAACTACAGCCTGCTGGTTTCCAGCCTCAAGGATGCCAGTCTGGATGATAAGCAGGTCTTCCAAATCTACTACGATTTTTCGGAAAAAATCAAAGATCTTCAGGGCTATCGAGTTTTAGCCCTCAATCGTGGGGAAAAGCTGGGCGCGCTCAAGGTGGGCTTTGAGCATCATATGGACAAGATTATCCGTTTCTATGAGGCTCGTTTTAAGACCAGAAATTCCTATATTGATGAGGCTATTGCTAAGGCAGCCAAAACCAAAATTATTCCAGCCATGGAAAGACGTATCCGTAGTGAATTGACCGAAGCAGCAGAAGATGGCGCCATCTCCCTCTTTTCTGATAATCTTCGTCACCTGCTTTTGGTCTCACCCCTTAAGGGTAAGGTTGTCCTGGGCTTTGACCCGGCCTTTAGGACGGGAGCCAAATTAGCGGTGGTTGATCCAACCGGTAAGCTCTTGGCGACTCATGTTATCTACCCTGTGGCTCCTGCCAGCCCAACCAAGATTGCCAAGAGCAAGGAAGAGTTGGCAGAGTTACTTCAGACCTATCAGGTGGAAATTATTGCTATCGGTAATGGGACAGCCAGTCGAGAGAGTGAAGCCTTTGTCGCAGAGGTACTTAAGGATTTTCCAGCAGTTTCCTATGTCATTGTCAATGAGAGCGGGGCTTCGGTCTATTCCGCTTCCCAATTGGCTCGGCAAGAGTTTCCCGATTTGACGGTTGAAAAACGCTCGGCCATCTCTATTGCCCGACGCCTGCAAGACCCTCTAGCAGAATTGGTTAAGATTGATCCCAAATCAATCGGTGTTGGCCAGTACCAGCACGATGTTAGTCAGAAGAAGCTGACGGAAAATCTGGACTTCGTTGTTGAGACGGTCGTTAACCAGGTTGGTGTTAATGTCAATACAGCCAGCCCGGCCCTCCTTTCCCATGTGGCCGGCCTCAACAAGACCATTTCTGACAATATCGTCAAATTCCGTGAGGAAAAAGGTCGTCTGACCTCTCGGGCCCAAATTAAGGAGGTTCCCCGTCTGGGGGACAAGGCCTTTGAGCAGGCTGCTGGCTTCTTGCGGATTCCTAACGGAGACAATATCCTTGATAATACAGGGGTCCACCCTGAGTCCTATCCGGCTGTCCAAGAGCTCTTTAGTCGATTGGAGATTAGTCAGTTAGATGAGGATGCCCAAGAAAAATTACAAGCTCTTGATGTGGCACAAATGGCTGGAGATTTGGGCCTTGGTGCTGAAACTCTCAAAGATATCATTGCAGATTTGCTTAAGCCTGGTCGTGACCTGCGGGATGATTTTGAAGCACCGACTCTTCGCCAAGACGTCTTGGAACTCAAAGATCTAGAAGTTGGTCAGAAATTAGAAGGAACCGTCCGCAACGTGGTTGACTTTGGTGCCTTTGTTGATGTCGGTGTTCACGAGGACGGACTCATTCATATCTCAGAGATGTCCAAGAACTTTGTCAAACACCCGAGTCAGGTAGTTTCCGTTGGGGACATCGTGACGGTATGGGTTTCCAAGGTTGACCTAAACCGAGAAAAACTCAATCTATCTCTGGTGGCTCCAAGTGAATCTAACTGATTATGTCAGACAAGTCTCACTAGAAGATTTTGGACTAGTTTTCAAGCATGAGGCCTTTTGGAATCAGCGACTGCGGACGACAGGTGGCCGTTTCTTTCCCAAAGATGGGCACTTAGACTTTAACCCCAAAATGTATGAGGCTGTAGACGAGTTGACCTTTAGAAAAATCGTTCGCCACGAACTCTGTCATTATCACCTCTATGATGCAGGCAAGGGCTATAAGCATGGAGATGCAGACTTCAAGCGACTGTTAGCAAGGGTGGATGGCCCCCAAACTTAAGGAACAAGCCCCTCGCTACTACTATCAGTGCCAGTCTTGCGGTCAGATCTATCCCAGAAAACGACGGATGAACACTAGTAAGTTTCGCTGTGGCAAGTGTCGAGGGAAATTGGTATTGTTGGAGGAGAGAGAATTTTAGTACTTGTCAAACTCTATCTCTTAAATCAGTCCTAGGGCTGATTTTATTTTGGGCTGGCTCCTGTATAATAGATATGTAAGATGAGAGATGCTCTGAAATAGAACAGGAATTTCAGTCATCCAGTCTTAGGAAGTGAGGAAACCAAGATGAGTGTTTTGTATAAGAAAAGACAGGGTCGATTTTTGGCTGGGGTTCTAGCTGGACTGGCTGATAAGTTCGGTTGGGATCTTACATTAGCTCGCATTCTTTATGGTATTTTTACTTACTTTTCATTTGGTTTTGGTGTCTTTCTCTACGTCCTCTTAGCTGTCTTGCTTCCCTACAAGGAAGATGAAGAACGTGATAAATACGGCACTGGGTCACGTCGTCGCAAGGATGCTGAAGTCATTGATGATGACAAGTGGTTCTGGTGAATCTCATTTTTGCCTTGGCTTGCTTAAGCTAGGGCTTTTTTGTGGTATAATGTTAGCATCAAATAGAAACGAGAAAGACTTATGGCAGTTACTGTTGATATGCTGGTTAAGAAGATAAAATTAGAGCCAGTTTATACCAGGCCAGAGCTTTTGGACAAGGAAATCACGACTTCTGATATTTCCCGTCCAGGGCTGGAGTTGGCTGGTTACTTTGACTATTATTCGCCTGAGCGGGTGCAATTGATGGGGATGAAGGAGTGGTCCTATATGATGACCATGACTCCCCACAACCGTTACTCAGTGCTCAAGGCCATGTTCAAGTCGGAAACGCCGGCCTTGATTGTAGCGCGGGACTTGGAAATCCCTGAGGAAATGATTCGGGCGGCCAAAGAAGGCGATACTCCAATCTTTCAGGCCCACCAAGCAACCTCTAGTGTTTCTGGTGAAATCTCCTGGTACCTCAATTCTTGTCTGGCTGAACGGACCAGTGTTCATGGTGTTTTAATTGACATTTACGGTATGGGCGTACTGATTCAGGGAGACTCTGGTATCGGTAAGAGTGAAACAGGTCTGGAACTGGTCAAGCGGGGTCACCGTCTGGTTGCGGATGACCGCGTAGACATCTATGCTAAGGACGAAGAAACCCTCTGGGGAGAACCAGCTGAGATTCTGCGCCACCTGCTAGAAATTCGTGGGGTTGGTATTATTGATGTTATGAGCCTGTACGGAGCGAGCGCCGTTCGGAACTCCTCTCAGGTTCAATTGTCCATTTATCTGGAAAATTTTGGACAGGGCAAGGAATTTGACCGTCTGGGGAATGGCAATGAAGAAATCGAATTGCAAGGGGTTAAGATTCCTCGGATTCGGATTCCTGTTAAGACTGGTCGAAATGTTTCTGTTGTTATCGAAGCGGCGGCTATGAACCATCGGGCTAAGCAGATGGGCTTTGATGCGACCCAGACCTTTGAGGATCGTCTGACCAATCTGATTACAGAAAATGGAGCGAACTGATGGCAGCTATTAATCCAATAGCCTTGCAATTGGGTCCCTTAGAGATTCACTGGTATGCCATCTGTATCGTGACAGGGATGGCTCTGGCCGTTTGGTTGGCCATGCGGGAAGCTCCTCGTAAGAGTATGACTTCAGATGATGTCATTGATTTTATTTTAATTGCGTTTCCGGTCTCCATTTTAGGGGCACGTCTCTATTATGTTGCCTTTGAATGGGACTATTATCGTGACCATCTGAATGAACTCCTCGCAACTTGGCATGGTGGTATCGCCATCTATGGTGCCCTCTTGGCTGGAGCCCTAGTCCTCCTGATTTTTTCTTACCGACGAAAAATCAATGCCTATGATTTTTTGGATATCGCAGCACCAGGCGTGATGCTGGCCCAGAGTTTTGGCCGTTGGGGAAATTTTATCAATCAGGAAGCTTATGGTAAGGCGATCACTCATTTGGATTATTTACCCAAATTTATTCGGAACCAGATGTATATTGAAGGCAGCTATCGAGTGCCGACTTTCTTGTATGAATCTTTCTGGAATCTCTTGGGCTTTGCCCTCATTATGAGTTTGCGACATCGTCCAGGTCTTCTGAAGCGAGGGGAAGTGGCCTGGTTTTACCTCGTCTGGTATGGTTGCGGTCGCTTTGTTATTGAAGGAATGCGGACAGATAGCCTGATGCTGGCTGGCCTGCGGGTATCCCAATGCTTATCTATAATCTTAGTCATCTTAGGCATAGCCATGACCTATTACGGTCGCACCAAGGGAAAGCAACCCTCTTATCAACAAAAATAGAGTTAGAATAGTAGGAGTAAAAAATGGTAGGATATGCAATGTTAATTATCGCCTTGGCTTTTGTTGCCTTGGTTGTCTATTTGGCCATCGTCTTGCACAAGGTGGCGGGAACAGTTGACGAAACCAAACGGTCCTTGGCAGTCTTGACGGCAGATGTGGATGTTACTCTTCATCAGACCAACGATCTGATTGCCAAGGCCAATGTTTTGGTGGATGATATCAATGGCAAGGTAGCGACAATTGATCCACTCTTTGATGCAGTTGCAGATTTGTCCCTCAGTGTATCGGACCTTAATGATCAAGCGCGGATTCTAGGTAAGAAAGCTACAAGCGTCGGTTCTAATGCTGCTAAGGCCGGAACGGCCGCAACGGCCTTATGTTTTGCCAGCAAGTTATTTAAGAGTAAAAAGAAAGAGGAAGCATAATGGGAAAATTTTTAAAGACCTTAGTATCTAGTGCCGCCGTTGGAGCGGCAGTTGGCTATTTCTTAACTACCAAGAAGGGCCGAGAGCTCAAGGAAAAGGCAGTCGATTTTGCTAACGACTATAAGGAAAATCCTGAAGCATACAATCAGGCTGCAAAAGAAAAGGCCAACCAATACAAGGATTTGGCTGTCCACACCTTCAATGATTATAAGGAAAAATTTGAGACTGGTGAATTGACTAAGGAAGACGTTCTTGATGTGGCCAAGGAAAAGGCCACGCAAGCCTCTGAATTTGCCAACGACCAGGTCCTAGCCTTCCGCGATAAGATTGCCAAGGCCAAGGCAGACTCGGCTGCAGAAACCAAGGCCGAGGTTGATGATATTGTCATTGATTATCCTGATACTGAAACGGCTGAAAATTAATGAAAGTTAAAGGGGGAGTAAGTTAGTGGCTCCGCCTTTTTTTACATAGTTTATCTTCAAATATAAATAAAATGAGAGAAGTATAAATATTTCGATTTTTATTGATTTAGTTAAAATTTCTGATCGCTAATGAAAAGGCTTTCATCTTATGTTAAACTTAAATTGTTGGGATTATGTCAACTAAAGGAGGACAATTTGATGAAAAAATCTATAAAAATTGCCATTCTTATTTTCACTAGTCTCTTGTTTTTAGGAGCTTGTAATCATAAGCTTACAGATCAGAAAAAGAATAACCAGGACAATATGTCTACAAGCCAGCTGATAAAGAAGGCTAAGACAGCAAATAAGAAGGTAGAGACTGTTCATTTTGATATGAGTCTGACTATCAATTCTTTTGGAAAGAAAAAGAGTCAGAAAATGAAGGCCAACCTTGACTATGGCGACCAGGCTGATGAAATTGAGAGAGCTAGCGGTGAAATTACGACCAGGCAAGATGGATTAAATAGTTACCAAGAGTTCATATTCCCTGGAACAGGTGCCTATTTCAGAAATGAAGAAAATGCTGCTTGGGGCTATAAAGATCTGAGCACTTACAATATTGATCCAGATTATTTTGATTTTTTAGATATCGTTTACTCCATGAAAGATGATCTCAAAGTTAAGGTGGAGAGCGATGCTTATACCTTAGTTCTTAAAAGCCAAAATGTTGATTTGCTTTCACTCTTCAAGGAGGAATTAAACCTCTCTCTGACAGGTTACAGTCAGTCAAGTATGAAGAAAACCTTTGAAGTTAGCTTTGATAAGGATAATTTTCGCTTGAAGGCCTTCAAGCTTAAAATGATTAGCAAGTCACGAGGGAGCCGACTATCCTTTGAGGTCGATTCTAAGTACTCTAAATGGAATAAGATTAGTGAGTCCAAGTTTGATGCACCCGATGATATTAGTGAGACTAACAGTACCTCAACCACCAGCGACAGTAGTGATAGTCAAGAATTTTCTAATGTCAGCTAAATGTGAAGTGATTTTGAACTTGCTAGGAATTAGGAGTTGACTTTTTCTATCAGTCGGATGACTACTTGGTAATTTTGAATGATTTTGTTTCAGGGCGAAAATATGGGCTTGGAGTAAGGTTTGAGAACACAAAAATAGAGGTTCACGAAAAAATGAACCTCTATTTTTAGGTTTGGCTACTTCTCTTGTTAGCCCGGTTGAGACACTGAATTATTTTTTCTTCATCGAAAGGACGAAGGTTGAAATGGTTGATGTAATAGCGATTCCTAGCAGGACTGCCAGGCTGAAGGCTATTAGGGTCCCCAATCCCATGGTTAGAAAAAGGAAGGTCAAAAGGACGGAAGAGATGCAGAAGAGTGCGATACGTGCGAAAAATAGAAGTTCTCGCAATTTAGCACTCTGATTATCGACTTGGTAAAATTCTTGATATTTGGGTTGATTTTGATTGGTTTGATTTTGTGATTCCTGATTATTATAATAATCGAAATCATCTTGGCGTTGGGCTGCCATAGTGTTCTCCTTTCCACTGGAGTAGTGGGGTAAACTTTGTTACTTAGGTAACATTCTATCATAAATTATTAAAATTGTCATAGGAATTTAGTAAAAAGGATTTTGATTAAGTTTGTTTTAACAGGGAAAAATGAGAATCTTAGTATGGTTTCCTTAAATAGTCTCAGTTTTTCATTAAAAATTTGATATAATAATGTTATGGATAAAATTATTATTACTGCAACGGCAGAAAGTATAGAGCAGGTTCAAGACCTATTAAAAATAGGAGTTGATCGGATTTATGTGGGCGATAAGGCCTTTGGTCTCCGTCTACCTAAGACATTTTCAGATAAGGATTTAAAGAAGATTGCCCAGCTGGTTCATGAAGCGGGCAAGGAATTAACAGTAGCTGTAAATGCCCTCATGCACCAAGGGATGATGGATGCTCTACCTGAATATCTTGATTTCTTAGAAGACATCGGGGCTGATTATATCACGGTTGGTGATGCTGGAGTTATCTATATCTGCCAACGCGACAAGCGTCCATTCAAGCTGATTTATGATGCCTCGGTTATGGTGACCTCCAGTCGTCAGGTCAATTTCTGGGGTAAGACGGCAGGTGTTTCGGAGGCTGTCCTCGCCAGAGAAATTCCTTCGGCAGAACTATTCAAGATGTCGGAGAACCTTGAAATTCCTGCAGAAATCTTGGTCTATGGAGCTAGTGTCATTCACCACTCCAAGCGCCCCCTCCTGCAAAACTATTATAATTTCACCCATATTGATGATGAAAAGACGCGACAAAGGGACCTCTTCCTGGCCGAGCCCAGCGATAAGGATTCCCACTATTCCATCTATGAGGATAACCACGGAACCCATATCTTTGCCAATAATGATATTGATTTGATGACCAAGCTGTCTGAACTGGTTGAGCACGGTTATACTCATTGGAAGCTGGACGGTATCTATTGTCCAGGCGGTAATTTTACTAAGATTGTTGAAAAATTCATCAAGGCAAGGGAACTGATTGAGGCTGGCCAGTGGGCCAACGACCGGGCTTTCCTCTTTGATGAAGAAATCCGCAAGTTGCATCCTGTCAATCGGGATTTGGATACTGGTTTCTATGACTTTGACCCAGACTTAGTTAAATAGGAGGTTGATATGTTTTACGCTTATTTACGTTGGTTAGTTTCTTTCCTAGTTTGGGTGGTCAATGGAAATGCCCACTACCATAATCGGGAAAATCTTTTGGACCCCAAGGAAAATTATATCTTGGTGGCTCCTCACCGAACCTGGTGGGATCCTATTTACCTGGCTTTTGCGACCAAGCCAAAACAGTTTATCTTTATGGCTAAAAAGGAGCTCTTTAACAATCGAATCTTCGGTTGGTGGATTCGCATGTGCGGTTCCTTCCCAATCGATCGGGATAATCCGGGTCAGGAAGCCATCAAGTACCCTGTTAAGATGTTAAAGAAGAGCCAACGTTCTCTGATTATGTTTCCAAGTGGCAGTCGTCATTCGTCGGATGTCAAGGGTGGTGTTGCTGTCATCGCCAAGATGGCCAAGGTTAAAATTCAGCCAGTCGTTTATGGTGGTCCTCGCTCTTTCTCAGGCCTGCTCAAGGGAGAACGCATTGATATGAACTTTGGTCCGGCCATTGATGTATCGGACATCAAGCGTCTCAATGATGAGGGAATTGAAACAATTGCCAAGCGAGTCCACGACTCTTTTGACCAGTTGGACCAGCAAAATGAGACCTACAACAATCATAAGAAGCTCAATCCGCTGACCTATATTTATCGGATTCCCCTAGGGCTAATTGCTTTAATCCTAGTCCTTTTGACAATGGCTTTCAGCTATGTGGCTAGCTTCGTCTGGACCCCAGAAAAGCACCTCAAATAAGAGTTATCTGGTCTTTCGAGTTGGATTCCTTGGTTCCACAAAAATTTAGAATAAATTGACGATAAAGTTGAAGATTTTTTCAACTTTATTTTTTTATTTGCGGATAAAAAGGTGAGGAATCTTATGAAAGCAGAAGATAGTTATCTATTAGCAGTTATCGTTTTATTAGTGCTGATGGTCCTTTTGACTAAAATCTAGCAGGAGAAGCCTATGATTGAAGACTGGATTGAAAAAATCAAAGAAAATAAGCTGGTGGTGGGACTAGTTTTAGCTATAGTGGTTCTTGCTGGAGCCTTGTTCTTGAATCTAGCTAATGGAAATGGGAGATCAGCGAAAAGTCAGGCCAATTTTCCTTCAATGGCTAGTACGAGCCAGACCAGTCAAGGCAGTACTTCGTCAGCCTCAAGCTCGGAAAAATCAGGAGTCATCGTCGTTGATGTCAAGGGAGCCGTCAAAAAAGAGGGAGTTTATGAATTACCGGCAGGTAGTCGGGTGACGGATGCTATTGAGAAGGCTGGCGGTTTCACCGATAAGGCCAACAAAAAGTCGGTTAATTTGGCTCAAAAATTGGAAGACCAGGCAGTTGTTTACGTGGCTGCCCAAGGAGAGGATGTTGAGGAGGTAACAGGCCCTGGCTCATCGTCTGGGGGAATCAGTGATTCAAATCGTAGTAGCCATGCCAAGGTTAATCTCAATACTGCCAGTAAGGAAGAGCTGCAAACCATTTCAGGTATTGGTGAGAAGCGGGCTCAAGATATTATTGACTACCGGGAGGAGCATGGCGGGTTCAAGTCTGTTGAGGAGCTGAAAAATATTTCTGGTATCGGTGACAAGACCTACGAAAAAATCGCACCCGAGGTGACCGTATGAGCAAATACTTTCCTATCAGGCCAATCTACTTGGCTTTTTTGCTGGTCTTGCTGGCTTATTTCATCTATTCAGGCTACTGCTTGGTCGGGGTCCTCTTGGCCTTCACTCTCTGTCAACTTTGGCGGCATTACAACTTAAAAAAAGTCGGCCAGGTTCTGCTGGTTCTCTTGTCCTTTGGATTAGCCTTTTGGACCTATCAATATCGGGTCAATCAGGCTTATAAGTCTGCTCCCAGTCAAGTACAGGAGTTGGAGATGATTCCAGATACTATCTCTACTAATGGTGACCAGCTCAGCTTTCGTGCTAAGAGTCAGGGGCGGACTTATCAGGTTTTCTATCGCTTGAAATCACCTGAGGAAAAGCGATTCTATCAAAATGTAAAGGATAAACTTGACCTGCAGGTTTCAGCCAAGGTAACTCAACCCCAGGCTCTGCGGAATTTTCATGGCTTTAACTATCGAGCCTATCTCAAGCATGAGGGTATTTATCGACTGGTGACTGTCGATAAAATTCAAGGCTGGATACCGGCCAAGCGACTGACCTTCTTTGACCGTCTGCATGTCCTGAGACGGCGGGCTCTAGTAACTTGTCAACAGAAGTTTCCCAGTCCCATGAACCACTACATGACGGGGCTTCTCTTTGGTTATCTGGATAAGGATTTTGACCAGATGGGCGATATTTATACCAGTCTGGGGATTATCCACCTTTTTGCCTTGTCTGGTATGCAGGTTGATTTCTTTATCGGCCTTTATCGAAAATTCCTCTTACGACTTGGCCTGAGAAGGGATTGGGTGGATATTTTACAAGTGCCTTTTTCAGTTTTCTATGCTGGGATGACAGGTTATGCTCCCTCGGTTCTAAGAAGCCTGCTTCAGTCTTTCTGGGGCAATCTGGAACTAAAGCGATTGGATAATCTGGCCTTTAGCATCTTTTGTATGTTTTTGCTGAGACCCAACTTCCTGCTGACCACTGGAGGCCTGCTTAGTTTTGCCTATGCCTTTATTTTGGCGGTGCTTGATTTCCAAAACTTGAGCAGGGTTAAGGCAGGCCTAGCCCAGGGTGCCAGTTTGTCTTTGGGTGCCTTCCCTCTGCTGGCCTATTTATTTGGCGTTTTTCAGCCTCTATCGCTTGTCTTGACCCTGGCCTTTTCCCTAGTTTTCGATTATCTGATGCTCCCCTTTTTGACTTTGGCCTTCATAGTCAGCCCGCTAATTAGACTGACCTGGGTCAATCCTCTCTTCAGCCTGCTGGAGCAAATTGTCATCTGGACTCATGATATTGTTGGCCGGCCTCCCGTTACTGGTAGTCCAAGTTTGGCTATTCTTACTCTCATGCTAATCTTATTAGCCTTTCTCCATGATTATTGGCAGGTCAAAAAGATTCGTCCTTGGCTAATTCTGCTCTTCGTTTTACTAGCCTGTTTGGTCAAACATCCTTTGACCAATGAGGTGACCATGATTGATGTCGGTCAAGGAGATAGTATTTTCCTGCGCGATAGCTGGGGCAAGACTATTCTAATTGATACTGGTGGACGGGTAACTTTTGGGCAGAAGGAGGCCTGGCAAAAGAGCAATTCAGATAGCAATGCGGACAAGACCGTCATTCCCTACCTTAAAAGTCGGGGTGTGGGGAAAATTGACCAGCTGGTTCTGACCCATACCGATACAGACCATATTGGCGATTTGGAAGCTGTTGCCAAGAATTTTCAAATTGGCCAGGTACTGGTCAGCAAGGGTAGTCTGACAAGACCAGCTTTTGTCAAGCGTCTCAAGGCTCTGAAGCTGAAGGTGAGGACAGTTCAAGCAGGCGATGGTTTAACAATTATGGGTAGTAGGCTTCATGTCCTCTATCCCAAGAGTCTGGGCAAAGGTGACAATAATGATTCCTTAGTTCTCTATGGGAATCTGCTCAATAAGACTTTTCTCTTTACTGGCGATCAAGAAAAAGAAGGAGAGGAAGATCTGATGAAAATCTATCCCAATCTCCATGTCCAGATTCTCAAAGCCGGTCACCATGGTTCCAAAGGTTCGTCTACCCCAGATTTTCTCAAGCAAATCAGCCCAGAAGTCGCCCTTATTTCGGCGGGTCAAAATAATCGCTATGGTCACCCCAACAAGGAGACATTGGAGCGATTTAAGAAACAGAAAATGAGAGTTTACCGGACTGATCAACAAGGGGCAATTTCTTATCGTGGCTTCTGGGATTGGCACCTAGAAACGGTTCGGTAAGGTGGAAAATTTAGTTAGAATGGACTCATTTTCCTGCCCCAACCTAGGCTTTATCCTGCTTGCTGTGGTTCCCTATTAAGTTTGTATTTCAGCTTGAATTATGCTATTCTAATAGATACCAAATTTATTTAGGAGATTGCTCATGTTTACAGCTTATGCAAATTTTTGGAAACACTATATTGACTTTAAAGGACGAACCAAGCGCTCAGAATTTTGGTGGCCTTTCCTTTTTAACAATCTGATTCGCCTTGGATTTTATCTGGTAGTTTTTATCAATTTAATTATTCCTTTTAACCAAGAAATCAAACTAATGCAGGATAGTGCTCTTTCGACCGAAGGCCTGTCTATCTGGTCAGAGATTTCACCTGTCATGGTGACCGTTATTATTCTCTGGGGAATTTTTGAATTGGCTATCTTGGTACCAAGTTTAGCAATCGGTGTTCGTCGTTTTCGTGATGCGGCCTTCCATTGGTCCTTTATCTTTATGTATGGGGCTGCCCTTGTATTGACAGCGATTCCTATGCCGGTTTTCCTCAATATTATCGTTTTAGTTCTATCAGCTGGTTTGACAATTGCCAGCATCGTTCTTTGGGCCTTTCCAAGTCGGGAAAAGAAGCCTAAACCAGTCAAGGCACCGGCTCAATTTGTAACTCCACAAGGACAAGTAGTCTTCCAAGGCCAAGCTAATCCCTTTGCACAACAGGGACAACCTGTTAATCCGCAAGTGCCACAGGCACCATTTGCTCAAGAAGCTCAAACACCTAACCAAGCTCGACCTGTGTCCCCACAAGGTCAAGTCCCTAATTATGCTGGGCCAGTTGCCCCACAAGCCCCACAGGGTCGAGTTCCTAATCCAGCCCAACCCGTGACTCCCCAAGCAGGCATGGATCAAGTTCCAAATCAAGCCCAGCCGGTAGCGCCACAAGCAGGAGTTGGGCAGTTTCCAAATCAAGCTCAGCCAGTAGCGCCACAGACAGGGGTGGGCCAAGCGCCATATCCTAATTTGGACCAAAGTCAAGGTGCTAATGGAACTATGCCTCAGCAAGGGGGTAATCCCATGAATCAGGCTCAACCGCAAGCGCCTCAACAGGCACCAGGTCAACCTGTTCAAAATCCTAATAACTACAATAATCCTCAACAATAAAGGAGCCAAAATGTTTAAAGCTTACCTCAATTACTGGAAGCAATACGTAGATTTTGGTGGCAGAAGTACCCGTCCAGATTACTGGCGGGTATTTCTTATTAACACCATCTTTACAATCATTTTTCAAGTTGCTCTTGTTGTTGTCCTTATCCGATTTGCGATAGCACTTGGCAATGATAACCACCGGATGGCTTCTGCTTGGCTAAAGTTTGGAGGAATTTACTATTCTAGTATTCGTGAAAGCTCCCCATTCCACGCCCAGCTATTGGCTGTTTCTGACTTTGTTTTCCATTATTCAAAAGGTGTCCTAACACTCTTTTGGTTGGGAATGATATGGAAATTAGCAAACCTTCTACCGCGTTATGCTCTTTTGGTTCGTCGCTTACGTGATTCTGGCCTACATTGGTCTTGGTTCTTTGCTCGCTTAGTTCCAGGCCTGCTAGTATTATTGGCCAGTATCTTAACTTTCGAGCCCGTCTTTATCAGTCACTCCATGCGGATATTGGATTCCAGCTTGATTTTCTTTGGCATCAGTTACGTCCTTTTACTGTTTGCTAAGCTATTTGTCTTTATCATTTCCCTAAGGGCGAGTAAAAATCCTAGTCAACCGTTTTTTAATTGACAAATCTGCTAATAATCGTCCCATATTCAAGGAATTTGAATAAGACTTTTATCAATTAGAAGAATAAAGGAGTCCTTTTGTCAACATTTTCAGATAGTTTTATTGCTGCCAATATGGGAAAATTCCCTCCAGAAACTCTACCAAGCATTCGTCAACGGCTTGAAGGGTTGGACGATAGGCAGATTAATGACATTGTTGGAATGCCCCTCAAAGATCCAACGATAGCCCTGCTCTTTTCTATTTTTCTTGGGGCCTATGGCGTTGATCGCTTTTATCTAGGCCAAGCCGGTCTGGGGGTAGGCAAACTTTTAGTAACCATTTTTACCCTTGGTCTTGGCGGTTTTATTTGGCATATTGTTGATGTGTTTCTAATCATGGGAGCGACACGAGAGGAAAACTTGAAAACCTTAAACCATGTCCTCCACGCGCTAACTAACCAAGCGGGAGTGGTCTTTGATTCAGCCTGGTATTAGTTGGCAAACACTGAATTAGACTAGTCGGTCAACTAACTGATTCAGCGAATCTAGGTTCGGCTGGGGTGGATGCGGCTAGTGGATCTGAAGCAAACTAAAATAGGGCTTTTTAATAATTAAGAGCATAATGTACCAGCAGTTTGGAGTATTCTCCTGACTGCTTTTTTCTTGCCTCCAAAGCAAGGAAGGCCTAATGGGGCATCTCGTTAGATTTATACTCTTCAAAAATCAAAAGATAGGTCGGTAAAGCAAAGCTAAGATTTAGAAAATCTTAATTTGCAGTGGTTGTCGTTATTGCGGTCTACCTGTGACTGTTCACTAGCTTTAAAAGGAAAGCATCGTCGGCTTTCCTTTTATTAGAGTGCCTACGGAAGTTATTAATTATTTTCCTAGCTAACTCCAACCAGACAGTAAAATCGACTATCTGGTTTTCGTGTCCCTTCGTTAATCCACTCAGCTGTACGTAAAAATTGTCTGCAGTTTTTTGTGACGCCTCACAAAGTTGATTAATTTTAGCTACTTTATGAGTCAAGTGAGGAAACTAAGCAATTGCTATAGCGGACTGTTAGATGACCGCCTCCTTAGAGGCTGATGTCTTTTTGATTTTCATTGACGATTAAGACTGAGCCCTTAGCCTTTTATGATATAATAAAGCCATGATTGCAATTGAAGAAGTTGATGCTTTAAGCAAGGAAAAGCTCCCCTTGATTACCTTGGTGACGGGGGCCGATTCAGGCCAGTACAGCCAACTCAAGCAGCTCTTTTTAGAGCGGGTTGGCTTTGATTCCAGCGATTTGACCTATTCTTATTTTGATTTCTCTGAAAATGATTTTGCTGAGGCCCAGATGGATTTGGAGAGCCTGCCCTTTTTCTCAGACGAGAAGGTAGTAATTTTTGATAATCTTTTGGACCTGACAACGGCCAAGAAGTCTTATTTAGACGATAAGGAGGCCAAGAGCTTAGAAGCCTATCTGACCAATCCGGTGGAGACGACTCGGTTGGTTATCTTTGCTCCTGGCAAATTAGATGGCAAACGCCGACTGGTTAAGTTAGTCAAAAGAGAAGCGAAGATCTTTGAAGCCAGTCAACTCAAGGAAGCTGAGTTGCGGACCCATTTTCAAAAGTTGGCTCACCAGGAGGGCCTTGTCTTTAGCAAAGGGGTCTTTGACCAGCTCCTGATTAAGTCTAATTTTGATTTTAGTGAAATTCAGAAAAATCTAGCCTTTCTCAAGGCCTATAAGGCTGATGGCCAGATTCAACAGACTGATATTGACCAGGCTATCCCCAAAACCCTCCAGGATAATATCTTTGATTTGACCCAGTACATTTTGCAGGGGAAAATTGACCAAGCGTGTGATTTAGTTCGAGATTTACGCTTGCAGGGTGAGGACGAGATTAAATTGATTGCCATTATGCTAGGACAGTTTCGTCTCTTTACTCAGGTGAAAATTTTGGCTCAGGCTGGTAAGAATGAGTCGGCTATGGTGACCCAGCTCTCAGAGCTTCTAGGCCGAAAAATTAATCCTTATCAGGTCAAATTTGCTCTCAGAGATAGTCGGCCTCTCACATTATCCTTTTTAAAGGAAGCCATGGCAACTCTAATTAGCACTGATTATCAGATTAAGCAGGGGAAATTGGACAAGGCCTATCTCTTTGATTTGGCCCTTTTGAAGATTGCCAGTGCCAAGCAGAGGGGAGTTTAAGTCTTTGATTCAGAAGCAAGATTTCATATCGAAGTAGTGATAGGGGTAAATTGTCAGGTTAATACAAGGAATTCAGAGCTTCTGCTAAAGTTGAAAATGCAAATGAAGGTTAGTTTATTGCAAAGGTCGGTTTTACATAAATAATTGTTAAAAACGGCAGATTGGCACAAGGGAGAAAATATGAGAGTCAAAAAAATTGGGATTGTCAGCCTATCTAGTGGTGTTATGGGTGAAAATTTTGTTAGGCATGAACTTGATATAGGCTTGGAAAGATTAAAGCAGTTTGGTGTTGAAGTTGAATTTTTACCGCATGCTCTTAAGGGACTTGAGTTTATAAAAAATCATCCCGAATCCAGAGCTCAAGACTTATTAGCAGCCTTTATGGATGATTCGATTGATATGATTTTGTGTGCTATCGGTGGTGAGGATACTTATAGATTGTTACCCTATCTATTTGAAAATGATGCTCTTCAAAAGGTGGCTAAGCAGAAAATCTTTTTAGGCTTCTCTGACACAACCATGAACCATTTTATGTTGCATAAAGTCGGCCTTAAGACCTTTTATGGACAGGCATTTTTACCGGATATCTGTGAGCTTTCTAGTGAAATGCTACCTTATACTCGGCAATATTTTGAAGAATTATTGACAAGAGGAGAAATAAAAGAAATACAGCCAAGCCAGGTCTGGTATCAGGAAAGAGAAGATTTTAGTGAAAATGCTATTGGCAAAGAGATGACAAGCTATCCAAATACTGGCTTTGAGTTATTAAAAGGGCAACCCATTTTTAAGGGAAAGATTTTGGGTGGTTGTTTGGATTCAATGTATGATATTTTTGATAATTCCAGATTTTCGGATACGGTTTCCTTATGTGCCAAATATGATCTCTTTCCCAAATTAGATGATTTGAAAGGGAAAATTCTCCTTTTAGAAACCAGCGAAGAAAGGCCAACTCCTCTATTATTTAGAAAAATGGTTGGGGCATTGAAAGATTACGGCATATTTGATGTGGTGACAGGAGTTTTGGTTGGTAAACCGCAAGATGAAACTTATTATGGTGACTACAAGTCAATTCTCTTGGAAGAGCTTGGGGATAAAAATTTATCCCTTGTCTATAATGTGAATATTGGACATGCAACGCCAAGATGCATTATTCCTTTTGGTGTTGAAGCAGAAGTAAATGTTGAAAAACAAGTTATCGCCTTTAATAATTAGAGAAACTAAGTCTTATTAATCGGGAAGTCTTAGCAAGGTTGATTAGTAATCAAAACCACTATTGGTTTTAAACTTGGACACTGAAAAATTTAGTCTGATTAACTCTTAATCAAAATCCTTGAAAACCCTATCATTTTCTTTTACAATATAAATGTTTAGGGAGACTTCTCCCTTTAAGTCTCTTGCCCTATTGTAGGAGCAAGCTCCATTAACAGAAAAGAGGTAACCTTTATGGCGATTACATTACCAGATTTTCCTTATGCTTATGATGCTTTGGAACCATATATTGATGCTGAAACTATGACTCTCCACCATGACAAGCACCATGCGACTTATGTGGCTAATGCTAATGCGGCTTTGGAAAAGCACCCTGAAATTGGGGAAGACCTAGAAGCCCTCTTAGCAGATGTGGAAAAAATTCCAGCAGATATCCGCCAAGCCTTGATTAACAATGGTGGTGGTCATCTCAACCACGCCCTTTTCTGGGAACTTTTGTCGCCAGAAAAGACTCAAATCACCAAAGAAGTGGCAGAAGCCATTGATGGAGCTTTCGGGTCCTTCGATGCCTTCAAGGAAGCTTTCACTAAAGCTGCAACTGGTCGCTTCGGTTCAGGCTGGGCTTGGTTGGTTGTCAATGCGGACGGCCAACTTGAAGTCACTTCAACAGCCAACCAGGATACACCAATCATGGAAGGTAAGAAGCCAATCTTGGCCTTGGATGTTTGGGAACATGCCTACTATCTCAGCTATCGCAATGTTCGCCCTAACTACATCAAAGCTTTTTTTGAAATTATTAACTGGAACAAGGTGGCAGAACTTTACGCTGCTGCAGTGAAATAAGCTGAGTTTATAGGAAGTCACATTAAGCCATTCTCTATGGAGAGCTTGGCTTTTTAACTTGGCTTGAAGGTTGATGACTTTCCAATAAAAGTGGCAAACAATCTGGAAAAAATATCAGACAGAGCTTGCAAAAAATCAATTTTTCCTTAAAATAGTAGTGAGGAGAATTTATGTCGAAAAGAATTACTGCCGTTTTAGCGATTATCCTTGCCATTGTCCTAGGTATTCTAGGCAGTTTTTATTTGCAGCAAGGTCAAAAGGAGAGTCAGAATCAAAAGAGTCACCAGACCGATAGCTTAAAGAAGGCAAAAAAGAGTCCCAAGGAATTGGTAACGCCAAGAAATAAGTCAGCTGAAGAAAAACAGGCAGTCATGGAGGCGGATAGCGAACGGATGAACTCGCTGGGGCTTTACTATGATTATGCCAATATGAGCTTAAATGATACAATCAATGCCTTTCTAGCTGAGCAAGGGATTGACCAGTCTCAGGTGGCTTTTTCCTATAAGAATACCCGAACCAATGAAACTTTCTCCATGAATGATGCAGAATTGATGACGGCTGGCTCAACCTACAAACTCCCGCTTAATATGTTGGTGGTTGATGGAGTTGCTGAGGGTAAGTTCAACTATGAACAAAAAGTTGATATCACTAATTTGGATTTCGAGTACGAGGGGGAGCATGATGCCTATGTCAATAACTACGGTGGTAGCATGACCATTCCCCAAATGCAGTACGGGTCCTTGGTGGTTTCAGAGAATACCCCCGCCTATGGCCTGGCCAGTCTTTTAGGTGGGATGGAGAATGCCTATAGCCAATATATTCGCTATGGTAAGTCAAAGAATCCCGATGTGCCCGCCTTCCAGTACGAGGGCAACAAAACAACCAGCTCTTACTATATTCAGGTTCTAGACTACTTGTTTAAACATCAGGATAAGTATAAGGATTTGCTAGAATATATTGGTGAGTCTTTCCCAGACGAATATTATAAGACCTACCTGCCTGATGACCTGACCATCTATCAAAAACCCGGTTATGTGCGTGAGGCCCTTAATGTTGATGCCATTGTTATGGAAGACAGTCCTTATCTGATTTCAATTTATACCCGCTATTTGGGTGGTTCAACTGAAAGTAGTTCAGAAATAAATGGTACTGGTTATAATCAGTTGGCCATGCTGACTTATGTCATCAATGAGTGGCATCGAGTCAATATGAATTAACTCTGTTTCATCGTAGACTGGGGAAGTTTCACTTCCACCGGACCTCCAGTCTGAATCAAATTTTGCTCCAACGGTAGTTGAGGAAAATTAGGTGGCTATACTTGTTCAAGAGAAAAGGTGAGAGGCATAGGGTCACCGCTCCTTAGCGGGACTTGTAGCTAGTCTATTTAAGAATAGATAGACTGGTATTGCCCTCACGACACGGCATTGAACAAGTCGATAATACTTGTTCAAGAAAGCTAGTGAGGGGCATAAAGTTCCCGCCTCCTAGCGGAACATGTAGTCAGTCTGGATAGGAATTAATAGACTGACTTTGCCCCTCAGAGATTTTTTCAACTTGGCCAAAATTGTGCTATAATAGAAACAATTTTGAAATTCCAATGGTAATAAATACGAACTAGCTTAAGCCCAGCCTTGATTCGGGTTTTAGGTCAATTATCTATAGCTTAGAAGAAATACCTAGTTTTAATGGCTGAGAAAAAGGAGAAATTATGCCGACATCATACCGTGACAGTCAAATAGACGATATCAAGAATAGAATGTATACCTTCCTAACCGTGGTGCGGAACTGGACTTTGTTTTTCTTGCTTCTCTTTGTGGCCTCTCTGATCTATTGGTTTTTGAATCCCAAAAATATCATGGGCCCAGCCTTTAGTTTGGTCAGCCTCCTGCCCTTGCTTGGTTTGGCTGTCCAATACGTGCGGGAGAATAACATTTATCGTCGCGATGCCCTGAAAATTTTGACTGAGGACTTGGACCTAGATAAGTATGAGGAAGTTTTGGAGTATGAATCCCAAGCCTCACTTAAGACTAATTGGGATCGGATTATTATTCGGCAAGCTGAGTTGGCCTTCCTCCGTGGAAAATTTGAAAAATCTGCTGAATTTATTGAAATGGTCAATCCTCTGAAAGTTCAGTTGTCAGCTAAGGAAAGAACACCTCTACTCTTGACCTATTACTTGGTCGATTTTGCTGATAAGCTTTTTAAAGACAAGGACTATGACTTAGAAGCAAGCCTATCAGCCGCCAATGACTTGGTGGTGCAAAATGCTACCGAGACCGTTCAAAAGGCCTACACTCAAGCTATGCTTCCTCTTATTGAGAAGGTAATTGGTCGGCAAGAAGCCCTCGGAAATCTTGAAGAAATCCAAGCTAGCAATAAACTTGAAGAGGTCTTGCGTGACTACTTCCTAGCCGAAAATGCACGCTTGGCTGGCGATAAAGATTCAGCCAAGAAGCTCTTTAAGCAAGTATCGCAGGCAGAAAGCTCCCTCTTTGTGGTAGAAAAAGCCAAAGCCAGTCTGAAGAAAATCAAATAAGTTAAGGAAATGAGCAAATAGAATGCTCCATTTCCTACAAGTCTGGAAAAAGGTCCTAGCCTCATAACTTTTTCAACATCAGACGGTTTGACGCAGTGGTTGATTGGAAGTCCTTATCCCTTGCTATGCAAGTGATAGCGGTCATCCTAATCAACTGTGCGGGGGTGGGACGGCAAAATCGATTTCGTCGAAATCACGATTTTTGTCCCACTCCCTAAACTTCTCATTAAGCCCGATAATTGAGCATTATCGGCTTCTATTATCGGGCTGTCAACTAAAAAAGGACCCAGATGGGTCTTTTTTTGTGTCCTTGGGAACCGTTGCCCCCTAAGTTCGATTGCAACTATCAGGCGGCACATTTATAAAACTGAATTTGCTGAATTCTGTTATCAATCAAAATAAAATTCCTAGAGATTTTAGTTTCTCTAGGAATTTTATTGTCGGTCTTTCGACTTATTTGACAAACATGGCATCACCAAAGCTAAAGAAACGGTAGTGTTCTTCAACGGCGTGTTTGTAGGCTTCGAGGACGAATTCGCGTCCGGCAAAGGCGGAGACCAGCATAACCAGAGTTGATTTTGGCAGGTGGAAGTTGGTTGAGAAGGCATCAACAATCTTAAACTGGTAACCTGGCTTGATAAAGATATTGGTCCAGCCAGAATCGGCCTGAATTTGGCCATCAAATTTATTACCAATAGTTTCCAGAGTTCGGATAGAGGTAGTGCCAACTGCGACAATGCGGCCGCCTGCAGCCTTGACCTGACGTAGTGTTTCGGCAGCTTCCTCGGAGAATTGGTAGAACTCGGAGTGCATCTCGTGGTCTTCAATCATGTCAACAGATACTGGTCGGAAGGTTCCTAAACCAACATGGAGGGTCAGGTAGACCAGCTTAACTCCCTTGGCTTCAATTTTCTCGAGGAGCTCTTGGGTGAAGTGGAGCCCAGCCGTTGGAGCGGCAGCAGAGCCGTTTTCCTTGGCATAGACCGTCTGGTAGCGTTCCTGGTCCTCCAACTTCTCATGAATATAGGGTGGTAGGGGCATTTCACCTAGGCTTTCAAGCACTTCAAGGAAAATCCCCTCATAGTGAAATTCGACAATTCGTCCACCGTGGTCTAACTCTTCAAGAATAGTTGCGGTTAAGCGACCATCGCCAAAGCTAACCTCAGTTCCGACATGCAGGCGTTTAGCCGGTTTTGCCAGCACTTCCCATTGGTCACCTTGGGTATTTTTCAAAAGAAGAAATTCGACATGGCCATGGGTCTCTGGCTTCTCGCCGTGCAGTCTAGCCGGCAGCACCCGGGTGTTGTTCATGACCAAGGCATCGCCGGGGTTGAGCTCATCAAGAATGTGGTCGAAGTGGGTATCCAGCATGATGTGCTTTTTGTGGTCAATGACTAGGAGTTTGGAGCTGTCCCGCTTTTCCAAGGGAGTTTGGGCAATCAGCTCTTCAGGTAAATGAAAATCAAAATCTTGTGTATTCACGGTTTATCCTTCTAAAATTCTTTTAATCCTGACCTATTATATCACAAATGGCTTGACAAAAATTGGTCTATACCATACAATGAAGGTGGATAATCGGTATAGACCAAAAGGAGGTTGTTCACATGAAAGTCATCAGGGTTAAGAATCAGACTCAAGGGGCAGATGTTGCACTAGGGATTTTACGAGATAAGCTGGCACAGGGGGACAAAACCCTGGGACTTGCGACGGGAAGCTCACCTGAGGCCTTCTATCAGGCTATTGTCAAGAGTGACCTTGATTTATCGCAGGTGACCTCAATCAATCTGGACGAGTATGTTGGTCTCCCCAAGGAAAGTCCCCAATCCTACCATTACTTTATGGAAGAGCACCTTTTTAAGTACAAGCCCATGAAGGCCCACTTCTTGCCGGATGGTCAAGCAGCTGATTTGCTGCAAGCAGCCAAGGATTACGACCACTTGATTGAGCAGTATGGTCTTGATTTGCAGATTTTAGGCATAGGTCGCAATGGTCATATTGGCTTTAATGAGCCGGGAACGGACTTTTCTAGTCTAACCCATGTCGTTGATTTAACGCCCAGCACCATTGAGGCCAACAGTCGCTTCTTTGACAAGCAGGAGGAAGTGCCAACCCAGGCCCTATCTATGGGGATTGCCTCAATTATGTCAGCCAAGTCCATCATCCTTTTTGCCTATGGAAGTGAGAAGGCTAAGGCTATCTCTGGTATGGTTCAAGGCCCTGTCAGCCCAAGCTTGCCGGCCAGCGTCCTGCAAAACCACCCAGATGTCACCGTCATTGTTGATGAGGCAGCGGCTAGTTTGTTGAAGTGATTACTGGGAGATCGAGCTAGCTAGATTATCGTAAATTTTCATTACATACTCTGGGGAGAAAAAATTTACTTTTTTTATCCCTATCCTCACCGATATTGTTGCGGTCCTCTAGCAAAAGGATTATAATGTATTGTTCCTAGGAATAGCACTAGGAACAGTAAGCATTTTCCTCCTGAATGAGGTCCTCCTCCAATAATTTCTAAATGGGCCTCTCCTCTAAACCGATAATGCTGTGTGATACATAATTTAATTTCCTTTGATATCCTCACAATTTCCTCCGTGAGGGTTCTCCAAAAAAATAACGAAAAGACTAGGATCATGTTCTGGTCTTTTTGTATATCAAGATGTGATTTTATACTCTTTGAAATTCAAAATTAGCAATTTACTATCTCAATACGATTACATCTGGAAAATGAGCATAAATCATTAACTGATGGGGGAATTCTAAAAGCGATACTTTCGCCAAAGTGGTATTCTTAGCAACAAATGAGGTTGTTGCTAAGAACGGATTTTTCGAGACTTGGGCTCGAAAAATAGCAATGAAACTCCGTCAGGAGCTTGCTTGCGTCCGCACTTTTTAAGAAAGTATCAAAAATGCTAACTTTGATTTTAATTGGGTATTAATTGCCTAGAGACTGGAATACCATTATCAGAGAACTTGTAAGATGGTTCTCTTTTTTTGTAGCTAGGAAGGAAGGGCATTTACACCATCCATGAGTATGCTATACTGACTGGCGAGGAATTATTATGAAAGTAAGTATTAAAGAAAGTCCCTCTTGCCAAGAATTGAAGGTCTCTGTGACCTATGGTCAGAAGACTGACTTAGTTGAGAGGGTACTCAATTTTTTAGAAACGGTAGATAAGCAATTGCCTTGTTTTCAGGGGAAAAAGGTCTATCAGGTCAATGTTTCAGATATTTACTATATTGAAAGTGTTGATAAGAAGGCCTTTGTTTATCTTAGACAAGAGGTTTATCAGACAGATTTGCGGCTCTATCAACTGGCTGAGGAACTTGCCAGAAATGGTTTTGTGCAGATTAGTAAATCCTGCATTCTCAATATCAATGTTTTGGACAGTATTCGCCCAATTTTTAACAGCCGGATGGAAGCAAAGTTGACCAATGGCGAGAAGCTTATTATCAACCGCAGTTACCTAAAGGCTGTCAAAGAGGCCCTGAAAGGAGAGGGATGATGAAAAAACTAGTCACCAATATCTTTGCGACAACGGGGATTTCTCTCCTACTGACTGCCCTAGTCGCTCTCTTTTTGCGAGCACCTTTTCTTTATCTGGTCTCAATTTTTCAGATATTACTTACGAATATTCTCATTCATGTGCTCGTCAATCTAGTGAGAAAATTTGGACTGCCAACCATTCTTCGGGTTGGCTTGGAATTGTTACTTTGTGAAGGTCTTGTCTTTCTGCTTGCTTTAATTTTTCATTGGAACCAGATGGGAAGCTTATTTTTGATTGGGCTGATGACTTATCTGCTTTCTCAAGCCCTAGACTTATTGTCATTTAGGCGAGAAGCTAAGGAAATTAATCAGCTGATTCAAAAGCGACAAGGCCATTAAAATTTTGGAGGAAGCCTATGGTTAAAGGTTTGAGGTCTAGACTTTGGTTCATCATTTTCCTTGTCTACGGTCTTTCTTATGTCTGTCGTATTTTTGAGTATCTGGTTTTACGGACCGACCAGACTTTCTGGGGTGAAGCCTTTATTCATAAAGTAATCGGCCTGGCAATTCTTTTTGGGATAGCTAAAACTTGTAGCTTCAGCTTACAGGACTTGGGCTTTTCTAGAAGGGGATTTTGGAAAAGCTTCTCTCAAGGTTTGTTTTTTGGAATTTTGACCTTCCTTCTGGCATATGCCGTTGAAGTGAGTCTCTTAATTAGTCAAGGAAAATTTGAGAGTCTAGAAATCTATGTCTCTTCTTTTGCAGTGGACAAAAATGTTGGGCGAGAGACGAGCCTGATTTTCTTTCTGATTTGCATAATAGGTAATATTATCAATGTTTTGATGGAAGAAGGTACTTTTCGTGGCCTCTTTCAAAAGGTACTGGAGGGAGCTTACTCTTTTATTTGGGCAGGAATCTTATCGTCATTTCTCTTTGGCCTTTGGCATTTAATGGGACCTTTGAGGAATTATCTTGATGGGGAAATGACTAGCGGAGGTTTTGTCCTCTATAGTCTGATGATGGTAGGAACCTCATTTCTTATTGGTTTTAAATTTGTCCTTATGACTAGGTTGACAGGAAGTCTCTATATGGCTATGGCCAACCATTATTTCAATGATTTTATTGTCAATATTTTGCATGTTCAATCTCAGACAGGAACTGATCAGTTGATGTTTGTCAGAATTAGTATTGCACAGGGCATTTCTTTTATGTTGGTTCTTTTCTGGTATTTGATGAAGAAAAGAGATAGTCGGTAAAAATTATAAAGGAGACAAAATGAAAATATTAGTAGTCGGCTTAGGCGTTATTGGGACTAGCTATGGTTACCTCTTTCAAAAGGCAGGACATGAGGTCCAGCACCTCCTGCGTGAGGACAGTCCCAAGCGATCACTGACTAGTTTGTCGGTTCAGGTCTTGGATGGCCGACAAGATAAGCAAGGACGAGCTTTCAAGGATACTTATCAAATTAAGCCTTGTAACCAAAAAGACTATGATTTTATCTTTGTTAGTGTTGCTAAGGGTCAGGTCGGGGATGTTATTGACGACCTTGACCGTCTGGCTATCACAGGAAGCTTGATTTTAGCCTGTGGGATCTGGCAAACAAGGGCTGAGTTGGATCAAGACTTGGGTAATCACGATTATATTTTGGGCTATCCAGTTGCAGGTGGGAATTTGATTGAAAATTGCCTGACCTTCTGCCTTTTTGATCATTTTATGCTGGAATCTGAAGAAAAATCTAAGCTTTCAAATTATCAGCAATTGGTTCAAGTCTTTGATGACTGTCAGATTAAACTAGAAGTGCCTGATGATATGCTGGAATGGATTTGGTTACACATGGCCATCAATGCCGGTGTTATTGCAGTAGCAGCTAGTTCTGCTAGAACGGGTGAGGGTAAGGCGATAGCAGAAAATTTGATGGATTCGAGGAAGCTGCTGGCTCAGGCTGTCAGATGTATTCGAGAAACACTAACCATAGCAGAAGCTAAGGGAGTGAATCTGAAAAATTACGGCAAGGAGATATGGATTTATCGTATGCCCATCTGCTTATCCTCTCGCTTGATGAAGAGGCTATTTTCCAAGAACCTCTTGAGTCGCAAGATTATGACCCTGCACAGCAATCTGCCTGATCTCCTTTTTATCTGTCAAAAATTCTTTGACCTGGGGAAAGAAAAGGAGATTCCTGCCCCAAACTTTAATCAAGCCTATCTTACCTTCTGGGATAAGCTGAAATATCTGGAAAATGAAGAACTCTGAACTATTTTTGTTCAGAGTTTTTGTGCTTTTTAATTTCGATGCCCAAGCCAATCAGCCAGAGCAGGACAAAGGCAAAATTTTCTAGGCTACCGACTAGGTTGCCAGTAGCCGAAGGTTGGGCCAGCCAGCCCATTAGGTGATTGCTGGCAAAGCCAAGCCCGCCAATCATGACAGAACTAGCACAGACTTTTGTGAAGAAGTAGTCCCTTTTATAAAGGCAAGCAATAAAGATGGGAATGACAGCTAGATTCCAAAAGGCAATCTCTCTTTGCCAGTCAGGCGCCAGACCAAAGGCCGACTGGGAGCCCAGCAGGTCAGGTCGGAAGAATTGTAAAAAGCTGGCTCCCAGCATGGCCAAAATCATGAGGATAAAATTGAACCGCAATAATTTATTCATGGGAATTCCTTTCAATAAGTTAAGGGAATAGGCTATTAAAATACCTCTATTCCCTACGGCAATCACTATGGTGGTTTGCCTAAACTTCTTACTAAGTTGGATAAGCAACCATTATCGGGTCACTTATCCAACTGTCGCAAATGTTAAGGAAATAGGCCAGAAAATGGCTCTATTTCCTACGGCAACCACTATGGTGGTTTGCCTCAACTTCTCACTAAGTCGGATAAGCGACCATTATCGGCTCGCTTATCCAACTGTCGCAAACGATACCACGGAGCAAAGCCACCTTCTTGTCCATACAAGAGCTAGCTAACGGTAATCACTAGTCTGATTGCCTAGCTCCCTAGCTAACTTCGACCAGCCAGTATTTTCAACTGGCCGGTTTTCGTGTCGTCAAGCCGTCAAACAACTCACAGAATTTTAGGGGAATCAACGAAGGTGCTTGCACCTAGGTGATTTCATCTAAATTCACAGAGTTGTAAGCGTGTTCAATTCTTTAAAGAGGTTGTCAACGAGGCAGTTAATCATAGTTTTGCTGGCCGACTCATAGTTGTGGCCATAATCACTAGCGTGGCTGGCACTCGATAAGATGATTTCAATTATCACTAGCAGGTCATCAACTGGGACCTTGGTGTCCAAGTTCAGGTCTCCTAGCAGTTTTTGGATGGCCAGTCTATCCTCGTTTAGCAGGTTATCTCGAAATCCCTTGGGGAGGCGACCAACCATCTTTTCAAATTCTGGTTCAGATAAATTTTCTAACCAAGGGTGGGCCTGGACTTCTTTGAGGATGATCAAGAGAATTTTCTTGAGCTTGTCTTTCTCAGAAGTGTCTTTTGCTTCAGCTATTTTTCGAGCCTGCTTGATAAGCCTTTCTTGCTCTTGATTGATAACATCAACAAAAAGCATTTCTTTGCTAGGATAAAAATGGTAGAAGGAGCCTTTAGCAATTGTAGCTTCTTGGGCCAGACTGTCAATGGTGATTTTGCTGGGATTCCCTGTCCTCATTTTTTCCTCAAAGATGGCAATGAGTCTTTGGCGAATTTGTTTTTGTTTTGGAATTGAAAATTTTTTGCCCATGAGATCCTCTCAGAAAATTCTATGACTAAAATCAAATAAATGGTCATATCTATTTTAAAATAGCCCGAGAAAAATGTCAAGCCGACGGGAATCCTCTCAAACCAGCTTCAAAAGCCAAGGGGGATTTGTTATAATGACAGTAAGAAAGGTGGGGCGATAGGCATGGCAGTTGATATTGAGCACTATAAGGATTTGGCCCAGCAAAAGCAGAAGGAGCACCGTAAGTTTTTGGCGGGTTTGAAGAAAAAAGCTCCCAAGAATTTGGACAAGATTGCCCAAGAGATTCACACTGAGGTTTTTCAGGAAATTGATTGCACACAATGTGCCAACTGTTGCAAAAGTCTGGGGCCCCTTTTTACGGAGGCCGATATTCAAAGGATTTCCAAGGCCTTCCGCATGAAGCTCTCAGTCTTTGAGGATACTTATCTGCGAGTCGATGAGGATGGTGACAAGGTCTTCCAATCCATGCCCTGCCCTTTCTTGGGTGAGGATAATCTCTGTTCCATCTATGAGATGCGGCCTAAGGCCTGTCGAGAATTTCCCCATACCGACCGCAAGAAAATTTATCAGATCAACCACCTAACCATCCAAAATACCCTAATCTGCCCAGCGGCCTACCTCTTTGTAGAAAAACTCAAGAAGCGACTAGACTAGGGACAAAGCAGGGATGAAGGTCGTATTTGACAAAAATTGTTATTAATCCTAGAATGACATTATTAAGATTTGGTTCATTAGAACACCAAAGCCCGCAGGTAGTAACGATACCTACGGGCTTTTATCTGCTTTAAATTATTGGGTCAATATTAAGGTCAGGGATGATTCGGGTAAGAAATTGTCTAGTACGGTCCTCTTTAGGGTGAGTGAAAAATTGTTCTGGTTTTCCCTCTTCAATTACATGATCACCTTCCATAAAAATAACATGGTTGGCAACATTCCTAGCAAAGGTCATTTCATGGGTGACGACCACCATAGTAACCCCTTCGTCAGTCAATTCTTTCATTAACTTGAGAATATCACTAATAAGTTCAGGATCAAGTGCAGAGGTTGGTTCATCAAATAAAATAACATCTGGTTTAACAGCGATGGCTCTGGCAATGCCAATACGTTGCTGTTGACCGCCAGATAATTGGCTGGGGTAATAATCCTTATGGTTAATTAGTCCGACTTTTTCTAGAGCTTCTTCAGCTGTCTTTTGAGCTTTTTCTTTCGGAATTTTTCTAGCTATGACCAAGCCTTCAAGAATATTTTCTATAGCAGTTTTATTGGCAAAAAGATTATAGTTTTGAAAGACAAAAGCTGTTTTTTGTCGAATTTCAAGTACATCTTTCTTATTTATTTTTGCCAAATCATAGGATTTTCCATCTAAGATGAGTTCGCCTTTGTCGGCTTGTTCTAAATAGTTTAAGCACCGTAAAAATGTAGTTTTTCCTGAACCCGATGGCCCTAGGATAGCAATAACATCACCTTGATTGACTGTTAGGCTAACACCATCTAGGACCTTTTTGTCATCAAAGGCTTTTTCCAATTTTTTAACTTCAAGCATAAGATTTTCTTTCTAGTTAGTCTGAATTAAATAGTTGATTAGTCTATTAATACCTTCGTTTAAATCGTTAATGTTGGATACTAGGCTTATTCTCAAATAACCTTGTCCGGAGCTACCAAATGTAGATCCAGGGACGAGAGCAACTTTCTCTTTCTGCAGTAAGTCGTTAGCAAAGGTTACATCATCTAATCCATTCGGTAGTTTTACCCATAAGAAGAAGGTGCCGGCAGAAGGAAGAACATCTAGATTGGCTGATGTTAACTTATCTAAAACAAGTTTTCGTCTGGCAGCATATGTTTGTCTAAGTTGATTACGTTCTTCCTTAGAATTTTCTAGACCAAAAGCTACGGCATCTTGAATTGCTCCAAATGTACCTCCAACTGAGGAGCGAATGTATTGATTGAGCAAATGAATCACCTGCTTGTTACCAACAGCAAAGGCGATACGCCACCCAGCCATGTTAAAGGTCTTCGAAAGAGTATAAATTTCAATGCCTACATCTTTACTTCCTTTAGCTTGCATAAAACTAGGAGACTTTTGATTAAAATTTATATCGACGTAAGCAAAATCGTGTGCTACGATGATATTATTCTCTTTTGCAAAACGGACCACATCCTCAAAAAAATCGCTACTTGCTCCAGCACCAGTTGGGTTATGGGGATAGTTTAGAAACATGAGTTTGGCCTGTTCGAGATTTTCTGAGGTAAAATCATCAAGATTAGGTAGATAATTATTTTCTTCTTTTAAATCCATAGAAATAGATTTTCCCCCAGCTATATGGATACCCGTCTGGTAACCAAAAGACGAAGGGTTAGGAGTTAATACAGCCTCTCCAGGATTAACCAGAGCCATGGGGAGAGCCGTTAATGCAGAAAGTGAGCCTGAAAAGATTGTAATTTCATCCATCGTTAGAGAGGCACCATATTCTTGTTGGTAAAAAGAGATGATGGCCTTCTTTAAACTATCCTTGCCTCCGTATGGGGGATAGCCGTGATTAATTGGATTAAGAGCAGCTTTTTCGAATGCCTTAAGAATACTTGGGAATGTTGGTAAATCTGGGTTTCCCCGTCCCAAGTTAATAACATTATGACCGGCCGTGGGCCGTGGTCAATTTTTTAATAGCCTCTTGTTGAGAGGCTAGAAAGTGACCATCAGAACTACCCATTCGTTCAGAAGCTTTGATTTTCATCTTAAATCTCCAATTTTTCTAGAGCAGAAAGAATCTCTTGACTATTGATATTGGGGAAAATAGTCTGTACCCTGATATTATCGGGTTGAGCTATATAATTGGCCATATCTTCCAAATATTGACTGTCAAGATAGATATCCTTAATTGTCAAGGGGAGTCCAATCCTTTGGTGATAATCTTCTAGTTCCTTTAGTAGTTCTACTTGATTCCCCTCAAGATGTAACTGAAAAAGGTTGCCTAGTGCTACAACTTCGCCATGTGTCTTTTTCTTACCAGTTTGATACTTCATATAGGCATTGTAAAAGGCATGAGCTAATACACTTCGTCCATCTAAGTTTGCTAAACCATCAACGGATGCTGCAATGAGAAAAATGGTGTCCAAAAAATTGATTAGCTGAGTTCTATCTAATTCCCTATAATCACCGACTTTGAGTATCTCGTCACGACAGATATCCAAGTATTGTCGTGAAATTGCTGCAGTTACTAAATCTAACTTGTCATCGGTTAGTCGTAAGCGAATTTCGTAAAATTTGGCCAGCGTATCGCCAATTCCGGACAAGACATAGGGTTCTGGTGCATTTTGCAATAACTTAGGCTCTAGTAAAATCATAGTAACAGCTTGACTTTGTCGATGGGCACCAATCATTTCGTGTCCCTGCTCGGAGTAGAGAATACTCTTTGTCGTGAGGGCGGCACAATTGGACGGTAAAGTCGGTATGTTGATGAGTGCGATACGAAGGTTATCGGCAACAACTTTAGCAGTATCCATAAGCTGTCCACCACCAAAGGCCAAAATGAGGTCATAACCTTTTAAAAGTCCTGTCAGTCTCTTAATTTCTTTCTTTGTAGCATTGCCAGAAAAAAGAGATAGGGGATAGTTGTCTAAGAAATTGTCTGGCAGGTAGTCTGGGATGATTTCTCGCACGGTAGTGTCCGTTAAAACTACAGGATTTTGATAGCCATGCTGCTTGATGATTTCTGGTAATTTTTTCAAAATTCCCACTTGGTTAATATATTCAGCAGGACTTAGTCGTATTAAATGCTCTGTCATCTAATCCACCAAACTTTCTGGGAAAGGGTCATCAACAAAACGTACTGCTTGGAAGTTTCCTTTTAAAAGGCTGTCCAATTGTAGGAGTGATGCAGCTATCCCTGCCTCACCATCATAGTAGCCGATACCGATCGTTATATTATCAGGTACCTTTCTCTCAAATGCTTGCTCCCAAAAGACTTTACCATTTACTTTTTTCGCACGCTCCACTAGAATATTGCCGGTATCTTCAGCTAGCCTGAGATATTTTTCTTCTTGGGTTATAAGATAAGCTCCAATGAACAATTGCAAAATTCCAGCAGTTCCACAGCAGTAATTATTAACTTGCCAGTATCCCTCAGATCTTTCATAGGGAGCATTGACTAGACTTAAACCATCAACAGATTGTTTGAAATTTTCAAGATACTGTTTATTTTTCGTTGTTAGGTAGGCTTGGTAGAAATAACGGGCCACCCCAACAGGTCCACCACAGTAGCCAACATAACAAATATGTTCATCATCATCAGGAAGGTAGTGGGGGAAAAGGAGTTTTTCTTTGTCAATGGAGTAATGCTTGTAAAAGTCATCTATGCCATTAGCTCCCTCTAAAAATCGTCTTTCACCAGTGTATTCCCATAATTTTAGTAGGGTATATGCTACCCCGCCAGGACCGAGAGGAAAACCAGTATTAAACTTGCCGTGGGGACCTCCAACGTAATCTAAATTTAATCCAACATAGTAGACCTGCCCCTCAGAATCTACTTGTCTTTTGCTGAGAATGTAATCCCCAAATCGAACAAGAACTGATTTGGCTTGAGTAATTTCATATTTATCAGCCAATTTTAGTAAGAGTAATGCTGTTCCTGAATCAGCAACGATTCCGATTTGTTCAGACCAAGCACCGGTTTCTTGACTGTCTAAAACTATTTTATTAAGAATGGTTTTTACGGCATTAAAGAAACGACTATCATCTGATTTATCATAGAGCTCATCTAAGATAAAGGCTAAACCTCCAAGACCTGTTGTCATAGCATATTTTGAAAAGGCCTTATCAAGGTGATCATCTTGGTTCAATCGATTAAGGATATGGAATCCTGCTTTGATGGCTTTCTCATAATAAATGTTATCACCAGTTGATTCGTATAAGTCTAGGAAAAATTTGATGATACCGCTACTGCCAGCATAGAGTGAAATTGAGTCATAGTATCGCCATTCTCCCTTGAATGCCTGAGAAATGTCCCAATAAATTCCACCGTTTTCTTGAATTTCAAGTTCCTCTAAATAATTTGCTGCTTCTAAAGCTGTTCTCAAGTAAATAGATTCTGGCATAACCCCTCCTTAGTAGAAGTTAACCTTTTCTTCTATAAATTCTTGTATAAGGGAATAAACATAAATGATAAGTACGTAAAGAATCCCCACTGCAAAGTAAACCTCAAAGTATCTAAAATTTGTTGAAGCTATCAATTTACCTTGACCAAACATTTCGGTAACCCCAATTGAGAAAGCCAAGGAGGTCTCTTTAAGAAGAGCCGTAAAATTATTTCCTAGGGTTGGTATCATTGTCCGAATAGCCTGGGGAATAATGATTCTGCGATAAACTTGACTGGTTTTCAAACCGATAGCAAGGCCAGCTTCCAGTTGACCTCTTGGGATAGCATCTAGTGCAGAACGGTAAACCTCGACTGTATAAGCTTCTTGTTTCAAAGCGAGGCAGATAGTAGCAATAACCGTTGCTGACCAATTATGACCAAGTCCTAAGAGTTGCGGTAAGCCAAATAGATAACAAACAGGATAACAATAGTTGGGAAGCCCCGAAAAATCAATAGATAGAGGCCAATCAACCATTTCAAATATGAAATTCTAGATAAATAAGTTAAAAAGCCACCAAGAATGAGAGCTAATGCCATGGCAATTATAGCCATCAAAAGTGTAACCGGAATATAGGCTGCAATTTGTGGAAAAATTTCTATTATATATTTGATATCCATGCCTTAGCTCCTTTAGTCTTAGTTAGTTTTCTTTGTAACGTCTTCGTTGAAATATTTTTGGGATAATTTCGTTAATGTTCCGTCTTTTTGCAATTCCTGCAAAGCCTTGTTAAATTTCTTCTGTAGGTCTTTTCCGTTATCAGTTTTAGCAAATGGATAGGCAGCTTTATTCCAACCAATATTTTCATTTATAATTCGCAAATCAAGATGTTGCTTTTTAATAGTTTCTTGTAGAAATTGTCTTTGATTGAGGACCCCATCTACTTTACCAGCAGCGGCATCTGTAAATACGGCAGACCGATCATCATAGGTTTTGATTTTAATATCAGGGTTATAATCTTTTAATAAGTTGATGTTGCTAGAACCTAAAGTAGCAGAGACAGTTTTTCCATTTAGGTCAGAAACAGAATGGTAATCTGAATTTTTTTGACAGCGATTTGGGCTGCATAATAAGCTACTGTGTTCGAAAAATCATATTTTTTCTGACATTCAGGCAAAATAGTAACAGTATTGGCAACGGTATCAATTTGTCCAGAATCAACAGCTGTTAGTAAACCTGGCACATCGCCAATTGTTTTCCACTTGATTTTATATCCCAATTTTTTAGCAACAGCCTTGGTAACATCAACATCAAAACCTGTTAACTTTTTATTTTTATCATAGTAGGTATTGGGGTAGGTTTGACCGGTGGTCCCAACCGTAAGGGTTTTAGAACTTGAACTGTTTTCATTATTTGAGGAAGATGAGTTTCCTTTTAACCCCAAATATCCTCCAACAACTAATGCAATAACAATAATTAAACCAATGCCTAATCTCACATTTTTCTTCATGGCTTAGCTCCTTTCACATGTTGGCCCCATATTAACAATTAGTATTTGTTTTGACTCATTCATTTTCTTTATATCTTCATAGTAATTTTTTATCAACTGTCTGGAAAGCTTTAGTTAAAGGCTTTGGATTGGGTTATCATATTTTTAAATCAGCCAATAGAATTTTTCTATCATCTCTATTGATTATCAGAAATGGACTTGTTTGCCCTAACTTTCCTTCCCTTTCCCGAACAAATAGGTGAATCAATACTGAATGGAGGGTTGGCTATGTTGTTGGCTAGGGATAAGGAGGGCAGGTTAGTATCCCTCTTGGATGGCCTGCCTGAGGGTGGTCGAGGTCCTTTTTTCTGTCCAGGTTGTGGCGGGCAGGTGCGGTTGAAGAAGGGAAAAATCAAGCGGCCTTACTTTGCTCATCTGGCCTTGGCTGATTGTCAATTTTTCTGGGAGAATGAAGGTCAGGAGCACTTGGGCTTGAAGGCTGCTCTCTATCGCTCGCTCAAGCCGGTCTGTCAGGTTAGGGTGGAAGTGGTCCTGCCTGAACTCCAGCAGGTAGCAGATCTCCTTGTTAAGGATAAGTTGGCTCTGGAAGTTCAATGCTCATCCCTGTCTAAGGAGCGATTGCAGGAGCGAACCCAGGCCTATCATTCCCATGGTTTTCAGGTGCGTTGGCTCCTGGGCAAGAAACTCTGGCTGGGCAAATCCTTGACAGCCTTGCAAAAGGGTTTTCTCTATTTTTCTGCTAATATGGGCTTTCATCTCTGGGAGTTGGACTTGGAGAGGGGCTGTTTACGTCTCAAATATCTAATTTATGAGGATTGGCACGGGCGTGTTCACTACTTGGTCAAGGAGTGTCCCTTTTCTGGTGATTGCTTGGCCTTTCTAAGGCAACCCTATGTCAAGCAGCCTCTTGCTTCTTATCAGGTGAAGATGGACCAGCAGCTACTCACTTACATCCAGCGTCAGCTTTATGCTAGGAATCCCAAGTGGCTCCAGCGTCAGGCCCAAGCCTATGAGCAGGGGGACAATCTTTTGGCTAGGTCTTTGGCCGACTATTATCCGCAGCTTCGGCCGCCACAGGGGCCCTTTTGCCAAATCAATCGAGATTTGACGCCTTTTGTGGATGAGTTTCTGGCCTACTATCGGCTTTCTGGGGCTCAGGGGGTACAGGTCCTCTATCCACCGGCTTTTTATGATAAAATAAAGGAAAAATCAAGGAGGAACTTGCTGAGGGGGCTTGACCCCCAGTAGCAAGCAGAGACAATGACAGATAACCGTGCACTTATTGATGAGAAGTACAAGTGGGATTTGAGCAGTATTTTTGCCAGCGACCAGGACTGGGAGGCCCAATATCAGGGCCTAGCAGATGCTATCGAGCAGGCCCAAGACCTGTCAGGCCACTTGGCCCAGTCAGCCCAAGACTTATTAAGAGTTACCCAGACTTATTTAAACCTGGCTCGTTGCCTGGAGAAGGTCTTTGTTTATGCTTCCATGAAAAATGACCAGGACACGACAGTAGCCACTTATCAGGAGTTGGCAGCTAAGGCGACAAGTCTGTCAGCTAAGTACAGTCAGGCCTTTGCCTTTTTTGAGCCAGAAGTATTGGCCTTGGGAGAAGGGAAGTTTGCTGAATTTTTGCAGGAGGAATCAGAATTAGGTCTCTACCGGCATTTCTTTGGGCAAATCTTCTCCCAACAGGCCCATGTCCTAAATCAAGAAAAAGAAGAGCTCTTAGCTCAGGCTCAGGAGGTTCTTGAGGCGGGGGCGGAAACCTATGAGATTCTGGACAATGCGGACATCAGTTTTCCAAGCGTCCTTGATGAGGAAGGTCAAGAAGTTGACTTGAGCCATGGTAATTTTATCACCCTGATGGAATCCAAGGACAGGCGGGTTCGGCAGGCTGCCTATGAAGCCTATTACAGTACCTACCAGCAGTTTCAGCATACCTATGCTAAGACCCTGGCCACGACTGTCAAGCAGCATAATTTTTCGGCCAAGGTTCGCCACTATGACTCTGCTCGTCAGGCAGCTATGGAGGCCAATCATATCCCAGAAGGGGTCTATGACATCCTCCTAAGTACGGTCCACAAGTATTTGCCTCTCTTGCGAGGCTACATGAGCTTGCGGCAGGAAATTTTGGGCTTGGATGATTTGAAAATGTATGATGTCTACACGCCCCTGTCAAAACTGGATATGACCTACACTTACGAGGATGCCAAAGGCAAGGCTCTAGAAGTCTTGTCGGTCTTTGGCCTTGATTACCAGGCACGAGTAGAAGAGGCCCTGTCCCAGGGCTGGATTGATGTTGCAGCCAATAAGGGCAAACGCTCGGGAGCATATTCGGGTGGCTCCTATGATACCAAGGCTTTTATCCTGCTCAACTGGCAGGATACCCTGGACAATCTCTACACCCTGGTCCATGAGATGGGCCACAGTATGCATTCGACCTTTACCCGAGAAAATCAGCCCTATGTCTACGGAGATTATTCTATCTTCTTGGCTGAGATTGCTTCGACGACCAATGAAAATATCATGACCGAGACCCTGCTTAAGGAAGCCAAGGACGACAAGGAACGCTTTGCCCTGCTCAATTATTATCTGGACAGTTTCAAGGGGACGGTTTTTCGTCAGACACAGTTTGCGGAATTTGAGCAAGCTATTCATGAAGCTGATGCTAAGGGTCAGGTCTTGACCAGTCAGTACCTCAATGAGCTTTATGCTGACCTCAACCAGGCCTACTATGGTCTGCCCAAGGAAGACAATCCTCAAATTCAGTACGAGTGGGCTCGGATTCCCCATTTTTACTATAATTTTTATGTCTATCAATATGCGACGGGATTTGCAGCAGCCAGTTATCTGGCTGAGAAAATTGTCCATGGTAATCAGGCCGACAAGGCCCGCTATTTGGATTATCTCAAAGCAGGTAGTTCGGCCTATCCGCTGGAAGTCATCGCCAAGGCTGGGGTTGATATGACTCAAGCCGACTACTTAGAGGGGGCCTTTCAAGTCTTTGCTAAACGCCTGGAAGAATTGGAAAGCCTAGTTAAACAGGGAGTGCATAGGGAGTAAACAGGGCGACTCAAGCGTTTCAGAAAGAAGCACTCCTAGTAACAGTAGAGAGCAAGGTGAATTTATCTGGCTCTTTTTAGTTTAGATGAGGGATCTCCCCTCAGCTCTTAAAACGTTTACATGCCTTGGTGCCTGATTTTTAGGGGAATTCGTGCTATAATGAAAAGGTTGAAATATTATAGAAGTAATCGAGGAAAACATGACTAAACTTAGAGAAGATATTCGTAATGTCGCTATCATTGCCCACGTTGACCATGGTAAAACTACCCTTGTTGATGAGCTTTTGAAGCAGTCTCATACTATTGACGAGCGTAAAGAGTTAGATGAGCGGGCTATGGATTCCAATGATTTGGAAAAGGAACGTGGTATCACTATCTTAGCTAAAAATACCGCAGTTGCCTACAATGGAACTCGTATCAACATCATGGACACCCCAGGGCACGCCGACTTTGGTGGTGAAGTTGAGCGGATCATGAAGATGGTTGACGGGGTTGTCTTGGTTGTAGATGCCTATGAAGGAACCATGCCCCAAACCCGTTTTGTTTTGAAAAAGGCTTTGGAACAAAACCTGATCCCAATTGTGGTTGTTAACAAGATTGATAAGCCAGCAGCTCGTCCAGCAGAAGTTGTTGATGAGGTCTTAGAACTCTTTATTGAGTTGGGGGCTGATGATGATCAATTGGACTTCCCAGTTGTTTACGCATCTGCCATCAACGGAACCTCATCTTTGTCAGATAATCCAGCTGACCAAGAGCACACCATGGCACCGGTCTTTGATACCATCGTTGATCACATCCCAGCTCCAGTTGACAATTCAGATGAGCCTTTGCAATTCCAAGTCTCACTTTTGGACTACAACGACTTCGTAGGTCGGATTGGTATCGGTCGTGTTTTCCGCGGTAAAATCAAGGTTGGCGACCAAGTTACCCTGTCTAAGTTGGATGGAACGACTAAAAACTTCCGTGTCACCAAGCTCTTTGGTTTCTTCGGTCTTGAACGTCGAGAAATTGACGAAGCTAAGGCTGGTGATTTGATTGCTGTTTCTGGTATGGAAGATATCTTTGTCGGGGAAACCATCACCCCAACCGATGCGGTTGAACCTCTGCCGATTCTCCACATTGACGAGCCAACCCTGCAAATGACCTTCTTGGCCAACAATTCCCCATTTGCTGGTCGTGAAGGAAAATGGGTAACCTCCCGGAAGGTTGAAGAACGTCTCTTGTCTGAATTGCAGACAGATGTATCCCTTCGGGTTGATCCAACAGATTCTCCTGATAAGTGGATTGTTTCTGGTCGTGGGGAATTGCATTTATCCATCCTGATTGAAACCATGCGTCGTGAAGGCTATGAATTGCAAGTTTCTCGTCCCGAAGTTATCATCAAGGAAATTGACGGTGTCAAGTGTGAACCATTCGAACGGGTACAAATTGATACCCCAGAAGAATATCAAGGTTCCATCATCCAATCCCTTTCTGAACGTAAGGGGGACATGTTGGACATGCAGATGGTTGGTAATGGTCAAACTCGTCTGGTCTTCCTGATTCCAGCCCGTGGTCTCATTGGTTACTCAACCGAATTCCTTTCCATGACCCGTGGTTACGGTATCATGAACCATACCTTTGACCAATACTTGCCAGTTGTTCCTGGTGAAATCTCTGGTCGTCACCGTGGCGCTTTGGTTTCCATTGATAATGGTAAGGCCACCACTTACTCAATCATGCGGATTGAAGAACGCGGTACCATCTTTGTTAACCCAGGTACCGAAGTTTACGAAGGAATGATTGTTGGGGAAAATGCCCGTGATAATGACCTGGGGGTTAATATTACGACGGCTAAGCAAATGACCAATGTCCGTTCAGCAACCAAGGACCAAACAGCGGTTATCAAGACCCCTCGTATCTTGACTTTGGAAGAATCTCTGGAATTCCTCAACGACGATGAATACATGGAAGTAACGCCAGAGTCTATCCGCTTGCGGAAGCAAATTCTTAACAAGGCAGCCCGTGACAAGGCCAACAAGAAGAAAAAAGCTGCGGCAGCTGAATAAGCAATATGAAGAAGCTGATAGGCCAATCTTTGGTCTTTAGCTTCGGCTAATTGAGCTTATCTGGGTTAGCAGGCCTAGCATGTCTTTAGGTTAATTGAGCTTATCTGAGCTAGCAGGCTTAGCTTGTCTGGCCTAGGCCAATTTTGCTTGCCCAGTCTGTCTGGCCTTCGAGGTCAAGCTGCTAGGTTCAGCAGATTTTTTCAGGACTGCATAGGAGGTTCAAGCAATGTTTTATTTATTTGTTGCAATCTTGATTGCCATCTATTATTTCTTTGCGGCTCCTAAGACCGTAAAAAATACCATGAATATGATTTCGACCATGGGGATTATTGCGGTTCTGATTGTTATGTCTGTCCTTGGTTTTGTTAAATTGATTCAATTGCCACCGGAAGTCTTCGTAGCTCTGGCCATGGTCGGCCTAGCCTATTTTAGCCTGCGGGATGTCGTCGGCCTCTCAAGTCGGCCCAATAAGCACCGCAAACTTCTGGTTGGTTTTAAAGATTATATCGTCAATTATTTTAGATCATAAGAAGAGAAGCCGACTGGCTTCTTTTTTAAGCCATAAATCTAGTGTTAGTTAGAACCATAGAAAGTTACAATTGTAGCGTTCATGGTCACTCTGGTCTTCTTACGTAGAGTGACTTTATGCGTGACGACATGAAAACGAGAGTATCGATATTGCCAGCTGGTTTGAATTAGTGAGGGGGGAAACCAGTCTACAGGGTGACTAGCGTATAGTCCCAAGTGCTTCAGTGCTTACAGCCTATCCCCCCTCGCACAAGGCTTGAAAAACGGCCTGATTAAGGGTAAAATAAAGAGAACTATACTAGTTAGAAGTGGACTTATTATGAAAGCAATTAAAGACTTTGAAAACAAGAAGGTGCTGGTTTTAGGGCTGGCTCGTTCAGGCGAGGCTGCGGCTCGTCTTTTATCAAAATTGGGAGCCATTGTGACTGTCAATGATGGCAAGCCTTTTGAGGAAAATCCTTCGGCTCAGGCTCTCTTGGAAGAAGGTATCAAGGTCATCTGTGGCTACCATCCCCTGGAGCTACTGGATGAAGATTTTGCAGTCATGATTAAGAACCCGGGGATTCGCTATGATAATCCCATGGTGGAAAAGGCCTTGAGAAAGGGAATTCCTGTCTATACCGAGGTTGAATTGGCCTACCGGATTTCTGAAAGCCCCATTATTGGGATTACGGGTTCCAATGGGAAAACAACAACAACAACCATGATTGCGGATGTCTTAAATGCCGGCGGCCAGTCTGCTCTCTTGTCTGGGAATATTGGTTTTCCTGCCTCAGAAGTAGCTATGATGGCGACCGACAAGGATACCCTAGTTATGGAGTTATCTTCCTTCCAATTGATGGGGGTTGATCGCTTTCATCCACACATGGCGGTTATCACCAATCTGATGCCTACCCATATTGACTACCATGGGACTTTTGAAGAATATGTGGCAGCTAAATGGCATCTGCAAGACCGGATGACGTCTGAGGATTATTTGGTTCTCAATTTCAACCAAGAGCTGGCCAAGGAGCTAGCTTCGAAAACGCAGGCGACGGTTGTCCCATTTTCAACCCAGGAAGAAGTAGATGGAGCCTATCTCAAGGATGACTACCTCTATTTCAAGGGCGAGCCAGTCATGGCCGCTGACGCTATCGGTGTTCCTGGCAGTCACAATGTTGAAAATGCCCTAGCTACCATTGCTATCGCCAAACTTTCTGGCCTGGCTAATGAGGTGATTTCCCAAACTTTGGCAAGTTTTGGTGGCGTCAAGCATCGTCTGCAATCTTTGGGCCAAGTCAAGGGTGTGGCCTTCTACAATGATTCCAAATCAACCAATATTCTAGCAACACAAAAAGCCTTATCTGGCTTTGATAATAGCAAGGTTATTCTCATTGCTGGTGGTTTGGACCGGGGCAATGAATTTGATGAGCTGGTGCCAGATATTAAGGGCCTCAAGAAGATGGTCATTCTGGGTCAATCGGCTCCTCGGGTTAAGCGGGCAGCAGACAAGGCCGGTGTTCCTTACCTGGATGCCAAGGATGTCAAGGATGCGGCTCGAATTGCCTTTGCTGAAGCTACTCCTGGAGATGTCGTTCTCCTCAGCCCGGCTAATGCTTCTTGGGATATGTATAAGAGCTTTGAAGTGCGGGGCGATGACTTTATCGCCGCCTTTGAGGACCTAAAGGGAGAATAAGCATGGCTAAAAAAATCGTTTTTACCGGTGGAGGAACCGTCGGTCATGTTACCCTTAATCTCATTCTTATTCCTAAGTTTTTAAAGGATGGCTGGGAGGTCCACTATATTGGTGACAAGCATGGGATTGAGCATGGGGAGTTGGCCAAGTCAGGTCTGGATGTCAAGTTCCATAGTATTGCGACAGGGAAATTACGACGTTACTTTTCTTTCCAGAATATGTTGGACATCTTCAAGGTTGCTTGGGGTGTCCTGCAATCTTTGGCAATCATTGCCAAAATCAGACCCCAGGCCCTCTTTTCTAAGGGAGGCTTTGTCTCGGTTCCTCCTGTTGTAGCGGCTAAAGTGCTCCGAGTGCTGGTCTTCATTCACGAATCAGACCTATCCATGGGTCTGGCCAATCGGATTGCCTACAAGTTTGCGACCAAGATGTTCACCACTTTTGACCAGGGGCAGGGTTTGACCAAGGCCCAGCATGTGGGAGCTATCACCAAGGTCACTAAAGCAGCTGACCAAGGAGCCCCTGAGCCTGAGGAAATCAAGGCCATCAAGGAAGCCTTTGATCCTAATTTACAGACTCTCCTCTTTATCGGGGGGTCTGCTGGAGCCAGGGTCTTCAATGACTTTATCAGCAATAATCCAGATTTGACCAAGACCTATAATGTCATCAACATCTCAGGCGATAAGGGCCTCAATGGTCTGAGCCAGAATCTCTATCGGGTCGATTATGTGACCGATCTCTACCAACCCTTGATGGATTTGGCGGATGTCGTTGTCACCCGTGGGGGTTCCAATACCATCTTTGAGCTCTTAGCCATGCAGAAGCTCCATATTATCGTGCCTCTGGGTAAAGAGGCTAGTCGGGGAGACCAGTTGGAGAATGCTGCCTACTTTGAAAAAAAAGGCTATGCACCCCAGCTTCTGGAACCTGATTTGACCTTAGAAAATCTGGAAGCCAAACTGCAAGAGGTCCTGGCTGATAAGGATGCCTATCTGTCAGCCATGGCAGGGACAACAGAGCTCAAATCACCCCAAGAGTTCTATCAACTGTTAAGCTCTGCCATTTCCCAAAAGAAATAAAATAAGGCTCACCATTCGTTTTGTCTAAAAGGAGAAAATCTTGGCCAAAAATTCAAAAGATGAAAAAAATCAAAAGCAAGAGCAAGCTCCTCTGACCGAGTGGCAGAAACGCAATCTTGACTTTTTAAAGCAGAAAGAAAAAGAGAAAAAGGAGCAGGAGAAGCTTAAAAAAGAATTGGCAGATAAGAAGCGAGCCCGACTCCTTGCCAAGTCGTCTGAGGAGGACGAGTCTGAGGATGAAAAGTCCCCGAAAAAGAAGAAGTCCAAGTCAGGCAAGGCCAGCTCCAAAAAGAAAAGCCGACTGGGCAAAAAGGCTTCTGTTAAGCCTCTCCCCAAGAAGAAAAAAACCAAGCCCAAGTCAACCAAGTTTAAACGCCGGATGACTAGTGTTCTGGTTCCTGCCCTACTGGGAGTTCTCTTGGCCCTCTATCTCCTGACGCCCTTGAGTAAGATCAAGCATGTTACCGTAGATGGGGTCAATCGGACGACCAGTCAGTCCGTATTAAAGGCTTCTGGTCTCAAGGATAGTGACTATACTTTAGCGACTATTTTTAACCGTTCCCGCCTGGCCAACGCGGTTGCCAAGAATGATATCTGGGTTAAGTCCGCTAGTGTCGATTATAGCTTTCCCTTTACCTTCTCAATTAAGGTCAAAGAATACAGTATTGTTGCCTATGCCCAGACCGATCAGGGATACGTACCTATTCTAGAGAGTGGGACTCGCCTTGATAGTGTTGAGGCCACGGATTTTCCTGACAAATTCACCACCATCAATCTTAAGAATGGTAAGTATCTGTCCAGTCTTATTAAAAAGTTGACCAAGATGGACAAGTCCTTGATTTCAGAAATTAAGGTGATTACTTTAGCTGATTCTAAGACGACACCTGATTTGCTCAACTTGGAGATGCAAGATGGCAATACGGTCCGCGTGCCCCTGTCCCAGATTGATAAGAAGCTTCCTTACTATGATAAGATTAAGGGCAGTCTCAAGGATAACAAGATTGTCGATATGGAAGTGGGGATTTTTGCGACCAGCGATAATGGGCAAAGCACCGACGATAGCTCTGAGGCTTCTTCTACAGAGGATTCATCCCAATCTAGCGATCAGAACCAGGATAACCAAAATCAAGACTCCAACCAAGGCCAGGACCAAAATACCAGCGACAATTCTTCTCAGACAGAAAGTTCCGACCAAGCTAATAACGATCAAGCAGCCGACTCCCAGTGAGTTAGCTGTTTTTTCATTGGGATTGTTTAAAAAGAGTGAACATTTGTTCTAGAGGCTGAGACTTGGTTTGTTCAGGTCATTTGTTGCTGCTTTTCCTCTCAAAAAAACTCTCCGACTGTTGGTCGAAGAGTTCTCTGAATTTTCCTTCATCTATGACTAAGCGATGAAATGGCCAAAGACAGGAACCACTAAATCAACAACGAGACCGATAACGACAACTGAGATGGCTGCCATAGCTCCTTGAAGGTCACCTAATTCAAGAGCAAAGGCTGCTCCAACAGTATGACCTGAAGTTCCTAGACCAAGTCCGACCCCAATATCACTCCTGTTCAGGCGGAAGATCTTAACTAATTTTCTGCCGAGGGCGTAAATGATAACAGCGTTGAGAATACAAGCCATGGCTGTAATAGCTGTATTACCACCAATGGCATGGGCAATCGGAAGAGCGATGGCAGTAGTGGCAGCCTGTGGGAGCATAGAAGCAGTACCAGCAGTACTTAAGCCAAATAGCTTGGAGATGGCCATGATAGCTAAAACGGAAACAACCATACCTGCCACTAGACTACTGATAATTTCTCGCCAGTACTTTTTAACCACATCGTTCTTTTTATAGAGGGGAATGGCAAAAGCAATTGTCGCTGGATTTAAGAACCAGAAAATTAAGTCACCACCAGGTTTATAGGCCTGAGTATAAAACGTTTTAATATCTGTACCCAATCCCTTAGCCATTAGATAAAGGACAATAATACCAAGGACCATTGCGAAGAAGAGAGGTTGGAGCAGAAAGAAGCCCTTAGTTTTCTTAAAGAGATAGCTTCCAAGAGTATAAAGGATTAGAGAGAAACAGATTCCAAAGATGGGTGATTTAAGTAGTTCCATTTGCTTTTCCTAGCCTTTCTTAATCAATTTTTCGACATGGTGAAATTTGAGTTTTTTACCAAGAGATTTTGTATTGTTATTTGCAAAAGATAAAATAATTGAAGTTACATAGGTTACAACGATTAGCATGAGGATGGTGGAGAGGCAGATAACGGTGACCAGCTGAAGTCCTTCGGCTTTCATGATATTGAGATTGGCTGCTAAAGAAATTCCCGAAGGAACAAACATGAAACCAATCATGCTAATGAGCAGAGAAGCTAACGAATCAACCCACTCTAACTTAATCAAGTGACTACAAAGGAGAACGTACATTAAGATTAGACCGATGACGGTAGATGGTATAGGGAGTGACTTAGGCAGTAAGTCAGAGATTAATTGTGAGACAAGCAAGATGCCTGCATAAATTGACATCTGAATGAAAATAGGAGCGGATTTCTTTTCGGTTGTTTCTTGATTATCTTTCATGATTCTTTTACTCCTTCATTTATTTGACAAGTTTATTCTAACGTATTTTTTAGGAAGCGGTTTCATAATGACCTCGGTTGCAAAAAAAGGAAGCTGAAAAGCAAATTTCAACTTCTGAAAAGCAAAGATAATTTTTAAAGGAAGATTATAAGGTTAGATGGGCATTTAGCTCTTTGAGATAAGAGCGGCCAACTGGAAATTTTTCTCCGTTTGTCATAACCAAGAGCAGGGTATGGTTGAACCAGGGCTGAACTTCATGAATCATTTCGAGATTGACAACAGTATTTCGATGAATTTGTAGGAAATTACTAGCCCTTACCCGTGTTTTAAACCAATTAAGAGTCTTTTTAACTTGATAACTCTTCTTCTCGGTGCTGACACTGAGGAGCCCGTCTTCAATATTGGCAGAGACAATTTCCTGAACCTTGAGGACAATACTGCGATCAGCTAGGGCTAGACTTAGGAGGTCAAGACTCTTTTTATCGCCTTTGTCGCTGGGGTTAGCCTGCTCCTGAGTCAGTTGGTGAATTCTTTGTACTTTTGCCAAGCTTTGATCAATTCTTTCTTGCTCAAAGGGCTTTAAAATATAATCTGCTGCATTGGCTTCGAAAGCCTTGACGGCATAGTTGTCGTAAGCAGTCGCAAAAACTAGGAAAGGCGGATGGGCTAACTTCTTGAGACGCTTAGCCAAACTGAAGCCATTTTCCTCACTGAGGGAAATATCGAGAAAAAGCAGGTCGATGGGTTGGCGGAAAAGAATTTTTTCGGCTCCGTCTATATCCTCTGCCTGAAAGATTTCAGGATTTGATACCACTTGACTATGCTCAATTAAATAGGTCAACTCTTGTCGAGCAAGTACTTCATCATCAAGAATCAAAATTTTCATGTTCGGACTCTCCTATCTGTTGAGGGATTAAATACCAGACCGTCGTGCCATTGTCATCGCAATCAAAATGCAAATGACTAATGCTGCCATAGAGTAAATTAAGGCGGTTATTAAGATTAACAAGGGCAGTACCACTTCCTGTACTTTCAGAAACGATTTCTTGGCCCAATTTATCAATAATTTGGGGTGAAATTCCTTGACCGTTATCGCTGACAGAAACTCTATAGACGTCGTTTTCTTGCTTAACCTGAATGCAGATTTTATTATCTTTTTTTCGATCTTTAAAGGCATGCCGAACTGCATTCTCAACTAACACTTGTAGGCCAAAGGGAGGCAGCTTTATTTTTTCGGAAACGGAAATTTGATAATCCAACTGATATTTATCGGGAAAGCGAAGTTTTTCGAGATTCATATAAGCATCGACATGAGATTTTTCTTGTTCTAGGGTGACTTCCCTTTCCTGCCCGCCCTGCAGACTGGTCCTAAAGAAAGTGCTGAGTTGCATGAGGGCATAACGCGCCTTGTCGGCATTGATTCGGAGAAGGGCGCTAATGGTGTTGATAGCATTGAAGAAGAAGTGGGGATTGATTTGTGCCTGCAGGGCCTTGATTTCAGCCATATTGGCTAATTTATTTTGTTCCTCAGCGATACCAATGGCCAGCTGGCCGGAGAATATCTGGGCCAGACCAATGGCTAAATTTTCTTCAACTTCGGTCATTTTTTTATCGCCCGCAAAATACATTTTCAGGGCTCCGATAGTTTGGTCGTTAATCTTTAGGGGAACAACAACAGCCGAATTGAGTAGACAGCCCGGTTCAGGACAGGATATGGCCAGCCGATCTAAGGCTACTTGGGGCCGCCCCGTTTGAATTACATTCTTGGATAAGTCAGTTTTAACGGGTTGTCCGGAAATGTGGTGATCCTGCCCCACCCCAATGTGGGCAAGGACGTTAGCGTGGTCTGTCAGGCCAACAGCATCAAAATTGGTATGCTGCTTGATGATATCACAAACCTTGGCAGCCGAAAACTGATTCAAGCCCTGCCGCAAATAAGGTAGGGTCTCCCTGGTTAAGTCCAAGACATCCCGTGTTTGGACAGCTTTTAGTTGACTTTCGTTAGACAGGTAGGTCTTGAGAATGGTTAAAAAGATGGTTGACCCCAGGCTATTGAGGAGCATCATTGGGATAATAATCAATTTGACCAAATCCCAACCAGAAAAGTAACCGACAAAAATCATTTGAATGGACTCAGCAATGAGGCTAATCAGAATAATTTTTGAGGTTGAAGGATAGAGTTTGATGCCCTTGAAGTAGTCTCCTAAGCGACCGCTGACATAACCAACAAGGGCGGAGCTGAAAATATAAAAGAGACCGGAAAAATTTCCTTGGAAGAAGCGGTGGATCCCGCCGATAATCCCAACAATTGTCCCAACGAGCGGACCACCGACCAGGCTGGCTGTGGTGATAACTAGGGTTCTGGTATTTGCCAAGGAATCCGAATGAGAAATCGTGGTTAAAATAGGGTGCTCAATTAAACTTTTATCCCCTCTGATTTCGATTCCGGTCAAGTTGGAAATGATTACAAAAATACCAAAAATGATAATCAAGGCTAGCTTCTCACGCTTAGAGCGTTCGACAATCAGTTGACGAAAATAGCCATTGTTAACTAACAGGAAGGCTAAAATCATGATAATTCCTAGTCTTTGAAAGAGTAAAATCATTAACATTTGGAGCCCTCCATGCTTGCTTGGTAAAATTGTAAAGGCTTGCAGACCTCGTCTAATATTCTAATGGTTGAGCTTTTTATTTTCAAGTCTCACTCGGAAAGACGCTATCGAAAAAGCTTAATAAATCTTGCTATCGTGAGGCAGAACAGATCTCAAAAAAATTTCTTTTGACTCTAAAAAAGTATCGAACTTGGTAGCAATCGTTAGTATCTTGATTTAACTTTAGCAAGAGCTTATTTAGCCTTTTTCAGAGGGAAAACCGTCATTAAATTACGATTAAGAGAACTTTACAAGATGAGAGAAAACATGCTAGAATAAGCGTATTGCAATGAATAAGTGACTTCTAGAAATTCCTAAAAAACTTCTCTCTACTGGAGAAGCATGGGAAAATCTAGATGTCCTTTATGGAAAAAGTTAAGGAGACTACTTAATATGGCAACCAAAGAAGAATGGGTGAGAGCTTTCGAAACTGCGACGGGTCGCAAGCCAACTGCAGCTGAATATAGCCATGCTATGGAGAATGGATTTGACCTTTCTGCGTTTGCAAACGTTCAAAATTCTGCTTCAGTTCCCCAGCAAGCACCGGTTCAAGCTGTCACTCCTGAGCTGAACAATAATCGTGATAACTGGATGAAATTGTTTGAGTCACTTGCTGGCCGTAAGCCCACAGGTGATGAATTTATGAAAGGAAAGGCTGCAAATTTTGATACAGAGCAAATTGCTTCTATTCTCAATCCTGAATCCTCAGCATCTCAGCAACCTAGTCAAATTCAGACTAATTCAATCGCTAGCCAGTCGGGTCCGTCAGCAAGTGCACCGTTTCAGCCTGCTTCATCAGGTCAAGAAACTATTCAACACCAGCAACCTCAAGCTAATTCGAGTCAAAATTTAGCTAGTCCAGCCTTAACTGGTGCCAATACGCAACAAGCTCAAACATCACAACCAGCAAATGCTGACCAGGCTGATTTTCAAAATACTGGTAACTTCCAGCAAGCTGGTTCCAAAAAAGACAGGCCTAGCCAGATATTGACTAGTAGTCCAGCCAAATCAGGAAAAGTTTTAAACTTGATTTTACCAATCATTTCCATGGTATTGTCAGTTGTCTTCGTGACTTTAGCCTTTTTCCTTTGGGCTCCTCTCTTCTTAGGCCTGTCCTTCCTAGGCCTAATTTGTGCCGGTATCCTGCTGATTTTGAATGTGAACGGCAAGAAAGTCTTATCAATGGTCGCGACAGCTGTAGCTCTTCTGGCGGTTATCTTCAGCAATGTAGCCCTTTTTACGGCGTGGTCTGAAAAATCAGCTAGTAATCAAACAGCTGCAAGTAACAAGAAAAAGTCTAAAGTCAGAGATGATAGTACCGATGTTAAAGACTACATCAAGAAGGGCTATAAATTTGACTGGAGTCAAAGTGAATTCAAGAAGCTGAAAGCCAAATCGGATATGGTTTCAGATGTTATTGAAAAACACGGTAAAGCCTCTGACGCTCAAATTTCTGGTGACCGTTTGACCCTAGTTTACCAAGATAGCAAGACTGGTAGCAATAATAGTGTTACTTTGAGCTTTGAAAAGCAATACAATGGAAAGTTTGTTCTCTCTGGTGGTCATGCTAATTTTAACGCTAATGATATTGACACCTCAAGTGATTACAAGTCTGACTGGAAGAGAAGTGATTATGATGCATTGAAAGCGGGCAATAGTGATACTGGTGACGGAGGTACCAAGTGGAGTGATATCAAGAGTAAGCATTCAACGCCAAGCTCAGCCTATTACACTTTATCCTTCTATGGTGATGAGGACATTAGTTATGAACTAGCAGTAACTTATGCTGACTATGATACCGATGCCTCCCATATTACTTATGTAGGCTTACACTTCAAATCGAGTGATGAAGGAAAAACTTATAGGCTTGCTTCTAAGTACAGTAATTAAGATGATTCTAAGGAGGAGGGGCAGTCTGCTCCTCTTTTCTAGCTTTGCTGGGGATACATCCTGACTACGACAAACGCATGAAAGCTTTTTTAAGAGAGAACAATGCTTTTTCTGTAATTCGACATTCGGATTTCTCAACAAGAAATTAAAACTTTTGATGTTTTGCTGTAGAAAATATCAAGATGGTGCGAAACACATCTGTATCATTGTTCGGAAATCTCTGTCTTAAACGTACGTTGTGATATTCCTGAAGACCTGAGTTGCTTTCGCCCTCATTTTTGCTATAATGAAGGAGTTGTAAAGGGCAAGACTCTGGGCCAGGCTCTGATAATTTGCTCTGCAAGATGAATAGGAAAAGATTGGAAGACAATGACTTTACAAGACGAGATAAAAAAACGGCGGACCTTTGCCATCATCTCCCACCCGGATGCTGGTAAAACAACAATTACAGAGCAGTTGCTCTACTTCGGGGGTGAAATTCGCGAAGCTGGAACTGTCAAAGGGAAAAAGACCGGGACTTTTGCCAAATCCGACTGGATGGATATTGAAAAGCAAAGGGGAATTTCGGTAACTTCCTCAGTTATGCAGTTTGATTATGCTGGAAAACGGGTCAATATCCTTGATACCCCAGGGCACGAGGACTTCTCAGAAGATACCTACCGGACCCTGATGGCGGTCGATGCAGCCGTTATGGTTGTCGATTCTGCCAAGGGGATTGAGGCTCAGACTAAGAAACTCTTTGAGGTCGTCAAGCATCGTGGTATTCCGGTCTTTACCTTTATCAATAAGTTGGATCGGGATGGGCGAGAACCACTGGATCTTTTGGAAGAGTTGGAAGAAGTTCTGGGTATCGCTTCTTATCCTATGAACTGGCCAATTGGGATGGGGCGTGCCTTTGAAGGGCTCTATGATATTCACAATCAACGGCTGGAGCTCTACAAGGGTCAAGAGCGTTTTGCCGAGATTGCTGAAGGGGACAGCCTCTTTGCCAGCAATCCTTTCTATGAACAGGCCAAGGAAGACATTGAACTTTTGACCGAGGCGGGCAATGAATTTTCGCAAGAAGCTATTTTGGCAGGTCAGCTGACCCCAGTCTTCTTCGGCTCTGCCCTGACCAACTTTGGAGTGCAGACCTTCCTAGATAGTTTCTTGGAATTTGCCCCAGAGCCTCATGGGCATAAGACTACCCAAGGCCAAGAAATTGATCCCCTAGATAAGGACTTCTCAGGCTTTGTCTTTAAGATTCAGGCTAATATGGACCCCCGTCACCGAGACCGCATTGCCTTTGTTCGGATTGTTTCCGGCGAGTTCCAGCGGGGCATGTCGGTCAATCTGACGAGGACTGGTAAGGGAGCCAAGCTCTCCAATGTCACCCAGTTTATGGCGGAATCTCGCAAGAATGTTGGAAATGCTGTTGCTGGCGACATCATCGGGGTCTATGACACCGGCACCTATCAGGTTGGCGATACCCTGACTGTCGGTAAGAATAAATTTGAATTTGAACCCCTGCCAACCTTTACGCCTGAGCTCTTTATGAAGGTAGCTGCCAAGAATGTTATGAAGCAAAAATCCTTCCACAAGGGTATTGAGCAACTGGTTCAAGAAGGGGCTATTCAGCTCTATACCAACTACCAAACTGGCGAATACATGCTGGGGGCCGTTGGTCAGCTGCAATTTGAAGTTTTCAAACACCGGATGGAAGGTGAGTACAATGCGGAAGTGGTCATGACCCCTATGGGATCTAAGACCGTCCGCTGGATTAAGCCGGAGGACCTAGATGAACGCATGTCCTCCAGTCGAAACATCCTGGCCAAGGACCGCTTTGACCAGCCCGTCTTTCTCTTTGAAAACGACTTTGCTCTCCGCTGGTTTGCGGATAAATATCCTGATGTAGAGTTGGAAGAGAAGATGTAACGGAGGAAGTCTCTCTAAGTTCTTACGAACTTGACAGACTACAACAAGCACGATAGGTGCTTATTTACCTCCCTTACTAACTGCACACTTACGGTATTATCGACCGTAAGTGTTCCGTGTCGTGATTGGGTAAAGAAAAGCTCTTGAAATCTCACGGCAAGCACTATGGTGCCTTACCTAATCCCCTCACTAACTCCAAAAGGGCGACGATAAGGGTCGTCCTTTTCTCGTGTCGTGGCAGACAAGCTAATTAATGAGTTTCAATACGGTATACGGTAGTCGCTATGGCGAACTGACTACGCCTCTCACTAATTCAAAAAGAAAAGCATTATCGGCTTTTCTTTTTTCATGTCGTAAGACTTTCAGTCCACTTTAGTTCTGAAGAATTTGGCAGCGAAAGCCAATCGCTATGGTGAATTGACCAACTCGCTCACTAACTAACTCAAAAAGGACAAGGTAATCGGATGTACCTTTTATTTAAGCTATTTAGAGAAAAATCAAAATAGTTCTTGCCTTTTTCTTTGAGAAGATATATAATCTATTTAGAAATAAGGCTAAATAGAGAGGAGGTCATCTATGAGCTTCGCTGATACATTTAAGGCCCTATCCAATCCTGTCCGGCGGGAGATTCTCAATCTTTTGAAAAAGGGGCGTCTGTCGGCAGGTGAAATCACTTCCCATTTTGATGTGACAGGGGCCACGATTTCTAACCATCTCAAGGTCTTGCGGGAAGCGGATTTGATCGTCGAGACCAAGGAGAAGAATTTTATCTACTATGACCTCAATGCTTCCGTTTTGGAAGAGGTCATGGTCTGGTTGGCCGATTTGCGACAGTCAGATAATTGAACTGACAATGTTCAATTACCTGACTTAGTAAGAAGTTTAAGGCAAGCCACCATAGTGGTTGTCTTAGGAAATGGAGAAGATCTCTTCCCATTTTCTTAACTGATTGAAAGGAGTTCATCATGAAAGTTAATAAAAAATTACTGGCTCTAAGTAGCAGTATTATCCTCTTGCCAGTCCTATTTGGTCTTTATGCTTGGCAAGACCTACCAAATCGGATGGCCACCCACTTTGGTCCGACAGGTCAAGCCGATAGTTGGGCATCCAAGCCTTTTGTTATCCTCTTTATACCCTTGTTTTTGCTGGGTCTCCATCTTTTCGGTATTTTTGTAACCAATCGAGATCCCAAATCGCAAATGACCAGCCTCAAGATAAGATACTTGGTCTATGCTATTGTGCCTTTCATGTCTAGTTTTTTCACAATCTAAATGTACCGGAAAAATCTTGGATATGCTATTAATACGCCTTTGTTTGTCGGACTGGCTTTTGGTTTCTTCTTTATCGTAATCGGCAATTATTTGCCAAAGATTCGCCAAAATTATACTGTTGGCCTCCGTTTTCCTTGGAATATAAATGATGAGGGAGCTTGGAATCATACCCATCGCCTAGCTGGCTTTCTCTGGGTTCTAGGTGGTTTGATTATCATCGTTGATGGCTTTATCGATTTTGCTTTTGTTTGGGTTTTCTTTGGCAGTGTTATTCTAATGGTTCTTCTGCCGATAATTAATTCCTATCTCTATTATCGTAAGCATAGATGAGAACTCTGAGCAGAAACCTGCTTGGAGTTTTTTTAGGAAAATTCTTCTTTGTGTTAGCGGTTTTATTAACCTTTACCTAATAAATAAGGGAAACCTTCAGCGACGATTATTACAACTCGTTATAAATCAGAATTTTTGTAAGAACTTTGAAAATATGTAAAAAATCACTTAAACTCCTCTTAAAAATTGTTTAGCTTAGTAAAATATGCTAGAATGACAAGGATTACAAGGAGGAATGATATATGTCACTGGAAAAACATCACCGTTACAGTCTTCGTAAACTAAAATTTGGTTTAGCTTCTGTTGCAGTTGCAGCCTTTTTGACTGGGACAGCAGGCTTGGTTCAAGCTGATGAAACATCTAGTCAGGATCAAGATAACCAGACTGATCAAAATGTAAGTTCAAACCAGAAGGTCAGCCAAGAAACAACAAATCAGGCTGATTTGAACCAGACAGCAGTTGCAGCCGATGAGACCGCTGACCCTAAAACCGATGAAGCAACGACACAATCAGGGACTAAAAATAGTGAAACTCAGTCGTCTGAGTCGTCTGAAGTTGCAGAGGCCGAAAATCAAACAACTCAATCAGAGTCTGCTACAAGAACTTTTAGTTTGGAAGAGAAGGATTTTTCAACAGCTACCTCAGAAGCCAGTCAGCTCGAAACCAAGGACCTTAGAGCAGATGCTGCGACAACTCACTACAAAAATACTTTCGTTGATGATGGTCAGGGGAATTGGTACTATTTAGATAGTAATGGGAATAATGTTACTGGCAGCCAAACGATTCAAGGGAAAGAACTCTATTTTGCTCAAGATGGTAAGCAAGTTAAAGGCCAAGAAGTAACAATCAATGGCAAGGTCTACTATTATGACCAAGATTCCGGTGAAAAGTGGGTTAATCGTTTCCGTATGGGCAAAGACGATCAAACTTGGTTCTATTATGGTAGTGATGGAGCACGGGTTGCTGGTGCTCAAGAAATCAATGGACAAAATCTCTACTTTGATCCTGATACTGGCAAACAAGCCAAGGGAGTTTTTGCGACTGACAGTGATGGTAAGCACCATTATTATGATAAAAACAGTGGTGCCCAAGTGGAAAATCGTTTTGTCCAAGTTTCTGGTAAGTGGTACTATCTAGACTCAGATGGTGTCCCTGTAACAGGGGAGCAAGAGATTAATGGTCAAGAGCTTTACTTCAATGAGGATGGCAGTCAGGTCAAGGGTGATTTTGCTGAATTTGATGGAGCTAATCATTACTATGAGGCTGATTCGGGTGATTTAGTAAAGGATACAACACGTGTTATTAATGGAGTTACCTACCAGTTTGATGATGATGGTGTAGCTGTCGCTCTTGATAAGGTCGAAACGGTTAAGTCCAGTATTGTCATTAGCAGCTATGAATTTGGACCGTCTGTTTCTAAGATTATTTTGCAATTTGACAAAAAAGTAACACCTTCGGTCATCCATAGTGGGGCTAGTGTTACAACTGCTGGGGTAGCCCGTAAGATTCTTAATTCCTATGTTTCAGATGCTTCCGGCCATGTTGTTTATTTTGACAGTAGCAATTATGTTACTTTAGAACTTGATGTTCCTTATGATGCTGATGATAGTAGCAAGAATGCTTCACCATTTACCTTTGACCTTGCTACTTACCGTAACCAATGGGTTAGTAGCTACCCTGTTAAGGTAGAAAATCTCCAGGTTCAAGCTGATGGCACTAATCGTCATCAAGTCATCGATTCTGAGCAAGATGCTATTAATAATCGGATTCTACCAGATACGGACCGCTTCTCAGAACGGGGAACTCTCGGTCAATATCAGTACGCTGCTTATAGCCCAACCAATGCTACAGCTGGTGAAAAGAACCCATTGATTATCTGGCTTCATGGTATTGGAGAAGTCGGTACGGATATTGATATTCCCCTTCTAGCTAGTGGTGTTGTTAAGTTGACAGAGGATTCTGTCCAAAATCATTTCACGTCAACAGGTTCAGGGGCTCAGAAAGGTGCTTACGTTCTGACCCTACAAAGTCCAACAGCATGGACTAAGACGGATGCTAGCAAGTTGATGGCAGCTATCCGTTCCTATGTTGCTGCCCATCCTGATATTGACAGCAGTAGGATTTACCTTTCTGGTGTTTCCAACGGTGGCGGAATGACCCTGGCTATGGGTGTGGCTTATCCAAACTATTTCGCTGCTTTAGTGCCAATCGCAGCTCCTTATGATACTTATCTCAGTAATAATAATGAGACAATTGATACTGCCAGTCTCAGTGCTTTGAAGGATCAACCGATGTGGATGATTTCGACACATGCCGATACAACTTTAAATGTTGATAATAATGTTTTGCCTTTCTACAAGGATCTGTTACAAGCTGGTAGCCAAAATAAATGGCTGTCCTACTTTGAAACCAACGTTGGCGAATTTGGCAACCATCCTACCTATAATGGCCACTGGTCTTGGGTTTATTTCCTCAATGACGAAGTTACGGGAGTACAAAATACCGTGAATGCTAAGACCTGGTCTGGCTTGTCGGGAATGGTTGCTACTAACGCTACCCATGGAGGTGATTCTCAAGCGGTCTATAAGGGCAAAAACTATGGCAATATCTTTGACTGGCTCAATGCCCAAAATAAAAAAACTCGTTAAGACTGGTTAAGCTTGATAAATCAAAACGACCTTTATTTGTGAAAGGTCGTTTTTCTAATGCTCAAAAAATTTATCAGTCTTTAGCGAATTCGATGTTTAAAAGTCTGATGACTCGGTCAAGGTAGCTGTTGTGATTTTTCATCCCCTTTTTTTCATCCTGAAACTCAATAAGTTTATCGGTAATAATGCCATTGACTGGAGACTGAAGGAAGCGAGTCAGGAGCGTGTCATCATTAATAGTCCAGACATAGAGGTCTTTTTTTTGCTGATAGGCGGACAGGGCGACAACCTCATTATAGGAGAATTCCTCAATAGCGTAGAAATCAACCTTGTGAGCAGAGAAAGGACCAAATTGCAGGGAAACTAGATAGCCGGTGTCGGCTTGGGGAAGTTTTCTTTCAACCTCCTCAATCACAGGCAGTTTCATGGACATAATTTTATTCCCCTGGACAGCCTTTAGTTCCTTGAGCTTCTTGATAAATAAATCAACATAGTTGCTGGGTTCATGGCCGTAAGGCTTTAATTCGATAGCAATCTTCTGATGACAGGCCTGGGCGGCCTTCATAAATTCATCCAAGGAAGCGATATGATCACTATAACCATTTTGCCTGGTTTTGAGTTTAGTCACTTGGGCTAGTGTTAAATCTGAAACATTCTTATCTACCCCAGTCAGCCGTTTGAGATTATTGTCATGACTGACTACAAACTGATGGTCTTTAGTCATGACGACATCCATCTCGGAATAATCGGCTCCAGCCTTGTGAGCAGCCTGCATAGCTGTAATGGAATTTTCCACACCGTGATTAACATCTCCCCGATGGGCAATCATCAGAGCATTGGGATTGGTTTGGAGGAGATAAAGAGAGAGTCCGTTAGAAATCAGCCAAGCTAGGAGTGTCATCGGCAGAAGGAGGCGGGTCCATTTTGGGAAAACCCAAGATTTGTCATATTTTGATTGATAGGGCAGGTCTTTTTGAAATTTTTCCAGGCTCAAAAGATGACTGGTTAGAACAATCATTAAAATGAATTTGAGACCGACGATGAAAACAAAATTGACCGCTCGCATCAGGCTATAGAGGGCAGTCTCTAGCAGGAGATTATTACCAGAATAATCTAGCCAACCGAAAACAAGAATCGTCCCACTGTAGATAATTAGGAGAAGGAGGCTGGCTAGGAGACTGTAGAAGCCAAAGATAGCTAAAACCTTGAGTTGTCGCCCCTTGGTCAGTTTCCAGGATTCTCTTAAAATCTGACTTGGTTTGCGGTTACTGATGGTGTAGAGGGGCAGAAAATAAACGAAGCGAAGATTGAGGTAGGCTACTATGATAAGGCTGACTAAGTAGATTAACTTACCAGAATTAGATTTCATTAGTTCTCCTGAGATGAAATCAGGAATTTTAAAGTTAGCCAATAAACTTGATTTTAGGCCATAGTTGGCTAAGGGAATCATCAAAAATAGGTAAAAGAGAAAGACCAGCAGTTGGGGGCCGCAGAGCCCCCTTAATTTTTGTGGAAGCCCCTCGATGATTTGGCGGATAGAAAGAGGCTGGTAGGTCTTAGCTATGGTAATGGTTAGAATGGCAAATTCTAGGTAGATGACTCCAACCAAAATTAGTAGATAGAGCAAGAAAAAAATCAGGGCCAGGGGGTGGCTTGCGATGGCTGACCAGGTATTTGGCGTCAGACTGATAATGCCAGCAAAACCGACAACCCGATTAAAGACAAAAGACAGCAACCCCTTAGCCAGGTAGGCCAGAAAGACCTGCAAAATCAGGGCAGTCAGCAGGTAGGTCCAAAAATTTTTCCGCAAATTTTGCCAAGATTCTCGCAAGAGACTTCTAAAAGATAGTGACATGGTGCTTTCCTTCCTATGTAATCATTAGTGCTATTGTAGCATAAAGTGGATAGGAAACCGAGTGGCGATAGGTAAGAGGAATTTAGTTTCTCATGTAAAGGGCAAGAATCCAATTGGCGGGCTAATTAGCCTATTTCATTTTTTATACTGAGTTAAAATCAAAACGAACAATTTGATACTTTCTCCTTTGTGGTACTTAAGGGCTCGGTATCTTTGTCAGGAGTTTTCTTGCGTCCGCACTTTAAAAGGACCACGTTTGTGATCCTTAGCAGCCAAATATGGTCATGGACTTGAGCAGCTCCGTTTGGAACTGCTTTTTTTTGTAGGCTTGGTAATCGGGACTCTTTCGGACCAAATTGTAGCGTTTGGAGAGATTCCAAGTACCACTGGGATTAAGCTCTGGGTGGTTGGAGACAAAGTTGATGGTCAAATCCCATTCTCTGATATAGCCCAAGGGATGGGAATGGTAGGTGACCCCCTCAATGGTTTGGTCGCCGTAGGAGCGATGGGCGTGACCAAAGATCACATCCCTGACACCATAGTTAACAAAGATTTGGTGAAATTTTTGGCTGCCCAGAAAGGCGTTGAAGGGGGCAAATTTGGGATGGGTCATGGTGAAGTCTTGATGAGGAACAAAGTGCATGGCCACAATGAGTCTGCTGGTATCCAGGTGCTGGAGCAGGTCTTCCAATCTAGCTAGAACCTTTTGCGTGATAGCAGGGTCAGACTCCTGACGGTTGAGACGGCGGTCAAACCAGAAGATTTTCTTGAGACGCAGAATCTTGTCTGTCGGCTCCCGACTAAAGGAATAGTCATACCAGCCATGAAAGGCTAGGAGCTGGCGACTCCCTAGATTGTAGACCTGAAAATCCAGCTGGTCAATCTCACTATTGTTTAAGTCCAGCATATCGTGATTGCCCAGATTGTAGGTGACCTCGAGCGATTTTCTCAGCTCTTCAATAAAGGGCAGGGAGATGTCCTTGTGGTGGTTGGAAATATCACCGGCCAGATGGAGATGGGTGACTCCAGTTTCCTGAAGAATGGTAAGCAGGGTCTCTTTTTCAAAGTCGCTGAATTGATTGAGGTCGATGTGGAGGTCGCTTATAATTGCAAGTTTTGTCATAGCTCTATTCTAGCAGAAAATCTGGTGCAGCGGGGCTTAATAAACTTATAATGGTTGCCCCTTGAAAGCCTCCCTTTTTTGCATTATGATAGACTTATGGATATTAAGGCAGAGATTCAAAAATTAGCCAAAAATCTTGGCATTTCGAAAATCGGTTTTACCACGGCCGATGATTTTGCTTATTTGGAAAAATCCCTGAGGGCTTCAGTTGAAGAGGGTAGAAATTCTGGTTTTGAGCATAAAAATATTGAGGAGCGGATTGACCCTAAGCTTAGTCTGGCATCGGCCAAGACCATCATTTCGATTGCGGTGGCCTATCCTCGGCAATTGCCGACCCAGCCACCCAAGACCCAATACAAGCGAGGGAAAATTACTCCAAACTCCTGGGGTCTAGACTACCACCATGTCCTTAATGACAAGCTCAATCGCCTAGCCCGAGGAATTGAGGAGATCTGTGCTGAATTTCCTTTGGAGCACAAGGCCATGGTGGACACCGGTGCCCTGGTTGATACGGCAGTAGCCAAACGGGCGGGGATTGGCTTTATCGGCAAGAACGGTCTCGTTATCTCCAAGGAATACGGTTCCTATATGTTTCTGGGCGAGCTGATTACCAATCTGGAGATTGAACCTGACAGTCCAGTTGATTATGGTTGTGGCGACTGTCGCCGTTGTCTGGATGCCTGTCCCACCTCCTGTTTGCTGGGCAATGGTTCTATGGATGCCAAACGCTGCCTGTCCTTCCAAACTCAGGACAAGGGCATGATGGCCATGGAATTTCGGAAGAAAATTAAGACGGTCATCTACGGCTGTGACATCTGTCAAATCTGCTGTCCCTACAATAAAGGGATTCAGAATCCTCTGGCAACTCCGATTGATCCTGATTTGGCTTGGCCTGAGCTTTTGCCTTTTTTAGAATTATCCAACAGCGATTTCAAGAAGAAATTTGGCGAAATTGCTGGTTCTTGGCGGGGCAAGAATATTCTCCAACGCAATGCCATTATTGCCCTAGCCAATGCCCATGATAAAAATGCCATCGTCAAGCTGATGGAAATTATCGACAGAAATAACAATCCCATTCACACAGCGACAGCTATTTGGGCTCTGGGAGAAATTGTCAAGAAACCAGACCAAGCCATCAAGGACTATATGCAGGATTTGGATCCTCAGGAAGAAGCAGCCCGACAAGAGTGGCAACTGGTTTGTGACAAATGGCAAATTTAAGGGCTTTATGATAAAATAAAAGAACTCTGGCGGGCTCTATCCAAAGAGTCAGGCCTAAAACCAAAGATTGGAGAGAATATATGGAAGTGGCTGAAATCCGCCAAAAAATAGTAGAAAATCAAGAGAAGTTGACTAGCTTCAGGAGGTCTCTTTGACCTCGATCGTCTGGAGGAGGACATTGCCCTCCTGGAAAATAAGATGACCGAGCCGGATTTTTGGGATGATAATATTGCTGCCCAAAAGACCTCTCAGGAACTCAATGAGCTCAAGCAGACCTATGACACCTTCAATCAGATGGAAGAACTCTCAGAAGAGTCTGAACTCTATCTGGAAATGCTGGAGGAAGACGACAGCGTTCAAGCAGACCTAGAAGAGACTCTGGCCAAGCTGGACAAGATGATGACCAGCTATGAGATGACCTTACTCCTATCTGAGCCCTATGACAACAACAATGCCATCTTGGAAATTCATCCCGGATCTGGTGGTACCGAGGCCCAAGACTGGGGCGATATGCTTTTGCGGATGTATCAACGCTACGGTAACGCCAAGGGCTTCAAGGTTGAAGTTCTGGATTATCAGGCGGGAGACGAAGCTGGCGTCAAGTCGGTCGCCCTCTCTTTTGAGGGACCCCACGCCTATGGTCTTCTAAAGTCAGAAATGGGCGTCCACCGTTTGGTGCGGATTTCACCCTTTGATTCCGCTAAGCGTCGTCATACTTCCTTTACCTCGGTTGAGGTTATGCCTGAATTGGATGATAGCATTGAGGTTGATATTCGCGATGATGACCTTAAAATGGATACCTTCCGCTCGGGTGGTGCCGGCGGCCAAAATGTCAATAAGGTTTCGACCGGTGTCCGCCTGACACACATCCCAACAGGAATTGTTGTAGCATCAACGGTTGACCGGACCCAATATGGTAACCGTGACCGAGCCATGAAGATGTTGCAGGCTAAGCTTTACCAATTGGAGCAGGAGAAGAAGGCAGAGGAAGTTTCAGCCCTCAAGGGTGATAAGAAAGAAATTACCTGGGGCTCACAAATTCGCTCCTATGTCTTTACCCCCTACACCATGGTCAAGGACCACCGGACAGGCTATGAAGTCGCCCAAGTCGATAAGGTTATGGACGGCGATATTGACGGCTTTATTGATGCCTACCTCAAATGGCGATTGGAGGAATAAAAAGGTCCAGTGGACCTTTTTATCCCGAGCCTAGAAATTGGAAAGCGAAGTAGGTCCAGTGGACCTTTTTATCCCGAGCCTAGAAATTGGAGAGCGAGGTAGGTCCAGTGGATCTTGAATCCTGCGACGTGGAGCAAGTAAACTTGATAATAGCTTACTTGTGAAGTTAGTAAGGAAGACAGGAAGTTTGCCGATAGCAACTTCCGTGTGTCTTCCTTGAACCAAGAAACAGGAAAGCCAGGCTAAAACCATTGTATCTTGTTAATTGCGACGTTTCTGTATGGTCGGTCGACAATACCGACCGACAGAAACTAGTAAGTGAGCTAGAGATTTTCCTTAGAAAATCTCGTAGTTGAACAAGTGCTTTAGCACTTAATGAAACTGCTCAATTGAATACGCCCTAAAGGCTGTGTAAAAAAGACCAATCACCTAGAAAATCAGGATTTTCTGTCGATTGCCTAGATTACATTACCTTTTACGGGCTTTATATCTTTATTTCGAAAGGAAACTAAATGGCACTTATTGAACTAAATCGGGTCTCAAAGAAGTACTCCCATGGTTCGACTGCCCTGCGTGATATTACCCTAGATGTCAGGAATGGCGAATTCGTCTACATTGTCGGGCCGTCAGGGGCAGGGAAATCGACCCTTATTCGTATGCTCTACCGTGAAGAAGAAGCCAGCCGAGGCTCTATCAAGGTAGGACAGTTCCGTCTCAACAAGATTAAGAAATGGCAGATTCCCATTCTGCGTCGTTCAATCGGCGTTGTCTTCCAGGACTATAAATTGCTCAACCATAAGACGGTTTATGAGAATGTTGCTTTTGCCATGGAAGTTATTGGCGAAAGACCTCGTTATATTAAAAAACGAGTTAAGGAAGTCCTCAGTCTAGTTGGACTCAAGCATAAGGAACGCTCCTTCCCTAACCAATTATCTGGAGGGGAACAGCAGAGGGTCGCTATTGCTCGAGCCTTGGTCAACAATCCAAAAGTCTTGATTGCTGATGAACCAACAGGCAATCTGGACCCAGAGATTTCCGAAGAAATTATGCAGCTTCTGGAGCGCATCAACGAAAGCGGAACGACTGTTTTGATGGCGACCCACAACAGCAGCCTTGTTAATACCCACAAGCATCGGGTCCTAGCTATCGAGGATGGCCGTTTGGTCCGTGACGAAGAGGAAGGAGAGTACGGTTACGATGATTAGAAACTTTTTCCGTCACTTAAAAGAATCCTTTGTCAGCCTCAAACGCCAAGGCTGGATGACCTTTGCAGCGGTTTCGTCAGTCACGATTACCCTGACCTTGGTAGGGATTTTCGTCGCTGTGCTCCTTAATGTCAATAAATTAGGGGATGATTTGGAGCATAATCTGACCATCAATGTCTATTTGGAAACCAATTCCATTGACCCTTATGAGAATAAGTCAGATGGCAGTCACAACGACACCTACCACAATGTCTGGAATCAAATTCAAGAGGTTGATGGAGTCCAATCACTCAAATTCTCCAGCAAGAAGGACCAATTGGCCGATTTGCAAAAGCAATACGGTAATGCCTGGTCTTATGATGAAAGTTCCAACCCACTCTTTGATGCTTACATTGTCAAGGTCCAGTCTGCTAAGGAAATGAAGGCTATTACCAAAAAAATCAAATCTATTGATGGGGTTAATGATGCCAATTATGGCGGGGTTGATACCGACCGCCTGACTACCATCGTTGGTAAAATCCGGACCTGGGGTCTGGCAGGAACTGTGCTACTGATTCTGGTAGCGATCTTCCTGATTTCTAATACCATTCGGGTTACCATTATGTCTCGTAAGGATGATATTATTATCATGCGCTTAGTTGGGGCTAAAAATTCCTATATCAGAACCCCTTTCTTCTTTGAAGGGGCCTGGGTGGGTATCTTAGGAGCCATCCTGCCATCCTTGATTGTCTATTATCTCTACAATATGGCTTGGACCCGCATCAATCCTAACCTTGCTGCAGAAAATCTGGGCCTTTACCCAATTAATCCCTATCTTTACTACTTGATTGGAGGGCTCTTCATTGTCGGAATTGTCATTGGTTCCATCGGTTCCATGATTTCTATCCGCAGATATCTGAAGGCCTGATTGAGACAGTCTAATAAGAACTAAAGTTCTTATTAGAACTACGGCAGGCACTATTGGTGCCTTGCCTATCTCCCTCACTAACTTCAAAAGGGAAGCAACATCGGCTTCCCTTTTTGCGTGTCGTGATTGATAAAGTTGAACTGAGACATTAAAATGTCAGTTCAACTACGGTTCTTGCTAACTCTGAAAAGGCAGTAAAATCGACTGCCTTTTCTTTGTGTTATCATTGAAGAAGTTCTGGTTGGGACAAAGAATCGTTGATTTCAAAGTTTTAAGAGTTCCGATTAAATATGGATGTTTTCTCAGTACTCTAGTGCTATCTGATGCCTCGTCCAGTCCTTATTAGGCGCTTGTGCAGTTAGTAAAAAAGCTTGATATATCAAGTTTTCTATCTAAAATTGATATTGTTCTGTGGCCAAATTTATAGTACAATAGATGAGTATTCTAAAAGAAAGCTGAATAGAACCAATGTTTATTTGAACTACCCCTGTGATTGATGGCTGTTTCTGCCATTTTTCGTATTAGTTCAAAGAAGCTTGGGTCTTGGGCTTAAATTGATAAGGAGAATTACATGAACAAACAGGATTGGATTGAATATTTTGAGGCCATCAATGGTCGAACCCCTTCGGATGCAGAAATTGCTCAAGCGCTTGCGACGGGTGACTTTGCAGCTGACGATGTTGCGGACGCTCCGGAACCAGCCCAAGCAGCTCCAGTTCAAGCTGCGCCTCAGGAACCTGCAGCTCAAGTAGCGCCGGATCCTACACAGGCGCAAGCTGTAAATCCGCAAGTAGCTGGAGTTCAACAAGCGGCTGAGCAAGTAACATCAGGTGCGCAAGAAGTGGCTGGACAAGTTGCCGGTGCTCCAGAAGCCGCCCCTCAAGCAAATCAATTTGCTCAAGCTCAAGCAAATCCGCAATTTGCCCAAAATCAAGCAGGCCAATTTGCCCAAGCAGGTCAAACTGTTCAACCTCAGCAACAGGTTTACTACCAACAAGGTCCTGACGGACAGGTTCAAGCTGTTATGGCTCCGGCACCTAAGCAGCCCAATCCACAAGCAGAAGCTTTCAAAAAGGGCTTTACAGGTTATTTCTCTTGGTTTGGCAAGGCTTTTGTCAACCCGCAAGCTAAGGCAGAAGAAGGACATCCTATCTTTGGTTTGATAACTATTGGATTGGCTTCTTGGTTTGTAGCTTGGGGCTTGGTAAACTTTTTCCGTAGATTGTTGATGGCCTACTCGTTTCCCTCTTACCGAAGTGGGACTTTTAAGGATACTTATCATCAGTCTGTTTCAAGTCACTTTGGTGTTTTGAAGACCTTCTTAATTCTTCTAATCTTCTTCGTTTTCTATACCGTTTTAACGGCAGTTCCGGTTTTTTTCAATAAGGATAAGGACAAGGGATTCTTTACCAAGGTCGGTCAATATTTCTCATATACACCAATTATTCTGGTGCTTAACTTACTGATCTTTGTTGTTACTTGGTTTATTCCTGGTAAAATCACAAAAAAGGCTGCCACTATTTTCTATGAATATGGTGTAGATAAAGACTTGCGACCTCTGAATGTTTTGACTCAACTTGGTCAAAAAGGTAATTACTCAAACGCCTTTGATTCAGTGCATATTGTTGCGGTAATTATGATGACCCTTTTCGTGATTGGTTTTGCCATGATTCTCTTATCGCTTGTTAAGAATCTTGACTTTAATCTTGGTAAAATCAATAGTTTCTACGTAACCTTGGCCGTTACCTTACTCTTTGCTCTACTTATGATTGGTCTTAACAAGACAGTTTCTGCAAGCTTCCGTTCGGGCTTTGACTCAATTCATGATGTCTTCCATAATGGAAATAGCAGTAGCGACTATGACGATTATGACAGTGACTATGATGACTAAAAATCAGAATAGGAAAACTATGGCTACAAAAGAAAGATGGACAGAATTATTTGAAGATGTTGTCGGTCGTAAGCCTAGCCCGCAAGAATTCATGGCGGGGAAGGAAACTGACTTTTCACCTAAGGAGATTCGTCGCATTGCTGGTATTGAGAAGGATGGTGGGGCCGTTGCAAGTGCTCAAGAAGTCACTCAGGCTGGTGATGATGCAAAAGAAGAGTTTATCAATGATAATGTAGCTAATCAGGAGTTCTCTGCTAGCGGTTTAGGAAGTGATTTGACCCATCCCAAGGATTTGTCTGAGGATGATTTCGACCAGTCCAGACAGGATGCCTGGATTTCAGCTTTTGAAAAATACGTTGGCCGCCAGCCGCGGCCGGAAGAATTCTTAATCGGTAAAGCAGCCAGTTTTGATTTGACCAGTGTTAATCAGTTCTTGAATTCAACTCCCAAGCCAGTTAAACCTCGGATGGCCCGTTGGAAAAAATTTGCCATTGCTTTTGCCAGCCTGCTGGCGATTGGCTTGATTAGTGCTATTATCTACGGTAGTCACTACTATTCAAGAGAAGTTGTTGCTGAACGCTATTTACAAGTAGCAGGTAAAGATTTCAATAAGCAACTGGAATACGAAGTTTGGTCCGATAATAAAAAGCCTATTTCCAATGCTGATTTGAAATATACTAATAAGTCTAAGGTCTTGTCAAACACCAATAAGTCTGATTTGATGAAAGATGGAAACATGGTTCAGGTTGGCCGAGAATACTTGGTCTTTCCTAAGTGGAAGGTAGCTGTCAAGCCAGCCAAGGCTGAAATTTCTACCAATACCAAGGATTTGAAGATTTCAATCAATGATGTTAACTTTAAGACCTCTGATAGTGATAAGTACAGCACGACCTTGGAACGTCTCTATCCTGGGACTTATGATTTCGTGGCTTCTGGTAAGGTTAATGGCCAAAGTCTCGAAGTCAGCTCAGAAAAGAAGTTTCCTCTAGATACATCAGCTTCTTCTAGCAGTTCTAAGGAGTCTCAGAAGGTCACACTCAATGTGAAGTACCTCAGTTTCACCCTAAATAGTAATTTGACGGATGGGGATGTCTATGTCGGTAGTAAGAAGATTGGCACCATGAAAAACGGCCAATACTCGGCTTCCAAGTTGGCGGTGACTGACAGTGCTTCGGTCTATGTTCAGAAGAAATTTAGCGATGGAACCAGTGTCAAATCAGAAACGACTTCCATTGAGGATATTAGTGATGGTGATAGTCTAAATTTGGACGCTGATGGTATCTTGGATCGCGATACGGCTGATGACTTGATTACAGCAGCCTACGGCAAGATGCAGACCTATGCGGTGGACAATACGACCCCAGATAATTTGACTGATGTTTTCCAGGGTGGGTCGGACAATGGCATGTATAAAGATCTTAAGGACATGATTGATACCAATACCATCAATGCTAAAAATCGTAAAGCTGATAGTGTCACCTTTAACGATGTTGATGTAACTAGTGTCACTCAAACCAGTGCCAAGTCTTATACAGTCAATTTTAACGTAGTTTGTGATTTCTACTATGCTTATGATTCCGATCATAAATCATCGGGTGATATCAAGGATAAGGTTTCATGGTCTGCTAAGGTTGATTATCAAGGCAGTAAGTCCAAGTCAAGCTCTAGCGATGATTATGATGATACCTATTCTAGCTATTCGGATTACATTATCACAGGAAAAAACGGTGAGTCGCAGAATATCAGTCGAGAGGATACCGTAAAATAAGGTGAGGTGGAATAGGACAGAAATTGCCGTAGCGAAGTCATCAACTTACCTCATTCCTTATTTTAAGGAAGATTGACGACAATCATTGAGGTGGCCTTCTCTATTTCTCTTACTTTACTTGGCTAGCCCAGCATTATCGCCTGGTCAGGCTTCGTGTCGCAAGAAAAAGTAGTCTATTTCCAGACTATTTTTTTCTACCTCCATACGGTTGATATTGATTTGGTTAAAAGTCTTGGAGACTGTTTAACCTATCCCTTGAAAGACAAGGACTTTCCCGTCGCTTTGCTGGCTGTCTTGCATTAAAAGTTAACACAAGATGAAGATAAAACTATTGCTCTTATAGTTTTGTCGTAGTAAATGAGCTGGCTAGAGAAACACCATGGTGTTTGCCGTTAGTCATCGGCTACTTTTAGCAGCTAGGTGACTTCTACAGCACCATTGCCTACGGCGTTAAAAGAAATTAAACCGATAAAAGATGAGCCTGGGGACTATTGTCCCAGACTCATTTTTCGTGTTATAATGAGATTACGAAATTTTTTAGTTAGTCTAAATTTATCTGAAATAGGCTAGTAGGAAAGAGGAAGTCAGTGAAGTATGCTTTAGGAATTGATCTTGGAACTACAAATTCGGTAATGGCTATTGTAAAAAATTCAGACCAAAAGCCGGAAATTATTCCTATGGGGGCTAATGATCAGTCCCTTTTACAATCGGCCCTGTATTTTTCAGATATCAATGGGAAATCTCGAGTCTTTTTTGGGTCATCAGCGGTTAATCGCGGTCTTAATTCAGGGATTATTGACTATTTTAAACAGGATTTTAAGCGGGATATTGCCCGTGATGTTGAAAGTGAAGCTCCTAATCATGTCAGGGTTAATTCCATCATCCTGTCAGCCTTGATTCTTAACGAATTTAAGAAGCGAGCAGATATTGTTTCTATGGAATTGGGGGTGTCCCCTATTCATGATGCCGTCATTACAGTTCCTGCTTACTTTACTTCTGAGCAAAGACGTGCTACCAAGAACGCCGGTCGCTTAGCTGGTCTCAATATTTTACGGATTATTAATGAACCAACCGCTGCTGCAATTTCCTACGCTCATGAGAAGGGCATCAGTGGCAAGGTTCTGGTCTATGATTTGGGAGGCGGAACTTTCGATGTCACTGTCATGGACGTTGATAATCACCACTATAATATATTGGCAACGGATGGGAACCACCGCCTCGGTGGCATTGACTTTGATAAGCGTTTGGTCAAGTTTATTGAGTCCAAACTTGAAGAGCAAGGCCTCAATATGACCATGCTGTCTGCCAAGGAAAAATTGCAATTACGTTATCAGGCGGAAAAAATTAAAATTGCTCTCTCGGTTGATGAAGTCGCCTTTTATGAAACCTATACAGATCAAGGTGCCTTCGGCGTGGAAATCACGCGTGAGGAATTCCGCCAACAGATTGCTGACCTGCTCAAAGATACCATGATTAAGGTTCAATCAACTATGTCGGCAGCCAAAATTAGTTGGGACGAATTGGATCATATTCTTTTAGTCGGTGGTTCGACTAGAATGCCTCTTGTTCGAGAAGCGATTGAAGCAATGTCTGGACAACAACCTACCTATAGCATTAATCCAGATACTATTGTTGCCGAAGGTGCTAGCATTATTGCTAATCTTATTGCCAATGATGCCGTAAGCTTTGAAGAAGAACAGGACGGCCAATCGACAGCGACCCAGTCGGGTAAGATGGTGATTAGAGATATTACTTCCCAGGGGCTGGGTATGCTCTTGAAGAAATCTCCTCAAAAAGAGTATCCTTTTGTTGGTGATTTCTTTAATAAGGTAGTCGTTGCTCGAAATACGCCAATTCCTACTCTTAAGAACTATGATATTTATGCGGTTGCCGATGGTCAGGACACCTTTCGAGTGCGTATTACCGAAGGAAATTACGAAAATCCCCTTAGTGTTAAGCCTATTTTAGAAATTCGGGAACAGCTGGCTGTTCCTCGTCGCAAGGATGAAAAAATTGCTCAAATCCGCTTTGCCTTTGATACAGAGCAGATGGTTCATATCGGTGTCTTTGACGGTTTAACTGGTCAAATGATTAATCGTTACCGAATAAATACTGAAGTTGATAGCGAAAGCTATTTTGTCGAAGATGACCTGTCCGACCTGAAGGTGGTTTATGATAAATTTGTCCAATGATTGATTTTTATCGAGGAATTGATAGGGATACTGATCTGGTAATCCCTTATTTGGCAGAATTAGCCCGAAAGATTAGTCCTAAAAGGTCTGCTAATGCTAATTATCGCTCGATCGAGCAGCTGGTTGAGGAATTAGGGAGCCGAGAAGCCCTAAACCGTTCTCGACCTGATGACCAGGCACTACTAGAGGCCTTAGAGCAGGCCAAAAGGTGCTTTTTAAATGAAGACAGTAAGAATAGCTATGATCGCCGTCTAGGCCAGGCTATTGCGCAAGCAGAAGCAGCCAAGATAAAGCAAGAGGAAAAGGGGCAAACAGAGGTCCAGTTTCCTTCCCTTGATGATTGGGACTGGGAGGAAGAAGAGGAGCCGGTCGAGAATTCAGCATCCAGTAAGATTTGGCTCAGCTGGCTTTTGACAGCAGTATTGGGCTGGCTTTTAGCTCTTACTTTCCTTTATTTCCAATGGCCCTTGACCGTCCTTGCTATTTTACTTGCGATTATTGTCTGCTTGCGTCTTTTGTTAGATGATTGAGGAATGTTATGAATCAGCAACACCAAATTACCTTCAAACATATTTGTTTTAAATATAAGGGGAACCGTGATCTCCTCTTTCATAATTTAGATGTTAGTCTGAAAACGGGCGAACTTGCCGGTATTCTGGGTTCTTCTGGAAGTGGTAAGACAACTTTGACAGAAATTCTTTTGGAACAGCTCAAGCCGACCTGTCAGGAATTCCAGATTCTGGAAGACGGTCGTTCGCAAAAGCCAGGAAAAAATTACTGGAGTTATGTTCCCCAGCAGAATCTTTTGCGGGATTACCTCAAGGTAAAAGAGATTTTCAAGGTATATGCCGATGGTAATTTGAAAAACCATCCCAAGGCTGAGCGCAAATCGCTTCCGCTAGAAATTGCTAGGGATCTGGGCTTGAGTGAGTTTTGGAATAAGAAAATTTCCGAATTGAGTGGGGGACAAAAAAGGCGGGTCAGTATCGGTATTGAATTGCTGAGTGATTCCCCTTATTTTGTTTTGGATGAACCTTCCAGCGGATTGGATGCTCTCAGTGACCGCAACCTTTTGCGGACCTTGAAAATCCTTGCTCAGACAGCCAACAAGGCCATTGTAGTCATCACCCACAATACTGAAAATTTAGCAATCTTTGATAAATTGATTTTTTTGTCTAAGGGCCTACCAAAATTTGTTGGGACCTTTAAAGATTTGCTGAAAGAATTTCAAACGACCGATGAATACGAAATCAGTAAGTACTTGGACTTGAGCTTGGCAGAAGTTTATCAGGAAGTACAGACTTCAGGTCGGATTTACAGGATTTAGGAGGTCTCATGGCAGCAGCTTTACGTTTAAGTTGGTATAAATGTCGCCACTCCCTCAAGGACTTTGCTAAGGTCCTAGTGGGGATACTCATTTTTGAAGTTCTGATTCTCTATATTGAAAAGAAGGGCTTTATGTCTGTTTTTGAAACCACTCGGATGGCCCTCTTTTTGTTGATTTTCTCCTCAAGCCTGTTGGTGCTTGTTCAGAATTCCATTTATATCAGTAAGGAAAGAGCTATTTTGGAGCGGGATTTCTTTTCCATTCTCAACCGAACAGATTATGCCCTAGCTAGTCTCCTCTTTAATGCGGGTTATGCCCTTGTAGAATCCCTAGTCTTCACGCTTGGTTACCAGGGACTCAGCCAATGGTTTGCTAAGGATTTACCCAGCAAGGGGCTGGTCTTCCATAGCTTCACTATTGAAGTCATCCTGGTCAGTTTCTTACTCTTCTTAGCTTCTCACTATATGGCTTTATTAATTTCGGCCCTGGTCGGTGAGAGTGAAATTAGCTCAGTCATCTTGGCGGTCATTGTGGGTATTGCCCAATTTTCTTTATCTGGGACCATCCTCCAGTTACCCAAGTCCATCGAGAAGGTTCAAGATTTCATCTTTTTGGGTTATGGTCACAAGGTCTTCGGTGCTACTAATAATTTACGGGATATTCCGGGAATGATGGCCAAATATCATGTCCCCATTGAGCAAACGGCTCTCAAGCATTTCCAACTCAGTCGTGGAGATATGGTGGGGGATTTCTTTATCCTCTTTGCCCACGCCCTTGTCTATGGTCTCCTCTTCTGCCTAGTCTTGCGTTTTAAGAAGGAGAAGTGATATGACAAAACAAGAATGGCTGGTAGAGTTTCAGGTCATACATGGCCGGCGACCGACAGAGCTTGAAGAAGCTGCGGCAGCAATTGACGGTTACAAATCGACTGGCCTGTCTAAATCTGGAAAATCAGCAAAATTCAGGTTCCCGAAATTGGATGGTCAGTTTTTCTTTAAAACATTTATTTTGCTTATCTTAGCTGTCTTTGGTTATGTGGTCGGCTTCTTATTTGCTTAGGGAGGATTGGAAATGCAAAAGCAAAAGAAATTTATTGCCCTTGCTATTGTTGTTTTCCTAGCTTTTTTAGCCCTGGGGAAATATAAGCAGTCAACTGTCCTAGCTAGTGCGGATGTCCTTTATACAACAGAGGTTCGAGATAAAAAAACGGGTCAGACCATTAAGTTTGAAATCCAGCAAACGAAGAAGCACCATTATCGTGTCAAAAATACCAAGTCCGGTCAGATTTATGAGACCAAAGCCAAAAAAGAGGAAGGCAACTATCTGCTTATCAGCCTGCCTAAGCGCCAGGGGGACATTGTCATCCGACAAGGTCTCAATCCTTTCCGTCAGCCAACGGTTCAAATGGAAAACTCGGACAGGTATGAACAGATTGAAGGCTCCTCAACGGTTAGCCCTGCCAAGCCGGCCGAAGATGGAACTACCGTTTCGCAGGACGACATAAGGAAACAAATCGTTTCCCTGAGCAAGGATCAGGAAGACAAGGTCGTCAGCGACTTTGGCGACTGGCTTTACCAGAGCGACTACGGCAAGGATGCCGTCGTGACGCGGGGGAAAATTTTTGACAACCTAGGAGCATCTGCGACAGATGCAGTTTTTTGGAAGATTAAAACTTCAGATGATACAGAGATTTTGACACGATTGATTGGCTATTCCGGAGGTGACTTGAAAGATTTGGATCGTCCGGCTTACGTTGATGGCAAACAAGGCAACGGCCAAGACCTCATCAATTACAAGAATAAGTTCAAGGTTACCATGTTGGGTAATGACTTATCAAGTGATGCTGCCGAAGACTTCCAGTCAACAGCCAGTTTCAGGCTCTACACTCTCAAGGATAAGAAACATAAATATTACGCCAAGTCCGAAGATGAAGAATCTCAGCTTCTAGGGAGTATGAATATCCCCTTGGAACACCAAAGCATGGCTGAAAATATTGGCTATGATTACTTCTATAAGAATTTTGTCGACCAATCTAAGGCTAGCTACCAAATCGTTCTAGCCACTGATGGTAAGGTCTATTACGTCAAGGACTACTGGTTTAAGCCATCCAAGTCTCTGGCCGACTATGTCTACGAAGAAGCACCAGACGATATGCAGAAGGCCTATTCTGATGCCATCAGCAAGTATGCTTCCAATACTGATAATGAGAATACTATCGAGTCGTCGGATGATGGAGTTGTGCCTGCTAATTTAGTTGGAACATGGTCTGGGAAAGCCCAGGATGTGAAACAGACCATGACTTACACTAAAGATGGTAAAGTTACAAAAAAAGTTGATGGTAAAACAACAACGACAACCCTAACAAAGGTGGAGAAAGTTTCAACTGGTCTCTATCGTTTTGCCGCCGGTGCTGAACTTGCCAGCACTATCCCTTCCTTTGGTATTGGAGGAGCAGGCTTTGATATGGAACTAGGGGTTCGATTCAATGATGACGGTTCTATTACCTATATTGAATGGACCGGTCCTTATAATTCCGACTTTGACCCTGAAACTTACAAATTAACTGAGTTGGGCACTTTCACCAAAGGAAACAATTAGCTATTTTTTAATCTTTAGCCAGTCCCTGCGGCTGGCTTTTTTACAGAGTTTTGATAGGAAAGTTTGTCTGTAAATTGCTATTTTTTTACCAAATTTTGAACCGAATTTTCGGAAATTGTTGATTTTTTTCCTTTTAGTCCTTATTTTTTGCCCCGTTGTAAAATGAGGTGCAACAAAAAAAGACAAGCTTATCTGATATACTAAAGT
>ERZ773038.6-NODE-6-length-196296-cov-11.104800_pt1 | contig 196296 bp, 190 predicted proteins | sample MGYA00511665_ERZ773038 | MGnify/ENA primary metagenome ERZ773038 (study PRJEB29015, sample SAMEA2737966) | human oral metagenome | biome: human oral; feature: human-associated habitat; material: dental | place: China | collected 2028 ... | reverse complement strand
CAATTCTAATGACTAATTTTTAGGTTTTTGTGTCCAGTTTTTGTTGACTAGTGCATAATCTGCATACTATCTTTTGTGGGATTCTATACTACAAAAGAATCGCCAAAGCCTAAAGCTGACAATCAAGTTGGAACGCATTCTCGGCCAAAGCCGATGGCAGATCCGTCCCTGTCTCCAGAGGAGCGAAGGGAGGCTATCTCAAATCAAATGAGACAGGATATAAAAACAGGCGACATAGGTGTGAAAGAGAGAGGTCTCGGGTGGAACAACAGCGATGAGCTGAATGAGGTGCAAAAATAAGTTTCAGTTTTCATGAAAGCAGTGATTAAATAGTGGAATCGTTTTTTTTGGCTTTTTTTCTTTCATTCTTCTTGCTATCCACACTATTTTCTCCCGCGATATTCAGCTATCTTGCTTTAGTTTATATTTTTGCAATGCTCGGTCTCATCGCACTAGACAATTTTTTCCCAAAAATAATATTCATCGCTCCCATCATTTTTTTCATAGCGTTCTTTCTCGAAATATATTGGTCAAAAATATCATTCACAATCAATGATCCTTATCCTACTGGCAAAAATCTTACGGGAGCGAATGAAGAAGATCATGCCAGAATAAAGAGACTGATTATCGTGCATTACGTCATGATTCTCTACGTCATCATTTTCTTATCATACTATGCGTACCCAGCTATATTCGGTTTTCCCACTAAATAATCCCGTCGAATCCGACGGGGATAGAAAAGCAATTTGCATAAAGCGCAAAATGCAACTAGGAAGAATCGGCTCTTTTTTCCTAGTCGGACAAAGAAGTAGGAAGAAATCGTAGTTTCTTCTCAATAAAAAATAACCCTAAAATAGAGGCAGTATACCGCAATTCAATATGTAGTATTTATCTCATTTCCACATCACAATATATGGTGTCTATCAATTTTTCTTGACAGTTGGCTTAGATTTGATATAATGGGGAGCAAGAGTAGTGCTGATGTTACCTCTACGGGGGCCAGTGCGAAAAATACCCTCTCCATTATTTGGAGGGGGTATTTTTTGTGAAACCATTCAAGACGATTGACGAACAGATTACTATCCTAAAGCATCGGGACTTACTGATCCCCGATGAAAATAGAGCTCGGCGCTATCTTCTCGAAAATAATTATTACAACATCATAAACGGTTATAGCAAGTTTTTTCCTATGCAGGGTGACACTTATACAAGCGGCACTACATTCGATGAGGTTATTTGCCTTTATATGATTGATAGTGAAATCAAACAAGCTTTTTTCAAAGCAATACTCGCAGCAGAATTACATCTAAAATCCATCTTTTCCTACCGTTTTGCTGAAGCTTTCCCCCAATTATCCTATCCCTATTTAGATATTGCTTGTTACGATCCCCAAAAGACATTAGATGTCATGTCTACGATCCACAAGCTTTCAGGAATCATCAACCGTCAGACTAAAATACAACATTCTAGTATATCGCACTATTTGTCCAACTACGGAAACATCCCCATATGGGTACTTATTGGCTATCTGGATTTTGGTGACCTGCGCCATATGTTGGTTAATACACATACACACATACAAAACAATGTAGCACAAGATATGATGCCATACATTCATCAACATATCCCAACTTGTTCCGTATTTCCTCCTGAAATTATGCTTGCTTTTCTTGCCAATATAAATGAATTACGAAATGTCTGCGCACACAACAACCGTATGATTGGTTTCCAGTGCCGACGAGATGATAAGTTTTTTCACCCGCTGCATTCTTTGCACAGTATATCTGCAGCCGGGTCACGAAGAAATGTCTACTCTGTCTATCTTTCTTTACAATGTTTCCTAGGAATGTCAGATTATGCAAAACTACACAACACACTGCGAAAGCGCATGCGTTATTTCAGTAAGCAGTTATGCACCATAAGCATAAACGAGGTTTTGTTGCAACTTGGCTTTCCAGTTTCGTGGCACACGACAGTGCCGAAATTTCCGCAATAAAAAACCGCCCGCCGTGCTACCAACACGGCGAGCGGCAGAACATGAGCGAATCTCATGCTCTAAGCACTTACATACTACCATGATTCGCCTCCTATATCAAGGAGGTTTTATTTATGTCCAAGATCAGAATCAAAAAGCGCAGGAACACCTATTCTTATAGCTCCGACATCTCGAAGAATCCACGCCGGATGAAAGAAAAAGGAGGTTTTGCCACAGAGGATGAAGCATTTGACGCAGGAGTGAAAGCCTAGGACAACTGGAAGAGCGGGAACATCGGCATCACGTCGGAGAAGATCAAGCTGCGGGATTATCTCGCATCGTGGCTCGAGAACATCGTACGCCCGAATGTGAGGCGGACAACCTATTGTAATTATGAGAATACCGTTACCTCACGCATCACCCCGTATCTGGGAGATACCTGCGTACAGGAACTGCGCCCCCGTGATGTGGACATGTGGCTGAAGCGGCTTCCAAAAGCGGGACTATCACAGTGAACACTCCGTCAAACAAAGACGGCACTTTACACCGCCATGAAGTACGCCACCTATCCCGCCGAACTCATCTGTGTGAAGAAAAACGGTCTGCCTTATCATCATGACATGATAAATTTTTTTTGCAAAAAGCAGGGCTGAATTCGCACAGCTTTCGTCACACCCATGCAACGCGTCTGATCGAGGCTGGGGTTAAGCCCGTCGACGTCGCTGCACGTCTCGGTCATGCGGATGCAATAATCACCCAAAATCTTTATGCGCATGATACGGACGAGATGAAGAAAGAGACGGTACATATCTTCGAAAGGCTTGTAGGCAAATAATTTTGTAGGCAAACTGTAGACAAATAGGCCGTCGAGACTCCTAAACAATTGATGTGTAAAGGGGTATGTGCTTTTTCTGTATTTTCTGTTATAATAGGGAACGGTTTTCAGCAAATGATAAAGGGAGTGTATCTAACTCATGACAGCAACCGCATGGTCGATTCTGCCGCCGGTCATCACTATCGTTCTCGCGCTCTGGACAAAGGAAGTCTATATGTCGCTCATCATCGGCATCTTTTCGGGCGCAATGCTCTTCGCAGGAGGGAATTTCCTGCAGGCAACGCTCACGATGTTCCATGTGATGGCGGATAAGATCGGAAGCAATGTCAATATCCTCGTCTTCCTCGTCATCCTCGGCATCCTCGTCGCGGCGATCACGCGCTCGGGTGCGATGAACGCATACGGCGAGTGGGCGACGCGGACGATCCGCGGCAAGCGGAGCGCGTCCCTCGTCACCGTACTGCTCGGCATCGTCATCTTCATCGACGACTACTTCAACTGCCTTACCGTCGGCACGGTCATGCGTCCCGTTACGGACAAATTCCAGATTGCACGGACGAAACTCGCCTACATCATCGATGCAACCGCCGCGCCGATCTGCATCATCGCGCCGGTCTCCAGCTGGGCAGCAGCAGTCGGCTCATCGCTTCCCGAGGACGCGCCGATCGACGGATTCATGCTGTTCCTGCAGACCATTCCCTTTAACCTCTACGCGTGGCTGACGATCCTGTTCATGCTCTTCGTCATCTGGACCGGGCGCGATTTCGGCGCCATGCGCCGGAGCGTCGAGAAGTCCAACGCACATTTTGAAATCCCGAAGGAATACCAGGACACGGCGGAGGCGTCGGCGAGTGCCGCAAGCGAGGGCCGCGGCAAGATGATCGACCTCGTACTTCCCCTTCTCGTCCTGATCGCCGCCTGTGTCTACGGAATGCTCTACACCGGCGGCATCCATGAGGGCGCAAGTATTGCCGATGCCTTCGCGAACTGCGACTCATCGAAGTCACTCGTGCTCGGTTCCTTCATCGCTTTTGTCTTTACGGGGCTGCTCTATCTCCCGCGCCGTGTCGTCTCCTTCAACGTCTTCTGCGACAGCTTCGGCTGGGGATTCAAGGCGATGACGCCCGCCATCTTCATCCTCTGTCTCGCATGGACGCTCTCCGGCATCTGCAGCAAGGAGTACCTCGACCTCGGCGGCTTCGTCGGCTCCGTCGTCTCTGCAAATGCGGGTGTTGTCATGTTCCTCCCGCCCCTCTTCTTCCTCGTCGCGGCAGGTCTTGCCTTTGCAACCGGCACGAGCTGGGGGACGTTCGGCATTCTGATCCCGATCGCGATCGCTGTCCTCGGACAGACCGCGCCGGACATCCTCGTCGTTTCCGTCGCCGCCATCCTCTCGGGTGCAGTCTGCGGCGACCACGCCTCTCCCATCTCCGACACCACCATCCTCGCCTCGGCAGGCGCGCAGTGTCATCATCTCGACCACGTTTCGACACAGCTCCCCTACGTTGCCGTTGTCGCGTCCTGCTCTCTCATCGGCTACATCGCCGACGGCATTACGGGGAACGGCTACATCGGCCTCGGTGTCGGCATCGCCGCCCTCGCCGTCTTTATGGCAGTCATCTCGTCGCGCGTGACGTCGGCAGAGCAGTAAATATACGCAAAAACCTCCGCTGAGAATCAGTTCTCAGCGGAGGTTTTTCTGTATATTCCGTTTATCCCCGCGTCTTGCCGCCCGCGACGTTGTAAGTAACACCGTGGATGTAGGAAGCGCGGTCGGAAGCGAGGTAGACGACGAGATCGGCAACCTCGGTGAGTCTGCCGCTGCGTCCGAGCGGCGTGGTCTTGGTGCTCGCATATCCTTTGCGCAGCTCATCAACGGTGATGCCGCGCGTATAGGCGAGTGCCTCTTCATAGGCAATCGTGCGCAGGCCGGTCGCCTCGAGGATGCCGGGTGCGACGCCGACAACGCGTACGCCGTATTTGCCGAACTCCTTCGCCCACGAACGTGTGAAGGAGTTGACGGCATTCTTGGTCGCTGCATAGATGCTCTGTCCCTCGGAGCCCTCGATGCCGCTCTCGGAACTCATGTTGATGAGCACGCCGTGTCCCTGCGCGACGAGCTCGCGTCCGACCTCCTGCGCGCAGAGATAGACGCCCTTGAGATTGACCGCCGTGACCTTGTCAAAGACGGCGTCATCGAGTTCATACTTCCCGTGCGGATCCTTCGGATCGACGAGGAGACGCGGGATGTTGATGCCCGCATTGTTGACGAGGATATCGATCGCGCCGAACCGCTCCTTTGCCGCGGCGACCATCGCCTGGACACTCGCACGCTGCGTGACATCGGTGACAACATAGAGGACCTCGCCGTTCTTTGCCTCGAACGCGGGCGCCTGCGGATTCATATCGCAGACGACGACGTTCGCCCCCTGCTCCAGGAATTCCTCCGCAACGGCCTTTCCGATGCCCGACGCACCGCCCGTGACGATCGCTGTTTTTCCTTCGAGATTCAACCAACTCATATTGGATTCTCCTTTTTGCACTGCTGCATCATCTGCTGAACGAACGCGCTCAGTTCTCATAGAGGCCCGCGCTGGCGATCCACGCGATGATGACGGCAAGCGGGCCGGTCATAAAGCGCGAGTAGAGCACGGCGGGCACGCCGATCTCGACGGTCTTGGCATCTGCCTCGGCAAGTCCGAGCCCGACGGGGATAAAGTCGCAGGCGCACTGGACGTTAATCGCGAAGACGGCCGGAAGCGCGAGGTTCGGCGGGATGTGTCCGAGGCCGATCTCGACGCCGATGAGCACGCCAACCACCTGCGCAATGACCGCCCCGGGCCCAAGGAAGGGGGAAAGGAGCGGGAAGGAGCAGATGAGCGCGAGGATGATGAGCCCGATCGGGGATGACGCAAGCGGCGAAACGAAATGCGCAACGAAATCGCCGAAACCGGAGCCGAGGATAACGCCGATGAGCATGGAGACGAACGCCATGAACGGAAGGATCGTCGTAATCAATGTATTGATGGACTCGCGCCCCGCCTGATAGAAGGTGGCGACGATGCCGCCCATCATCTGTCCGACCTTCGCCATGAGGCTGCCGGACTGCTCCGTAATTTTCTTTGAGGTATCGTATTTCGGCTGTTCCTCTTCTGCGGAAGCTGCCGCAGGCGCAATGGCAGGAGCCTCTGTGCCGTCGCTGAATGCGATATTATTTGCCTTGACTGCCGAGACATAGATGTCCGGCTTGATATACTGCGCGAGCGGGCCGGAGGGCCCCGTCGGTTTGATGTTCACAGTAAAAATCCGTTTCTGCGGGTAGATGCCGCAGCGCAGCGTGCCGCCGCAGTCGATGACCGCCGCGAGAATCTCATCCTCGGGAACGCTGGTCTTGAAGCCGTCCACGACTTCCGCACCGGTCATTTCGCCGAGACGCAAAGCGACCTCCGAGATCACGCCGCCCGTGATGTTGACGATCTTATTCCGCTTCTCATCCGGCGTGAGTGTGAGGGGGCCGCCGAATCCGCCCGAGCCTGCCGATACGACAACACTTTTATATTTACGCATCATCATTTCTCCTTTCCTCGTCTCTCAGTTTTTGAGCACAGCGGGCTCTTTGCTGAGCTTCACGCCTTGCTGGCGCTGAACGTACGCCGTCGTAAAATCGGTCAGCCAGCCGCGCAGGAAGTTGACGATGAGTCCGACGAGCAAGTAGCGCAGTGCGAGATCGGTATACGGCAGTCCGAGCGTCGTAATGCCGTTCGCAACACCGAGGAATACGAACATCTCGCCGGGGTTGACGTGCGGGAACATGCCGTTCATCGTGTGGCATGCAGACGAGGCCGCCGCATAGTAGGACGGCTTGTAGAACTCGGGCATGAATTTGCCGAGTGAGAGTGCCATCGGATTGCAGAGAAAAAACACGCCGATGAACGGCAGAATGACATAGCGGGAGAAGGGATTGCCCGCACATAGATGCGCGAACCTCTCCACGCGCTCGTTGCCGACGAAGAGCACAATTGCGTTCATCGCAACGAGCAGGCAGACAAGCGTCGGAATGATGCCCGTAACCCAGCCGACGAGCGTCTCGCCGCCCTTGTTGAACATGCCGATGAACCCCTCGGCAAAGAGAATAAGAGTGTCCATAGATGTGTCTCCTTTCCTGGTTATGCATGACTGGCAAGAGTCTCCCCCTGCTCTTGGTAGATGATATATTCCTCGCGCGCGCCAAGGATGGCGCGGCGTGTTTGACGGTCGTAGCCGGCAGTACTCTCCTCATCAAGATCGAGGAGATTGCTGCCGTTGAAATCATTGAAGGGACGAAATCCGGCAAATACCGTGACGCCCTTCATGATCTCCCCGCGCAGAATCCTGCACTCGCCGTCAATCACAAAGAGAACAATCGCCCCGGCGACAAAGCGCCCTTTCGCCTTTCCGATGGCGACACGTCCTTCCCGGCGCATGCCCTTTACATGCGCGGCGAAGCGACGGAACTGGAGGATGCTCAGCACGAGCTGCAGCACCCACATGAACACGGCAATGACAATCAGCCACAGCATGGTATCGCCCCTTTCGATCAGATCATTCATTCAACAGAATTTTTGCGGTCTCCTCATCCGTGATGAGGACATTGATATAGCGGCCGCGCAGCGCCTCGAGAATCGCGGGCACTTCCCACGGGATGCCGCCATGCCGATGCTGCAGCGGAGGCTGCGGAGGCGTTCAAGATCGACGGCAATTTTTGTTTCCCGGATAAATTGACTATAACGCGTACCGCAGTCGATTGCAAGAAAAAAAGCCGTGCGCTCAAAGAATCACAGCTTTTTTCTAAATTTCTTCTGCAGATCGTCACTTATGTGAAGCATTTATCTCATAGGTGACAATTATATTTATTTGTCCATCCTATGGAGCATCCAATCACGCAGGACAACTGCCTGATTGATCTTAGGATCCTTTGCACCGTAGAGCAGGGTGACATTCTCCCCTGCCGCAAGACGCGCGGCAACCGTCTTCATATACGCGGGCACGGCCGTTCCCGTCGAGAGTTCTGCGCGATATTTTTCGGCGAACTCCGCAAATTTCTCCGCCTTGTGTCCGAACCATGTGCGCAGCTCCGGCGACGGAGCGATATCTTTCCACCAGTCTGCAAGCGCCGCACGCTCCTTCGAGATGCCGCGCGGCCAGAGCCGGTCGATAAGCACGCGGAAGCCGTCTTCTGCCTCCGGCGCCTCATAGATGCGCTTGATACGAATCTCTGCCATTTTACATCGCCTCCTGTACCATATACTCCTGTACGGATCCAATCTCCCCGGACTGAAGCGCCGCGATCATCCGATTGATGAGCGGCGGCGGTGTCCAATCGAGCGGCAGAAAGCAATCGCTGCAGCGGTTGTACATCTCGTGCAGATCATTCTCTGCATGGCGCCGGAGAAGAGCATACTCCGCCTTGCGGTGCTCATACCGCCGCCCGGAGCGCAGATATCCGACCGCCGTAACCGTACCCCAGAGTACAAAGTAATACGTCCAAACAAAATGCGGCAAAAAAGGAGAAAGCGGGAGATAGACGAGTGCCGCGATGAGCCCGCCGCTGAGCAGCCAAAGTACAAAAGACGGACGCTGCAGCCCGCGCTCCATATAGTCCAAATCCTGCACAACTTGATAGAGATTGCTGTGCTCGGTAAAATATTCCTTCATCCGATGCAGTCCATCCATTTGCGCCGCAAGGTCCTCCGGCACATCCGCCGGCTCATTCAGCGCAACCTCTGCCGGCATTTCGCGCCTGCGCTGTGCCGCCGTATCCGCAATAAAGCTCCATGTATCAAGCTCGTCATCAATGAGTGCGCGCTCGCCGCAGTGCGGACAGATGCGCGTGAGCCCCTCGATCTTTGCTCCGCAATCCTTGCAAATCATCTTACTCCTCCTTACTGCCGAAATTTTATTGCATATCTTACCATAAATGATTCTTCTTGTCTAACGAAGCCGCCGGTATACATGCAAAAGGGACACGCGTATACGTTTGCGTGTCCCTTGTTTCATCATTTTTATGCTCTGTTTCCATGATTTTGCTGCGGATGGATCGCCTCGTACTTCTTCACGAGTTCAGCAAATGAATCCGCATGCGCGGTCTGCCATGTTCTGAAATCCGCGGCCTCGTCTCTCGTCAAAAGTTCTGCAAGTTCGACAAAAAAATCGGGAATTGCCGCGGCGATAATATTGCCCATCGGCATGCCAAACCTCTCCGTGCCGAAATTCTCCGAACCGCCAAAGACGAGGATGAAGGACGGGGTCGGTACCTTGTCGATCAGCTTCGTTGCGCCGTGAAATCCGATCTCTCCGATCTGATGTGTACCGCACGACGAGAGGCATCCTGATATGTGAATCCGCGGAAGAAGCGCGGACGATACGCCGGCCTTGCGGGTACGCGCAACGATTTCATGAAGCAGTCCGTTGGAGTCCTGACTTCCGACCTGGCAGAGACTCGCTCCGACACAGGAAACCGATTCCTCAAAACTGTTCTCCGCGCTTTCCTCCGTCAAATCTAAGACTGCGCGCGCTTCCTCCGCCGTCAGATTGATGAAGTAGATTCCTTCATCAGAGGTAAGCCGTCCCTCCGCCTCTTCCGCCCCGCCGAGATAGTCGAGTATGCGAAGCAGCACCTCGCGCTCCGGGTTCCCGCCGATCGGATGATATTTTACATAGTACAAACCGCGCTGCTTCTGCGCGCCGACACGAGGATGACAGAGCGTATCATCGGGTATGCCCTCCTTCGTACAGGCAGTGGTATAGGAAGCTGGATCAATATCGAGACCTCCCTCGCTCAGCACATCGCGGAGATATTCCGCAAACTTCTCCCGCAGTCCATCGGGGTCGCCGAACGCCGTCTGCAGATAGCGCGTACGCGCCTTCGCACGGTTGGTATAATTGCCGTGCTCCGCAAAAAGGCGTGCCATCGCCGTGATGTAGTACAGAATCTTCTCAGGCGCAACACCTTCAGCCACCTTGACGCCGAGTTTCGGATTCGGCCCGAGCCCTCCGGCTGCATAGACCTCAAACGTCCGATCCGGCATTGCCTTAAATCCGAGATCCTTAAAGGTAACATGAGACTCATTATGCGCATCGCTTGAAAATGCGACCTTATATTTGCGCGGCAGTTTGATCCCCTTGATGAGCGATAAAATATATGCGGCCGCGGCCTCAATGTACGGTGTCGTATCCCATGTCTCGCCCGGATCGATCCCACGCAGCGGGTATCCCGCAATATTGCGCGGATGATCCCCTCCGGCACCGCGATTATAGATGCCGTGCGCATGGCACGCAGCAAAAATATCTGCGATTGTCTCACCTTGGAGGCGATGAAATTGTATCGCCTGCCCGGTCGTAAAGTGAATATGCCGGAGATCATAGCGCCGAATTGCCTCCGCCATAAAGATCAGCTGCGGATGCGTGATGCGGCCGGCAGGGAAGCGCCAGCGTGACATCCCGGTCTCCGCGCCCTTCTCCGCGTAGCTTCCGAAAGGCCCCGACAGGCCTTTATAATCCTTTACCGAGATTTCCCCATCGAAAAACTTTCGCGCATTCTCCCGAAATACGGGCAAATCGCAAATCAGTTCCTCCTTTAAGGCCTCCGAAATGCCAACCATACTCAACTCTCCTTTTTCACAGACACCCTTATAAAAAGCCCCATTTCCGCTGATATTCCACAGAAATCTTAAAATCTTGATCAGCGAATCCCTTTTGCCGGAGTGCGCGTTTCACATCCTCCCCCTCTCCGTCATAGCGCAGTGCTGCCCATTCGTCTCCGGACTCTTGTATCTCATAGTCCGAATGCGCGAGAAATCCGCGCAGCGCTTCCTCCTTTGCCGTCCCGGCAGGATGCGCGCTCCGGACTTTGATGCGGATCAAAACCAACGACTTTCCCATTTCCCGCCCCTAGAGATCCAGCCAGAAATCGGCAAAGACATGATTCGACAGATAGTAGCCGATCGGCACATTGATCGCGACGCCGATCGCAAATGCGAGAAATGGCTTCCATCCGACCAACGCGAGCTCGCGGAACCGCGTCGTCAGCCCGATACTCAGAAAGGTCAGCACAAAGAACCATCCGCGGAACGATTTAAAAAGCACCATGGCTTCTTTATTATACGTCCCTGCCACGGCGGGGTCCATACTCGTAATCGCAAAGGTTGTCAGAAGAGATGCGGCAAAGAATCCGATGATGAATTTGGGGAAACGATTCCATATCTCGCGCTTGTCCACGCGTTCACTCGAGTTCAGCGATGTTCTTTCCCACAGCGTAACAGACAGCACGGCGACAATAAATGCCCATATTCCGACGAACATATCGCGGCCGACTACCTTCATCAGCGTAAAGGAACGTACCGCCGCCTCGTCGCCGATCGCCTCTGCCGCTGCAAATCCTGCCGCATCGGCAAACTCCGACGTTCCGATCCACGCGCCCGCGATGCCGGCGGGCAGCTCCAATGCCTTTGCGGCAAACGGCAGGAAAAAGATCATGGCAACTGCCCAAACCACAACCAATGAGATCGCTATTGATACATGCTCCTGACGCGCGCGGCACGCGCCGCCGATCGCAATAGAACCGGATACACCGCAGATGGAACCGCCGGCTCCGAGGCATGCCGCAAAACGGCGATCCAGATGAAAGAGCCGTGTTGCCGCCAGATAAATCGAAACGAACGTAACAATCGAGACGATCAGCGCCTGTATGATCGCAGCCGGGCCTGCCTGCAGAATAATCGTAAACGGCAGGGTCGCGCCCATCAGCACAATCCCGGTTTTCACATAGTACTCCGTACGGACCGCCTCACTAAACCACGCCGGCACGCCGATAAAGTTCCCGATTGCAAGCCCGACGATCAGCGCCAAGAGCGGACTCTCCAGCTGCATGGCTTTCACGTAGGTATTCGCTCCAAGTACAGTGACCAAGAGCGCCAGTATATATAGGAAAATAAACCCTTTCAGAAATTTTTGCGGCAAAAAGCCGAGCGTTGCCGCTCCTATGGTCAGAATGACCGCTAGAAATGTAAAAATGCTCAATGCGGGCAGTGCGATTTTCGTGAGCACAGGTCCGAGGTCAGCCGCACTCGACCAGCCGGAAACCTTCATGTTGAAAAGGTGAAGCACGTTTGCTGCGTCCGCCAAAAATAATATTGTCGCGGCAGCAACGATCCCCAATCCGATCAGGATCGCCCAACTGTCTTCTTTCTTATGCCAAAAATATGTTTTTTGCATACAAATTCTTCCTTCCGTTTGTCATGCTTTATATCTTGAGCCTTGCCTGTTTCAGCGTATCTCACACTGCACGAGGCCGCGCCGCAAGGACGCTCCATACAGTAACGCATGACCAACGAAAACATATATCTCCTCTCCTTTCTCTATTCCTAAAGCACACTTAACATATAAAACATATTTTACATATTTGTTAGCAAAGATACTACTTGTTATTTTATTTCTTGTCAAGTATGCATCCGATAATTTTATTCTTCACGGCATCAAAAAACGCAGCAGGATATGCTGCTGCGTTTTTGAATTGAATAGGGATATATGATTTTCTGCGAGTCTTTAGGGAATCTGTTTTCTCCGCTTCGAACGATATCCCAGCCAGAGTATGAGCAGCCACGCCGGCAGGATCGGTACAGCGAGCTGCATTCCCGGGATCTGCGCCATCATGACGACGACGCCGACGAGGAAGACGAGGCAGAGATAGTTGATCCACGGGTAGAAGGGAGCACGGAATTTGATCGTTTTCCCCTCGCGCTCCATTTTTTTACGGAACTTCAGGTGCGTCACGACGATGGTCGTCCAGCTGATAACGGCCGCACAGGTCGCAATCGAGATCAGATAGAGGAAGGCATCGCCGGGGAAGAAGTAGTTCAGGAAGACGACGATCAGCGTAATGCCCGAGGAGATCAGAATCCCGAGCACAGGCACGCCGCGCCGCGAGAGACTTTTGAGCACCGGCGGCGCATCGCCGCGCTGCGAAAGTCCGTAGAGCATGCGGCTGTTGCTGTAAATCGCAGAGTTATAGACCGAAATCGCAGCCGTGAGCACGACGAAGTTCAGAATATGCGCAGCGGCGGGAATGCCGACGTTGCGGAAGATCTGGACGAAGGGACTCGCCTCCATGCCGACCTCATTCCACGGCCAGAGCGCCATCAGCACAGCCATCGTACCGACGTAGAAGATGAGAATACGCCAAATGACCTGATTGATTGCTTTGGGAATTGTACGATCCGGATCCTCCGCCTCGCCTGCTGTGATGCCGATGAGTTCGATGCCGCCGAAGGAGAACATGACGACGGCGGTCCCGAGGAAGAATCCCCACCATCCGTTCGGCAGGAACCCTCCGTGTTCCCAGAGATTGCTGACATTCTCGGGGAACGGGGCGCCTGTAACGAGCAGCCAGCCGCCGAGGCCGATCATGAGTACGATTGCTGTGATCTTGACGAGAGCCATCCAAAACTCCATCTCGCCGTAAGCACGAACATTTATGAGGTTGAGCGCGGTGATGACGGCAAGGCAGATGAGCGCAGAGATCCACTGCGGGAGATCGGGCAGCCAGAAGTTCATATAGATGCCGACCGCCGCAAGCTCTGCCATGGAGACGATGATGTAGTTGAACCAGTAGTTCCAGCCGGATAGAAAGCCCGGAAAATCGCCCCAGTATTTGCCCGCATAGTGGCTGAACGAGCCGGAGACCGGCTCATCGACAGCCATCTCGCCGAGCATGCGCATGATAAAGAAGATCATAACGCCGCCGAGGAGATAGGCGAGCATGACCGCGGGACCTGCGAGCGCAATGGTGGATGCGGAACCGTAAAAGAGCCCGGTCCCGATCGCTCCGCCGAGCGCGATCATCTGGAGATGTCTGTTCTTGAGCCCGCGCCGAAGCGCGAGCGATGGTTCCTTTTCCTGCATAAAAACTCCTGTCCTCTATCCACGCTGACGCGCCTTAAGCGCCTGCTCCACCTCACGCTTTGCATCCTTTGCACGCAGTGTCTGCCGCTTGTCATAGTTGTGCTTTCCGCTCGCAAGCGCAAGCTCGATCTTCGCCCTGCCGCGCTTGAAGTAGACCTTCAGCGGGACGAGTGTCATTCCCTTCTCGCGCGTCTTGCCGAACAGCTTCAGAATCTCCGCCTTGTGCATGAGGAGACGGCGCACGCGGAGCGGATCGTGGTTGAACTGATTCCCCTGCTCATAGGGGCTGACGTGCATATGATCGAGGAAGAGCTCTCCGTTCTTGATATAGGCGTAGCTGTCGCGCAGATTCGCGCGTCCGGCGCGCAGGGATTTGACCTCTGTCCCGACGAGTTCCAGCCCGGCCTCATAGGTCTCATGGATGAAGTAATCGTGCCGCGCCTTGCGATTCTCGCAGGCAATCTTAACGCTCTCGTTTTTCTTTCCCATAGCGATTCCTCAGTCTGCGCGTCCCGTGCCGCCTTCCGTCTTTCGGTTCATGCGGCGTGCAGGACGCGGTGCGCGGTGCGGCTTTTCCGCAACCTCCGCCCCCGTCTTCTGCTCGTGATAGCCCGGCGGATCGGGCCAGACGGCGCTGTTGAGTCCGGTCACTTTAACGCGATGATAGTCGCGCATGCCGCGCTCATCGGCAAAGCGTTCCGAGCCCTTTTTCCCGCGCGCACGCTCATGCGCGGACTGCGGTGTCCGCTCCGGACGAGTACCGCGCTGGTCTGCAGCTGCCTTCGGCACTGCCGCACGCGGCTTTGCCGGTACACTCGCTGCTGCCGTACGTGCCGCACGTTCTTCCCGCTGTACATGTTTGCCGCCCGTTCCGTGGGCGCCGCGCGTTTTTTTGCGGCGCTCTGCACGGCTTGCCTGCGTGTCAGCAATGATGGGCTCGTGCTTTCGATCCCCTTTCTTTTTGCGCGGGCGGCGCTTTTCAGAAGATGCGTCAGGTTTTTCCTGCGGCGCTTTGGGCTTTGCCGATGCTTTCACCGTATCCGGATCATAGACGCCGTTGTCTTTCAGAACAAAGTCCAGCGTACGCGCCTGCACATCAGCGCGCGTGATGATGATGGTCACCGCATCACCGAGGCGGTAACGCGCGCCCGTACGCTCACCGACCATCGCGTACTGCTCTTCGACATAGCTGTAATAGTCGTTCACCATCGTCGAGACATGGACGAGCCCCTCGACGCCGTTCTCCAGCTCAACGAAGATGCCGAACGCGGTCACGCCGCTGATGACGCCCTCAAAGGTCTCCCCGACAAACTGCGCCATGTACTCAATCTTCTTCATATCCGTCGTCTCGCGCTCCGCCTCGACGGCAATGCGCTCGCGTGCGGAGGAGTGCTCCGCTGCCTCGCTGAGGACGGTACGCAGACGCTCACGCTTCTCCGCCGGGATATGTCCTGTAGCAAAGGTCTCGCGCAGGAGGCGGTGCACGAGGAGGTCGGGATAGCGCCGAATCGGCGAGGTAAAATGCGTATAGTAGCGCGCGGCGAGGCCGAAATGCCCGAGACTCGCCGTCGCGTAGCGTGCCTGCTGCATGGAACGCAGTGCCACTGCGCCGATGATGCGCTCCTCAGGCGCTCCTTTTACACGATCAAGCACCTGCTGGATATCACGCGAGCGCACCTTGCCGTCCTCATCGATGTTCAGACGCAACCCAAGTGCCGCGAGCAGGCTCTGAAACCGCTCGATCTTCTCGGAAACGGGCGCCTCATGCACGCGGTAGACGAACGGTTCCTCCTTCAGCTCCATATGGCGCGCAACCGTCTCATTCGCAGCGAGCATGCACTCCTCGATGATTGACTCGCCGATCGAACCCGTGCGCCGCTCAAGCGCAATGGGATGCCCCGCGGCGTCGAGCTTCACCTTGATCTCAGGCAGCTCAAAGTCAATGGAACCGCGGCGATGGCGCTTCCCGCGCAGGACCTCACGCAAACGGCGCAGCGTCTCAAGCATAGGGCGGATATCCTCATTGTCCGAGACAAACGGCTCCTCCCCCGCAAGCACCTTGTTCACGAGCGTATAGGTGAGGCGGCGCGCGACGTGAATCACGCACGGCACGATCTCATAGTTCTTTACCTCACCGTCTGCGCCAATCTGCATCTCGCACGCCATCGAGAGACGGTCCACGCCCTCGTTCAGGCTGCAGATTCCGTTCGATAATTCCTTCGGCAGCATCGGGATCACCCGATCGACGAGATAGACACTCGTCCCGCGGCGCGCTGCCTCCACGTCAAGAGGCTCGCCCGCACGGACATAGTGGCTGACATCGGCAATGTAAACGCCGAGGAAGAATTCGCCGTCTCTCTCATATGCATAGATGCCGTCATCGATATCCTTTGTGTCCTCTCCGTCGATCGTAACGATCGGAAAGTCGCGTCGATCACGCCGTCCTGCGTACTCCTCCGGCAATGGATTCTCCGGGCACTGTGCCGCCGCCGCTGCTACATCGGGCGGAAAGTTCTCATCGAGATCGTAAGCGCGCATGACGGCAAGCACATCAACTCCGGGGTCACCCGTCTTGCCGAGCACCTCAATGACACGCCCCTCCGCGCTCCGGCGCGCCTCCGGCCACTTTGTAATCTCGACGACCACCTTGCTGCCCGTCTTGGCTCCGCCAAAATCCTTTTTCAGCACGAAAATATCACGCCCGATCTTCGTGCTGTCAGGAGTCACGAAGCCGAACGCCTTGCTGCGCTCAAATGTCCCGACGATATGCGTATTCGCACGCACGAGAATACGGATGATCTCGCCCTCACGGGCGCGCCCCGGTGTCTCCGAGGGTGTGACGCGCGCTGCGACGCGGTCTCCGTGCATCGCGGTCGCGAGCGCTGCGCCTGGAACGAATACATCCGTCTCCTCCTCGTTCTCACGCACGTCCGGGATGATGAAGCCGAACCCCTTCGGCGACATAGAGAGCCGCCCCACAACGAGATTCATGCGGCTCGGCAAGCCGTAGAGTCCGCTGCGGTTCCGAATGATGACGCCCTCTTCCTCGAGCGCATCGAGCGCAGACGAAAGAAGCGGCTCCTCCTCGTCGGAGAGTCCGAGCCCCTTGAGCACTTCTGCCGCCGGCAGCGGGCGATAGGCGTCCTCCCGCATAAAGGCGTGAATTCTCTCTTTCACGATATCCAATTGTTCCTGTTCCATAATTTCCTCTTTTTCCCGTTCCTATTGACTTTTTATCGCGCCGTATCCTCTGAAAGAAACGCCGCCGTACGTTCAAATACGCGCTCCCGGATCCCTGTGTCGAGCGGCAGCAAATGCCCCGCATCCGGGAGAATGACCTTCTCGCGCCTGGAGCTTGCGACATTCTCATAGAGATAGGCTGCGCTCTTCGGATCCGCCGTATGATCGCGCGCCCCGTGCATGATCAAAATGGGCGCGTCCACCCGTGCGATCTCCCTGCACAGGACCTCAATGACATCCATTACCTCGTGGATGGAGACAAGCGGCATGCGCCGGTAGGTATTGTTCGCGCCATTCGGCACATCAGACAGCTTGCGGCGCGCCTTCGGCACGTAGCGATCAACGCACGCCTCACGCGTCGGCAAATGCTCGAGCCCCTGCTCCGGCGCGATCATGATGGGAGCGCAGAGGCTAACGACATGAGCAACTTCCATCTCAACTGAGAGCAGCATCGCAAAAACGGCCCCCATCGAATGGCCGACGACAGAGATGCGGTCGCATGCGCCGCTGAGAATCGCATAGCCGTCGCGCACGGAGTCCATCCAGTCCTCATGCTCCATGCGGCTCAGGTCCTCAACCGTGGTCCCGTGCCCCGCGAGACGTATTGCAAGTACGGTAAAGCCGCGCGCATTCAGATACTCGCCGAGCAGGCGCAGCTCTGCCGGGAGGCCTGTAAATCCATGAATGAGAAGTACGCCGTGCCTCCCTCCCGGAAGCAAAAACGGCTCTGCCCCCTGCAAGTACACAGCATACCCCCCTTTCCGAGGGGAAACTCAGACGAATCCCCTACCCTAAAAAATCCCTGCCCCGCACAGGCGGCAACAGGGATCGTCCCTATTTTGATCAGCTCGACATCCGCGCAATCACAATCGTAATCACGCCGAACAGAATCGCAAACACAACAGTGACGCGCGCGAGCAGCGCATCCATCCCGCGTGCCTTTCCCGAGAACACCGTATCTCCTCCGCCGTCAAGACCTCCCATGCCGGCAGACTTCGCCTCCTGTCCGAGCACAGAGGCAATGAGAATGATCGCAACGACTGCATCAAGTACCATTAAAATCGTGAGCAAGAAAAAGTCCCTTCCTTCGCCAATATGTGTATTTTGTTATCATAGCACAGACGACGCCGCAGTGGCAAGCGAAATGTATCAGTTGCGCTCCGTCATCGCCGCTGCGAGCGCGGCTCCGAGTCCGGAGCCGCCGACGGCGAGGATGGTGTCGACCTTCGGCGCATCAGCGCCGAGGAGTTCAAAGAAGGCCCGTGTCAGATTCTCTTTGACAAGCGGCATCTTCTCATACACGGCTCCGTCAACGGCGATATGCTGACGGCGGATCTCGCCGCTGCCGGCGATTTGCCACAGGGTACCGACAAAGGTTGCTGCGATGAGCCGCACAGACCGTGCGACAATAGAGCGCGCAAGACCGCGCACGCGCACGGCATCCTCCGCGGAGAGCATCTCGCCCGTCACGGTCTCGACGATCGTCGCTGCTGCCTGCGCTTTTTCTCCCGTATCCTCAAGCATGCGGCTCAGATCAATACTTGTAAAGTCATATGCTCTGCCCGCTTTGCCCATGAGCTCCGCAAGCGCCATGCCGAAGAGTGCCCCCATATAGCGTCCGGCAACCATCTTCTCAAGCCGCTGCTCTCCTTTTTTCTCGGACACTTCATCGAGCGCGGCATCAAAACGGTTCGGGAGGAGTTTTCGAAAGCCGCCCGACTCCATATTGATGATCATCGGCGGCTGCGCCATGCCGACATACGGCTCGAGATAACAGGTATTGTGCCCCGTCGCGTAGATAGCGCCGATCTTCGTATCCCCGTGAACGTAGGCAGCAGAGAGGAGAACGGCAACTGTGTCATTGATGACGGCGTTCGGCGTGACATTCGTCAGCCCCTGCCGCACGAGCGCTGCGCGCAGCAGCTCATTTACAATCTCCCCCTCGACGCCGCGCGCCGCAAACTCCTTCGTCCATATGATGAGCCGCGCGTCGTTGATATTCGTCTGACTGGAGGGGAAGGAAAATGTATGCCCGAGGAGATATGGGGTCACATGATCGGCAGAGACGGCCTCATTGACGAGACCGGCAAGGAAGTCAAACATCTCCTCGCCCGTCGCCTGAGCGCCGATGAAATCATAGACGCCGTCGACCTTCAGCGGCTTTGCCACATGGGAAAGGACTTCATATCTGCCGTTTCCCTCGAGGCGGTAGAGGAGGACGCGCACGTTTGTCCCGCCGAAGTCGAGCGCGAGGTAGTCGCCGCGCTCCTCGCCTGTCGGCAGGCCGAGATAGGACGGGAGCATGCGCAGAGAGGAGTCGGGCGAGCCCGCGAGCCCGAGCCGCATATCCTGGCGAAAATCCGCCGCAGCCTCGCGCAGATGCTCCGTATCCACCGCAAAGGCGGCAAGTATCTCATCGTAGAGCGCCTGGTCGAATGCCATATCTACTCCTCCTCCGTTGCCTCCGTCTGTTCCTCTTTCTCCGGCACCGTATGCGGCAAATGCACGAGTACGCGCGTAATGCGCATGCCGTCGACTTCCTCAACGTAGAACAGTGTCCCTGCATGCGCCGTCATATGTCCCACGCGCGGTGCCTCGCCGAGCTGATCGTACAGCCAGCCGCCGATGCTGTCCACATCCTCGTCCTCGATGCGCACGCCGATCAGGTCATCGACCTCCTCGAGCAGGAGCTTCGCATCGATGGAGCAGATATCGCCTGCGCGCCACTCCACGCTCTCGCGTTCCTCATCGAACTCATCGCGAATATCGCCGACAATCTGCTCGATGATGTCCTCGATCGTCACCATCCCCGCCGTGCCGCCGTACTCATCGACAACAATCGCGAGCTGTGACCCCTGCTCCTGCATCGTGCGCAGAAGCACGCTCCCGTCCATGCTCTCGGGCACGACGAGCGCTTTGCGGATATAACGGCGCAGGTTCAGGTGCTCCCCGCGCACCAGAGGCGACAGCAGGTCCTTTACATGGATAAATCCGATGATGTGGTCCTTGTCCTGATAGCAGACGGGATAGCGCGTCTGCTGCTCCTCGAGAATCGTCTTGATACGCTCCGCCGGCGTATCGTCGAGGTAGAGGCAGATCATATCCGTACGCGGCACCATGATCTCACGTGCATTGAGTTCCGTGAAGGAAAATACGTTGTCGACGAAATCTGCTTCCGTACTGTTGATGAGTCCCTGGCGATAGCTCTCCTTCATCAGGAGGCGGATCTCCTCCTCCGTATGCGCATCCTCGTTCTCGCCCGTCACCCCATAGCCGAGACTGCGGCTGATGCGGTTCGCCACCGTGTTCAGGATCCAGACAAAGGGCCGCATAACACGGCTGAAAAGCACCATGGGAAACGCGATCGCGAGCATGATACGCTCCACGTTCGCAATTGCCATGGATTTCGGTGTGAGCTCGCCAAGCACAATGTGAAGCGAGGTGATGATCGTAAAGGCAATCGCAAGCGCAGCGGTATGACCAACTTCATCGGGCAGCCCCACGCTCTGGGTAACCGGCAGAATGAGCACAGCGATCGCCGGTTCGCCCACCCAGCCGAGCCCGAGAGAGGCGAGTGTAATGCCGAGCTGCGTCACCGAGAGCGACGAATCAAGATGCTCTGTGAGCTGCTTGGCGTATTTCGCGCGGCTGCTCCCCTCCGCGATGAGCGTCTCCAGGCGCGAGGTGCGCATCTTCACGCAGCAGAACTCGGCCGCGACGAAGAATCCGTTCATAAAGATCAGAAAAATGACGAGCAATAAGTCCAGCAATGTGGGCAATATGTCCACGAGGTATGTCCTCCTTCGAGAAACGAAAGGAGCTGCAGCACTGCTGCGTCACAGCTCTCTGTGTATGGGTTCTGCCGCCGCGCTCAGCCGCGCGGCAGGCGGCGCAGATCCATCTCCATGCGTACGGCAAGCGCCTTGAGCTTGTCGATTTCCTTTTCATCCGTGAGTGAGATGACTGCTCCCGCCTTTCCCGCGCGCGCCGTTCTACCCGCGCGGTGACGATAGGTGCGCACGTCCTCGGGCAGATCGAGCTGAACAACGTAGTCCACATCCTCGATGTCGAGTCCGCGCGCCGCAAGATCGGTTGCGATGAGGAGTTCGGCGCGGCCCGCACGGATGGCATCAAGAGCCGCGCGCCGCTGATCGCGCCGCTCCTGCCCGAGCAAGGCGACTGCTTTGATCCCCTCATAGCGCAGTTTATCAACGGCATGCGCCGCATCGAAGCCGCGCCCGACAAAGACAAGTCCCCGCCGGATCGGCAGACGGCGTGTCAATTTTTGCACTGCTCTTATTTTATCACGAAACGATACAATATGATAGTAGTTTTCATACGTGTTCTGCTGCGCTTCCGCACGGATATGGCGCGGCGCAAAGAGCCCCTGCGCCGCACGTACCGCCGCCGCTCCCGCTGTCGCAGAGAGAAGGAGCGCCTGGCGCTCCGGCGGCAGAAGGCGAATCACGCCGCGCACATCGTCGGCATGCTGTTTGGAAAGCAAGCGATCAAACTCATCGAGGATAAGCAGCTTCACACTCATGAGCTTCAGTTTGCCGAGCCGATGAAGCTCCAACATACGCGCAGCTGAGCCGACAATAACCGCGGGTTTCTTTTTGAGCGCCTCGATCTGCCGTTTGATATTGGCTCCGCCGATGAGCGCCTGCACGCGGATGGGGAGCTCAGCCGCCTGTGCTGTCTCGCGTGCGACATCCACAATCTGCATGGCGAGCTCATGCGTCGGTGCGAGGATCAGCGCCTGTACCGAGCGCAGCGAGGGATCAATGCGCGTGAGAAGCGGCAGAAGGTAGGCGAGCGTCTTGCCCGTCCCCGTCGGCGCCTCGCCGATCAGATTCTCTCCCGCATACGCAGCGGGAATCAGAGCCGTCTGTATCTCCGTCGGCACAGTGATGCCGCGTTTTGCGAGAGCCACCGCAAGAACCTCCGGAACACCGAGCGATGCAAATGTCGTCATATCATTCTCCTGCGCAATCATTTGAAAAAGAGCGCATCCATCTCCGCCTGTTCATCCGCGGTCGGCGTATAGCTACGCCGCGCAGATATGGCGCCTGCGGAGGAGGAACTGTGCTTTCCCGATCCTGCACGCGGGATGTTCCGTCCTGCAAAGTCCGGCTTGCCGTTTGCATCGTTCGCCGTCATGCGGCACTGGGGGAACGCGGAGCATCCCCAGAAATCACCGTGTTTTCCCTTTCGTTTCAGCATGACACCGCGTCCGCAGGCGGGGCAGGGAATGCCTGCACCGCCGCCAATCTTTGCTGTGCGCGCAGCATTGCAGAGATCGCGCGCAAATGCCTCCTGCCCCGCAAGGAATTCTTCGGGCGTCCCCACGCCCTCCGCCATGGCATGCAGACGATCTTCCCAGATCGCCGTGGCATCGGGGTATGTCATCGTATCAGGGAGAGCGTCAATGAGGAGGTATGCCTCCGCCGTCGGCGTCAGGATCTTCTTCTTGCCTGCGGCGCGGAGAAATTTCCGACGGATCAGATCCTCGATGATGCTCGCGCGCGTCGCCTCCGTACCGATGCCGGAGACATCGCGCAGCATCTTTTTCGCTGCCTCATCCTTCACGTATTTGTGGATCTCCTTCATCCCCTGCAGGAGGGTGGCGGGGGTAAAGCGCGCAGGCGGCTTCGTCTGCCTCGTGCCCATCTCCGCAGATATATAGTCCGTATGGTCGCCCTTCTTCATCGGCGGCAGGACAGCGCTCTCCTCGTCCTCCTTCTCCGCATCTTCCGATTCCGATTTTCCCGTGCGGTACATCACGCGCCAGCCCGCCGCGCGCTCTGTGCGGCCGCTCGCACTGAATGTTTCGCCGTGATATGTGAGCTCGACCTTCGTCTGATCATAGACGTAGTTCGGATGGAACTGCGCGATGTAGGCGCGCGCGATCAGCCCGTAGATGTTGCGCTCTGTCTCGCTGAGCCGCGCGAGGTTCACAGGCACGGTCGTCGGAATGATCGCATGATGCGCCGAGATCTTCTCGTCGTTCCACGCACGCGATTTCTGCGCCGCATCCGCTTCCTGCGCCCATACCGCAAGTTCCGAACCTTCGAGCGCGGCGAGATTGCCAAGGATTTTTGCCGCATCCTTATGCTGGCTCACGGGCAGATACTCCGCATCCGAGCGCGGATAGGTCGTCAGCTTCTCCTCATACAGCTTCTGCGCCGTATCGAGAACCTGCTGCGGCTCATAGCCGTACCGCTTGCCCGCAAGCACCTGCAGCGCCGACAGAGAAAACGGGAGTGGCGGCGGCTCCTCCTTCTTTCTGCGCTCATAGCGTATGATCTTCCCGTTTTGGGGGTCATGTCCAAAGGCGTCCATTGCGGCACGCGCTGCCGCCTCGTCCGTTAAACGCCCCTCCGGATCGAGCGGCGTGCGCTCCTCCGACGGCTTCCACCGCGCGCGGAACGATTCGCCGCTCCCCTCATGCCGAAACACCGCATCGACGAGATAATAGGTTGCGGGTTTGAAATTCTCGATCTCGCGCTCACGGCGCACGACAAGCGCAAGCGTCGGCGTCTTGACCCGTCCGATGGGCAGCACAAGGCGCGCGTGTCCTGCACGCCGCGCAGCGAGCGTGTAGGCGCGCGAGAGGTTCATCCCGATCAGCCAGTCGGCGCGTGCACGTGCAAGTGCCGACAGCTTCAGCGGGAGAAAATCCCGATTGTCGCGCAGGTCGCCGAGCGCATCGTGAATGCTCTTATCGTCGAGCGCGTTGATGAGGATGCGGCGCACGGGCTTCTCATTGCCGAGATAGTCGAGCACCTCATCCACAAGCAGCTGCCCCTCGCGGTCTGGGTCTCCGCCGTGTACAATCTCATCCGCACGCGCGATCAGTGCCTTCACCACGCCGAACTGCTGGGCAGCACTCTCATTGACAACGAGACGCCACTCGCCGGGCAGGATCGGCAGATCCTCCGCACGCCAGCGCTTTAGGTTCGGATCATATTCCTCGGGCTCCGCCTGGCGCAGGACATGCCCGAACAGCCACGTTACCACGCCGCCGCCCGTCTCAATCCACCCCGTGCCCTTTCGATGCGGTGCAGGCAGGCACGCGGCGAGCGCGCGTCCGACGCTCGGCTTCTCCGCAATGTAGAGCCTCATGCAAACACCTTGCACAGTGCCCAAACGAGCAGGATCAGCCACAGGATCATCACAACGGATGCTACCGCGAGCAGCCGCGTTCCGTATCGCGCAACGCGCCGCTCCCCCTCTGCGCGGGCCTGCGCAGGCAGCATGCGCACGAGCAGTGATGTCGCTGCCGGCAGAATGACCATATCATCCACTGCACCAAGTATGGGAATCGTATCGGGCACAATATCGATGGGACTCACGAGATAGAGCAGCGTCAGCGGGAATAAAATCTTCACTGCGCGCGGCGTATCCCGCCGCAGCATCGCAAACAGGAGCAGCGCAATATCGTGCCGCAGCGCACGCAGGAGCACCAAAAATCGCAGCATAACACCCTCCGATCATTTCACATTCTTATCTCAGTATATCATTCTGCCCGCACTCTTTCAAATGCAAATGAAAAAGGACAGACGCACAGGGGCGTCTGTCCTTGGCTCAGCTGTCAGCAAATTCTATTTGAGCGTGACGAGCGGCTTGCCCGTCATCTCTTTCGGGATGGGGAGTCCGGCGAGCGTAAGAAGCGTCGGTGCGATATCGCAGAGCGCGCCGGTGTGCACCTCCTTCACGCGGTCGGAGACCACGATGAACGGCACAGGGTTCGTCGTGTGCTTCGTGAACGGCTGGTTCGTCTCGTAGTCCCACATCTTGTCCGCGTTGCCGTGATCCGCCGTGATGCAGACCTCGCCGCCGACCGCACGGACGGCGTCGACAAAGCGGCCGACGCAGGCATCAACCGTCTCAACAGCCTTTACGACGGCAGGTACAACCCCTGTATGTCCGACCATGTCGCAGTTCGCATAGTTGAGGATGATAAAGTCATACTTGCGTGATTTGATCGCCTCGACCACTTTATCCGTGACCTCGATCGCGCTCATCTCGGGCTGGAGATCGTAGGTCGCGACCTTCGGGGAGTGAACGAGGATGCGGTCCTCGCCCTTGTACGGTTCCTCAACACCGCCGTTGAAGAAGAAGGTAACGTGTGCATATTTCTCCGTCTCGGCAATGCGCAGCTGCGTGTACCCGAGATCCTGTACATACTGACCAAAGGTATTGTCGATCTCCTCGGGCGGGAATGCCACGAGCGCGTTCATCCCCGCCTCGTACTGCGAGAATGTGGCAAACGGGATCTTCAGTGACTCATCGCGCGGGAATCCGTCGAATTTTTCATCGACAAATGCGTGCGTGAGCTGACGCGCGCGGTCGGGGCGGAAGTTGTAAAAAATCGCGCCGTCGCCGTTCCTCATGCCCGGATATCCCGCGACAACAAACGGCACGACGAACTCGTCCGTCACACCCTCGGGCTTCTCGCTCGTATCGGCATAGGAGGCGAGCAGACCGGCCACCGCCGTCTTTGCCGTGGTCTTTGCCTTCGCGTGTGCAATCGCCTCATAGGCAAGCTGTTCACGTTCCCAGCGATGATCGCGGTCCATCGCGTAGTAGCGTCCGCTGACCGTTGCAATCCGTCCGACGCCGATCTCGGCCGCCTTCCTCTCAACCGTCTCGAGATACTCCTGCGCGCTCTTGGGCGGCACATCGCGGCCGTCGAGGAACGCATGGATCCAAACCTCGGTCAGTCCCTCGCGCTTTGCGAGTTCGAGCACGCCGAAGAGATGATCGTCGTGGCTGTGGACGCCGCCCGGAGAGACAAGCCCCATGACGTGCAGCGCTCCGCCGCGCGCCTTCACCCCGCGCACAATCGTGAGCAGTGCCTCGTTCTTGAAAAAGTCGCCGTTCCTGATATCGCGCGTGATGCGTGTCAGCTGCTGGTAGACGACGCGGCCCGCACCGATATTGGTGTGTCCGACCTCGGAGTTTCCCATCTGCCCGTCCGGCAGGCCGACATACTCGCCGGATGCATTGATCTCATTGTGCTTGTATTTTTTCAGCAGGCCGTCAATCACCGGCGTCTTTGCCATTGCGATCGCGTTGTACTTGAGATCGTTCGGGTCGCCGTCGCCGAAGCCGTCCATGATGATGAGCGCCACAGGGGCGTTTTTAAGTTTTGCCATAATATTTAATTCCTTCCAAGAGTTTTCCCCTCATACCCAGATGGCGCTTCATTTCCGCCAAGCGAAAAATCTGCGCCACCGAAAGTGTCTCTATGGATCTGTAACGAAAATCAGAAGTTGACGATCGCCGCGAAATCCTTCGCCTTGAGTGCTGCACCGCCGACAAGTGCGCCGTCAACATTCGGCTTCTCCATAAGCCCCGCAATCGTCTCCGGCTTTACACTGCCGCCGTACTGGATGCGGATGCCCCCGGCGGCTGCTGTGCCGTACTTCGCCGCGATGGTCCCGCGGATGTGGGCGCAGACCTCCTCGGCCTGTTCGAACGTCGCCGTTTTGCCCGTACCGATCGCCCAGATCGGCTCATAGGCAATGACAAGCTTCGCCACGTCCGCTGCCGCAAAGCCCGCGAGTGCCGCCTCGATCTGATACGCAACGTATGCAAGGTACGTGTCTGCCTCACGGATCTCCAGCGACTCGCCGCAGCAGATGATCGGCGTGATGCCTGCCGCATATGCCGCATGGGCGCGCCTGTTCACGCCCTCGTTCGTCTCGCCGAAGTAGTCGCGACGTTCACTGTGGCCGAGCACACAGTAGGAGACGCCGAGTTCGGTCAGCATCTCCGTCGAGATCTCACCCGTGTAGGCGCCGCTTTTCTCCCAGTGAACGTTCTGTGCACCGACCGCAATATTCGTTCCGCGAACCGTCTCGGTGACTCCCGCAAGCGCTGTCGCCGTCGGACAGACCACAACGGTCGCCTTTGCGTTTTGAACAAGCGGAGCGAGTTCCTTCACGAGAGCGACCCCCGCTGCGATCGTGTTGTTCATTTTCCAGTTGCCTGCAATAATCGGTGTTCTTGCCATATGCTGTTCTCCTCTATGATCGTTCGTTTTACGCGTCCGCCAATGCCGCGATGCCCGGCAGTACTTTGCCCTCGAGGAGTTCCAACGTCGCGCCGCCGCCCGTTGAGATGTGCGAGATCCGGTCGGAGAGTCCTGTCTTCTTGAGTGCCGCGATGGAGTCGCCGCCGCCGACAATGGAGACTGCGCCGTGCTTCGTTGCCTCTGCAACGGCATGTGCCACAGCCTCCGTGCCCTTGGCAAAGGCATCGAACTCGAACACACCCATGGGGCCGTTCCAGATGACGGTCTTTGCGCCCTGCAGTGCCTTGACATACTCCTCCGATGTCTTTGCGCCGCTGTCGAGTGCCTGCCAGCCGTCGGGGATCTTGTCCACGTCGACCGTCTTCGTGTTGGCATCCGCCGCAAACTTATCCGCAATGACGACATCGACAGGCAGGACAACCTTCACGCCCTTCTTCTCCGCCTTCTCAAGCAGTTCCTTTGCGAGGCCGATCTTGTCGCGCTCGCAGAGAGAATCGCCGATCGGGTATCCCTTTGATGCGTCAAAGGTATGCGCCATGCCGCCGCCGATGATGATCGTATCCACCTTGTCGATCATGTTCTCGATGACGCCGATCTTGTCCGAGACCTTCGCGCCGCCGATGATGGCGACGAAGGGGCGCTTCGGCGCCTCAAGCGTCTTGCCGATGTAGTTGATCTCCTTCTCCATGAGGAAGCCGGCCACCGTCTCGAGATATGAGGTGATGCCAACGTTCGACGCATGTGCGCGGTGCGCCACGCCGAAAGCATCATCGACGGCAATATCTGCGAGCGCAGCCAGCTGCTTTGCAAATACCGGATCGTTCTTCTTTTCTTCCTTGTGATAGCGCAGATTCTCAAGGAGCAGAACCTCGCCCGGCTTCAGCGCCGCAGCGGCCTTCTCCGCCTCCGGTCCAACGCAGTCTGGAGCCCACTTGACCTCGTGCCCGAGGAGTTCCGAGAGACGAGCCACAATTGGCTTCGTCGAGAACTTTGGCTCGCGCGCCTCCGTCGGGCGGCCCACGTGACAGGCGAGAATGACCGCTGCGCCGCCGTCTAGGAGGCGGCGAATCGTCGGGATGGTCGCGCGGATACGCGTGTCGTTTGTGATGTTCTGATGCTCATCCATCGGCACGTTGAAATCTACGCGGACGAATACCTTTTTCCCCTTGACGTCAATATCACGAATTGTCTTTTTGTGCATATGTGCCCCTCCATAGAGGAAGTGCTGATAAAATGAAATGCGTCAAGATGACGGCGCTGCATCTACCAGTGCTTCCTAAAAAACGAGGTCCGGCCCAAACATCGGCCGGACCTCGAAAGATCGTATGCTGAGGAAATACGGAGACCATCCGAATTTCCCTATATAACATTTTTACTTGTCAGCCGAGCTCCGCAAAGTACTTGATCGTGCGAACCATCTGGCTCGTGTAGCTGTTCTCGTTGTCGTACCAAGAGACAACCTGAACGAGTGTGTTGCCGTCGCCCGTATCGCTGACCATCGTCTGGGTCGCGTCAAAAATCGAACCGTAGGTCGTACCAATGACATCGCTCGAGACGATCTCGTCCGTGTTGTAGGCGAACGACTCCGTCGCTTCCTTCTTCATCTGCGCGTTGATCTGGTCGACCGTGACCTTGCCCTCGACCACGGCATAGAGGAGTGTTGTGGAGCCTGTCGGGGTCGGCACGCGCTGCGCCGAGCCGATCAGCTTGCCGTTGAGCTCGGGGATAACGAGGCCGATCGCCTTTGCTGCACCCGTCGAGTTCGGAACGATGTTGATCGCTGCGGCACGGCTGCGGCGGAGATCGCCCTTGCGCTGCGGACCGTCGAGGACCATCTGATCGCCCGTGTAGGCATGGATCGTCGACATGATGCCGCTCTTGATCGGAGCGAGATCATTGAGCGCCTTCGCCATCGGTGCAAGGCAGTTCGTCGTGCAGGAAGCCGCCGAAATAACCTTGTCGTCCTTCGTCAGGCTCTTGTGGTTGACATTAAAGACGATCGTCGGGAGATCATTGCCCGCGGGAGCGGAGATAACAACCTTCTTCGCGCCGGCCTTGAGGTGTGCAGAAGCCTTGTCCTTTGCCGTGTAGAAGCCCGTGCACTCGAGCACAACATCGACATCGTGCTTGCCCCAGGGAATCTGTGCGGCATCCGCCTGTGCATAGATATTGATCTTCTTGCCGTTGACTGTGATGGAGTCGTCACCTGCCGTGACCGAATCCGCATACTTATAACGCCCCTGCGTGGAGTCATACTTCAGGAGATGAGCGAGCATCTTCGGGCTCGTCAGATCATTGATCGCGACGACTTCATAGCCGGGAGCATCAAACATCTGACGGAACGCGAGACGACCGATACGGCCAAAACCATTGATAGCAACTTTTACTGCCATTGAAATACCTCCTGTTGAGTACTTAATGTACGCGCTGCGCGTCTTCCCGCTGCGCCCTTGATAACAATTTATATTATAAACCATTCCCAATAAAAGTCAAACTTTTTATCTCGCATGTGCCCCCAATTCGGTCGGTTTTATACATATGGAAAAGTACTTGCCAAATCCTGTGAACGTTCGCTAAAATAAGACATACAAACATGAGGAGGATCATTATGCTCGAGCAGATCAAAGAAGACGTGCGGCGCTATGCTCTGCAGGCAGACCGCGAGGGCCTGTGCCGGCACCGCTCCGGGAATTTCAGCATCCGCGACGCCGAGAGCGGGCTCATCTGCATCACGCCGACGGGCATGGACCGCACGGAGATGACCGCCGACGACATTGTCGTCATCGATATGGACGGACACACCATCGAATCGCTGAACGAGCGGAAACCGACCAGCGAGCTGATGATGCACACCGCGATCTATCGAAGCCGCAGCGATGTCCGCGCCGTCGCGCACACGCACTCGCGTGCGGCGACCGCATTCGCCGTCATGAACAAGCCGATCCCCGCCATCGTCTACGAACTCTCCATCCTCGGCTGCAGAGAGGGCTATGTCCCCGTCGCACCCTACGGCCGCCCCGGAACAAAAGCAGCAGCCGAGAACGTCCTCGCTCCGCTCGCCATCGCCGATGTCGCCCTCATGCAGGCGCACGGCGTCGTTGCCGTCGCGGAGAACCTCAAAGAGGCGCTGCTCAAAGCAAGCTACCTCGAGGAACTCGCCGACATCTACTGCCGCTGTCTCACCGTCCTCGGGCGTGAGCCGGATACCATTCCTGCGGATGAACTCGCGAAATGGAAGTATCCGACGGTATAGCCCTTTAGCCTCCCCCGTCAAGACGGGGGAGCAGTCAACGACAACCAATCGCACTTCGCTATCGCTCGTCTTCTTGGGTCGTTTTCGCATACGACCTGTTTCCCAATCAGCTGCGCCCTTCGAGCTTGCTTCTTGGACAGGTCAGCAGGGCTACCGCTTGCGGTGGTGGGAGCACATCTATTATACGAAAAGAGGACTTTTATGACTACCAACATCCTCGATATGGAAACCCTCGCCCTCGATGAAGAAGAGCACGCCCTCGTCATCATTGATCAGACGAAGCTGCCGAACAAAGCCGAATACCTCCGCCTCAAAACACAGGGCGAGATCTGGACGGCAATCCGCGAGCTCCAGGTACGCGGTGCACCTGCCATCGGTGACGCTGCCGCCATCGGTATTTACCTCGCCGCGCTCGAAATCGACACCGACGACTACGGCGAATTCGCGCGCCAGTTTCACGAAGCTGCCGACTACCTCAACTCCTCCCGCCCCACCGCCGTCAACCTCTCATGGGCACTAAACCGCATGGAAAAAATCGTTCAGGAAGCAAAGGGCAAGTCCGTCCCCGAAATCCGCACTCTCCTGCGTGATGAAGCCCTGCGCATCAAACAGGAAGACATCGACATCTGCAAAAAAATAGGCGAGCATGCGCTCACCCTCGTAAAGCCCGGCATGGGACTCCTCACCCACTGCAACGCCGGCCAGCTTGCCACCGCCAAATACGGCACTGCAACCGCCGTCATGTACCTCGGCCACCAAAAAGGCTACAACTTCAAAATCTTCGCCGATGAAACACGCCCTCTCCTGCAAGGCGCACGTCTCACCGCGTATGAACTCAGCGCCGCCGGCATGGACGTCACTCTCATCTGCGACAACATGGCATCAACCGTCATGAAGAACGGCTGGATCCATGCCGTATTCGTCGGCTGCGACCGCGTCGCCGCCAACGGCGACGTTGCCAACAAGATCGGCACCTCCGGCGTCGCCATCCTCGCCAAACACTACGGCATCCCCTTCTACGTCTGCGCCCCCACCTCCACCATCGATCTGAACACCCCCACCGGCGCTGACATTCGCATCGAACAGCGTCCGCCCGCGGAAGTCACCGACATGTGGTACAAAGAGCATATGGCACCGCAGGGAGTCAAGGTGTATAACCCTGCGTTTGACGTTACGGATCACGAGCTAATTACGGCGATTGTGACGGAAGAAGGTGTATGGTCACCTTCTTAAAGAGAGGATATTTTTATGTTTCGTCGAGTAACAGAAATAGAAGACGCGCTATCTATCCTACTTAGCTCAGATATCATTCTCCATGCCTCTTTCTCCCTCTTGCGCTGTATGCGTTTCTGAAAGAACCAAATAACAAAATTTGATATCAAATTACTAACAACCGAAAATATTCCTGCAAGAATAAGCAGTATAACCTTTTCCGATATATCCAGTTTTATATGCGAAAATAAAAATGAATCCAGCATCCAAACAGAAAAAACAAATATCGTTGTAATTCCCCAGTCTTTTAGGAAATCATTCTTTTTATTTAAACTCACAACCAGTTTATCTCTATAATGTATGCCATATGTGTTATAATTGTATATAAACTGCTCTCTTTGTATTCGTGAAAACGAAGGATTTGACATATAAGCGCAGCGTGCTCTCACCAACCCCTCCCCCATGCTTTCCATCCGAGAAATATGAACTTTCCAGTTTGACGCTGTCTGTCGTTTCATGAGTTCTAACTCATACATTGATGGTTTCTTTCCATCCATGATATAATTTATGAGTACATTGGAGTACTCTGCATTCGCATGTGCAATATTGGACTGTCGTTCTTTCGCAATACTGAACACTTTTGTGATAAAAAACACCATTACTGCACTGCCATAAGCAGAGTTATTTTTCAAAAAATCTAAAACATCCGAGAACATGCCTCCTCACTTATCTTCGCTATCAATATATAAACCGAAATATTCATCCCGTAAAAGCAAATGAAAGCCCGCCTTGTTTTCTTTTGCTATAAATTCTCTTTATACCACTGAATGGCCTCTTTGATCCCCTTTTCGAAATCATACTCCGGCGCATAGCCGAGTTTCTTTTTGATTTTCGAGATATCCGCCCCGCTGTGCCGAATATCGCCTTTCCGTTCAGGCGCAAAAACTGGCTTCAGATCTTTTCCGAGCAATTCGCTGAGCACCGCATACATCTCATTGAGGCTCGACCGCTTGCCAGACGCAACATTATACGCCTCGCCCGCTGCCTCATGCGGCGCGACGCACGCAAGCAGATTGGCCTGCACAACGTCCTCCACATAGACGAAATCACGGGACTGCTCCCCGTCACCGTTGATCGTCGGCGGCTCATCGCGAAGCAGACACTCGATGAACTTTGGGATCACCGCAGCATATGCCCCGTTCGGATCCTGCCGACAACCATACACATTGAAGTAACGCATCCCATAACAGTCCAGCCCATAGTGCAGCGTATACTGATAGGCATACTCCTCCGCTGCATACTTCGTCACAGCATACGTCGAGAGCCGATTCCCGAGCACCTCCTCCCGCTTCGGCATCGTCTCATCATCGCCATAAACCGCAGAGCTTGATGCATAGACAAACTTCTTCACACCGTTCTTCGCCGCGGCCTCCATCATATTGACCGTGCCCATGATGTTTGTCATCGTATATTCAACCGGCTTTTCGATACTCTCGGGCACACTCACCGCCGCAGCATGATGCAGGACATAGTCCACGCCTCTGCAGACACGATCACAGACCGCAAAATCCCTAATATCCCCCTCGACGAACTCGAATTTCGGATTGTCGCGAAATACCGCGATATTTTTCTCATATCCCGTCGCCAAATTATCCAGCACGCGTACCCTGTGCCCCATCGATAAAATTGCCTCACACAGATTCGATCCGATAAAGCCCGCACCACCTGTGACGAGGAATAAACTATTTTCTAGAAATGAAATTGAACGATAGTTCATAATCCCCTCTTATCATACTCGTAAAGAAATATTAGAAAACCTGCTATCTTGAAGATAATCAAAACCACAATGAACTGATAGTTTGAGCAGATCCAATAAGGGACAAAATTCTTGTGCTAGCATCTTATACTATGGCATCATAATTCTAAGAAACTAACCCCGTTCTGTTTCATCTTTTTCCACTCAGCTTTTAACAATCCCCACGACAATACTTCGTAGATAAATATCCAGTTTTGATCGAACACATTATTGTCTCTCCGCATACCTTTAGCAATATTTCTCATCATTTTTACTTTATCATCCATGCTATGGTGTTTATAGTAACACCAACCAAGCAGCTTAAACAAACAGCTATTGCTATTCTCATAGTCTTCTGTAGAAAGTTTATCTACAGGTTCTATACGAAAATCATATCTAATTGCGAAATACAACATATAATATAGCGCCTCATAGTTTTTTACACTATGAGCCGAGCAAAATGTCTTTTCTGAAAATTTTTGTATCTCCATTTGACTAATATTACAGGGAACAAACACATACTTGTCCAAAAAAGGTACAAGATACGGATATATCTCGGCAAAGTGCAGTATGGTCTTTACATAATAATCCCGTGCATTCCTATCAAATTCTTTTTTTGCTAGCACTTTAATCCCATAATTAAATATGGCAGAATTTTGACCGTTTTGGTGTATTAAATCAACCATATAATCTAAGTAGTTTCGTATTTGACTATACTTTATAAGTTTACCAGATATACAGGAGGACAACAAGTTAATCTCCCTCACCCAGTTTTCTTGCATTGGAGCTGGAAGCGAAATAATCTGTGTTTTTTTATGATTTATCGTCAAATCAAATTCTTGTAGGCATTCCCTTAAATCAGTCAAAAAACATTGTGCTTCTTCCATACTGGAAACATAGCAGATATAGTCATCTATTTTCCTAATATAGGAGTATTTTTGTTTTAACTCATTGTCTATACTAGTCAAAATGATCTCAGAGAGTAAATTTGATACGTGTGGGCCAATCATCAGCCCATGCGTCTCACCATTACGCATTCTCTGGCACGCCTTGTCTACTTTGTTATACCATTCTTCAGGGCTTCGGTTATTTTTAGCAGTTTCTTTTCCAACAAGCGCCCAAGGCAAAGAATGTGTATAAATACTAGGAAAACATGTTGAAATATCCGCTTTTACAGCATATCGTTTGCCGATACGAATATCTGGTTCTGGAGATTCGTCCACATACCAGTTTTTATAATTCATCTCAAAAAATACTTTTCCAGTAGAATGCTTTCGGATATGAAGTCTACTAATCCTATATGAATCTCCATTCGTGTTATCACAGAGTTTTTGTTTAATCGCGTCCCAATTTTCCTTTATATCCCTACATAGTTTTTCATAAGCAAAGGGATTGGGTATACCAAAAGCACGGGGAATGTTAGTATTTCTCATGGACTCAAAATAGATATAATCATGATCTTTTGAATCAACTTGAATGCTTGACCGTTGACAGTATTGATAAAATGGATCAGATGTGAAAATAGGAGGGAGCTTTTCAGAGAAAAGCCCAAAACGTAAGAGGCCTGTATATAGGGCAACACCATCTATTTCCCTCATAAACTCTCCGTAGGACTTCTTCATAATTTTTCTCCTAGCAAACGATACTCTGTCAAGAACAGTCGCTAAATTTCTAACAAAGAATACAACGCTCAAGGAGCAGAGTCCAGTTCCTCATAGAATTCTCAGAGTTTCACTGCCAGAGGAGGTCCTCCATTTCTTGAATAAATCCTGTGATTATTCCAGCAACTCATGGAGTATCATCAAATAAGTACTTTACCCTGTGTTACAAGCGACCATAAAGTAATACTGACTTGTATACTGACTACCCGATCCGAGTACAGGATTGCTCTTGATTTTAGGTAAGAAATCGCAGCATTATCTAGCTCTCACGTACAGAGAAGTCTTCATATTCGTATTCATAAAAAAGTCGACATCATAGCAGTCAAAAAGAAGAAATATAGAGAATACTCTCCTTGATCACCGTTATTCGAGTAATGTACTTGCATAGAGCCCGTCGGCGTTAAAATCACGATGCATGAGTTTCTCCAACATCTGTGCTGACTAATCATCCTTGGCAACACGGTTCGATTTGTGTTTGGGCCATACATATACCCCCTAGTGGTATTTGGATAAAGATGTTTCACCAGATTAATACTGTATTGGTCCTCTTTTGTGTCTGATTTTATTGTGCTAATGAAACTTAAATTTCGAATTCAAAGCAATTGCACGATATCACAATAGTCTCTTGCAAATTCTTGAAGAGCAGCCTCATTTTTCCTCTTCAAAACATTAACATCTTCATTTGGAATCGGCTTCTGCCACATATCCCACATTTTCTTTGCCAGCTCCTCCGGAGCATTCGGATTGAAAAAACCACCTTTCGAAGGGGCTTGCTCTCTATGAACTTTCAAATCCGACAAGAGTATAGGCTTTCCTCTGTATTTCGCTTCTTCGACCGTGGTACTCCACCCCTCAAAAAAAGAAGGGTTGATATACCCCAAAGAAGCCTCTGCCAACGCCTGCATATCTGCATAGGGGATCATCCCCAAAATCAAATATCGATCGCCAAGTTCATGCTCCTTAACAAATGCCTTGATCTCTGCAAAGTATCCTGGTGCTCGGTAATCGCTCGTATTTCCCGTTGACACCGCACGGACGAACTTTCCTTCTTCCTTCAGGATACGCAGTGCCTCAAGAACCACTTTATGATTTTTATGTTTCCAGTATTGATTCGGCAAAAAGAAATACTTCCCTGCAATGCCATATTTCTCCTGAACCTTACTCACTCCATTGAGCGGCACAAAATCCAAAACCGGTACAAAATGTAAAACACAAGCTTTCTCTTTATATTGTGGATAATATTTTATAAAATCATCTTTCGCCGCCTTACTGCTCAGGATCACCTTGTCCATACACGCTGCAATACGCTCAAATTCTGCGTCTCGGATCGAAAGCTCTTTTTTTGAAAAAAATTCCGGCAGATACTTATGTTGAAAATCTGGAATCCATGCGATGTTCTTTACCCCCGGACACCAAACAGAAGATTGTATATGAGAGAGAACGTTGACGCCGTAGCGGCGGAGATGGTGCGCCAGAAACATATCTTGATGAAAAATTTTCATCCACACTTTTCGTATAAACCAAGAAAACGTCCATCTCGCAGGAAATGACACAGGTATAAACTCGACATTCTTTGACAGATCACCAAACGCATCTATATCCTGCCCTTTCGGGAGAAAAATCTTGACACAAATAGAGTCCGATCCATATCGCGAAATTGCAGTAAGGAGATTCCGATAGTAATTGACTCCACCAAGCCAGTTGTTCGATAGGTCAAGCACGAATGCTACCGTTACCATACTCCCGATACCACCTTACATACTCTGTAATTCCCTGCGTCAAATCAATAGTAGGATGCCAGCCCCATCCAGTAATCACAGCAGCATCAGCAACATAATGATTTGGATTTCCTACATTGACCTCTCCGCCGAATGCTGGGCGCTCCTGCGCCCCATATGCTTCAAAAAGGATGTCCAGAACATCTTTGATCTGCACTGCATGGCCCGTCCCCACATTCACAACAGGACATTCCGATGTTGCCTTTTCGCCCGCGATAAGAAACGCCTGTGCCACATCAGAAACATGAACCCAGTCCCGCGTCTCCTCACCGGTTCCCCAAAAGGTATTGATGCCCTGTGACAGCTTGCTGCAGGCATCCCAAAGCAGTTGCTTTTTCAGGCCATTACCATAGACCGAAAACAGGCGAAGTACGGCAGCACGAACTCCGTATTGCTTCGCATACATGACGCATAGCTCTTCTACAATGCTTTTATGCACGCCATATGGGGAAATCGGATTCGGCGTCATGTTCGTCGTCAACGGAAGCGTCTCTTGATTGCCGTAAATCGCTGCACTGGATGGATACAGCAGTCTTGTCTGTGGGGAGAAAACACGAATGTATTCGAGCACATAATGCGTTGTCCAAACCGTTCGCTCAAAATCCTTCATGGGATTGGACAGAGAAAAACCGACCGATCCGCTGCCTGCACAGTGAATGATAATATCCACATCAGAAGCATAGCTTTGAAGCGAATCCATGTTAACATCAGCATTGTGCCACTCATCGATCCCCCATACTTTTGCCTCAGATACACTCCATGTTCCATGTCCCAATCCAATGACGTAAAAGCCAGCATTATGATAGGTTTTTGCTGTGTATCTTCCAATAAAACCATAGGCACCTGTCACCAAAATGTGCTTCACCCAATCCCCCCCTCAATGCTGCAGTTTTTTCACCTCACACGCCGGATTCCCTGCCACAACAATCCATGCAGGCACATCATGTGTCACCACGGCACCAGCGCCAACAACTGCGCCTTCACCAATCGTAACACCTTTTAAGATGATCGCATTCATGCCAATCCAAGCCTTATCACATATCCTAATTGGCGCAGTATTCACCTTAGACCAGTCTTTGTTTGCAATGAAATTTCTTCCTGCATGAAAATCTTCATTTTGCTGACGAATATCTTCAACCCGATCCCGCCAATCCAAGGAATGTGAGTCATGGTCGTAAATGCAAACCCCCCAAGCAATGGTTACATCATTGCCAATTTCAATCTTACTGCGCGAGATCAACTGCGTTCCACTGTTGATAAAGGAACGATCTCCTATAGAGACAAATCCTTGATCAGACTCAAAGACAAACGTGCACCCTAAGATGCAATCATCCCCAATAGAAACACGTTGTTTACCATGATCAATACGGCAATCAATACGTGCACTATCCATGAACGAAGACGCTTTTCCTATTTTTACGAAATAGGGATGTCGATCAATTTCTCTATGTATATCATATCCCAATCGTTTTCGTAACCATTGCAGAAATGCTCTTAACATATATTCTCACTCCAACGGATAGTCATCTGGCATTTTTTTTATAATCTGAGCTGGATTTCCACCGACAATGACACTGGGCGGAACATCCCTAGTGACAACAGCATGAGCGGCGATCACCGCACCTTTTCCTATTGTTACACCTTTCATGATGCATGCACCAAATCCAATCCATACATCATCCTTAATACAAATTTCTTGACCATTCAGATCAAAATTTTTAGGAAAACCGTTTTTTATAATAGATAAGAAATGATTATGCCGTGCTTTCTTTTCTACTGGATGGTCATTAGAGTCATGTATATCGACATTGTGTGCAATTAGCACGCGGTCGCCAATAGAAATTCTCTTTTCAGACCAAATTCTCGTTCCCTCTCCAACATAACAATCATCGCCAATTTGAATTTTTCCTCTATATGGATAAACTAAAAGTTCTCCACGAATATGAGTTCCTCCTCCGATTAAAATATTATCTTTTTTATTCGACATATTCACTATTTTAGATTGCTGGTAAAATTTCGTATGATTGCCGACAACACAATATTTTTGTTGAATCTTATGATGAATAGATTCCCATAAATTCATTATACAGTATGATAAACGAGATATCACAGAGTATAGCATCTATAATCGCACCTTCTCCATACGTCATACTAAAAACGTATATCGCTCTAAATTAAGGATGCAACAGTTTTCGTATGCTGTTTTTCGCTTTTATTGCTAATTGCTGAAAAAAGCTCGGCTTCTGTCCCTCAAAAAAGAGTCGATGACGTGCTCTTGCAAGAGGAAGTTCTTGAATCTCTAAAGGAAAACATTGTATTGCATTCGAGTTGACAGCAGAGTCATATAGATGCGTCGTACCACAATGCTCGCCCGTTCCATCCATCCCCACATTCAGTGTAAGTGAGGTTCTTGGTGTCAGTGTCAGCCCTTTATTCCGGAAAATGGCAGCATACCAGAAAACTGCCCATGTGTATAGTTGCCCTGCCTCATTGGCAATGACTTGCTGCCAAACATCCACAGTTCCCTCAAGATTGAAGTGGTAGATATCATCTTTTGTAAACTCTTGTATCAGCTTCTTCGGCTCTCTCTCGAAAAGCGCCCATGCATCCTTCCACGTTGCCCATCCCCAACAATACCCATAGTGCATGAAAAAGACTTCAGGTAAATTCTCTGTTGCGAGTGGATACATGTAAGCAGAGATATTCATAACCTGCGGAGATTCTTTATAAACTACAAGAGCATCATTCATGTACTTCAGGAAATACTTTGAGGTGACAATGTCATCCTCAAGAACGATAATCTTACCATATTGATTTACAATCTGCGTCACACCATCCATGATATTGCGCGCAAGACCCCAATTCTCCTCACGGAGAATGATATGAACTTCACGAAATCCGTCAATCGTATGGAGATAGTCGCGCACCGTCTGCACAGCTTCGCCCACCGCCTCCGTCTTCGGCGCATCGGAGTATATGTAAAGAACACTTCCCTTTGCATAGAGATTCGCCTGAAGAGCCTCAACGGTCTGCTTTGTATGATCTAATCGATTATAGGTAAAGAGTACAATTGGCGCAAGATTGTTCATATACTCTGCACGAGCATTCTCGTCGCGCTCCCATACCAAGTCGGCATAGTTCAAATCAATCACCCACTCAATCAAAAGATCGTCTGCACTGCAGCGAAGTCACGCCAATTTGCATGGATGCAGTTCCAGCCACATGGAGAGCTGTAGAAGCATCCATTGCTGCCAAACAGCGTGCTCGTTCTGCATGATCGATAGCACGCCATCATAATCGAGGACATCAAATATCTTTCTGTCTCGTTCATGTAGATAAAACGAAGTCATCTCCTTCACCTTGGGTTCCTGCAGCCATACGCTGAACGGTGGCGAAAATCCGTTTTTAGCAAAGCTCTTTACCGCATCCGTCCAGCGATCGCCCAAAGCTTTTCGCATGATGTACTTCGCGGACTTCTCGCGCACCTTCATCGAAAACGGCAGACTGATCGCAAACGTCGCTAATTCGACATCACAAAACGGCGTCCTGCTCTCAAGAGAAACCGCCATCGTCGTTCGATCCGATTTGACGAACCCGTTGCCTGGCAGATAGTCGAGCAAGTCAACGCGGATTGCATCATCAAGTGCATTTCCGCCGAGAAGCCCCTCGTACAGCCAATAATCGTCGCTGAGCGGTGCAAGACGGAGCGCGTGCGACTGTTCCTTACGGAGCAGTCGAAACGTGCTCCGTGCGTAATCCGCAATGTTTTGTGGAGCATCCACATAGATGCCGAGAGCACGCATACGAATCTCCGTATCACGCACAGCAGATGACTGCCTGTCCATAGAGCACAGTGTTTTCAGTTTTCTTTTTACACGCAACGCGAAATGAGCTGCCTGAAGCCGTCGTCGATATAACGAGATGGAAATATTTTGTTCCTCAAAACGCCGTGCATAGGAAAATGCGGAATATTTGGTATCGTAGCCGCCCAGCATCTCATCGCCGGCATCTCCGGTCAGAACGACCTTAGCATGCTTGCGCGCCTCCTTCGCGATCAGATAGGCAGGAATCGCGGCAGGATCGGCAAACGGCTCATCGAAGATTTCCTGCATCTTCATCAACATCGATGCCGTATCAAAATCAATGTCTCGCACATCAATATGGTTCGTTCCATATCGTTCCGCCATCGTATGTGCAATCGGCGACTCGTCAAGCCCTTCGCGAAAGGAAAACGAAATGGTCGTCAATTTCGGCACATAGTCCGATGCAATCGCAACAACAGAGCCAGAGTCCAGTCCGCCGGAGAGAAACGCTCCCACAGGAACATCGGCGATCAGCTGCCGCCGAACCGCCTGATGAAAAAGCCGCGAAAACTCCTCGACAGCCTCCTCCTCCCCGATTTTCGTATTCGTCTCGGGAAGTGTCCAGTACCGTTCGACCTCAATGCGCCCCGCACGATAGCAAAGCGAATGCGCGGGCGGCAGCGTAAATATGTTCTTATAAATTGTAAGTGTCGGATAAATATATGAGTAATTCAAATAATGCGAGACTGCACGCATATCCAGGACAGGGTCAACGAGATTGCTTGCTAGGATCGACTTGATTTCTGAGGCGAAGATCAGCTCTCCATTTCGTCCGACAGCATAGTAAAACGGCTTCTCTCCGAATCGATCACGCGCACAAAAAAGACGTTGCTCCCGATCATCCCATAGGGCAAAGGCAAACATGCCCGGCAGGTGCGAAAGCATCTGCCCGCCATATTTCTGATAAAGCGCAAGGAGAACCTCCGTATCCGAGTTGGTGTGAAAGGCCGTCCCATCTGCGTAAAGTTCCTCACGAATTTCACGAAATCCATAGATTTCCCCATTGAACACAACGCCCATATCATTGTGTTCTGAGAGCATGGGCTGCCGCCCGGACACCATGTCTACGATGCTAAGGCGCACATGTCCGAGAGCACAGTTTGAGAACATATACACGCCCTGCTCGTCCGGTCCACGATGTCGGATCGTGTCAAGCATTACATCAACACGCTCTTTCTCCTCACTTGCTCCTGGACGTACGATCCCCGCAAATCCGCACATACGCTCTCACCTCCTGCCCTAAGCCCCTAGTCTCTTCTAAAAATATCCCGTGTGTAGACCTTGTCCTTGACATCAGACAACTCTACTGACCAGCGATTCGCTACGATGATATCGCTCCCCCGCTTAAACTCCTCGATATCATGGAGAATCCGGCAGTGAAACAGTTCCGCTTTTTCCGCCATTGGCTCGTAGATAACGACCTGCGCGCCCTCTGCGCGGAGGCGCTTGATAATCCCCTGAATCGCCGAAGCACGGAAATTATCGGATCCTGTTTTCATCGTCAAGCGATAGATGCCTACCGTCCGAGGCTCTTTTGCAAGGATCATCTCGGCGATGTGATCTTTTCTTGTATGATTCGCCTGCACAATAGCAGTGATAAGATTTTGCGGTATATCTTTATAATTTGCCAGAAGCTGCTTTGTATCCTTCGGCAGACAGTACCCTCCATACCCAAACGAAGGATTGTTATAGTCCATACCGATGCGCGGATCGAGGCATACGCCCTCAATAATCTGCCCACTGTCCAGACCGCGCAGTTCCGCATAGCTGTCCAACTCGTTAAAGTACGCCACACGAAGAGCAAGATAGGTATTCGCAAAGAGCTTGACCGCCTCTGCTTCCGTTGACTCCATAAAGAGCACCGGCACATCTTTTTTTATCGCGCCTTCAACCAGTAATTGTGCAAATCGCTTTGCCGCCTCCGTCTGTGTACCGATGATGATGCGCGACGGATAGAGATTGTCATGAAGAGCCTTCCCCTCGCGCAGAAACTCCGGTGCAAAAAAGATGTTTTCACACGAATACTGTCGCTGGAGCAACTTCGTATAACCGACAGGCACAGTCGACTTAATGACAATATGCGCATTCGGATTGATCGCGAGGATCTTCTTCAGCGCATCCTCCACCGATGATGTATCGAAAAAATTGCGTTTGGTATCGTAGTCCGTCGGCGTTGCTATAATGACATATTCCGCCCCACAAAACGCTTCCTCGGGATCTGTTGTAGCACAGAAGGACAATGCTTCCTTACGAAGATATGCCTCAATATCTGCATCGACAATCGGCGAACGTTGCTGATTGAGCAGATCCACCTTCGCAGGGTCAATATCATACGCGCATACATCATGATGCTGCGCCAGCAGAACCCCATTCGACAGCCCCACATAGCCCGTACCCGCGATTGCTATCTTCATATTTCCCTCTCTCTATGACTTTACCTATCGGACAACAAGTAAATGGTATATTCAGCACTGACGAAAAACACTCTCTTTTGGCGACTGATACTGCACTGTTATATATCGAGGCATTCCTAAACAAGATTTTATCATATTTTTCAGCCGTGGAGGAATAAATTTGCGAATATGATCCAAGAGGATATTCCCCTTTTCTTCATGCACATACTGCAATATTCCAGACTCTCTTGTATCCTGAGGCAGTTCCACCACTTCCCAATTCCTTTCCTGACAGGTTTTTTTTATTCTCTCATTTTCTCGCTGATAGTCCTCCTGCGAGTCATATCTTATCCATTCTGCCTCTCTGATAATTCCTTTGAACACATTTTCTTCATTGCAGCGTTCGCTCCTACCAAGCATATGCATTGTATAATTATAATCTGCTGAAATCATATTTGTATTCGTAATCCGCAGATGCGGAACAGTTCCATACTGCAAACGTTCTATCCCACATGGACTCAGCTCTTGAAATTTACATGCCGCCGCGTACGATATGCTATGTACAATCCCTTCCGAATCCGACAAGGGGATCATAACATACAGGTTATCACGAAAAAAAACCAGCGTTTTCACATAGCTCAAAATCAATAAAGGCGGACCATAGTCCGGATTAAAAAAATTGAATACGCTGCCATATGTATCCTTGATTTTATGAAGAATTTCTGCTCTTATAACCCCTCCTAACAGACTGCCACATCCAGGAATGCCACCATGATCTTGAAAATTTCCATTAGGAAAATCCAACTTTTTTTCAATCGCCGCCTTCGGATCACATTTTTCCCACTTGTTCACCGTATCTAGGCGACGATCCAATTTTCCTTCAAACGATTTTCCATCCATTTGATATAAACTGTAAAAGTCCCACCCCCAATTGAGCATGTCCGGGATCTTTTCTTCCCGAATGCAGGTGTACAGGCACTGTAGTGAATCAGCATACATATACATTTTATCCTGCATGAAACCGATATACTCTCCGGACGCAAACTGTAGGCCGTATTCCCAATTGCCGCACATTCCCAAAACAGGATTATCCGGTGGATGCACATAGATAAAGCGTTCATCTTGATATTTTTCAACAATGGTCTTACAAGAAAGCACTTCATCATCGTAATCATCGGTAATGATGACCTCAAAATCTAAAAATGTCTGATGGTGTAGAGAATAGAGAGCTATGTCAACCATCGCGGGTCTTGCTTTTGTCGGTATTATCACTGAAAAAAAAGGCATAGTTCCATATCACTCCATTCCTCATGGAAGAACGTTAGTTCTTATTTTCCTGTCAAGTTAGATATATATCCCAATATGCGTTTTTTTGCCTGTTTTTTCAAAGAGAAAACATCGTCAAAACAAACATTTTTCTTCTGATATCTGTTCATAAAGGAATCAGTACCAACAGCGTCGAAGAATGCTTTTTCCAATCGTGAGTAACACAGTTGCTTATCTTGTGTAATATCAAACTCCTCCCATATTTCTTCAATGGTAGCCACATTTTCCAATAGGGAGTGGTGAAAATTGTAATAAAAATTAAACATTGAGCGTTGAAAGACAAACGAAATGGGAGCATCCGGGTAGAGCCATTCATAATCAATAATAATAGGTCCACGCGCAGTGTATAGAACATTATCTGGATGCATATCAATATCAACAAGCTTGCCATCGAAGGAATGCGCCGAAAAATCTATATTCGAATTTTCACGGATGCTCTTCCCTTCCTCTAAAAAACGATAGTATTGCCTTAGCTCTAAAAAAAATTCTTGTTTTCCTTTATTATATCCTATATTTGCAATTTTAGTGCCCCATGACAGTCCCTCGACATAATCAAATCTTACAGTATCTTCGTCCGTAATATCGGCCTTGGCAACATGATCTTTCCCATAGATCTCGCATAGTGTCTTATAATTCGAAAACATCCTCTCTATATGAGGACGAGCCTCCGGTGTCAATGCCTTTTTCCATACGACTTTATTCTCTCCATCACTTTCTATCAGCGTCACGATCTGATATTCCGGTCTCCTTGACCGAGAATACTTGCTATATACAATCTGCATTATAGTTCAATCTCCTCACAAATGGCAGAACACTAAAAAGGAGTTCACAAAAATATCAAAACAATCATTTTCCAACAAGCCCTGTGCAGCAGCACTTTCATCAAAGAAAGAGAAGCGTTCGCTAGAATATGAAGGTGTAATCGAAGCAATATCAGCAGCCGTTGGTAAATATTGATCGGAAAAAACGACTTCCGGAATTTTATAATCCGGCAGGGGATAATACCACTCTAAACGCGCAAAGCCGATTCCATGCAGCATTTTCGCAAGCTCTACCTTGCCGAAAGTTCTCACCCCCGCATTATTTTTATACCCTTCAATGCTATCAAATAATTTTCCCGTATGATCCTCAACTGCCCCGGACCAATACTTCAGCCCATAGCGATTCTCTATCGCTATAATAAGTGTTCCTTTTTCTTTTAAATAAGCTTTACACTGTTTCAAAAAGTCTACGTAAGGGTTCTCACCTTTCGTAAACTTCCCTGCATATTCCAGGACACCAATTAGAGTGACATACTCAAATCTATCGGAAAACTGCATATCATTCAAGTTGCCGACTTTTATGTTAAGATTTTCATACGTATGATAACGGCAAGCAGCAATAGATGCCCGGCGCTTTGAAAGTTCTACACATTGTACTTTTTTGAGCTTATCCAAAAAGACACCGGTCATACCACCACAACCGGAGCCAATTTCCAAAAGAGAGGCACTGCAATCAAATGGATACCATTCCAAAAGGTTCCTGCGCATCGAAGTTAGATGATAAAAGACTGCCCAGCGATCATCCTTCTTCAAAATTTCTTCTACAGGTTTTTCGCTGCGTACGAAATGCAAAAGATCATCTTCCACATCACCGTCGCTATATATATCCTGTCCTTCGTACCTCGTCAAATCCATTCGCTTGAGATACTGTTCTTCAGAAATCATATGTCAGTCAGCTCCTCGCTTGGCGTAATAATTCATGCATCCACCAATCATCAATGTTCTCAACTTCAAATAAGAAGTTTTTCCGTATCTTTTTAACGGCTTTTTGTCGCTTAGGTTCGTTCCACCACCCCAAAACATCTTCATGCATACGATTCAGCAAAGATGCGGCTTCTTCGTAATCATAGATGATAATACCCACAGACTCCATCAAACGCACACTTTCAAGAGCTTCTTCTCTAAAAGACCAGGTTTCTCTATCCAACAGCATGATAAAGGGTTTATTGAGATATAGAGCCTCTCTCCATGTCGTTGATAAATGATCACATATCATCAACTTACACCCTGCTATGGCTTCGGCAAAAGACATATTTCGATCTTCAATATTTACTGCTCCATAAGTCATTTCAGTCTCTTCGACTCCTACGAATTGAAGCATAGGAAATGCCCTTGCTATTCTGGAAACGATATGCCACCCGGAATCTACATAGTATTCTTTTATACGCAGATCTTTCCTCACCTTTTCTCCTAAGCCGGAAAAAAAACCAATCTGCCTCTCTATATACCTTTTCTTATGAACATCCTCGCCCGCATATTCGTCATATCTTGGATACATAAATAATGTAGTTCCCACAAAAAGAATATATCGATTCGAGCATTGTATGTCTCGATAACAGTTAAATTTATAGGAGGGGGCACTAAATATTTTACATATAGAAGAACGCGGTCTTACATCTTCTTTAGACCACGAATAAAAAATATCGCATAGATATTCTTCTTGATCAAGTATCCCATTGATGACTTCATAATCACCCCCATGCTGAAGGCCAATGATTCTTACCCCCTTCTTTTGTGCCAATAAGGAAAAAATTGTTTCATAACAAGGTGATAGAATCCCTGTAATCGAGAAAATGACCTTCAATTTTCGATGCTTATTCAAAAAAGAAATACTATTAGCATGATGATATTTATATTCTTCAAGATAGAGCTTTGGAAGTGTGCATCCTATAACATCTGCAACAATAGGAGATACTGTTCCAAGCTTCCTTAATGCTGATGTTAACTCTGCTCTTAATCGGGGAGATATCGACACATTGATTTGATTCGAAGGATAATGGAGCTGCTGTATTTTCCCAGAAGAACCTACGAGCCAATTGTTACTTGTATCACTTGAAATATCCAAACAATAATACATTGCTTCTGACTTGTTATGGGAAAATGCATGATAATAGTAAGATATTCCTTTTCGCAGCGTTTGTCTCGGTGATTCCGTAAAAACTCGCTTTATTTTGCTGTATATACTTTGTATAAGAGATTTATTTTGTTCTGCTTGCTCTGCCGCCTCAACAACCTGCTCTTCAACTTCAACAGGATCTACTTGAACCCCAAAATATTTTTTCGCCAGATAGGTATAAAGCCAGAGGTGATAGTCATCCTCCCATAGGGATTCTACCCCTCCCTCAAAAAAATCTTGTTCTACAAACTTTTCTTTTGTATAGGTATAGAATATTCGATCCGGATAGGTCTTCTTCAACTCCTCAAACTGCAGTATTTTTACTTGTATATCATATACGATATACAATAACCATCTAAAGAATAGCTTCTCCCAGTATTCTCGATCCTCACAAACATTGCTATGCACATTAACAACGTGTCCAATACACGCGGCAATCTCCTTAATACTATTTTGAAAGGCTTGATCCTTGACAGGCAGTCGGCTATTGCAGATGTTATAGTGTAAGTTAGAGTTTTCTGTTTCATCCAATTGCTCGCAGTACACCTGATTCAGGAAAATCATTGTCGAGCTATGAGCCCAAAGCTTTTTATTTATACTCAATGGTAGAAATACCCTGTTATCCGTATCCAGCTTTGTGAACATAATCTAATCTTCCCTTCAGCCACCATGATAATACTATATTTTCTTATACATCAAAGTCATCATATTCCCCCAATAAGATGGTGCAGAAAAGTCTATATTCTTTCCTTCATTTCTATATTGAATTGCTTTAGCCATTTTTAGTAAATCTGCATTTTCATCTGCATAAGGTGTCTCGATATAAAAATATCGTTCTCCAATTTTTCTCAACCTAATTTTGTCAAGATATGCTGTCAAGGCCGGCTCCGTAAACCCAATAAAGTCAGCTCCTGTTACAGGTTCCGTAAAAAACTTCCCAAACAGGCGAAACGCAAGCGCATCCATATTGGGTTGCGCTGTTATAAACAAATGTCCCCCATCCGATTTCAAAAGGTGAACGGCCTTCTCCAAATACAACTTTGGATTTGGTATATACTGTAAAACTCCACGAAAGATGATGAGATCAAATTTTTCCTCTCCAAAATCCATTTCATCAAATACACCATAACGGACTCTATGTCGTTTCTCAGCAGTGGTGGCTGCCTCCTTTCCGTATTCTACACCAAAGGTTTCATACCCTTGTTTTTTGTACACATCTAAAAAAGAACCATTACCACATCCAACATCAAGTACTCGCCCCATTGGAACATATAGATGAGAAAACTCATAATCAATCTCATACATCTTTATTCTTTTTTTTACGGCTTCCGGATCATGCATATGAACACGTGACAAATAATCTCCCCAATACTTCGGTAGACCATTTCCGTTAAGTCGACGCTTTGCATACACTATGCCGCATTCTGGGCAGCGAACCACATCGCCCCCCATATCATCTTGATACAGGAATTTTGCAGTTTCAGCAGGGCTATTATCCCACGGACATTTGTCAAGGATTTCAAAATCAGAATCTAACAACTTGTTCATATATCCTCACTCCAACTCACAAGTGATTAGGTCGTTTTTTAAGAGTTTTTTTACAATGGGAATAAGGCAAACCGTCGATACACCTATTCTATCGCTAATATCAATCAAATCGTTCGTTCCGTCGGCATAGGCAATAAAATCAACCATAGATGTCACCCCATCATAGCTTCCCTTTCTGCTTACCGTCGGATACAATCCTCGCTTACCAAGCTGTGGTTCTCCAAGGACTTCGACCTTATACTTCATATTATGCTCAAGAGTCCGAATCACCTGCGCCATAACGTCATAGCTTCCTTGGAAACCTTCCGGACTAATCAAACTCATATCATCTGCAGAAGTATGGTATTCCGGATACTCTCCAAATTTTGACCGGCAATAGCAAACGACGGGGAGATCAATCCCAGGCGCATTATACTGACGTTCATCCGATCCACGCTTCAAAAACGAGTAAGTGGAATAGGTCTTTGCTTGATACCGAAATACATTTTTTAGAACCCGATCCGCAAGGGTATCGGCATATTTCGACTCCACGATCGAGTAGTCTCGATTATCACCGACACAGGATAGGTTAAACCCGGCAAGCATCGTTTTCTTCATATGTGCCAAATGATCACCGATACTCATATAAGTGATTGCGCCAATAGTCTCAGGGATAAAAATGAATCGATAGGTATATTTTCGATGCTCCATCGTCGTGACAAAGCGAATCAGCTCTGCGGCAAGTGCCGGTCCTGAGCACTCATTGTTTGCCATTGACGGATGGCAGATATAGGTGGAGAAGAAAACTTCCTGCTCTGATTCTCCTGGGATAACAGCCTCAGCGTAGTTCAAGACACCATCGAACAACTCACTGTCAATATACATATGATACTGTCCGGGTACAAGAGAATTCTTTTGATATTCGCTCATGCAGAATCCATAGCATTCCTTGTAATAGGAGGTAACGTAAGGGATTACCTCGGGCTGGTTCTGTTCGGTATAGATATACTCCTTCAGTTCATCCAGATCCACCCAACGATCCACAGGTGTTGAATATCCCACGACATGTAGATTGTTTTCCTTCATATCAATAATACGGTTGCCCGACTCGTCCTCGATATAGGCTTCTCGAATGCACCATTCCTTTGGAACTGTCCAGTCAAAAACAGGCGTACCGGAAGGAACATCAAAAATATTGAGCATCACGTTACCGTCCCGCTCAATATATTCCTTCAAATCTGCAAATGTATGGCGAACACCTTCTCCTGTAATGCTTCTGCAATATGGAAATATTTTTTTTGCCAGATTATAAATATCCTGCCCCTTATATGTATCCGAACACATTGTTCCCCATCCTCTTTCGATTTAACCGAAATCGTTACTCTACCAAGTCCCAAGATGCAGCCGTCCCACGCTTCACATTACATTTAACTCGCCGCCCTAGTAACGCATCATAATGCTTTGGCAAAAGCCCTCGCCCCGGACGGATGCGCCGCAGATTCTTTTCGGTGAATACCTCACCCGCCACCATATCCTCTGCTACATAGAGACTACGTCTGAATTGCAGAGATTTCCGCTCCTGCTCTGCGATTTCATAGGACACCCCTCCCATGGCAAGTGCTGCGGAACGACATTCGCGAACGAGCTGCGCCATCTCGTTCGGTTCGAGAGAAAACACTGCATCAACTCCGCCATCGGCACGCGATAGCGTGAAATGCTTTTCGATGACCGATGCACCGAGAGCAACACTTGCAACGGCAACGCCAATGCCAAGCGTATGGTCGGATAGACCAACCTCACATCCAAAGAGTTCCCGCATATGCGGGATCGTGCGGAGATTCGTTTCCTCGGGAGGGGATGGGTAGCTGCTCGTACATTTGAGTAGCGTCAGATCCGTGCATCCATTCTCCCGCGCCGTACGAACAAGATCCTCTAGTTCCGAAACGGTCGTCATGCCCGTTGACGCAATGATTGGCTTGCCTGTGCATGCAACTTTTCGAATAAGAGGTAGATCTACGTTCTCAAAGGATGCTATCTTATAGCATGGTACATCAAGTTCCTCAAGAAAATCAACAGACGTATCATCGAACGGCGTGCTGAATCCCATGATTCCGTGTGCCTTGCAGCGGTCAAAGATGGGCTTATGCCATTCCCATGGAGTATGTGCCTTTGCGTAAAGATGATAGAGGGACTCGCCCTTCCACAGACTATTTTTATCAGCAATAAAGAACTCGCCCGTATCAATATCAAGCGTCATCGTATCTGCAGTATAGGTCTGAATCTTGACCGCATCCACCCCTGCTTCTGCTGCGGCATCAACGATTGCAAGTGCACGTTCAAGAGATTGATTATGGTTGCCCGACATCTCTGCGATGATAAAGGGCTTCTTCCCCTTCATGCTATATCCTCCCACCATCTGTTCATCCGATTCTTTTTTCATACCGAAAAAGATTGTTTTCACGCCCCTCACAATAACCCAATGAGATAAACGCTCTCTGTGAAGCAATGTTCTCTTGTTTTACATAACCAACAAGTACGAAAGGGGCGTTCTGCTCGCTCAGTTTTTCTTCCAGCATCTGCAATATTGTGCGCCCATATCCACGTCCGCGATGTGACACATCAACGCTGTAGCTAATAAGCATCATTTCATTGTCTTCACACAGGCGAATCTGCCCAATCGGCATATTCCCTTTCATTAGGATGTAAAAATAACGTGTCTTATCTATCTCCAAGACACGCTCTAGCCAATGGACATGATCCTCATAGACAAGTTCCTCACTGTGGAGTGAGTTTGCACGTGTCGCCTTTTCGTTGCGCCATTGAAAGAGCAACATTGCATCCGCAAGTACGGCAGAACGCAAATATAGGCATTTTTCATCTGTCATAATCATTCAGATCCAATCTGCAGTTTTTCTGCATTCGAATCAGTTCACCTGAGTCGGTAAAGCGACGAAGTGCATGTATTACGTCCTCCTCCGTCACTTGATTCCATCTGCCCAGATAATAGATCAGTCCTACCTCGGCGCAATCCCGACAGATTTCAATCTGATTCTCGGCAATCGCTGTCACGATGGCAGGCAGACCGAGGAAACAGCGTTCCCATGTCGTTGTTCCTCCCGCACCTAGACAGAGATCGGCATTCGCCATAAGCTGGGCCATATTTGAGACCTGGCAATGGTAGTGGAGAAAGTCATGTAATACACAAAGGTTTTCGATGTACGTGCGTCGTGGATTGCTCCCACCAACAACAACATCTACATCAACAGAAGGCAAATGCAGCTGCAAAAGGGCATGAATCGCCTTCTCTGTCTCGCACGTCGCATCACTGCCGCCATAGAATACGAGAATACGGCGCAGACGGCCGTCCCGCTCTCTGAGATGTGCACGCGCCGCATAAAACTCCTCTCGCAGGAGCGCATGGGGTGGCCCAAGCAAAAGTTTACATTTCGGTGGTACAAGCCCGTCATAACGGTGCTGCATCTCACGATAGAAGTTCTGATCGAGAAGGATATCACAGTCATGCTGGCGATTTGCCAGGTCATCAATCACGAAGATTTCTCGAACCAGAGGCCGCATCTGCTGTTCCCAAACAATATCAAGTGCATAGCTGTCCACAACGAGACGGTCCACGGGTGGAATCTGGCTCAGAATCGACACTGTTTCCTCTGCATCCATGGTCTGTGAAACCGTAAGCCATGCGGCATAACCCGTAAGATTTGCCTGCGCCTCATGACGCGGCAGGAGATGCAAAGAGAATTCATGCTCCGTAACCAGCCGATGCAGACTTCCTATAAGATCACGCGAGATAAAATGAACCTCCGCATTTTTCTTCCGCATCTGCTCCGCCAGTGTCAGACAGCGCATCAGATGACCGCTTCCGATCTGCTCGGACGAATCCACGCGAATCGCCGCAACACTGCTCACAGCATCCATCCGATCTGTTATTCCACACTGCATTATCCAAGAACGATCTTCAACGGCTGTCCCTCCATATAGGTTTCGGGATGTCCGCTCTTCAACGCCTCACGATAGACCTTCATCGCATCCTCGAATACATTGAGCGTGAAGTCGAGATCCTCATGTGTATGCGTGTAGCAGGGGAAGATGTGCCAGCCGAGAAGGACGCCGCGCTTGACACTCTCCTGCATAAATATAGAATTGTATAGCCAGTCCTTTTTCCCGTCATAGTCCGTGTACTCGAGATTCAGACGGCAGGGGTAACCGCTGAGGTCAATCGGCACATCAATATCCTTGGCAAGTCGACGGAAATTATCTTGAAGGTATTTCCCCTTCGCCCAGATTGCCTTTATAACATCACCAGACTCGAGTTCCTTCATCACAGCAATACCGGCAGCAAGGGACAGACAGTCACCGCCAAAGGTAGTAGAGATAAAGATTTTCTTATCTACTTCCTCCATGATGTCCTTGCGTCCCGCGACGATGGAGAGCGGCATCCCGTTTGCCGCCGCCTTGCCGAACGTCGAGAGATCGGGCGTCACGCCGAAATACGCCTGCGCGCCGCCGATCGAGAAGCGGAAGCCATTGACAACCTCATCGAAAATGAGCAGTGCCCCATTCCGATGGCAAAGCTCCTTCAACTGTGCAAGAAAGCCTTCTTTCGGAGGTTCGACCTCAACCGCCTCGGTAATGACGGCGGCGATTTCCCCCGGATAGGTTTCAAAATACTCCTCGACCTTTGCCAGATCGTTGTAGTCAAACTTATGCACGAACTGCCGCACCTCAGGCAGAATACCGCCCTGACGAACGCTCTCCGCCGCCGTTGTCCATTCATGCCAACCGTGATACTCCCCGCGCACGATATGCTTGCGCCCCGTATAGCAACGTGCGATGCGGACAGCCGCCTCCGTCGCAGAAGAGCCGGTCTTGAGGAAGCGGACTTTACCCGCGCTTGGGATATGCTTTATGCAAAGTTCTGCGTACTCCACTTCCTCGGGAGCAACAAGAGAGTAGCCCATTCCGCGACGCAGCTGCGCAAGTACAGCGTCATCTACCGCCTTGTACTGGTAGCCAAGCAGGATGGGTCCAAGCCCCATGTCGTAGTCGATGTATTCGTTACCATCGGGATCCCAGACATGCCCATCTTTGCCGTGGTCAATATAGATGGGAGACACCCCCTTGATATGGGTCTCCGGGCCCTTGCTATAGAGTTGACACCCTGAAAGGATGGTATCCTGCGCTCGATTCCATAGTTCTTCTGATTTTTTAAGACTTCTCTGATTGATCTTCATGTTATTTGCTCCTCCTCTACCCCCCAGTCTCCAGGTGACTTATGACGATGTCACATCCTCTGCTAGAGATTTTTGCAGTCCCTCATTACGCACAATCCCCTGATTCATTGACCGCAGTACCGGCTTCTTATCAAACAGTGCAAGAATATCCTGCATAGAAAAATCATGGTTTGACAGATAAAGCTGCTCATAAATTTCTTCAATCAGTGCAAAATCACGCGGCTCATCCACCGTCCAGCGCAGATCGCCATAATCTGCTGCTGCGTCCACACGTCCAATGCGAAAAAGTTCCAGATGTTTTCGGAAATAGACCGTTACATGCTCTCGTTCGGAAGGTAGTTTCGCCTCACGATGCGCCTGCGAGAGTGCCGAAAAAGTCATAACCTCGGTATCAAGGCCGTCTGGGAAATGCTCCGTCGTATGCGTATAGTCATTGTTCTCGGCGAGATGCCGCACAATCACATCATCAACAATACGCCAGTCAATCAATGGGCAATCCCCCGTCACACGCACAATATGCTCCGCATCATATTGCTCCGCACAAGCATAGTATCGCTCTAGAACATCATCAAGACTTCCTCGATAGACATTAACCCCCGCCTCCACAGCCGCCTGGCAGAGCGGATCATCGCTTGCATCTCTACTCGTTGCAAGTACTATCTGATCAATCCTGCGACTGTGTGCAAGACGATCCAACTCACGAAGTATCATCGCTCGCCCGAGCAGCGGCTTCAGCACTTTATTTGGCAGGCGATGCGAAGAGCACCTGGCCTGTAATATCCCCAGCACCAAAAATATCAGTCCTTCTCCAGGGGACAATCAGTTATCGTCTAAATCATGAACTGATCGTCCACCGCTGTGGCTCCAGTATATTCACATCTATATCACGAAAAGCACCATGCAGTTTTTGATAAGTATCTGAAAATGCATGACGCTTTGACAAAAGAACTACATTCTCATACAGTTGCCCACTCGTATCGACACCGAATACAAGATAGGAAATACCCTCGTGACAGAGTACATAGAGTATGGCGGCTTCCTGTGGGAGATAACCTGCCCCCTGTGACACTTCTTGAAAATTCTCGATATAAATACCACTGCCCGCAACTTTTTTTTCTGCATCTGCAGGAGACATAAGCAGAAGTCCCTGTAAAAAGGCACTCCGGGCAAACACTTCTTTGCCACGCTCTTTCGCACGTACAAAGAAATCACATTGATCAAGACGTTGATCGAGTATATTATACGGCACCTGTATGACATCAATGCGAGCATCCTCTGCCGCACGTATAGCATCTTGGGGATTGTAGATACTCACGCCGATCTTGTTCATCCATCCAGATGTCTTTGCATCCTCCATGGCCTCCATAACAGCTGTATCATCCAAATCCTCTACGCGATGGAGCATATAGCAGTAAAGTTGTGATACAGAAAGGCGTGCAAGAGAGCGTTGAATTTCGTTGCGCACATCACGCTGCACACCGTTCACAGCAGGATGCAGCTTGGAAATAATCTTCCCACCACGTGCACCCAAATCATAGCGTCCGAGCAAATCCTCCGACGTGCCGTATGCACTTGCGGTATCGAACATCTTAATATTAGCGCTAAGAGCGGAATCCAGTATATCGAAGACCTCTGCCTCGGTTGGCTGGCGTCCCAGTGTATTGTGAATGCCGTAACGCATACCAAATTGTACCGTTCCCAGACAAAACTGTGCCGCCATGATACCTCCCTATCTTCTTGCTTCGGATGTTGATGTTGCGAGAAGAGCATTTCACTGATCAAGCTACTATTAGCACCTCACGCAGTGCCTCTACCACAGTCATTTGTTCTGCATCGCTCATACACGGATAGAGTGGCAGGGTCATCGCCTCGCGGTAGTAATCCATCGCAGCAGGGCAGTCCTCTGCGTGGAAGCCAAGGGCCTCATAATAGGGCTGTGTATGCACAGGGATGTAGTGCAGATTCAGTGCAATATCCCGTGCACGCATCTCCTCAAAAATTTCCTGTTTTGTTTTGCGTACACGATCAAAGTCGATTCGTACGATATAGAGATGCCATGCCGGCTTCGCCTCATCTAAAACACACGGCGTTTTTAGAGGCAGATCGCGTAGCATCTCATCATAGCGCGCCGCAAGATAGCGTCTGCGCAAAACGAATTCATCTACACGCTCCATCTGGCTTCGCCCAAGGGCCGCCTGGATATCTGTCATACGGTAGTTAAACCCAAGCACGATTTGCTGATAGTACCAGTCACCATCGCTTTCCTTCGTCATCTGCTTCGGATTGCGTGTGATTCCATGGCTGCGGTAGAGTGTGAGTCGTTCATAAAGGTCCGCATCGTTCGTCAACACCATGCCTCCCTCACCCGTCGTAATGATCTTGACTGGATGGAAGCTCAGCACTGCCATATCCGAATAGATGCAGCTGCCCACCTTTGTACCGGCATAGTCCGCTCCGATGCAGTGGGAGGAATCCTCCAACAGTGTGAATCCGTATTCTTCCGACAGTTTTTTGATAGTGCGCATGTCACAAGACTGTCCCGCCATATGAACGGGAACAACAATCTTAGGCAGCCTGCCCTTCCGCCTTGCCTCCTGCAATTTCTTCTCCAAGACAGGAACACTCATATTATATGTGTTTTCATCAATATCGACGAAACCAACATCCGCACCACAGTAACGTGCGCAGTTCGCCGAGGCAACAAAGGTAATCGGACTCGTCCAGAGGAGATCCCTTTTCCCCAGCCCTGCCGCAAGGCAGGCAATATGAAGTGCAGACGTCGCATTGCAAACAGCCACCGCATATTTTACGCCGCAGTACGCCGCAACGCACTGCTCAAAATGTTCGATTGCAGGTCCCTGCGTCAGAAAGTCCGATCGCAGCACCGCCTCAACAGCCTGAATGTCCGCCTCGTTGATGTCCTGTTTTCCGTAATAAATCATGGATTCATCTCCCGAAGTTCCTTAACCGTTAAAAAATGTGGATTAGAGCCGGAATCGTAAGCAAATCCATCAGAAACAGAATGTCCTTCTTCCCCAAGCATATTTTTCTCATAGTCGACACCAAAGATCGGCGTAGATGGGCGTATGACGAAGTGATCCGAAAACTCAAGCGTATCATAATAGAGGTCGGCAGGACACATAACCTCATGAAGTTTTTCCCCGGGACGGATGCCAATGACATTGATCGGCATATTCGGAGCGATTGCTTCCGCCAAATCCGTAATCCGCATGGACGGAATCTTGGGGATAAAGATCTCACCACCGTGCATACGTTCGAAGTTCTTCAGTACAAACTCGACACCATCCTCAAGCCGTAGCCAGAATCGTGTCATGCGAGTATCTGTCACAGGAAGCTCCGTCGCCCCGTCTGCAATCAGCTTTTTGAAGAACGGAACGACAGAGCCACGCGAGCCAACGACATTCCCATAGCGAACGACCGCAAATCGTGTCTCACGGTCTCCGACAAGATTATTTGCAGCCGTAAAGAGCTTGTCCGATGCCAATTTTGTTGCGCCATACAGATTGATTGGGTTTGCTGCCTTGTCCGTCGAAAGTGCAATCACCTTCTTGACGCCCGCTGCGATTGCTGCATTGATTACATTCTGCGCCCCATTGATATTTGTCTTGATACACTCCATCGGATTATACTCTGCCGCCGGCACCTGCTTGAGCGCAGCGGCATGCACAACATAATCCACCTGGTACATCGCCTGTTTCAGACGAGCTTCATCACGTACATCACCAATAAAGTAACGCATACAATGCTGATCGAACTTTTGCTGCATCTCGAACTGTTTGAGTTCGTCACGGGAAAACACGATGATTTTTTTCGGTGTGAACTTTTTGAGCACGATTTCTATGAACTTCTTTCCAAACGATCCTGTCCCACCTGTAATAAGGATACTTTTATTATTAAACAAACAAATCATCTCCCGTAAGAATTAAGGCATCCTAAGGTCTATTCCATTAAAGGCACACTCTCTATATGATCCCCACTCTGCCATTCTCAAACCGAACCTTAAAATCACACTCAACCAATGTGCTGACGCGATGAGCAATAGCGATGATTGTGATTTGACCTTTGAGCTTCAATATTGTATCTGTAATGCTCTTCTCTGTCTCATTGTCGAGCGCAGAAGTCGCCTCATCAAGAATCAGCACCTCGGGCTGCTGATAGAGTGCTCGCGCGATTCCGATGCGCTGACGCTGCCCGCCCGAGAGCTTCACGCCGCGTTCACCGACCATGGTTTCGATCCCCTTTGGTTGGGCATTCACAAATGCATCGAGTTCTGCCATCGCAAGAGCTTTGTGAACGCGAACATCATCAATTTCATCGGCGGACTCACCCAGTGCCACGTTCTCGCGAATGGTCGCATCGGTCAGATAAATCGACTGCGGAACATAGGCGATATTCGCCTGCCATGCGCGGAGTGCATGACGAATATCAACACCATCGACAGTAATCCTACCGCGTGTAGGAACAAAAAGACCTAGAAGGATATCAACAAATGTCGTTTTCCCCGCGCCCGACGGTCCCATAATGCCAACAAAACTGCCTTTTGGAATGGAAAAACTGACATCTATAAGAACTTCGTCGGAAACACCCGGATAGTAAAACCCCAGATGTTCTACATGGATCACATTGGTAAAAGGAAGAGGAGGCGGTACGGCTTCCATCTTAAGTTTCCGATGATGGTATTTACGAGATTTGATTGCAAGCATCTCACGATAGAGCTCATCAAACAGCGGCATTTGGAATTTAATACCGTTAGAAAGTGTCACAATGCGATTCGCACTTGGCATCAAGCGAAATGCAGCAAGAGCAAGAACGGCGAGCAGCGGAACAATTTCCATCGGCGTATTTCCCATAGCCATTTTTTCAATGATAAGAAAAAGCAGCGCACACACGACCAATGTCTCAATGATGATACGAGGAAGTTGATTTAGGAAAAGAAAATATCGATTTTCTTTTCCGAATTTCTCGTAGTTCTGAACAAATTCATCAAGGAAGAATTCCTCCTTCCTCATAACTTTGGTTTCTTTGATTGCCCCAAGCCCTTGATTTACCGATTGAACATATCGCGCTGCATATTCATTCTGTATCTTACCTGCCTTTTCTATACTACGGCGAAAAGAACGGATCAACGTATAAACCATTCCTCCGATGACTCCGGCAACAATGACAGCCGTAAACGGATCAGCAAGAACGAGCATCAGCCAAATTGCAAACGCAGTAATGATTTCTGTTAAGAGCTGAAAAGTGGGAGTCAAAAGGCTAGAAAAAACAACAGCTCCACCACTATTGACATTTCTCATCAGTACCGCCGTATTATGATTTAGATGAAAAAGGTATGGTTTGGCAAGGTAATTCGCCATCAACTCCTTTGAGAACTGAATCTGATTGGAAATTGAGAAGTTGATCTGCAGACGAAGCTGCCATGCAAGGTAAAGATTTTTCAATACATAAAGAATGATGAGCAACAGCGACAGCCCAATAATAAGCTCTGTATGGGTTGTGATGCCAAGTTTCGCCGCATATCCCGCTATTTCCGGATGCTGTACAAGAAAATCCGGCTGCCCCATGAGGGAGATGAGGGGCAAAATAGCACCAATGCCAATCGCCTCAAGAACAGCGCCGACCATCATCACAATCACAAGAAACACGCAGTAACGGAGTTCCTTCGGCGTGAAGATGGAAAAAATCTTCAGAAATAATTTCATTCAGAAAAAGCTCCCTGCTATATGTGGAGTCGTTGAGGCTCTGCGTAAATCGTGAGTACAATAAAGTACACACCTACTACACAATAGTATAGATGCATCAATGTAAGCTGTCAACGCAGGCTTTAATCTTTCCGCAATAAAGCAGTTTCCTGTTACTGAGGAGTTTACCTTTCGGCATGCATCGGATTGTTCAGAAAATCCTGGTAGGCCAACCGGATTCCATCCTCAAGCTCCATTTCGTACCGCCACCCAAGAGCCGCTGCTTTCGAGACATCAAGAAGCTTGCGCGGCGTCCCGTTCGGCTTACTTGTATCCCACAAAATCTCGCCGCGATAGTCAACAACGCGTGCAACCAGCTCGGCGAGTTCTCGAATGGAGATTTCCTTTCCGCTCCCCGCGTTGACTGTCTCATCTCCGCTGTAATGATTCATCAAGTACACACAGAGATTGGCAAGATCGTCGACGTAGAGAAACTCGCGCAAGGGCGAGCCATCGCCCCAGCAGGTCACGGACGGAGCTTCCGCTTCCTTCGCCTCATGAAAGCGCCGGATCAGGGCAGGAAGCACATGGCTGTGCTCCGGATGGTAGTTGTCATTCGGACCATAGAGATTGGTCGGCATCACTGAGATATAGTCTGTCCCATACTGTTTGTTCAGGTACGCGCAGTACTTCAGTCCTGCAATCTTTGCGAGGGCATATGCCTCGTTCGTCTCCTCGAGCGGCGATGTCAGCAGGCAGTCCTCCTTCATCGGCTGCGGCGCCATGCGCGGATAGATGCAGGACGAACCGAGAAACTCGAGTTTCCTGCAGCCGGTTCTCCACGCGGAGTAAATAACGTTCATCTCCAACATCATATTCTGGTACATAAAATCCGCTGGTGCCTCGGAATTCGCCTGAATGCCGCCCACTTTTGCCGCTGCGAGGAAGACATATTCCGGCTTTTCCTCTGCAAAGAAGACATCCACCGCATCCTGTCTGCAAAGATCGAGCTGAGCGTGGGTGCGCGTTATGATATTCGTATATCCCTGCCGTTCCAGCTCCCGGCAAATTGCAGACCCGACCATACCGCGATGCCCGGCGACGTAGATCTTTGCATCTTTTTTCATCATCGCTTTGTCCCTTGATTCTCTTCCGACCACTTTACCTTATCCTCTTTCGAGATAGCTTCGCCGATCTGGACTTCGATCACAACCATGCGTTCCTGCGCGCTGATCTTGTGCTTCATGCCCGCAGGGATCTCTATGACGTCCCCCGGTGCGACGGCGCACACCTCTCCGTCCAGCAGAACCGCCCCGCTGCCGCTGACGATATTCCAAATCTCACGGCGATATGCATGGCTGTGGTAATTCATCGCATACCCCGCATTCAGCGTCACCTTGATGGTCAGGCTGCCCTCTTCAACGTCAATGATTCGGAAACTCCCCCATGACTTCTCAGCAAACATAACGGGCTGACTGATCTGCTCAACATAAGGCTTCATATGGCTCGACGCTGCTTTATCCGCCACGAGAATCCCCTCTGGGCTTGCCGCAACAATGAGATTCTGGCCGCCCATGACCAGAATCGGGACATCCAGTTCATTCACAACATGGGTCCCGCTGCAGCGATCATCCGTTGTGACATCACCGAGGGTCACTTCTTCCATGATCTCGGTCAGTGTGTTCCATGTACCGAGATCCTTCCACGCGCCCGCATAGCGCAGGACGCCAACATGCTTTTCCCGTTCGACAACGGCATAATCAAAGCTGATCTTTTCAAGACGATCATATGTCGAAAACAGGGTCTCGTAGTCCGAGCATCCGAGCAAGGCTTGGGCACGTTCCAAAACATAGCCCAAACGATATGCAAAGACACCGCTGTTCCAGAGTGCTCCCTGCTCGACGTACTCCTTTGCAGCAGCTTCATCCGGCTTCTCCCGGAAAGAAAGAACGCGGCTCACATTCTCCTTATCCTGCGGCATGATATAGCCGTACTTCTCACTCGGATAGGACGGCTCAATGCCCATCAGCATGAGGTCCGCCGTACCTTCTGCCGCAAGCTGCGCCAGATGGCGAACCGAGGCAAAATAGGCATCCTCAACATAGGGGTCAACCGGGCAGACGACAACAGCTTCATCGAGAGCGACGCCTTTCACATCATGCAGATAGGCGCTGACAAGCGCGATCGCCGGAAACGTGTCACGACGGCATGGCTCTACGGAGATGTCGACCATATCGCCCAGCTGGCTGCGCAAAGCAGAAACCTGCGCTTTCGACGTCGCTATCGTAATCTCTGCGTCCGGAATCGCGTGGCGCACCTGGCCGCAGACACGCTGCGCCATCGACTGCCGCATACCATCACTCTGACGAAAAAGGGGAATGAACTGCTTGGAACGAATGTCATTCGACAGCGGCCAGAGACGTTTCCCCGAACCGCCTGAAAGCAGAACAATATGCATACACGCTCTCCTTCAACGGGAATCTCAGTGCTCGTACCGCTCCATATCCGCCCGTACCATCATGCGGACGAGATCAGCGAAAGACACCTTGCGCTGCCAGCCGAGTTCCCGCTCTGCCTTTGACGCATCGCCCCACAAAAGTTCCACCTCGGCAGGGCGGAAATAACGCGGATCGACATCAACAAGCATCTGACCGGACTGCGCATCATAGCCTTTTTCCTCAACACCGCTTCCACGCCACGCGATCTCAATGCCCGCCTCACGGAAGGACAGCTCCGCGAATTCGCGCACCGTATGTGTCTCATTCGTCGCAAGCACATAGTCATCCGGGGTTTCCTGCTGGAGCATCCGCCACATCCCTTCGACATAGTCTCCCGCAAACCCCCAGTCACGCTTTGCATCAAGGTTGCCAAGGGAGAGCTTCTCCTGCTTCCCAGACAGGATGCGGGCAACGGCAAGCGTAATCTTGCGCGTCACAAAGGTCTCCCCGCGGCGCGGCGACTCATGGTTGAAGAGAATACCGTTGACCGCGAACATATTGTAGGATTCGCGGTAGTTCTTCGTAATCCAGAAACTGTATAGCTTTGCCGCACCGTAAGGCGACTTCGGATAAAACGGCGTTGTCTCACTCTGCGGTGCCGTATCCGGAAGCCCACCGAAGAGCTCCGACGTCGATGCCTGATAGAAGCGAATCGGCCGTCCGCTCTGCCGCACGGCCTCAAGCAGACGGATCGTTCCGACACCCGTCGCCTCTGCTGTATACTCCGGCACTTCGAATGAAACCGCCACATGGGACTGTGCAGCGAGGTTATAGACCTCATCCGGCTGAATCTCCCGGATCAGCGCATGTGCATTGCTCGAATCCGTCAGGTCGCCGTAGTGGAGAAAGAGACGCCCGTCATACTGAGCGTCAGACACGAGATGATCGATCCGCTCCGTACAGGGTGTACTGTGCCGACGGATAATGCCATGGACCTCATAGCCCTTTTCAAGTAAGAGTTCCGTTAAATAGGATCCATCTTGCCCAGTAATGCCAGTAAGTAAAGCCTTTTTCGTCATAACACCACTTCTTCCCAAAACTCCATTCAACGAAACGCCGCGTTTCTCCCAATCTCCTCATTTTGTCTCTATATAAAGCTCTGGCACAATAAATCGCCTCTTTATTTGGAACCTGTTCTCCTGCACCAACGACAAATCTCATTTGTACATTGATGTTTCTGCCACTTATATCGTACACGATAAATACGGGCTACAGGGCTCCATATTGCCTTGCATAAAGAAAATAGACCTATGCGTTTCAAACAAGTTTTAACCGCAACCTTAAAAGGTGAGGCATATGCATCGTTAGGGCTGTGAAATGGCAACTCCATTTCATGATAAATACGATTATACTCCTCCGCACATGCATTTTCATCAGAACTTATTCCTGCGTTCGCAAAATATGCAATAAGTTCATCACTATATTGAATGTGGACTGTTTTATCAAAATAACATTGCAGAAAAAACTTAGCATCTGCCGCAATTTTATAACGCCTGTCAAAAGGATATTTCAACAACAACTCGATTCGAGCAAAAATAGCAGCATGGGGCGGCATATCACCAAAATATTCTCCGCCGTTGAGCAATGCATAATTTATAAATTCATACTGTGTCCCACTTTTTTCATCTACAGACCAAACACCGCCTGCAAATATATCAATATTAGGCTTCATTTTCTGAACAACACGAGAAATTACGTGATAATCGGTCAGCGCGTCATCCCCGCCTAGAACCTCTATATACTCTCCCGATGCCATACCAACACCTTTATTCAGCGCATCATAAAGCCCACGATCCGGTTCGCTAATCCAACGCAGTCCATCTTTTTCGTACTTCTTTAAAATATCAATCGTTCCATCTGTAGAGCCCCCATCAATTATGATGTATTCAAGATTGGGATAATCCTGATAAACAACACTTACTATCGTCTGTTCAATCGTTGCAGCTGCATTATACGATGCTGTAAGAATCGTTATTTTGGGTAACTGCTTCAAAATAAGCCTTCTCCTTTTGACACAAATATAAGAGTCTCTAGTTCACAGAAACACATCCAAACATTTAAATCCAACTGTCAAAAGAGCAATTCCTGCCATCTTTTTTTGTTGTACCGATAATCGTATTGCTCCTTGAAAAAAATGTCTGCATTTGCAGACAATTGTTCGCGTTCCCCGCGATGTGACAACAAGCATTCCATACAGCGAATATAATCCTCTTTCGTATCCGCTACGAAATATGGAACAGGCTGTTTCTCATCAAAGGGAACACCATCAAAACAATGCGTGGAAGCAATGATTGGAATTCCCATGGAAAGGCCCTGAACCAATTTCATTTTTGTCCCGGATCCTTTTATAACCGGGGAAACAAGGAACAAGCAATTCTCCATAAGACGATACAGTTCCTCTTCCGCAAGAAATCCTGTAAATTCGATATTTTTATGCCGAAATTCCTTCTGAACCGATTCCTGATTTTTTCCAGTAATGAGAAGTTTTATGTCCGGATGCCTTTCGACAAATGGATAAAACACCGACGATACAAAGTGCTTCATGCTGTAATAATTTGGATAAAAATCCAGCGTGCCGTTAAATACAATATATTCACTGTTCGTATCATGCCATCTATGCTCTGAGCGAAGGTAAGGCGTCGGCATATATACAATATTGTCCAATTGAAACTCTTTTTGCAAAAGATGATAATCAGCAGGAGAAATAGAAATAGTCCGATCGGCTTTCCTTAAATTCGCTTTTTCATAGTGATAGGTACGGTTTATTTCCAGCTTTGATAAAAAGCCAAACTTAGACAGCACATCTTTTTGAAATTCATATTCTACATTATGCGCAAACGTGATGATGCGTATATTCTTGGCCTTTAAGCGGTCATAATCAATGTATTCCCCGGCATAAGGAGACTCTAACAGGACAGTTTCGATTTGATTCTGCGCAATATAATCCATCACCTGCTTTTTATTCTCTTCGGAAGCCAAGACCTGCGCATTTCTTGGCTTCCCTGAAAATATATAGTCCGCTATGGCTCGAAAAGGCGCTTTTCTTACGCTCGCATGGCATCTTTGAAATATAAGCAGATTGGAGAATTCTGTCATATGCTCATGCCAATCCTCGCACGGATCTTCGACATTTCCCATGACGCCATGCAAATCCGCACCTAAAAACTTCAAAATACGGCTGTGCATTGCAATGCACTTCTGACCGCCATCCGAAATCGGGTAATTTTTTCGCGTCATAATTTGCAGGACAGTTTTCATTTAATCCTTCCTTAAACGCAGTATTTTCTCAGACATTATCTACATAAAAGCGTATAGGCAAGCTGTGCCACATCCTCTGCATTGATGCTGCGAATACACCTATAATCCGTACACTTCGGTTTATTGTAACATGGCCAATATTCACAATCAAATTTTCCTGTCACAACGCTGCTGAGAGGAGTCTGCCAAATATGAAAATCATTAGCCCCATTCAACATTATACTGCGGACGCCTAAACTGTAAGAAGCATGAACAGCGAAACTATCCAAACAAATAAGCAAATCAATGTGCCGAAGCTCTTCTAAAAAAAATTGCAGATCTCCCGCAATGATATTGGAACTCTGATCAATCTCGATATTTTCTTCGAGAATTGCTCGTTCTGCGGGGGAACAAAAGAATTGTACAACACAGCCTTTTTCAAGCAATAATCTATACAATCTATTCCATTTTTCCCACTCCCATAATCTGCATTTCTGGCTGGCAAAAGGATGTATTCCAATAATTGGAGGGGAAGCACATAGCCCGTTGGATTCCTGCGTCCATTTTTGAACATCTAAATACTTTAGTAAATATGCAAGTTGGATATAGACATTTATCATATCCTTCGGTATGACGACAGGCTCAACAAGGAACGATAAACCTCGGCGAATCAGGTGATTGAAGGGGTGCCCCTGCTCTCGCTCAATACTGATTATCCTTTTCGGATGAATCAACCACAAAAGAAATCTCTCGCGAAAATCTCCCATTGTATCAATTGCCAGGTCATAACGTTCCTTACGGAGTGTCCATATCGTTCTTGCAAGTGTGATGATATTCCATGACTTCATTCCAGCGATCGGAAATCCGGAATGGTAGACTTTATGAATTCGTGTGTTTCTTGAAAATATATCTGCAAACTGCCGCTTTGCCCAGAGATCAATTTGCTCTTCCGGATGCCCTACACCGTACTGAAAGATCAGTGTGTTCTTTATTATCGCATCGCCAAAATTTCTCGCTTCGAGAAACAACACCTTTCTGCACTGTCTTACATCAGACATGTATCCCAATCTCCCAAATACAATATTCTATAAATCATGTAAAACTAACAGAAAAGAAATATTTCACGAACTCCCACCCATATGCTTCAAAAAGATAGAGTCTGCTGTACCCATTTCTTTGATAGGCACAGGCCTTTTCAGAGGCACGTTCCAGCATTTTTGAAAAATTGGCATTGATGCTTGTTCCGCCGGCTTGAAAATAAGCTATAACTTCATCTCCTGGAAATATAACAATTTTAATGGGGAGTTTTCGAACCTTTAAGAACCAATCAAAATCCGCATATGCTTTAAACTGCAAATCAAAGGGGTAATTTAAGTATAACTCTCTCTTTGCAAAGCTGCTGGGATGATTCCAATTTCGGCTGGAAACAAAAGTGTCAAGGCGCGATTTCTTTTTTAGAATTTCTCCTTTTGCCCCCATATATTGAATTGTTCCATATGCAAAATCAAAAGGCGCCTCGGCATATGTTTTCTGTACTGTCTTCAGGGCAGTCGGTGTATACCAGTCGTCTGCATTCAAGAAAGCAATGTACTCCCCGTTTGCAAGCAAAACACCTTTGTTAAAAGCATCGTATATTCCACTATCTTTTTCCGAAACAATGCTGTATATTATCCCCGCATTTTCAAATGCAGTGCGATAGGACTCTGCGATTTTTAGTGTGCGATCGGAAGACAGGCCGTCAATAATAAGATATTCATATGGTTTTACATCCTGCGTCAATACTGATTCAATTGTTCTCTTTATGGTATCTTCGCCATTATACACAGAAGTAATTACCGTGATTTTCATATGATTATGCTCCCAGCCCCTTCACGGTCTCCACGTTTAATACGCACCTTTCCCCGTGAATACCGTCTTCACAGTCTTGAAGAGGTACACAAGGTCAATCCAGATCGACCAGTTGCGGACGTACCAGGTATCCATTGCAACACGCTCTTCATAGGTGGTGTCGCTGCGCCCATTGACCTGCCAGATTCCGGTGATGCCCGGAGGAACCATGTAGTATTCCTTGATGTTTTCTCCATAGCGCTCTATCTCCTGCGTCACGATCGGGCGCGGTCCCACGAGGCTCATATCGCCCCATAGGACGTTCCAGAGCTGAGGCAGTTCATCCAGACTGGTTCTGCGCAGGAACGCTCCCAGTTTTGTGACGCGCGGATCATGGGTCAGCTTAAAGGATTCTTCCCACTCCCGCCGTGCAGCCGGGTTCTCTGCAAGATACTCCTCCAAACGGTGCTGCGCATCCGATACCATCGTCTGAAACTTGTAGCACGGAAAGAGTTTTCCATGCTGCCCGACACGCCGGTGGGCAAAGATCACGCGGCCTTTGTTGTCAATCCCGACAATGATGCACAGGACGAGCAGAAAGGGCAGGATGAGCAGGCCTCCGCAAATTGTTGCAGCGAGATCAAACAACCTCTTGGCAAAGCGGTTTCGCTTGCGGGCAAGGTTGTTGCGGATACTCAGCATAAACACCTTTTCGGTGTAAAAAGGCTCCACGCCGATGTTTCCGAGCGGAAGTGCCAGCAAATCCGGCACAAACAGGACATCACGAACGAGCGGCTGGATTCTGGAGATCAGTTGTCCCAAGCGTTCACTTTGCAGTCCCGGTGCCGTGATGATGACCGTATCGACGCCGGAACTGCGGATGATGGTCTCGGCGTCTGCCAGCGTGCCCATCAGCTGGAATTGCTGCGGCAGCGTCTTGGAGATCGGATGGTCGTCGAGAATGCCGATGACCTCGTAGCGGTACCCGAGATCCCCGTCGAAAAAGTGAAGGACCTGTTCCGCTGTCTTTCCTGCACCGATCAGGATGACGGGCTTTGTCAGCGTATGCGTTGCTTTCAGGAGCTTTAGGAGAATATAGCGCACTGCATAGATACTGAGCAGTGCGAGACAGCCGAACAGCACAACATAGAGGCGCGACGCGAGCAGTCCCGCCTGCATGAAGTAGAGCGCCAGAATGCACGCAATCATCGAGTAGAGCACAGCGTAAAAGATCTTGCGCACAGTCTCGAGGACAGGCTGCATCTTCGTATATGTCTGCATTCCCCACAAGAACGCAATGAACACGAGCGGTATCCAAAAAAGGAGATAGGAAAACGGCACGTAGAAGGTGCGTCCAACAATCATCCCGTATATTTCATGCAGTTCAAACGCCATTTTCTCCGCAAACAGAATGGCGAGATAATCGAAGGCCATAAAAAGGAGGGGAGCACATAATCTGCGCATGCGAGCCGACATCTGCGATCTCGTTTGCATGAATGTACTCCCCTCCCTTCATGTCTGAGGAAAATGACTGTTTAAAAAAGCTCCAACGTCTTGAGCAGAAATACCCATCCAAAGATGGTAAAGCAGGACAATGCGCTGCTGTATACGACACAGTTGCCGGCGAGCTCGGCATCCGCCCGCATCTGCTGCGCCATGGCAAATCCTGCAACAGCACAGGGCGTGGCAAATATGGCGACGAGCGTGACGAGTTCCACACCCCGGAAGCCGAGTGCGATCGCGAGTGTAAGCATAATCACCGGCACAAGGATCAGACGCGATACCAGGCAAAAGACAAGCTGGCGCAGGTGCTTGCGGAAGCTGCCACCACGGAAGGAGGCCCCGAGGATGATAAGTGCCACGGGTGTCGTAGCCGCCGCGATCTGCGCCACGGGTTTCAGTACGGGGGCAGGGATCGGCAGCTCCACGAGACGACAGAGAGCCCCTGCGATTGCACCCATAATCATAGGATTCATTAGTACGCCGCGCAGGATCGGCAGGAGATCGAACCGTCCGCCGCGAAAGGTCTCGAGAACGAGCACGCCGAGGACGTTGTAGAGCGGAACGATCGCAGCGACCATCATCGTCGGTATAGCGAGCGCCGCATCGCCGAAAATATTGCTGATGAGAGGGATGCCCATGAGCACGAAGTTGCTGCGAAAAATCGCCTGGATCATCGGCCCGCGCCGTGCATTGTCTGCCTCAATCCGACAGACGATGATACCGAAGACAAGCGCCGTGAGGAGCACACCGCCCGCGCCGAAAAGCATCAGCTCCGGCTGAAACGCCGTCCCCGGATCGGAGACATAGATGTTGTAGAACATCATGAAGAAGAAGAACACCTGGAACACCATGCGGTTCACATGCAGGAGTTCCTCCTCCGTGAGCAGACGCGACCGCTTTATAAAAACGCCCACGGCCATCAGGAAGAACAAGGGGACGACGCCGCCAAGCGCGACAAAAAAATTGCTGAGCATAAAAAAAGCGCCTCCCCATCCATTGTCCTATATTATAACAGGAAAGGACAGGAGAGGCAACGGATAAAAGCCCGGCCCGCGGCGACGGATTGCCTGTATCTTCACGCATTGCGGAGAATCTTTATGCACACAGACGCATCTTCCGTTCACGGAATGTGACGACCTGCAAATCGAACGCGCGGGCAAGCTCCTGCGCGCGCGCGTAATGGTTCCCGACAGCATTCGGAACATGGGCGTCCGATCCGATGGTGACAGCCCGCCCGCCGAGTTCGCGGTAACGCCGATAGACGGGTGCGAGTTCCTTGATGCCGCGCGGTGCACCGAGACGGCGCGTATTGATCTCGATGACAGTATCGGTCTCGACGAGTGCACGCAGGACGGCATCCACATCCTCGGCAAAGGCTCCGTAGGAGATCTCGGGATTCTCGAACGGCGCATTGCGCGCTATGTAGTCGATATGTGCAAGCACATTGATGAAAGGATGCGCATAGATCTCGTCGCGCATGACGGTGAAGTACTCATGATACATTTCCGCCTTTGCACGCCCCTCAAAGGTCTCGGCAAAATATAAATCTTTCACGTCCAAAAAGTGAATGGAACCGAGCACAAAATCAAACGGAACGCGCTGCAAAAACGCGGCATTTTTCGCGCGCGCACTTGCCATCATTCCCATCTCGACGCCGAGCGAAAGGTTCCCCTCCGCCCGCAGAGGCTCATATGCCGCCCAGTATTCTTCCGGATTGAAGATAAACTCCTCCGCCCCTGCCGCGGGGTAGTCGTAGTCCAGATGCTCGGTAAAGACGAGCCCGAGCCCCTGCTTCTCCGCCGCCGTCAGCGCCTCCCCCGCCGTCATCTCCGCATCGGCAGAAAATGCCGTATGGATATGGCTGTCAAAAAACATCGTTACGCCTCCCGCATTTCCAGATCTCCAACGGCGTCAGACAAACGCGCAAAGTCCGCAAGAGAGAGCTGCTCGCCGCGTGCATTCTCCGCAATCCCTGCCGCCGAGAGTCCTGCACGGCTCATCTCCTTCGTCAGCCCTGCACCAGTCAGCGCGTTGAGGAGCATCTTGCGCCGCTGTCCGAATGCGGCGCGGATCAGACGGAAAAAGAGCTTTTCATCGGCCGGCGCAGCGGCCGGCGTCTCCCGCACGCGGCAGGCGACGACCGCACTCGTAACCTCGGGCGCAGGCATGAACGCACGCGGCGGCACATCCATAACTATGCGCGTCTCAGTGAAATACTGCACGGCAATCGAAAGTGCGCCGTAGTCCTTTGATCCGGGGCGCGCCGTCATACGGGCAGCGACCTCCTTCTGCACCATTGTGACAAGGCGCTCGATCGGCAGGCGCTGTTCGAGCAGCGTCATGATGATCGGCGTCGTGATGTAGTAGGGCAGATTTGCAGCGACCTTAAAGCGCTCGCCTTCCTTTAGTCCGAGGATTTCCGGGATATTCAGCTTCAGGATGTCCCCCGGCACAATCGTGACATTGTCATAGCCCTTCAGCGTCTCGGCAAGCACGCGCGGCAGTTTCTTGTCAATCTCAACGGCGACGACCCGCGCACCGGTCTCAGCAAGGCCCTGGGTGAGCGTTCCGATGCCGGGTCCGATCTCGAGCACCGTATCTCCCGGCGCGAGTTCCGCGGCCTCCACAATGCCGCGCACGACGCCGACATCTATGAGAAAGTTCTGCCCGAGCCGCTTGCTCGCACGCAGGCGAAATGCGTTCAGGATGTGGCGCGTGACCTTTGGATCGGCGATCACGGGGCGGCTTGCGTTCATGATAAATCCTCCAACGCAGATTCAAATTCCTCGCGCGTGATTCCATAGGTGTTGAGACGTCGAAGAAACGTCTTGGCATTCGCAAAGCCGATCCCGAGACGCCGGCCGAGGAATGCGCGCCGTACGGCAGCATCCTGTGTTCCCGTGAGTCCGCAGGTCATCATATCACTCATGGAAAAAAGAGGCTCCGGACGCTCCATCGGCGTACGAACGAGCGCGAGCGCCGCACGGATAGCGGCAGGATTTGCCTGCTCTACGCCGATATCTCCATCGTTCACATTCGTCGCATCCTCGACAGGAATGAAGGCGTGCTTTGCACGCGGGAACATCCCGATCAGCCGCGCGCGGATGCGTTCGCCGACGGTATCGGGATCGGTGAGGATAATGATGCCGCGTTTTTCGTAGGCGGCGCGAATGTTCTTGATCGCGGAATTCCGCAGGCGAAATCCGTCGGTGATGATGCAGTCCGCCTCAACCGCGCGCCGCACGGCAGCAATGTCCATCTTCCCCTCGACAACGATGACTTCTTTGATCACAGCCGCCTCACAGCTTCCCCGTACAGTTTCTCGTGAATTGCCTCAATCGGCAGCGGTGCACCATCCGTACTCGAAGGGATGCGCACCCAGCCGTAGCGCTCGGCGAGGAGGACATAGGCGGCATGTGCACGTTCGAGATAAGCGGCGTCGCGCTCGTGGATGTCGGGTGCTGCGCCCTTCTCCTTTGCCCGCATGGCGATCAGATGATCCGCCGCGCACGGCTCCATATCGAGGAAGAACACGGCATCCGGCACAGGCAGCCCCATCTTGCGGAACTCGAGATCGTAGAGCCAGTCGAGATATGCGTCCCGCTCCGCTGCGTCTCCGATCTTCACTGCTTGATGCACCATATTCGAGGTCGTATAGCGGTCAGCGAGGATAACAGCACCATCCTCGTAGTCCTTCCCCCACTTCATCCGATAGGAGGCATAGCGGTCCACGGCAAAAAAAGTCGAGGCAGCATAGGCATTCACATCATCCGCATGCGTACCGAAATCTCCGCGCAGATACATGCGCACAAGCATGGACGAATCCGCCTCATAGTCGGGAAAGGCAACGGGCACAACGCGGCGCCCCTCCCGCACAAGCCGCTCTGCGAGCATGCGTGTCTGCGTTTCCTTGCCCGAGCCGTCCCCCGCCTCAATGATAAAAAGCTTTCCTTTTGCCATCGTCATCCTTCCGCAATCACCGTCACCGTCCGAAGAGACATATCCGCCGCACCGACAACGTGTGCACCGACCGCACGCATGGCACGCAGGTAGCGAAGCGTCTCCTGATCAATCACATCGCCGGGCGCAAGCACGGGAATCCCCGGCGGATAGAACATGATCGTCTCCGCCGCCGTACGCCCCGCGGCAGATTCCGCCGCAATGCATTCGCTGCGCGCAAAATATGCGTCCCGCGGCGAGAGTGCCGTCTGCGGCAGAGGCGGCAGCGCAAGAAATGCTGTCTCCGACCCGCGTGACGTACACACGGGAGCATTGCGTTGCGCCATGCTCCGGAGCGCAGCGAGCAGCAGTTCTGCCTCCCGTTCTCCGTCCGCATAGGAGAGCAGAAAGAGCACATTGCGCGCATCGGCAAGCTCGCAGGCAATGCCGCGCCGCCGCAGTTCCTCCTCCGCAGCAAAGCCCGTCATCCCGAGGCCTGTAACCTGCACCGTGATCTTCGTCGGATCGAGCGCTGCCGCCCCTGCCGTGCCCATATACTCCGGCCCGAACGACCAGAGTCCCTCGATCTCATTGATCCGGCGGCGCAGGCCGCGCGCGCAGCGAATCGCCGCCGCGAGCCGCTCGCGCCCGTTCTCCGCCATCTGTGCCCGCGCCGCATCGAGCGAGGCGAGCAGGATCTCATTCGGACTTGTCGACTGGAGGAGAGCCGACGCTGCGCGGATGCGCTCTGCGGGTACACGGCCGCCGCGCGCGAGCAGCATAGAGGTCTGCGTCAGCGAGCCGAGCAGTTTATGCGTGCTCTCTGCCGACAGGTCCGCCCCCGCCGTCATTGCAGACGGCGGCAGCGCGTCCGAGAAGGCGAAATGCGGCCCGTGCGCCGCGTCCGTGAGGAGCAGCATATCATGCGCATGCAGGAACTCCGCGATCGCCGCCAGCTCTGCTGCCACGCCGTAATACGTCGGATAGACGAGGAGTGCCGCGCGCGCCTCGGGGTGTTTCCGCACGGCATCCTTCACCGCCCCGAGCGATATGCCCATCGCAATGCCGAGGCGCATATCGATCTCCGGCTGCAGCCAGACGGGCCGCACCCCCGTGAGAATCATCGCACCGACGACGGACCGGTGCGCATTGCGCGGCACGAGGAGCACATCGCCGGGCGCAAGCGCCGCCATCAGCATGGTATGAATCGCGCCCGTCGTCCCGTTCACCATGAAATATGCCGCATCCGCACCGTACGTCTCTGCCGCCAGTTCCTCCGCCGTGCGGATACAGCCCGTCGGCGCATGGAGGTCATCGAGTTCCGACGTCAACGAGACATCAGCGCGCAGCCCTTCCTCTGTAAAGAAGCGGCGCAGCAGCAGATGGGCGCCGCGTCCGCCCTTATGCCCCGGCGTGTGGAACGGCAGGACGCCGCATCCCGCGTAGCGGAGCACCGCCTCCGCAAGCGGCGCGCTCACCGATCCTCCGCCAAGCGGTTCTCCACGCGCAAATGTACCTTTGTCCCCTTGCCCGGCTCAGAGAGGATCTGGATCGCCGCGCCGATGATCTTGGCACGCTCCTCCATTCCGATCATACCGAAATGGCGCCCCCGCTGCCGGCGCTGCGTCTCCATATCGAGCGCATCGTCTGCATCCTCCGGCTCCTCCACACGGCGATTCGGATCAAATCCTACGCCGTCGTCCGCGATGAGCACCGTGAATGCCTGATCCGTGTAGTGCATGCGCACACGCACCTTGTCGGTCTTGGCATGGTGAACGACATTGTTCAGTGCCTCCTGCACAATGCGGAAAATCGCGATCTCCACATGTTTTGGAAGCGCGTAATACGTCCCCTCGAGGCTGAATGTCCCGCGGAGCTTCCCGCGCTCGCCGAACAGCCGGACGAGCTGCTCCACCGCCTGCGGCAGCCCGAGATCGTCAAGCGCCATCGGACGCATGTCGAAGATGATCTGCCGCACGCCCGTCAGACATCCTCGGATCTCCTCGCGCAGCTCAACGAGCGTTTTCTTTGCCTCCGCCATGTCCTGGTCCATCAGCCGCTCCGTGATCGTTGTCGTAAAGAGGGCATTCGCCAAGTCCTGCGCAGGACCGTCATGGAGCTCGCGCGAGATACGGTAGCGCTCCTCCTCTGTCGCCTTGATGATGCGTGCGCCGACAAATTTATCCTTCTGCACCGCCTCGATCTTCCATATAACTCCGCTGACCTGCGTGCTGAGATAGCTGAGAACCGATCCGATCGAAAGCGCCATGTGCTCGGCACGCTCCACCACCGTAAAGAGATAGCGCAGGCGGATCTCGAGCTTGTCACGCTCCACGCGCATCGCCTGCTCCTTCTCGCGCTCGATCGCGAGGTTGATCTGGATGATCGAGACCGCCTCATAGCTCTTTCGGATCTCCTCCTCCGTATGCTCGGAGAAGTTCCGGCTCACCTCGGCAAGCCGCTGCTTCGCCCGCTGCTCATCCGCCGCGAGGGCGTCCACGCGCGCGATCGTATCCGCGACATTCTTTTTGAGCTCTGCGAGCCGGTCCCGTGCCTCGTCCACCTCATTGCGCGTATTTTGATAGATGTCAAAAATCTGCGTCTTATTGTCCTCAATCGTGTCGATCGTATTGGTCAGGAGCCTGCGCAGCTGTCCTTCCTCAAGGCCCTCTTCGATCCGCTCGTCTGCCAAATCGGCACGCGCATGGCGCTGTTTCTTACTCGTACGCATCCGTCCCCTCCTGCACTCTGTCATGCGCCTATTGTACCCCATTTCCCCGTAAAAGTCACGCAGACTTCTCCCTTGCATTTTTCTTAAAAAATCGGTAAAATGACCAAATGGAGAGAAAACATATCCACAACAGATAAAACGAAAGCACAGGTGATCCGCATGAGCATATTCTCACGCTTCCTCCCGAAGCGCAAACCGCCAGAACTTAAAAACAACATCCCGAAGGAGAAGGAGAACATCCGCAAGACCTTCGGCGTCTACTGCAAAAATCATCACGGCGGCAGGAACGGAAAGCTCTGCCCGAGCTGCACCGCGCTCCTCGCCACCGTCTTTACAAAGATGGATCGTTGTCCCTACGGCATCACAAAGCCGATCTGCGACCGCTGCGACCGTCCGTGTTTCGGCACGAAGGCGACGCAGGAATTCCTCGCCATCATGAGCAGCGCCCAGCGCGGCATGTTCCTGCGCCACCCCATCATGACGATCCGGCACAAGATCGCCGGCATGGGCGTGAACTACGCGAAATACCAGCGGGACAAAAAGATCAGCGAAAAGCTGAAAGCGAGAGAGCAGGCCGCAAAAACACGCGCAAAGGAAAAAGAGAAAAAAACAACATAAAAGGAACCTCCCGGAATGAAACGGGAGGTTCCTTTTACATTTCAGTCCCCTGTTATGCCAGCTTCTTGATATAGTCCTTGAGCTCTTCTGCCGCATGCGTCACACGCGAAAGATTCGCCGTAATCTCCTGCGTCGACGCCGCCTGCTGCTCGCTGATCGCGCCCGTCGTCTCGATGGATCTCGAGATATCCTCGACTGCGCGGTTCATCTCATTGAGCGTTACCTGAATGCGCTCCGTTGCCTCGCGTGACTGCTCGGCAAGCTTGCGCACCTCCTCCGCCACAACCGCGAAGCCGCGTCCCTGCTCGCCGGCGCGCGCCGCCTCAATCGCCGCATTCAGGCCGAGCAGATTCGTCTGGCCCGCGATATTCGTGATAAAATCGATCACCTTGATCGTGTCGGCATTGCGCTCCTCCAGGAACTTCGCCTGCTTGACCGACTCCTGACCTGCGCTCGCGAGTTCTGTCGCGCTCTGCGCAACCTGCTCGATCGCCGCGTAAACCGTCTGCGTTGATGTAGCGATCTGCTCAACCGCTTCAAGCAGGCGCTCGTGGTCAATCTTTGTCTCTTCTGCCATTTTCTCTCCCTCTCTGATCCACCCTGATAATGATGTCATATACGCTGTCTGCTATCGTTTTAATTCAACATATATGAGAAAAAACCTTCCAAGACAAAAAATTATCTCTGATCTTCCGGCATGAGGATAATGTTCACCGGCAGGTTGGATGCGCCGGGCGGCGAGTACTCGAACTGCACGGACTGATCGCTCGAATATGTGCCGAGATCGGCGAGCTCCGTGTACTCTGTAAGCAGCAGCCGCCCCTCCGCGCGCGCCTGTGCCGCCTGTGCGGATTCCGGGCGCGTCTGATCGCCGAAATACGGACGGAGCGACGGCGTCTCCACGAGGCGCTTCTTTGTCCCGCTCACCGCACGCATGGCACCTGCATAGACACCTCCGAGCGGGCTGAGAAAGTATCGCGTCTGCACGCGCCCTGCCGTTGGTATATTGATCTGATAGAGGATGCCGTAGTTGCCGTAGTTGACGACCGCAGTGCCGTCTGTCGCATCGACGCCGCTGCGGTAGGTATCGTGCACATTGTCGCCGATAGGGAAGTAGACCGCCCCGTCGCGGGCCGGATAATAGACCTTCCCCGAAGTGACGATGCGGTTCATCCCGCGGAACGTTCCGCGCAGTGCAATCTCATCGCGCGGAAGCACGTGGGCCGTACGAAGGAATGCAAATGGGTCGACGTCGGCGCCGTACATGATGACAGAGACCCGTACGGGGGCGCTCGCATGGAAATCATAGACGCCGTAAACCAGCTCCCCCGGTGCGAGAACGGTTTCATCCATCGCAGGTGCGAGCAGGCGCGGGCGCTCCTTTGTCACATGGATGCGCTCACTCATCTCCTGCGGGTCAAAGTAGCCGATCTGCGTTGCCTTGCCGACATACAGATAGTCCACACTTGGCATACTTGCCGCGCCGCGGGTCACAGAGACGACTGCAAGATCCGCATCCGTCTCAAGAATAACGGCGACCTTCTTCGGCTGTGCCGTATCGTTCAGATGATAGTAGAGGATGCGTGCATCCCCATCCACCGTATCACGGTAGAGGATTCCGCTCTCCTTGACGTACTCTGGGCTGTCGGAGAAGAGCAGCGTGCCGCCCGTATCGCGGGACTCCACATCCCAGCGGCGCACCATGCGCGACGCACCGGGTGAGAATATGCTGTTCTGCGGAGGCGCCTCCGCCTTGATAATGCTGGCAACGCGGCCGCGGATGTCCACCTGTGCCGTTCCCCTTTCACGCATGATCGTCGTTCCCGCACTGTGGGGCGCCGCCCCTGCATATCCCGTCAGGCAAAGAAGCGCAAGCATCAGCATTGCTGCATCCCGAAACATTCCCTTATTCATGTCTCTGTCTTACATTCCCTTCATTTTACAGATCATCCCCGCGCAGCTTTGCCCTCAGCTGCATAAGATTGTCCCGCAGAGCCGGCGGGAGTTCCGCCATCCGCACATCCAGCCGCGCGGCAATGTCCGCCTTCATAAGGCGCAGACGGAACTCCGTCAAGCCGAAATGCGGCGGCGGGATATTGACACGGTGCAGGAGATACGGATTAGTCTCCGTATTGTTCAGTCCCGCTTCACCCGTCACCGCCGTCAGATAGTCCTCCTCCGCGAGCATCGCAACGATGCTGTCATCGTAGGCGCCGTTCGGATAGGAGAAGCTGTAGATGGTCTTCATCCCCTTCCACTCAAGCGTCAGCTTCGAGAGGCGCAGCTCATCACGCTGCTGCGCCGGCGTGAGGGTCGTGAGCGGCAGATGATTCGCCGTATGGCTGCCGATCTCCATGCCGCGCCGCTCCAGGTCGAAGAGATCCTCCCATGTCATATAGCCGGGCTGCCCGATGTCGTTCGTCACCATATAGAACACCGCCCGCATCCCGCGCTCCTCAAGCATCGGAAGGACTACACGGTGGTTGTCCTCATAGCCGTCGTCAAAGGAGAGGATAACCGGTTTCTCCGGCAGCTCCTGCTTGCCCTTGCGGGCTCGTGCATAATCCTGCGGCGTGATGGTCGTATAGCCCTCCTCCCGCAGGTAGTCGAGCTGCGCCGCAAACTCCTCCGGAGGAACGACATACGGCTCTGCGTCGGGCCGCGGATTCTCCGTCACCATATGATACTCGAGAATCGGAAATCCTGCGGGCGGCACTGCTGTCAGAATCCATACGACAAATGCACACAGCAGCAAAGAGGGCAGCGAAAAGCTCCTCCCGAACCGTCGGCCTATTCCTCTGATCAAATCGATACCTCCTCCGCCATCGCACGAATCTTCCGCAGGCGATGGCTCATCCCAGACTTACTGATGTGGCAGAGAGCGGCGAGTTCTGCCATGCTGACCTCCGGATACATGCGCCGCATCTCGGCCGTCTCACGCAGATCCTCCGGCAGAGAGGAGAGCATTCCCACCGAATGCAGGCGTTCAATCGCCGCCAGCTGCTCTGCTGCCGCATCCACAGCACGCTGGAGGTTTGCCGTCTCGACATTGACCAGACGGTTCACCTGCGCGCGCACCTCCTTCAGATTACGTGCGACCTCGATCTCCTCCGCCGCCTCCTCCGCACCGATGAGGGAGAGAAAGTCCATGACGGCATCCCCCTCTTTAAGATAGACGACGTACGTGTCGCGCCGATCCGTCAGCCCCACCGGAAAATGCAGACGGCGCAGGAGCGTATGAAGAGCGCGCCCCATCACCGCGCTCTTCGTCGTGATCTCGAGATGACAGCTTGCCTCGGGACGGTTGACGCTGCCGCCGCCGAGAAACGCTCCGCGCAGATATGCCGCGCGACAGCATTTCCTGCGCAGGAGCGTTCGATCCGTTCCCGTACGCAGCGTTCCCCTGTCGAGGAAGCCGAGCCGTGTGAGGAGCGGCGTGACGCTCTCGCCCGCAGCGATGTTGACGATGTAGGTACGGCGGCGCAGCTGCGGCGTGCGCTCCATTGCGACCGACGTCTCGATCGCGCCGTCCATCGTGTGCAGGAGGCGGATCACGCGGCGCGCGACGGCAGCATTGTCCGCGGCAAAGCGCAGTCCGAGGCCGTGCGCCCCGTCCGTCACCATAGACGCGCCCATGCGCAGGAGCGCAGCGAGTTCTGCCGTCTGACAGCAGGAGCGGTCGGTATCTGTGCGCGAGAGCGCATTTTTTACATCCGAAGCAAACGACGGCATATCAGTGCACCCGAAAATCGTAGATCATGCGCATGACGCTGCGGCTGAGCTTATCGGGATCATGCCGCACAGCATCGGACTGATTGATGATGTCCGCTCCGACAAAGCCGATGCCGAGCGCGTTGATCCGTTTCTCGTCCACTGCGACGGGATAGATCCCCTGCGTCTCATACTTACAGCGCAGTTCCTCGGCAATCGGTGCATTGTTGACCAGCATAAAATCGATGGCCCCGCGGCCCGCATGCTTGATGATTGCCTCCGCGTGCATGGACGCCGTATAGCCGTCCGTTTCGCCGGGCTGCGTCATGACATTGCAGATGTAGATTTTGAGCGCACGGCTTTTCCGCAGCTCCTCTGCCACACCGCTGACGAGGAGGTTTGGCATGATGCTCGTATAGAGGCTCCCGGGACCGAGGATGATCGCATCTGCCGTATGGATCGCCTCCAGTGCCGACGGGACAGGCGCAGCGTCCTGCGGAAACAGGCGCACGCGCCGGATACGGCCGGACACTTCGGGAATCCGGGACTCCCCTTCCACAACGGTGCCGTCCTCGAGGACTGCGTCGAGGCGCACGGACTGCTTCGACGCCGGGAGCACACGGCCCTTGACTGCGAGGACCTTCGAGGACTCGCGCAGCGCGGTCTCCATGTCGCCTGTGACCTCTGCCATCGCCGCGAGGAAGAGATTGCCGAAGCTGTGTCCCGCCAGGTCGCTTCGTCCTTCAAAGCGGTACTGAAAGAGTTTTTCCATCAGCGGCTCCGTGTCGGCAAGGGCCACAAGACAGTTGCGCAGATCGCCGGGCGGTATGATGCCGAGTTCCTCGCGCAGACGTCCAGAGGAACCGCCGTCGTCCGCGACGGTCACAACCGCCGTTACGTTGCTCGTCAGCTCCTTGATGCCGCGCAGCAGTACGGAGAGGCCGTGCCCGCCGCCGATCACCGTCACCGACGGCCCGCGGCTGAGACGTGTCTTTTCATAGACCAGATCGACGAGACGTGCCGAGGTGCCCTCGGGCATGAGTGCAGTGATGACAGAGCGGATGACATGCCGCGTCGCCACAAGCATGAGCACCATGCCGAAGACGGCGATGAGCACGCCTGCAATCACTGTAAACCCATAGTCATAGCTGCCCTGCCACGTGTAGACAAAGCGGAATATCGCCTCTTCGATGGCGTCGATGTATTTGTAGTTGAAGATCAGTGCCGCGCCGAGGCCGACGCAGAGCGTCCCGAGTGCGAAGACGAACAGCCAGCGCTTGAAGCCCATGCCGGGATAAAGCCATTTGATCAAATGCATGACATCATCCCTCGCTCACGTGTTCCTGCACCTCGTTCTTCATGAGATCGCGATGCTCAAGGCGCGCATCATAGGAGTCCTTGATCCGGTCATAGAGGTGCTTTGCGATAAAAACGCTGCGGTGCATGCCGCCCGTACATCCGATCGCGATGACAAGCTGGCTCTTGCCCTCCTTCACATAGTGCGGCAGGAGAAAATCGATGAATCCGTCGAGGTGCTGCTCGAACTTCTGCGTCACGTCCCATGACTCGATGTAGGAGGCGACCTGCGGCACGGTGCCGCTTTTGCTGCGGAGCGAGTCCACGTAGAACGGATTTGGCAGGAAGCGCACATCAAAGACGAGATCGGCGTCGAGCGGGATGCCGTACTTAAATCCGAACGAGAGGATGTTGACGCTCATCACCGCATCCGTGCCCGGCGTATCGTAGTGCTGACGGATAATATCGCGCAGCTCGGCCTTGCGCAGCTTGGACGTATTGACGAGCTGCGTTGCGCGCGCGCGCACGGGGGCAAGGAGCTCACGTTCGCGCGTCACGCCCTCTGAGATGCGTGCGGCGGGCGCGAGCGGATGCGGACGCCGCGTCTCTTTATAGCGGCGGATGATCACATCGTCCGAGGCTTCGATAAAGAGCAGTTCATAGGAAATATCCCCCGCATCCAGTTCATTGAGCACCTTGACAAAATCGTCAAAGAACTCCCGGCTGCGCGTATCCACCACGATCGCTGCGCGGCTGATCTGCCCCTGCGTCTCGCGGCAGAGATCAATGAATTTCGGGATGAAGATCGGCGGCAGATTGTCCACGCAGAAATAGCCGATGTCCTCCATGTAGCGTGCGGCAAGGGATTTCCCGCCGCCCGACAGACCTGTCACGATCACGGGGCGGAACTTCTCCGCGGGACGCTTCACCTCGCTCATAATATCACCTCACAGCACAAATTTCTCGATCGCGGCGGCGATCCCATCCGCATCATTGGACGCCGTCACATAGCGGGCGCGCTCTTTTGCTTTCGGCCGCCCGTTCTCCGGCACAACGGAGAAGGCGCCCATCTCCAGCATCTCATAATCGTTGTCCGCATCGCCCGCGACCATCACCTCATCGAGGCACAGGCCCATCGCATCCGCGAGCGCCTGCACGCCGACTGCCTTGGAGACGCCGGGCGGATTAATGTCGAGGCTCGTCCCCGTGTTCTGCTGCGGCACAATCTGATCACCGAAATGCTCCTGCACAGCGCGCAGGCAGCCCCCGATGCCGTCATCCAGATTGCGCAGGACAAACTGCGGGACATTCTCCGTATAGCGGAGATAGTCATTTCCGACTGCCGTCACCACGAAATCCGCTGTTGTACGGTAGGCAGTGAAATATTCCGGACGGTACTCCGGCGCATAGATCTCCGTGCCGATATACCAGTTCACATACCAATGGCGATCGTAGACAAACGTTAGAAATTCTCTGACAAGAGCAGTATCGAAATAACGCGCAAAAACGGGCGTCCCCTTCTCTGTCCCGATATAAGCACCGTTGCAGCAGACAACAGGCGCATCCGAACCGATCAGACGGGCAAAATGCAGTGCCGAACGGAGCATGCGCCCCGTCGCAATCGTGACGGTGACGCCGCGGGCCATTGCACGCGTGAGGACGTCTTTTGTATGTGCAGTGATTTTCTTGTCTGATGTGAGAAGCGTCCCGTCCAGATCGAGTGCAATGAGTTTGATCGCCATGATTCAGCCCCTGTTCATCGGCACGGGCGCGTCCGCTCCCATGCCCAGCACATAACGGTAGATCGCCGCCGCAAGTCCGTTCTCCGTGCAGGAAAGCGTCTCATAGTCGGCCGCTTTCTTCACCTCGGGAAACGCATTGCCCATCGCCACGCTTGTGCCCGCCGCCTTCAACATCGGCAGATCATTGTACGCGTCACCGATCGCCATCGTCTCCTCAATCGCAATGCCGAGCTTCGCCGCAAGGGCCGTAAGCGCTGATGCCTTCGAAATGCCCTTGGGCACGATCTCGATCAGGCGGTCTGCGGAGCGCGTTACATCCACATCCGCGCCGAAGGCCTCCATAAGAGCATCCGCGCGCTCCTGCGTCACAGTGCCCCCCTGTGTCACGAGGAGCAGCTTGCAGTTGCCCGCAGCATGTGCGAACAGGCCGTTCCAGCCGACCGCCTGCCCCGCAAGCTTCTGTGAGTTCTCGTAGAAGTACGACTCATCGCATGGCTCAACATAGCGCAGACAGCCGCCGCTGTATATCTGAATGTACCAGTCCCGCGCGCGGCAGAACGCAATGATATCATGCGTGACCGCGGCATCCATCGTATGTTCCTCATAGATGCGCCCGCTCGGGCTCTTAATGAGGCCGCCGTTGTACGAGATGATCGGCACATCCACGCCAAGCGCCGCGGCGACCGGCAGCGCCGCCTCGAACATGCGCCCCGTCGCGATTGTCACCACAACGCCTGCCTCCGCAGCACGGCGCACCGCCGCAATATTCTCTGCCGAGACAATATTCCCGTTCGGCAGCATCGTCCCATCCAAATCTGATACGAACAGTTTTACTGCCACATCCGGCTCCCTTCTATCCTGCGTTTTCACCCATTGTGGGCTGACAAAGCGCTTTCCCCTGTGTTATAATACCCCGAAACGATTCATCGAAAGGAGACCGTGATGCTCAGCATCTTCCGTCAGCTTATCGTCCTCGTCGCCCTGCTCCTCATCCTCGTCGGCATCTTCGGCCTTTCCTATACCTATCGGATTGATCACCGCACGGCGCGCAGCCTCTCTGCATACGCGCGCATCGACTTTCAGGCATCCTATACCGGCGAGGGCAAACTCGAGGGCGCCAACCTCGCACTCTGGGACTATCGCTATGACGAGGCAAAACTCCTGCCCGAAGCCGTTCTCTACACCGACGGCGCCGCATGGGAAATGAAGGCGGCGGTCAAATATACGCCGCACCCCGTCCCCAATGCGGAGAGCCGCTACAAGAACGAAAATAAACTGTTCGCCGAACTCCCCCGTGCATCGCTCCCCGCCCTGCGCAAAGCGCTTAGCGTTCGGTTCCGTTTCTACTATGACAACGGGCAGACCATCGACCTGCCGCTCAGCGAGCCCGATCTCGCCTACTGGCAGCGCGCGCTCGGGCAGGGCATCTGAGACGTTATGTGATCCGTGCATCTCGATAGGAGATATGCTGTTATTGTACTTTGATCGAAAACATTCGTCAAGGCAGGGAATTCCAATGAAGAAAAACGACCTTTTGCTCATCGGCGCGCTGCTCATCCTCTGCGGGATCGCCGCCGTATTTTTTTTCGCACGCACAGACAGCGCAGTGCGGCATGCTGTCATCACGCAGGACGGACGGCAGCTGTATGACATCCCCCTCACGGGACATACAGGAACAGAGGATATCCGCATCGCGGACGCGCATGGAGAGAACATCGTCCGCATTGAGGGGGAGACCATCTCCGTCATCGACGCCGACTGCCCCGACCTCGTCTGTGTCAAGACGGGAAAGGCGCAGAAGAAAGGGGACGTCATTGCCTGCCTCCCGCATAAACTGCTGATCGAAGTGAAATGATATGAGACCACTGCAGCGCATAACGTACATCGCCATTCTCACAGCGCTTTCCCTCATCCTCTTTGTCCTCGAGGGCTTCCTTCCGCTGCCGCTTCCCGTTCCGGGGGCAAAGCTCGGACTTGCCGCCGTCGCCACCCTCGTTGCACTCTATCGTCTGCCGCACATCCGCGACGCGGGCGTCGTCCTCGCCCTGCGCATCCTCCTCGCCTCCTTCTTCGGCGGGGGGCCCGCCGCCATGCTTTACAGCCTCGCGGGCGGTGCGGCCAGCTTCCTCTCAATGGCGCTTCTCAAGAAATACACAGGGCTGTCCGTCATCGGCATCAGCGCTGCGGGCGGCTTCCTCCACAACATTGCGCAGCTTCTTGTCGCTGCGGCTGTCATGGAGACAACAGCCCTCCTTTCTTACGCACCTGTCCTCGGCGTCATCGGCATTTTGACCGGCGTCTGCATCGGCACCGCCGCGCGATTTGTCCTTCAAAAAGTGCCTGGATAAACATTCTCATTTTCATGATTCTGTGTTATACTCAAAAGAACAGATCTCTCTGTTTTTCTCTCACGATAGGAGGACAAATCAAATGGAGTATCGCATTGAACACGATTCCCTCGGCGAGGTGAAGGTCCCCGCGGACAAGTACTGGGCAGCGCAGACAGAACGCAGCTTTGAGAACTTCCCCGTCGGCATTGAAAAGATGCCCGCCGAAATCATCCACGCATTCGGCATCCTGAAAAAATCTGCCGCCATCGCGAACAACAAGCTCGGCAAGCTCGATGAGAAGCGCCTGACCGCCATCAAGGCGGCGTGCGATGAGATCATCGCCGGGAGGCTCGCGGAGCATTTCCCCCTCGCGGTCTGGCAGACGGGCAGCGGCACGCAGTCGAACATGAACGTCAACGAGGTCATCGCGAACCGCGGCAACGAAATTGCGGGCGAAAAGATCCTTCATCCGAATGATCACGCGAACATGTCACAGAGTTCCAACGACACCTTCCCGACGGCAATGCACATCGCCGCCGTCATTGCCATCGAGGACGGCCTCTTCCCGAGCATTGATCTTCTTGCCGCTACCTTCCGCCGCCTCATGAAGGAGAACGAGGGCATCGTCAAGACCGGGCGCACCCACCTGCAGGACGCCGTTCCCATCTCCTTTGCACAGGAGATCAGCGGCTGGCTCTCCATGCTCGAGCAGTCAAAGAAACAGCTGCAGGCGGCACTCCCCTTCCTCCACGAACTTGCCCTCGGCGGCACTGCCGTCGGTACGGGGCTCAATGCGCCGAAAGGCTTTGACACCGCTGTTGCAGAGGCGGCGAGCGAACTGACGGGCAAAAAGTTCGTCACCGCACCGAACAAGTATCACGCGCTCACGAGCAAGGACGCCGTCGTTTTCGCTCACGGCGGCCTCAAGGGGCTCGCCGCAAACATGATGAAGATCGCGAACGACATCCGCTGGCTCGCATCCGGGCCGCGCTGCGGTCTCGGCGAGATCACGATCCCTGCGAATGAGCCGGGCAGCTCCATCATGCCGGGCAAGGTCAACCCCACCCAGTGCGAATCCGTCACGATGGTCGCCGTGCAGGTCATGGGCAACGATGCCGCGATCGGCATCGCCGCATCGCAGGGCAACTTCGAACTGAACGTCTTCATGCCAGTAATGATCTATGATTTCCTCCAGTCCGCACGGCTCCTCACCGACTCCATCAAATCGTTCAACGACCGCTGCGTCATCGGCATCACAGCGAACCGCGAGAAGATGCATGAGAACCTCCATCGCTCGCTCATGCTCGTGACGGCGCTGAATCCGTACATCGGCTACGAGAACGCCGCCAAGACCGCACACAAAGCGTTCGACGAGAACATCAGCCTCAAGGAGGCGTGCGTCGCCCTCGGCTTCCTCACCGCCGAAAAATTCGACGAGGTCTTCCATCCCGAAGAGATGGTATAAGCGTATATTTCCCACTGGAAAAGGACTGCCGCACGAGACGGCAGTCCTTTTCCTTTGCCTCTATATCGCCAGGAAACTTTTATCCAGCACACGCAGGGTCCGACGGTCATAGTCGATGATCCCCTCGTCACGCAGATGGCTCATCTCACGGCTGAGCGCGCTGCGCTCCACGCCGAGATAGCGTGCGAGCTGCGTTTGATTCATCCCGCGCAGATCTCCTCGGTCCTCATCTCCAGATATCGTCTGCAGATAGACACTGAGTTTTGCACGGATGCTTTTTTGTCCCATGATGCGGATTTTGTGCTGATAAAAGATTCCCTTGTGCGCGATGCGGCGCAGCATGTTCAGCGTAAAGCGCCAAAGGTGCGGATCGCTGCACGAGGTCCGCTGATAGAGCTGACGGAACTGCAGGCGCAGGATCAGCGTATCGCTCAGCGCTTTGACGAACATCCGGCTCGCCGCAAGATCCGCCCCCTCCATGGTCTCGCCGAAGCTCTGGCCCGCCTCGAAAATGCTCATGTCGATCTGGTCGGCATTCTCGTTGAGGAAGGACACCTCGACAGAGCCCGAGAGGATGATGCCCGTCACAACCGGCGCACGTCCCATCCGCATGATGCTCTGCCCTGATGTATAGTGCTTCAATTCGCCGCCGAGGGCCTGCACGAGCTCCGGCAGGGCGTCCGCAGGAATCCCTTCGAACAGATCGTGCCGCAGCAGAAGTTCCGTATATGGTGCCAGCATCTCATGAGTCAGCATAGACCACTCCTTTCCATAGGCCGGAATTTTTGCATTCCGGCAGAGAATAATTCTCTCCCATTATAAATGGACAGCAGGACTTTGTAAATGATGCGCATTCTTTTGCCGGGATATTTTCTCTCATACCCAGTCACAACACCGTAATGTCTGTGCGCCTGCATGTCATTTTCGCGGAGGTTTTTGCGTCCGTTTGTCGAAAAGTGTATAATAGCAAATATCTGCCAAATAAATTCTGACGGAAACGGAGCATACTATGCAGAACATATCATATCAGAATCTTATCATCGGATTCGGCAAAGCAGGCAAGACACTCGCAGGCTTTCTCGCAAAGAAGGGTGAGAGCGTCGCCCTCGTCGAGCGTTCAAAGGAACGCTACGGCGGCACCTGCATCAATGTCGCATGCATTCCGTCGAAGTCGCTCGAATACAGTGCGCGCCTCTCGGCGGCAGCGGGCGGAGACTTCGCGGCAAAGGCGGAACGCTACCGCGCGGCAATCGCCGAAAAACGCCGCCTCACGGCCATGCTGCGCGAGAAAAACTACGCGAAGGTAACGGGCGCCGGCGCTGTTGTCATCGACGGCGAGGCTTCCTTTGTCGACGCACACACGCTGCGCATCGTCGGAGCGGGCGGAGTACAGTCCGTCACGACGGAGCGTATCTTCATCAATACAGGTGCACTTCCCTTTGTCCCCCCAATTCCGGGAGCTGAGAGCGCGCATGTCTACACGAGCGAGACGATGATGGAGCTCGACGATCTCCCGGAGAAGCTTGTCATCATCGGCGGCGGCTACATCGGGCTCGAGTTCGCTTCCTATTACGCCAACTTCGGATCTGCCGTCACCGTCCTGCAGGACGGCGACACCTTTATCCCGCGCGAGGACCCCGAGATCAGCGCACGGGTCCGCCAGCAGATGGAGAGCCGCGGCATCCGCATCCTGACGGGCGCAAAGCCCCTGCGTATTGAGGACGGCGCCAACGGTGCGAATGTGATTGTCCAAACAGCGGACGGTGAAAAACATCACGCGGCAAATGCCGTTCTCATTGCCACGGGACGCCGCCCGAACATCGCAGGGCTGAATCTCGATGCGGCAGGCGTCGCAGTGACGCCGCGCGGAGCCGTAGCCGTCGATGAACACCTCCGCACGAACGTGCCGCATATCTGGGCGATGGGCGATGTCACGGGCGGACTGCAGTTCACCTACATCTCGCTTGACGATTTCCGCATTGTGAAGGACCAGCTCGCCGGCAGCGGCGCGCGCACAACCGCAAATCGCGGCGCCGTCCCCTACTCCGTCTTTCTCGATCCGCCGCTCTCCCGCGTCGGCATGACCGAGGAGGAGGCGCAAAGAGCAGGATTTGACGTGCGCGTTGCACGCCTCGAAGTCGCCGCTATTCCCAAAGCACAAGTCTACAAGAAACCCGCAGGCCTCTTAAAGGCAATTGTCGACGCAAAGACCAATATCGTCCTCGGCGCGCATTTCTTCTGCCCGGAGTCGCAGGAGATGATCAACCTCATAAAGGCGGCGATCGACCACGGTATCCCTGCCTCTGCACTCGGCTCTGCTGTTTACACTCATCCGACCATGACCGAAGCCCTCAACGATTTATTTGCCTGAGATAAAGGAGGACACATTATGACAAACTTCCGCAGAAAAGCGCTGCGCCGCATCGGCCTCATCCTCATGCCGCTCGTCCTGTTTGGCGCTGAATACGGACTGCCGCAGGCGAACGCCGCAGAACCCGCAGCTGCAAGCACACTCCCGTCCGAGGACGGACAAGTTCAGCAGCTGTCGATGGAGTTCCGCCATCTCGTGGAGGACGGCACCCTCATGCGCATGATCTGTCTGATCGACGCGCCCGTCAAGAATGCCCTCCCCGCTGATGAAATTGCGGCACGGAATCTGGATCCTGAGAGCTTTATCACCTGTCTCGGCGAATTCATCGGCAAGCAGTACACAAACGGACGCTATCAGGATATCGCCGAGCACTATGTCCCGTGGACGCCGGAGCTCGAAGCAAGCTTCCACAAGCTTATCGCCGACCGGAACCTCGCCGCTGAAAACGACTTCGGAGCGCGCGCAGAGACAGCCGTCGATCCCGCCTACAACATCGTCGTCGCCTACAAGAGCGGCCGCAGTCTCCACGTCACCGCCGCGGACAAAACGGCGAGCGGAAACGATGCCGCCATCGAGGACGCCATACTCACATGGGCAGATGATGCATTCGGCACGGTAAAAAAATAAGCATACTGCATCGCTGTATCGTATGCGAGAGGGAACAAGCATGTTGAAATACAAAGGCTATCATGCAAAAATTTCATTTGACGAGGAAGACGGACTCTTTGTCGGTGAGGTGTTCGGCATCAATGACTCGCTGAACTTTCATGGTAGGACTATTGGGGAGCTGACATCTTCATTCCACGACTGTATTGATAACTATGTGAGTGTCTGTACAAAGTTCCAAAAGTAGATATCATCCCAATAGAATAAAAAGGGACATCCTGCCATTTTCACAGAATGTCCCTTTTTGATTGTAAGTTAATATGTCATACTGATGTTCGGTCCATATGAATTTCAACAATATCCCCTGTGAGTTTTGATACCGAAAAAGAAAGATATCCTACACCTTTTTCATTGTAGTAATAGTAAGAATCATACTGAGAATCTGTAAACACCTTATCTGCTGTTCCATAGACATCCGTGAGACGATATGCAGGATCACCTACGGACACATCATCAAATGTAACGAGACCAGGTTTAGTAGCAGTAGCCGTAAGGAATTTATACCTACGATGAAGAATTGACAATCCTGAATCCCAGTTCCATCGAGTATATCCTGCCGCAGATGAGTCGACATAATCAGGTCTTCCGTATTTATCTTTAATTTCTTCAAGTGTTGTATCCATTCTAAGTCCATCTAACTGTATTCGATGTGCTTGAATCGTTGCCTGTGTGGTAGTAAAAGAAGCAAAGTATACTATTGCAAATAGATACACAATCAGAATTTTTTTCATGGTTTTTCTCCCATACCGGATTGCACTAGATAAACAAGAAACATTTCTCCATATTGACGAAATATCCCTTTATCATTTCTATGTACTTATGCCTCTTTGCGGTCAAACGGCACCTGCCCGAGCTGGAGGTCGGGATTGTTCTCGCGGATCCAGCCGAGCGCCCACTCGTTGCTCACGAGGAGGACGGGGTTGCCGTTCCTGTCATGAACGAACATGCCGCGGTCGGCGCCGCGCAGATCGGCGGGCGTAATCGTGCGCCCGTCGGGATATGCGAGCCAGCGCGCCGTCTCGAACGGCTGCATCTGCATCGTGATCTCCGTATTGTACTCGTTCTTGAGGCGGTATTCGAGCACCTCGAACTGGAGTGTGCCGACGGTGCCGACAATGTAGCTGTCAAGACCCGCTCCGACCTGCTCGAAGAGCTGGATTGCTCCCTCCTGCGTCAGCTGCTCGATGCCCTTGACGAACTGCTTGCGCTTCATCGTATCCTTTGCCGCGACGCGCGCAAAGCGCTCGGGCGGGAATACGGGGAAATCCTCGAACTTGAACTTGTGCGCGGGGTCGCAGAGCGTGTCCCCGATGCCGAATACGCCGGGATCAAACAGTCCCACAATGTCGCCGGGGTACGCCGTGTCGATGATCTGGCGGTCCTGCGCAAGGAACTGCTGCGGCTGCGCCAGCTTGATGAGTTTGCCCGTCGGCGCGTGCCAGACGCTCATATTGCGGTCGAACTTCCCGGAGGAAATGCGGATGAACGCGAGGCGGTCGCGGTGCGCGGGGTTCATGTTTGCCTGAATCTTGAACACGAAGCCCGAGAAATGCTCATCGTCCGGCTCGATCACGCCGTCCGAGGACATGCGCGGTGCCGGCGGCGGCGCAAGGCGGATATACTCCTCAAGGAAGTTCTGCACGCCGAAGTTCGTCATCGCCGAGCCGAAGAACATGGGCGTGAGTTCGCCCGCATCGACTGCCGCACGGTCGAACGCCTCGCCCGCATCACGCAGCAGCTCAATATCGTCAGCGAGCGCTGCAGCAGCCTCCGCACCGACGCGCTCCTTCCACACGGGGTCGTCCATCTCGAACACCTCGGAGACGCGCGTCTCCTGTCCGTGCGTTGCGTCCTCGGCAAAGAGCTCAATGCGGTTCTTCTCGCGGTCATAGACGCCGCGGTAGGTGCCGTCCGTACCGATCGGCCAGTTCATCGGATAGGAGCGGATGCCGAGCACGTTCTCCAGTTCGTCCATCAGATCAAGCGGCGCCTTGCCGAAACGGTCCAGCTTGTTGACAAAGGTGAAGATGGGGATGCCGCGCTGGCGGCAGACACGGAAGAGCTTGCGCGTCTGCGCCTCAACGCCCTTTGCCGCGTCGATGATCATGACGGCGCTGTCCACCGCCATCAGCGTGCGGTAGGTGTCTTCGCTGAAGTCCTGATGCCCGGGCGTATCGAGGATGTTGATCCGATAGCCGTCGTAGTCGAACTGCAGGACGGAGGAGGTGACGGAAATGCCGCGCTGCTTCTCGATCTCCATCCAGTCGGAGACAGCATGGCGCTGCGTCTTGCGCGACTTGATCGAGCCGGCGAGGTGAATCGCGCCCCCGTAGAGGAGCAGCTTCTCGGTGAGCGTCGTCTTGCCCGCATCCGGATGTGAGATGATGGCGAATGTGCGCCGCTTCTCAATCGCATGCGCGAGTTCTTCTTTCAGTGCTCCCATGAATCTCCCTTATTTCAGTGTCAATGATACGGGGCAGTGATCGCTCCCGAATACATCTGCGTGAATCTCCGCCGCCGAGATGCGGTCCCGCAGCTCCTCAGAGACGAGGAAGTAGTCGATGCGCCATCCCGCGTTCGTCTCGCGTGCATGGCGGAGATATGACCACCACGTATAGGCTCCCGTCTTATCAGGGTACAATGCGCGGAAGGTATCAACAAAACCAGCCGCCAACAGCTCGCCGAACTTGCCGCGCTCCTCATCCGTAAAGCCCGCATTGCGGCGGTTGCTCTTCGGGTTCTTGAGGTCGATCTCCGTGTGCGCGACATTGAGATCACCGCAGACGACAACAGGTTTTTTCGCACGCAGATCAAGGAGGAACGCGCGAAAGGCATCCTCCCAGACCATGCGGTAATCGAGGCGTTCGAGCGCGCGCTTTGCGTTCGGCGTGTAGACAGTAACGAGGTAGACATTCGGCAGCTCCATCGTAATGACGCGCCCCTCGTTGTCGTGCTCCTCTATACCGATGCCATAGGACACCGAGAGGGGCTTTACGCGCGTAAAGATCGCCGTACCCGAATACCCCTTTTTCTCTGCGCTGTAAAAATACTGCTCATAGCCGGGCAGATCGAGGATCGCCTGTCCCTCCTGCATCTTGGTCTCCTGCAGGCAGAATACGTCGGCATTCAGCTCCTTGAACGATTCCATGAAGCCCTTCTTGAGCGCGGCGCGCAGTCCGTTGACGTTCCATGATACAAAGCGCATGGGGATCCTCCCTCCGTCAGAGCGTCTTATATGCCGAAATCGGCCAGAATACGAGCATCGCCTTGCCCTTGATGAGATCATACGGCACAAAGCCGACATCGGCAAAGCGGCTGTCCTCAGAATTATTGCGGTTGTCCCCCATCACGAAGACGTGCCCCTCAGGCACGGTCGACTTCGGGTACTCGCTGCGCGTCTTCTCGAGGATGTAGTCCTCTGTCAGCAGCTGATCGTTGACGAGCACGCGTCCCGCGCGGATCTCGATCGTATCGCCCGGCGCAGCGATCACGCGCTTGATGAAGTCGCGGCTCGGATCGCGCGGGTATTGAAAGACGAGGACCTCGCCCTTCTCCGGCGGCCGAAAACGGTAAATGAATTTATTGACGACGAGGCGCTCCTCCGACTCGAGGGTCGGACGCATCGACGGTCCGTCGACAACGTAGAGCTCGACGATAAAGGTGCGGATGAACATGGCAAGTGCGACGGCGACAACGATGGATACAATCCAGTCCTTGATCTCCGAGGCGGTTGATGTTTCTTTTTCCATAAAGCCCTCCTCTCACACATCTCATACAGCAAAAATAGGGACTGCCGCAGCAGTCCCCATTTCCCGTACCATCAGCGCTTTTCGCGAATACGTGCCGCCTTGCCCGTAAGACCGCGCAGATAGTAGAGCTTTGCGCGGCGGACAATGCCGCGGCGTGTCACCTCGATCTTTGCAATACGCGGGGAATGCACAGGGAAGAGACGCTCGACGCCCACACCCGACGCAATGCGGCGTACGGTAAAGGTCTCGCGGACGCCCGTCCCCTGACGGCCGATGACGACACCCTCGAACACCTGAATACGCTCGCGCGTGCCCTCGACGATGCGCGCATGCACGCGCACGGTGTCGCCCGGGCCAAACGCGGGGATATCGGAGCGGAGCTGCTCCTTCTCCAGGATCTCGATGATATTCATATGTTTTCCTCCTTCGTTCGGATGTTCATAAACGGCTCATGCCGCCCAGCGGACCATCCACACAGATACTCAGTGACTATAGCACAAGATGTGATTTGACGCAAGAAAAATTTTGCAGCACGCCTTAAAAGCCCGTGCCGCGTGTTCTGCGCGGCTACCCTCATCCGTTTTCCCGATCGCTTTTCCTGCACATGCCTGCAGGCGCAGCAGGGAACCGCCGGCAGCAACGTGCACATCGCCCGCTGCACGTGCGATCCCCTTCCGCCGAATTTTTCGCCGCAAAACGTGGCGCACTCAGATGCGGTCAGCGGCAAAGTCCTGCAAGCGCCCGACGTACAATCTCCTCAGGCACATCGCTTCGCACGGAGACCCTGCCGATGCCCTCGGCAAGCACCCAGTGGATGTGTCCGCCTACGGTCTTTTTGTCGTGAAAGAGATCCGCATACATTCCGTCGACTGTCACGCCATTAGCACGCAGAGGCAGCCCCATCGCCTCGATGAGGCGCTCTATGCGGAGGCGGTCTTCCCTGCGGAGCAGACCCATCTGCTCGCTGATGTCCGCCGCCCCCGCCATGCCGATCGCCACAGCCTCGCCGTGCCGATAGCGGATATAGTCCGTCTCCTTCTCGATCGCATGTGCAATCGTATGTCCGAAGTTCAGAATGCGGCGCAGACCGCCCTCGCGCTCGTCCCGGCGAACGACATCGGCCTTGATCTCACAGGAACGCGCGATCACATGCGCTGCGGCCGCAGGCGCGAGCGCAAGCACGTCCGTACGATTCTGCTCGAGCCACGCAAAGAACTCGCTGTCGCAGATGATGCCGTACTTGATGATCTCGCCGAGTCCCGTGGCTATCTCGCGCTGCGGCAGAGTTCTGAGCACGTCGAGATCCGCAAAGACCGCATCAGGCTGGTAAAACGCCCCGATGAGATTCTTGCCGAGCGGATGGTTGACGGCAACTTTGCCGCCAACGCTCGAGTCGACCTGTGCAAGAAGGCTCGTCGGCAGCTGAACGAACGGAACGCCGCGCATATAGGTTGCAGCCACAAAACCCGTGAGATCACCGACCACGCCGCCGCCCAAGGCAAAGATCGGCGATTGCCGGTCGAGGCTGAGTTCGATCGCGCGCGTAAAGAGACGATTCGCTTCGTCCAGCGTCTTAGAACTCTCCCCCGCGGGAATCATAACGATCTCCGCCGCGACGCCCGCAGAGGCGATGTGCTCCGCGATGCGCTCGGCATAGAGCGGACCCACGTCCGTATCTGTGACGAGTATGCCGCGCGGCGAATATCCTGCGCGGCGGACGAATGCGATCAAAGCCTCCGTCAGGCCTTCGCCGATCGCGATCGTATAGCTGCGCTCTCCGAGCGCGACCTCAACTCTGCGCGTCATATCATTTTCTCCATATCCGAATTTCCTGCAGTATACGCTCCGTGACCTCAAGCGGCGATCGGCCGCTCGTGTCGACGGTAATATCCGCATCCTCATAAAGGCGGCGCCGCTCTTCCAGCAGTTTTACAACCGCTGCGCGGCGGTCTCCCCCGTCGGCGCTGTCGAGTACGGGACGCGTGCCGTGTGCCGCCGTCCGCTGGAGAATGGTATCGACATCTGCCGTCAGCGCCACAAGGATGCCGTTTTTGCGAAGTGCAGCCGTATTTTCGGGATCTTTGACGGTTCCGCCCCCCGTCGCGATGACGGCATTGCTGCGGTTTGCCGCAGCGTGCACGGCTTCCTTCTCACGCGCGCGGAAGTACGGCTCACCATGCTGTGCAAACATTGCAGGGATGCTCATGCCATGCTGTTCCTCGATCTTTCGGTCAAGGTCGTGGAAGGCACAGCCGAGCCGCGCGGCAAGCAGACGCCCGATGCTTGTCTTTCCCGTGCCCATAAAGCCGATCAAAACAACGTTCTTCATCGATTCATCCATCGACTTTCCAGCCGCGCGCGGTAGGCGGCGAGCGAAGCCGTGAGATCGGTCATCGCATCCGCATGGAACTGCGTGCAGATGGCATCTGCGAGGATAAAGGAGACCATTGCCTCGCCAACCACAGAGGCGGCGGGGACAGCGCAGGTGTCGCTGCGCTCCTTGCTTGCTGAGACCTCCTCACCCGCTGCAATGTCGACGGTGCGCAGCGGCGCCATCAGTGTCGGGATGGGCTTCATCACTGCGCGCACGACAAGCGTCTCCCCGTTCGTCATGCCGCCCTCGAGACCGCCCGCACGGTTCGTCTTGCGGCAGGGGCATCCGTTTTCCCCCATAAAGAGTTCATCGTGAACCTGGCTGCCAGGCACATGCGCACACGCAAAGCCCGCGCCGATCTCGACGCCCTTGATCGCCTGAATCGACATGACCGCCCCCGCGAGGCGTCCGTCGAGCCGCTGATCCCACTGCGTATGCGAGCCGAGCCCGACGGGCAGGCCGCGCACAATGATCTCGAAGATGCCGCCGAGGGTGTCTCCCGCTGCCTGCGCCGCATCGATGCGCTCCTTCATCCGCGTCTCAGCCGCGGGGTCGCAGCAGTTCAAATCGCTGCTGTTCGTCACACCGACATCCTCATCCCGAATCACCGTGCGATCCACCGTCACACCGCCGATCTCCGTCACATGGGAGGTGACGGTCACGCCCACAGCCACAAGCAGCTGACGGCACACGGCGCCGACAGCGACGCGCATCGTCGTCTCGCGCGCACTGGAGCGCTCGAGGATATCGCGTGCGTCCTGCCGGTCATATTTCAGCACGCCCGCAAGATCCGCGTGTCCCGGGCGCACGGCGGTGACTTTGGGCCCCGTCGGCGTGCCGAACGGATCCATGCGCTCCGTCCAATTTACAAAATCACGATTGATCACCTGCAAGGTGATCGGAGATCCGAGCGTCTCGCCGAAGCGCAGACCCGAGAGTACCTCGACGCGGTCTGTCTCGATCTTCATGCGGCCGCCGCGCCCGTAGCCGTGCTGACGGCGTGCAAGCTGCGCATCGATCGCCTCACGCGCAACGGGCAATCCCGCCGGAATGCCGTCAAGAATCGCCGTCAATGCCGCGCCGTGCGATTCGCCGGCCGTCATAAAACGCAGATGGCTCATTCAAATCCCCCTGTTGTTTCACAAATATCGTCTGTTTTGAAATAAATTCGATGCAATATCGCCTTTTCCTGCAACACTGTCCATTTTCTGCCGCGTGTACGCATACTCCGCATGCCCGAATCCCTATTCTCCTCGATCGCCCCGACGCGCGGGCGGCAGCTGTTCCTCATCATTTTCCCCATGCAGCGACGCAACATTCACTGTAAGTGTGCAGTGCAGTTCACGTGCCTGCGTCGTCAGCACGAAGCTGCCGAATTGAACGGCACGTTCGTCTTCCTGGACGGCACGCAGGAAATCGAGAATCTGAAAGTATCCGCCGTAAAATTTAAGCTCCACCGGCCGGATGACGATCTCCTCTTCTTCACGCGGCGCATGCAGCACAATCCCCTCAATGGTGACGCCGCTGCGCCGAGCAAGCTGTTCCGCACGATGAACAAACGCTCCCTGTCCGCTCTCGTTCGGCAGAGCTGCCACAGCCCGCGCCATGCGCACGCGCAGCTTTTCCTCTGCCTGCCCGTCCGACAGCAGTGTATGCTGATACTCCTCGACACGCGCAAGCTGGGCGCGCGAACGGTCCCGCTGCACAAGTGCGGCCGTCCGTTCCGCCGTCAGAAGCGGAGCGAGTGCAAACAGATAGATCAGCAGGAGGGCACACGCCCAGATCAGCGCAATCTCGATGCGCTGACGCTCTGAAAGATTCTGCATATCGTCCCCCTCCCTACCAATGCGTCTCCAGAACAAAACGGATGCGTCCATCCTCCGCTCCCTCCTGTCCCGCATATGCAGGCATCAGATCCGAGGAGAAAAATTTTTGCTCCTCCATGCGGCGAATTGCAGCGGAAAGCGACTCATAACTCTCCGCCTCTCCCTCAATGCGCACACGCTCCGCCGATGTCGTTATCCCTGTGAGACGAATTCCATCCGCCGCTGCAGCGCCCAGATGGACGAGCAGTGCGCGAAGAGGCGAAGATGCGGCCGCGAATGTCATCCATGCCTGCTCGTGCTGAACGGCATCTCTGTGCATCGCAGAGAACTCTTCCATGCGCCGGACATCCGCTCCGCGCAGTGCCAATTCCTCCTCCGCCTGCGTACACGCACGCTGTGCCTGCTCATAGGAAGCAATGTCCGCGCCCGCCGCTGCAAGAAATGCCGCCGTCGCCGCTGCGGCGATCACAGACGCCGCATGCGGGCGCAGCCATCCGAGAGGATTTTTCCGTTCGGACCAATACAGATGCGCCGGGGTTTTTGCATCCATGAGAAGGCCCGCATAGACGGCGGGCAGAAGCTCGTCCGGCTCCGTCTTCGCCGTCTCCCACGGCATCTGCGGCGCGCAGGCGCGTGCGATCGTCTCCGCGCAGATGCCGCCCTGCGGCGGACAGACCGTCACCCGCCGCAGGTGCAGACCCGCGGCAGCAAACGAAGAGAAGTATTCCCGTACCCGTGCCGCATCCATCCACGCCGTCCAGAAGCGCTGCGGAGATGTCCCCGGAAGCGGTGCACAGCAAATGCAGATATCCGCCGGCAGCACAGTCCCTTCTGCATCCGCCGCCGCACGCAGCGACCAGAGGAGCGCATCCCGCAGCTCGGGTGCGGCAAGCGGAGCCGGCAATTCCTGCTCCTTCGTCTGCGCCGCACCTTGGGGCACAGCAAATGCAAGCGGCAGATTCTCCCATCCTACGCGCAGGAGTTCCTCGTGCACACGGGAGGCAAGAGCCTTTGCCTCCGAGGCGTCTGTGCCGCGATTTTCCGCAATATGGGATTCCGATACCATCCACGCCCCTCCCATATCCTCGGGAGCAGAAAGGCGAACAAGCGCGATGGTATCCTCCGATACGTAGACGCCTGCCGCTTCGCGCATCTTCCAACGCAGACTAGAACCAGCGCCGCCAAACATAGCGATCTCCCTTCTTCTCCATGAGCGCACGGACAATCTTCGCGCGTTTCCAATTCTCTCCGTCGGACATGCGCGCCTCCCCCTCATCTATGGCAGCAGCGACCAGATAGATGCAGCCGTCCGCTTCGCCCGGCGAAGGCACCTCGATATAGACAGACAGCGCTGTATTCTCCGCTGCAGGAACCTCGCCCACCGCAATCGGCATGCGCCCTTCGCGCGGCGGCGGACCGTAGGCATCCGCCGCCCGTTCCAGGCCTGCAGCCGCCGTCTCGATGCCGCTCTCCGCCGCAAGGCGCAGCTGCATCTCCCGCTCATACTCCGCGGAAACACTGCTCCCGCCGCGCATGAACTGAGCTGCCGCAAGCGCAAGCAGGATCAAAACCATCAGCGCGCAGAGGCCGACGGCGGATGTAAGACCGCGCTCATCCCGCAGCAGGCACTCAGTATCCACTCATGTTCTCCCGCAGATAGACGCTCGTCTCAATCCGATGTGTACGCCCGGTCGCCGTGCTCGTCCCCGTTATGGCGATGTGATAGAGACGCGGATTCCACAGATCGGGGGTAATCGAGAAAGCGGAGACAGATACGCCCGCCCCCGCAAATGACCCCGTGATGGGAAACGACGCGTAGTTGAGCACAATCCGACCGTTCCGCAGCCAATAGCGATCAAGAGCCTGCTCCGATTGATCGCCGCGCCGCACTTTCTGCCGCATCTCGTAGACGCCCGTCATGTATTCTCGGATATGATCGGAGAGCAATGCGGACTCCACAATCCGTGCTGCTGCGATCTGCATCTCCTGCCGCAGCTCCGCATCCGCAATTTCGCGCTGATAGCTGCGCCAACTCCATGCGACCGCAAAGGCCAGGAGGCTGAGCAGCAGCACAAAGACAGGCAGGCCCACCGCAAGCTCCATCAGCAGCATTCCCGCCTCGCCGTGCCGTTCAGAGATTTCCCTGCGTCCGCACATGTTCTTTCATCCTCCGCACAAAATCAGCCGCCTCTGCACGTCCGAAAATCCGCCACGAAACAAGCAGATGCACATCATGAAAATCTCCCTGCCGAACGACCTCTGTCTGCACTGTATACGATACATTGTTCGCACTGATCTCGGAGACCCCGGCCGTCGGAGGAATCCCACGGTCGAGCGCCGCCTCCATTGCCGAAAACTGCCCGCGCGCGAGGAGCGCCGCGTCCATGCGTGCCGCAGAATGTTCTTCGAGGATTGCCGTGCGCGCAAATACACCGATCACAGCAGCCGCAGCGAGTACGATCAGCCCGAGCATCACAGCCTCAAAGAGCGCCCATCCGGCCTCCTCACTCCTCTTCATCCGCTGCATCCTTCCCGCCCCTCTGCAGGCGAATCCGCGCTGCACGGTCGATCACGACATACAAGCTCTCCTGCTCATAGCCCTGCGCATAGACGCGTATCTTCATATTATGGCTCCAGATCCTCTCGATATCTCCGTTTCGCGTGAAGACCACGGGCGTTTCTTCCATTGTCTCCTGTGTGATGCGTACGAAAGGCAGCGGCATATGCATGCGGTCCTGCTGAAAGGGATGATGCAGCTCGTAGGTCCCGTACCGTATTCGGATCTGAGGTGCACGCTCGGAGGACAGAGGACTCTCCATCATGTAGAGCGGCATCGCCGTCGTGCGGCTGATCGCCTGAACACGGCGCAGCTCACCGATAAGACACATCGCCTCATACTCCACCGCCGCATGCGCGTAGATGGAACGCGCCGCCGGAAGCACCGTCGAGAGCAGCACGGCGAAAATGGAGAGCGCGAGCAATATGTTCAACAGAACAATCCCCCGCTCCTGCCGGCAGCGCATCACCCCGTCCCCCAGTAGAGGCGCCAGAGATAATCGCCGGCAATAAAGCCAATGTATCCGCCCAGCGCCAAAAACGGGCCGAACGGAATTCCATCGTGCCGCTTCCTGCGGCCCGTGATGAGAAGGACCGCCGCTGCCGTGCCGCCGAGCATAAATGCGATCCAGAGCGCGATCACCGCCGCCTCCCAGCCGAGCCAAAGGCCGAGCCCCGCGGCAAACTTCACATCCCCGCCGCCGAGACCGCCGCGCGCGGCGATATACAGGCAATAAAATAAGACGCCGCAAAGCGTCCCGCCAATCATCGCATCCGTCACAGATCCAACCCCGGCCATCGAAAAAATAAGTCCGAGCGCCGCAAACGGCAGTGTAATACAGTCATAGAGCATGCCGTCCCGCAGATCCAAAAAGGAGAGCCACAGAAGCGCCGCCGCGAAAATTCCTCCGCAGACGCTGCGCATACCCATCCCCGCAGAAAAAATAATGCCGAACTCAGCAAGCAGCCAAAAGACGAGGAGCAAAATCCCCTCACGCCGTGCGGGAAAAAGCTGCGCCGCCCTTTCCAGCATATTCTCCGCTCCTCCTCACTGCTTCGCGTGATACTCCTCCGCCGTGCGCCCCGCACAGGTCGCGCGCCAGACACCGGCCTTCTTCTCCACTTTGTACGCCGCGTTTTCCATCGAGACTTCCTGATCGCCGACGCGCACACTGCCCGAGGGCGGTTTGAGATTCTTGAGATCCGTCACATACTCCGTCAGATCGTCGATGCTGCCGGGGGCTTTCCCCTTTGCCGTCTGGTAGAGCACGATCGCCGTATCAAGTGCCGTGAGATCGGCCTGCACCTTGACCGTATTCGCCGTTGCGATTGCAGACGAGAAGCGCGGCACGGCAATCGCGAGAATCACCGCGAGGATCATCACGGCCAGCAGCGTCGAGAGAAGAGAAAATCCCTGCTGACTGCGCGCAGCCGGCAGACATTTACTTAAAGTCGACAAACTCATCAATGCGCGCACCGCCTTTCGTCATCGGCTCCACGAAACTGCGCCACACATCCATCACAATCACGCGCGGATGTGTTCGATCCTCGAGCGCACCGGAGAGCGCCGCCGCGAACTCCTCCTGCGTCGCGACGCGCACCGCCTTGATGCCGAAACTCTCCGCGTATTTCACGTAGTCCATCGCATGATCGAGTTCGCATGCGATGTAGCGCTCGTCGTAGAGCACCTTCTGCAGCTGACGGATCATGCCGAGGCTGCGGTTGTTCACAAGGATTGAGAGTATGGGCAGACCGAGGCGCGCAATCGTATAGTACTCATTGCCCGTCATCTTGATGCCGCCGTCGCCTGCAATGTGAATCACGCGGCGGCTGTCGCCCCACGCGATCTGCGCCCCCATCGCCGCAGGCAGTCCGTAGCCCATCGTGCCGAGGCCGCCCGAGGTCAGCCACGTCCGCGGCTCCTCCACGCGCAGATGGAGTGCCGCCCACATCTGGTGCTGCCCCACGTCCGTCGCATAGGCGTACGCCCTGCCCGCCGTGTTCTGCGCAATCTGGTGCAGCGCCCACGGCACCGTCAGGCGCCCGACATGGTAGTCGTAGTCGTGCTCCTCCTGCCACGTGCGGATCTGTGCCCACCAGGCAGAGAGGTCGCTCTTTGGCGCTTGGCGCATAAGCAGCTTCAGAATCGTCCGCATGTCGCCCGCCAGACCGAGGCTGTTCTCGACATTCTTGTCGATCTCCGCAGGATCAATGTCGATGTGGATAAACTTGCGGTCCGCCGTATACTTGCTGAGATTGCCGGTCTGCCGATCGGCAAAGCGGCTGCCGAGCGCAATGACGAGATCGGCGGCACCGATCGCATAGTTCGCCGCTTTCTCCCCGTGCATCCCGGCAAAGCCGAGCATCTGCGGATGACTGCTCGGCAGGGCCCCCATGCCCATCAGTGTATGCACCACAGGCAGATGGTATTTCTCAACAAAGGCCGCAACTTCCGCCGATGTCCCCGCCGAGATCACGCCGCCGCCCACAATCACGAGCGGGCGCTCCGCGCGCACGATCTCCGCCGCTGCCTCCGCCGCGCAGATGATAAAGTCCGCGTCCGGCTTCCCCGGTGCATAGACACGCGGTTCCTCGGCCGTATAGGCGACCTCTTCAAAGAAGAGATTGCGCGGCACATCAATCAGCACCGGTCCCGGGCGTCCGCTGCGCGCGAGCTCAAATGCCCGGCGGATCGTCGGCACGAGATCCGCCGCATCCTTGATCTTATAGTTATGCTTCGTCACGGGCATCGTCACATCGAGGATATCCGTCTCCTGGAACGCATCGCGGCCGAGCATGGCGATATCCACCTGCCCCGTGATCGCAACCAGCGGGATCGAGTCCATATACGCCGTCGCAAGTCCCGTGACGAGATTTGTCGCGCCCGGTCCCGATGTCGCGATGCAGACGCCGACGCGGCCCGTTGCGCGTGCATAGCCGTCCGCCGCGTGTGCGGCATTCTGCTCATGCGTCACGAGGATCTGACGAATCTCCTTCTGTCCGTAGAGAGCATCATAAAGCGGCAAGATCATCCCGCCCGGATAGCCGAACAACGTGTCCACGCCCTGCTCCCGCAGACATGCCAGAACCACCTCTGCACCTCTCATGCGCGCCGCACTCTCCTCAATTCTACACAAATAGTAAAAGTATTATAGCATACACACATCTGACAGGGCAAGACGCATGCCCCGGTGAGATCCCTCATCTTCTGATTTTATCACAAAATTTCCTTTTTTCGATTCTCAAAGCAAAGGCACTCGAGAGATACTGAAAAAACTGCCGTTATTTTTGTGCTTCAAGAACAACACATCGATGGTATTCTGTGTTACAATGAATTATCCGCACGAGAAAGGTGCGGATATCGAAGGACCAAAACAGTAGGAGGATTTGTTATGAACCATACAAAGGCACCTTTTCGCTACGATATTGTAGGCAGTTTCCTGCGCCCCGCCGCGCTCATGAAAATGCGTGAGGCCTATGCGGCAGGAAACGCCGCGGCAGAGGAGCTGCGGCAGGCAGAGGACGCAGCGATCCGCGATCTTGTCGCAAAGGAGAAAGAAGTCGGTCTGCGCGCCGTTACGGACGGTGAGTTCCGTCGGCGTTACTGGCATCTCGATTTCCTCGCAGCACTCGGCGGCGTGGAGGAGATCGGCGCGGCGCATTGGTCCGTCGCGTTCAAGGGTGCGCAGCCGAAGGCGGCAACCGTAAAGATCACGGACAAGGTAGACTTCGGCGCGCATCCGTTCCTCGAGCACTTCCGCTTTTTGAACGGCCTTGCCGGCGATGCGCTCGCAAAGATGACGATCCCCTCGCCGAGCATGCTGCACCTCATCTGCTGTGTGCGCGCGACAGACTATGCGCCGATCCCGCGCTACGAGAACGAGGATGCTCTCTTCGAGGACATTGCCCTCGCCTATCAGAAGGCAATCCGCGCATTCTACGAGGCGGGCTGCCGCTATCTGCAGCTCGACGACACCTCCTGGGGCGAGTTCTGCGATCCCGAAAAGCGCGCGGCATATGAGGCGCGGGGATTCGACCTCGACCGCATCGAACGCGCCTACGTCGCGATGATCAACCGTGCGCTCGAGGTAAAGCCCGCAGATATGACAATCACCATGCACATCTGCCGCGGCAACTTCCGCTCGACGTGGTTCTCGTCCGGCGGCTATGAACCGGTCGCAGAGATTCTCTTCGGCGGCTGCCGCATCGACGGCTTCTTCCTGGAGTACGACTCTGACCGTGCGGGCGGATTCGCACCGCTCGATTTCATCAGGGATCAGCGCGTCGTGCTTGGACTTGTCACGTCAAAATCCGGCACACTGGAAAAGCGAGAGGACATTCTCGCGCGCATTCACGAGGCGGCAAAGCACGTACCGCTCGATCAGCTCTGCCTCAGTCCCCAGTGCGGCTTCTCCTCGACAGAAGAGGGCAACATCCTGACGGAGGAAGAGCAGTGGAACAAGCTGCGCTTCATCAAGGAGATCGCGGAGTCCGTCTGGAAGTAACGGCGCGGCATGTTCTCCGCATGCGCAAAGTGCTCTTCCTATGGCGAGCAGACGGTTCCTCGCCGGACTCCTGCATAGGACATGTACTCATAAGAAAGGATTGATGCTCTTGTTTGATGAAAAGCTGATTGTTTTTCCGGAAGACTCTTTTGCGGCAAAGGAAGACGTCATCCGCTGTCTGACCCATCTTGAAAACAGCCGTGTTCTGGATGCCGACCGATATGAGCAGGCGGTATTGGAGCGCGAGGCGTCTTTCGCCACCTACACGATCGACGGCGTTGCCATGCCGCATGCGAAATCGGAGGGCGTCGGCGAGGCGTTCGTCGCCTTTGCCCGCCTCAAGACACCTGTTCCCTGGGGAACGGAATCCGGCGAGGATGCGCGCGTGGTGTTCCTGATCGGCGTACCGCAGGCTGCTGACAGGGAGCAGAACAACAATTTGCACTTGAAGATTCTGGCGGCGCTCAGCAAGAAACTGATCCACGAATCATTTCGGCAAAAGCTCTCGGAGGCAGCCTCCGAGAAGGAAGTCTACCAGCTGCTGCAAGAGATTGAGGAGGATTTCCGATGAAGATCGTAGGCATATCCGCCTGTACCGCAGGCATTGCGCATACCTATATGGCGCAGGAGGCGCTCGAGCAGGAGTGCAAAAAGCGCGGCATCGACTGCAAGATCGAGACGCAGGGCGGCATGGGCATCGACAATGAACTGTCCCAGGAGGAGATTGATGCTGCCGATGTCGTCATTCTCGCCGTTGCCGTCAGTGTCGAGATGTCCGAGCGGTTTGATTCCAAGCGCGCGGCAGGCAGGGTTCTCGATGTTACGCCCGGCGATGCCATTAAGAAAACGGCGGAGCTGATTGACCGCGCGGAAAGCATCGCGGCATCGAGTGCGCCTGAGGCTGTGCAAACGAAGAGCAGTGCCGCCCGTTCCGCGCGCTCTGCCTCGGAGGAAAAGACCAGCCTCGGCGCAGAGCTCTTCCGCTACTTCAACACCGGTATTTCATACTTCCTGCCGGTCATCATCGCGGGAGGAATGCTCTTCTCCTTTACGCTCATTACGGGTACCGTCGAGGACGGCCGCATCATCCCGAGCAGCCAGTTCTGGCAGAACGTATACGATCTCGGCATGGCCGGATTCTCAATGATGGTGCCTGTGCTGTGCGCCTACATCGCCTACGCCATCGGCAGCAAGGCGGCGATTGCCCCCGGCTTCATCCTCGGCCACGCCGCCAACACGCCCATGGGCGAATCTCACATTGCAACGGGATTTCTCGGCGCGCTGCTCCTCGGCTTTCTCGTGGGCTACTTCGTCCGTTGGCTGAAGAAGTTCCCCGTTCCGGAAGTTCTCCAGCCCATGATGCCGACCTTCCTCATTCCGCTCTTTACAACGCTCATTCTGGGCCTGTTCTACATCTATCTTCTGACCGTTCCGCTGAACGCCTTCGTACAGTTCATGATTCAGGTCATGTATCAGCTGAACGGCGCCGGTGCGATGGCGCTCGGCATCGGCATCGGCCTCCTGGCGGCCGCAGACTTCGGCGGTGCATGCAGCAAGGCCGCTACGGCATTTACCCTGGCACTCATGGCCGAGGGAATTCTCGGACCGAACGGCGTGTTCCGCATGTGCTGCGCCATCCCCCCGCTCGGCATGGGCCTCGCCGCATTCATCCTGCGCAGTCGATATGACGCGGCGGATCGCCAGCTCGGCATCTCCGCGCTCTTCCTCTCGTCTGCGGGCATCACGGAGGGGGCGATTCCCTTCGCCGGCAAGGACTTCCGCCGCACATGGATTGCCTGTGCGATCGGCACCTCCATCGCCGGAGCCGTCGGCATGCTGCACGGCATCACCTCCATCGTTGCCTTCGGCGGCGTCGTCGCCATCACCGGCGTCGTGGACGGAAAGCTCTGGTATGTGCTGGACATGCTGCTCGGTGCGGGCATCATCGTCTTGATCCTCTTCTTTACGAAGCCAAAACTTGAAGAAGCAAAAGAATAAATCTCTGCATGACAAAAAGCATCGCCCGAGACTGTGCGCGTCTCAGGCGATGCTTTTTCTGTTCCTACTTGATAAAGCCGACCTGCTTGCAGATCTCTTCGCACGCTTTTTCCTTGCGTTTGTTGAAGACGATCTTGTTCTCCTCGAAAATGTTGCGTCCGTGGCTGTCGATGGAGACGATGAGCGGGCCAAACTCCTTCACCTTGCATGTCCAGAGCGTCTCGGGCATCCCGAGATCGAGCCAGTTCGCATCTGTGATCTCCTCGACACACGCGGCGGCGACGACAGCGCAGCCTGCGGGAAAGACACAATGGAGCGCCTTGTGGGCGCGGCAGCCGCGCATCGTACCGTCTCCCATGCCGCCCTTGCCGATGATCAGCCGCACACCTGTCTCAGCGATGAATGCTTCCTCAAACTTCTCCATGCGCATGCTGGTCGTAGGGCCGACCGTGACCATCTCGTATGTTCCCTCGCCGTGCTTTCGAATGATCGGCCCCGCATGGAGGATTGCACCGTCCTTTACGTCAACGGGGAGCTTCCTCCCCTCCTCAATAACGCGGCGGTGCGCCACATCACGACACGTCGTTAAATATCCCGTGAGGTAGATCACATCGCCCACGTTGATGTCTGCGATATCTTCGGGCTGAATCGGGGTTGTCAGAACTTTCTTCTCCATCAGAAATCTACCTCCGCATGCGAAAGAATCTTATAGTCGAGGTTCTTGTCAAAGACGATGTGTCCGCGCCGATGCGACCAGCAGCCGACATTCACGGCGACGCCGATCACGGACGGATGGCGCGCGCTGTTCTCGATGTTGACACCGAGCACAGAGTGCTTGCCCATGAGCCCCTGCGGGCCGAGTCCGATCGCGTTGATGCCGTCAGCGAGCAGCTGCTCCATCTGTGCGGCGCGCGGGTTTGGATTGTGCGAGCCGATCGGACGCATGAGCGCCTTCTTCGAGTGGAGCGCCGCGACCTCGACCGACGTACCAACGCCGACACCGACGAGGAGCGGCGGGCACGCATTCAGCCCATAGCTCGTCATCACGTCGAGAACGAAACGCGTAACGCCCTCGTAGCCCTCACCCGGCATGAGCACCATCGCCTTGCCCGGCAGAGTGCAGCCGCCGCCCGCCATATACGTATGGATCTCGATATCGTCGCGGTCGGGTACGATTTCCCAAAAAATTGACGGAATCTGTTTGCCGACATTCTTGCCCGTATTGTACTCATCGAACGTCTCCACGGCATTGTGGCGCAGCGGCGCTTCCACTGTCGCCCGCATGACCGTCGCGTACAGAATCTCCTCCATCTCGCCCATGTAGGGGAAGTTCGCCCCGCATCGCAGAAAAAACTGCGCCGCTCCCGTGTCCTGACAGCTCGGACGGTTCAGCTTCACCGCGAGCTCCTGATTCTTCGCCATCGTCTCGTAGATGGACTTCGCCAGAGGTGCGTCCTCCTCGGCGGCAAGCTCCGCGATCTTTGCGCGCACATCGTCCGGCAGCCGCTTCCCCGTGTACGCAACAAACTTTGCGAGCACATCGGTCATGCGCTCAGAGACCTCGGCCTTCGTCATAGAAATCTCCCCCTCATCATACACATGATTATTTGCGGCGCCGTGCCGCCGTTTTATTCAGGGACGCTGCTTATCCCCTTTACTTATGATTGATTATACGTTATCCTGTCCTATAAGTCGAATACGTAAAATCCTATTGTATTTATAGGAAAATAGTTATAATGAGGTGTGCATATGGAGTTCCGCCAGTTTCACTACATCCTAAAGATTGCCGAGGAGGGGACGCTCTCGCTTGCCGCGAAAAAACTCTATGTGTCCCAGCCGTCACTCTCTCAGCTGCTTGCCGCGCAGGAGAAGAAAATCGGCGCGCCGCTCTTTGACCGCGGCGGCACACATCTCACGCCAACCGCCATCGGTAGGATCTACCTCGAGACGGCGCGCTCCATCATCGCGCTTGACGAGGCGTTTCATCAGCAGGCGGAGGATCTTGTGCGCGGCGAGGCAGGCAATGTAACGATCGGATTGACGCAGTTCCGAAGCACCTATCTCCTAGCCGCCATACTCCCCGCCTTTCGCGTGAAATACCCCGAGATCACGCTGCATCTGCGCGAGGATACCACCTATCGGCTCGAAGAACTTGCCGAAGCCGGCGAAGCAGACTGTATTATCTCGCTGCTCCCCATCAACGAACACCGCTTTTCCTATGATATTCTCTTTGAGGAACGCCTCGTGCTCGCGATACCATCCGCGCATTCGATATGTGCAGAGCTCGGGCTGATCCCCGGGGACTACAAAAATTTACCGATTGTTCCGCTCCGCCGCCTGCGCAATACGCCCTTTCTCCTCATGCACCGCGAGCAAAAACTGCACGATACGCTGTTCTCTCTTTGTGAAGCGGCAGGATTTCTTCCGCAGATTACGCTCGAGACGCGCAGCATGAACACGGCGCATGCCCTTGCGGGCGCGGGCCTCGGCGCCGCCATCCTGCCCGAGACGCTGATCGCCGCCGCGCCGCCCGCACACCCTCCCTGCTATGCCGCCATCGAGGGCGACCCGCACCGCACGATCATCCTTGCCCGTGCAAAGAAACGCTATCAGCCGCGTGCCGTCGCCATTTTCCGTGAGGAACTGCAGGCGTTCTGCGCGAAGCAAGCATAAAAAAGGATTGCTGTACGAAGTGAAAAGCTTCCTGCAGCAATCCTTTTATGTTATTTTCGCAGATAAACCCTCAAAGCCTCCCCTTCGCCATGCTTCGCACGATTCTGCGGACGGGGGAGCCTTTTCGGATGCAGGGCTACTTCACGACCTCCCCGTGCCAGTCCTGGATACCGCCCATCTCGATGATGTTTGTGTAGCCCATCGCCGCAAGTTTCTGCGCCGCCTGCTGGCTGCGCGCACCGCTCCGGCAGTAGACGAAGATCATCTGCCCCTTATCGGGCAGCTCCTTCGGAGGTGTCGTGCCGATAGACTCATTCGGGACATTGACTGCATTCGGAAGGTGCCCGCCGGCATATTCCGCCGCCGTCCGCACATCCAGAATCAGATAGTCCTTCTCCTCCGTCATCATCTTTGCCGCCTCATCGGAGGAGACGCGCCGAAATGCCGCCATGGCCTGCTCCTTTCCATCCGCAGCCTGGGAGGGCTGTGCGCCGCCGCATCCAAAGATGCCGAGCGTTAAAACAGCAAACGTCAAAACCGTAAAAAACTTTAACATAAGAATGCCTCGCATATCAAAACAAAAATCACTTCACAAGCTCCCCGTTCCAGTCCTGCAGGCCGCCCATCTCAACGATGTTCTTATAGCCCATGTGCGCAAGCCGATTGGATACATTCATGCTGCGAACGCCCTTGGAACAGTAAACAAAGATCGTCTGATTCCGATCCGGCAGCTCCTTCGGCGGCACATCTCCGATACATTCAATCGGGATGTTGATCGCATGCGGGATGTGCCCCTGCTCATACTCCTCCGGCGAGCGCACGTCGAGGATCAAATAGTCCTGCTCCTGCTTCATCAGCACCTGCGCCTCATCCGGCGTAATGCGCCGATACTTCGCCTGCTCCTTGCGGTCCTCCACGGAATTTTCGCCGCAGCCGATAAGCGCTGCCGCAGTCGTCAAAAGAAGCACCAGCGCCAGAAACTTCCTCATATATTTCCCCTCCAACAATTCACAGCATCCTATCGAAAGAGCACCATGATCGTCCCTCCGATCGCCGGCAGGGCAACAATCCAGAAGCGCAGCACAGGCAGCGGTGCGAGATGCGTGAGCTTCGCCCCGAAATATGAACCGACTGAGAGCCCAACGAGCGTCTGGATAAAGAGCTGAAGTTCAAGCTGTCCGTAAAGAATATAGCCGATCCCGCCGCTGACAGAGATCGGTACGATGATCATCATCGTTGTCCCGATTGCCTGCAGAAGCGGCACGCCGAACACGACCATCAGCGCAATCTGGATATATGCCGCGGATCCGATGCCGAACGCGCCCGAGAGGACGCCGCAGATGAAGCCGATCGGCAATCCGCAGAGATAGAGCCGCCGCCCGGTTAAGAGTTCCTCCCGCACAGGAATCTGCCGTCCCAGCCACTCCGCCCGATAGATGCGCAGATAGAGGAGGACCGCACTCGAGAGCAGCATAAATCCTGTAAAGAGGCTCAGATGCGGCGCCTCCATATGGTTTGAAATCACGGCGCCGATCAGCGCCCCGATCAGTCCGCCCATACCGAGAACGGCCCCCGTGAGAGGAACGACCTCATGCTCGCGATAGTGACTGACTGCGCCCGAAAGTGTGGTGAACGCCATGGATCCGAGCGCAACGGCGAGCGCCTGATGGATGGGAACGCCGAACCCGACGACGAGCAGCGTGATGATGACGCCGCTGCCGCCCGCCCCAACGAATCCAATGATCCCACCCATAAGGAGCATAGACAAAAAAAGCATCACATTCCCCGCAGTTCTCCACAGGAAGCGCAGAAGAACTGTTCTTCCATAAATAACATAAAAGGAGCTGCCCTGCAGCTCCTATTTCATTGCGATGGTGACGCCTATGGGATTCGAACCCATGAACCCGCCGTGAGAGGGCGGTGTCTTAACCACTTGACGAAGGCGCCACATATGTCAACAGGAGTTACTATATCATAGGGTCCCTAAAAAAGCAAGCGCTTTTTTCTCCGGCCGGGGCTTACGCCGAGAGCTGTTCAAGCGCCGAGCGAAGCCGTTCGAGCCCAGTCTCCCGTCCGAGAATCGCGAGGATTTCGGTCGCGCCGCCCGGCGTCACCTGCTGCCCTGCAGCCGCGACGCGCAGAATCCACATGACGGTCCCCTTCTTCCATCCTTCACGCTCGATGCACTCCTCGAGCAGCGCGTAGAGGAGATCGTTCTCCCACCGCTCCGCCGGAAGCGCTTCGAGAATTCCGATGAGTTCGGGCAGAAGTTCTCGTGCCGCAGCTGGGGTGACCTTGTTGCGCTTATTCTCGTAGAGGCCCGCATCAAAGGGCGGCGGCTCAATGAGGAATTCGATTGCCGGGCGCACGTCACCGAGCTTCTCCACACGCGTACGCAGGAGATGCGCAACCGCCGACCACTGTTCCTCCAAACGTGCGGGCAATGCTCCGGCAAAGGGGCGCGCGGCCGCAGCGAACTCCTCGTCCGTCATTGCCTTGAAATACTCGCCGCTCATCCAGCCGAGCTTGTCGTAGTCGAATACGGCCGGCGACTTCGACAGCCCCTCGAGCGAGAATGCCTCAATCAGCTCATCCATCGAAAAGACTTCCTGATTCGTTGTCTTCGGACTCCAGCCGAGGAGCGCCACATAGTTCACAATCGCGGCGGCAGGATATCCCATTTTTACGAGATCGTCGAAGCTCGTCGCGCCGTGCCGCTTTGAGAGCTTGCTGATCTTGCCGGTCGCATCGTCACGTCCCATGACGGGAGCCAGATGAACGAATACGGGCGGCGTCCAGCCGAAGGCCTCGTAGAGGAGCACGTGCTTCGGCGTCGAGGTGATGAACTCGGTTCCGCGGATGATGTGCGACACCTTCATCAGATGATCGTCGATCACGTTGGCAAAGTTATAGGTCGGCATGCCGTCGCGCTTGAGGAGCACCTGATCCTCGAGCTCCGCGTTCGGAATCGTGACATTGCCGTGGAGCACATCATAGAAGGTGGTCTCGCCGACGAGCGGCATCTTCTGACGAATCACGTACGCATCGCCTCGATCGAGATGCGCCTGTATTTCCTCCGGACTGAGTTCGCGGCACGTGCGCGGATAGCCGCCGAACGACTTCTCTCCGTCCGCAGGAGCTGCCTCTTCCGTATGATTGCAGAAGCAGCGGTAGGCGTGTCCGCTTTCGACGAGCTGCTCGGCATATTTTTTGTAGATCTCCATGCGTTCGCTCTGAACGTACGGCCCGTAATCCCCGCCGATGCCGTCGGGCCCTTCATCAGGGACAATCCCCGCCGCGTCGAGCGTGCGGCGAATGAACTCCACTGCATCCGCAACGTAGCGGCTGCGGTCGGTATCCTCAATGCGCAGGATGAACGTCCCGTCATTTGCACGCGCAAACAGCCAGGCATAGAGTGCCGTGCGCAGATTGCCGATGTGCATATAGCCCGTAGGACTGGGCGCGAAACGGGTACGAATCTCCGTGTTTATCAAGCTGTTTTCCCCCAAACTCCAATATCATCAGCCGCGCAGATAACTGCAGAGGGCGCGGAACATGATGAGAGAGCTCATCGCGCCCGGGTCCTCGACGCCGATGCTGCGCTCGCCGATGATGGCGGCTCGTCCGCGCCGCGCGGCAATCGTCTTCGTATACTCCGCCCCCGCGCGCCCGGCATCCAGTGCGTCCTCGAGGCATTCGCGCAGGCTCTTCCCATCCGCATTCTCCGAGCGAAAAGCATCGCGGATCGGGATCAGCGCATCGAGCATTGTCTTGTCTCCGTACTCGGCACGCCCGCGGCGCTGAATGGCCTCAATGCCGGCTGTGAAGAGTTTTTCAAAACTCGCCACGTCGAGCCGCGTCTTAGCGTTCACAGCCTCGCCGGCACGCACGAATGCAATGCCGTAGAGAGGACCTGCAGCGCCGCCGACATTCTCGATGAACGCGCGCCCGATATGATGAAGCACATCCTGTACCGGCGCATCACCGGGCAGCTCCGCGAGCCTCTCCTGCGCAGCGGTGAATCCCCGCGCCATATTGAGTCCGTGGTCTCCATCCCCTGTCTTTGCGTCCAATGCCGTCAAATAATCTTTCTGCGCCATAATTGCGGCAATGACCGCATTCACCGCATCACGAACATTTGCCATCTCCGTCACACCAGCTTTCCAGTAAAAATTGGAACTTTCCATATTCTTATGCATATTATAACACGGGATTTTCCATAGGAAAAGAGGTAGGAATGTATTTCGATGCAGTTTTCGGAAAAAACAGATTTCATATCATTTCAACGATATTGTTGTTCCCGTATTTGTCAAGTCTTGCGGCTCACTTTTTTTTATGCTATCATGATTACAAGGAGGAGCGCCTTAGATGTGCGTATGCCTTAGCAATGTCTAACCTACAGATCTTTCAGGGAATCCGAATTGATTTCGGTGAACGCGATGCACCTCGGTGAACGCCGCAGCCGGACTTAGGGTACCCACCTGCTCTACGCAGGTATAGACATATAAGTCATACGGCATTTCAGACACCTCTCTTGAGGTCAGAGCGGAATTGTCCATGCGGCGGTTTTGTTCTGACCTTTTTGTATGCACTTAGCACATACGACGGGGAGGATTTTTTCAAAAAGACACGAATAAATACAATAGTATACATTGTTTACAGGGGAGAACGAGATGTCGGATCTGAATAAAACAAGCGAAGATGTATCCGCGGAGGATATGCCTGCAAAGCGCCGCGGCCGCCCGAGAAAACGCGTGCAGGAGACAGCGGCGGCGGAAGTCTCTGCAAAAAAACGCGGCCGCCCGAAAAAGAACGCATCTGCGCAGACGCAGAAGGCAGAGCGGCACGATCGCCCTTCCGAACTCGTCTTTGCGCTTGACATTGGGACACGCAGCGTCATCGGCATCGTCGCCGAACAGCGGGACGGCATGCTCCATATCCTCGCTACCGAGCGCATGGAGCACAAGACGCGCGCGATGCTGGACGGGCAGATTCACGATGTGCCGCAGGTTGCCGCTGTCATCCGCGAGGTCAAGCGCCGTCTGACCGAACGCACGGGCACGCTGCACAGTGTCGCCGTGGCCGCTGCCGGGCGTGCGCTCTATACGATGACGGCAGAGGCCGAGCAGGATGTCACAGGCATTATCACACCCGCACAGCAGCGCGACCTCGACTTCGCAGGCGTGCAGGAAGCACAGCGCAGGCTTGCCCATTCCCACACCGTCGACGATCCGACGCGCTATTACTGCGTCGGATACAGCACGATCCGCTATACCCTCGACGGCAACGATCTCAAGACGCTCGTCGGACAGCGCGGACGCAAAGCACAGGCGACCGTCATTGCCACATTCCTCCCGCGGCAGGTCGTTGACTCCATGCAGTCGGCTCTGCGCGAAGCCCATCTGGAGATGCAGGCTCTCACGCTCGAACCGATCGCCGGCATCAACGTCCTCATCCCGCCGACGATGCGCCATCTGAATCTCGTCCTCGTGGATATCGGCGCGGGCACATCCGATGTTGCCATTACACGCGGCGGCTCCGTCATCGCCTACGGCATGGTGCCGATGGCGGGTGACGAGGTCACCGAGGCGATCTCGCGTGAATATCTGCTCGATTTCAACATCGCTGAGGATATCAAGCGCAAAACGGCCGACGGTCAGGACGTCTCCTTCACCGATATTCTCGGCATGAAGCTCTCGCTCACCGCCGAACAGGTCGTCGCCGCGATCAAGCCCGGCGTTGAAAATCTCGCGGACGCGATTGCAAAGCAGGTTCTCGAACTCAACGGCGAACCTCCGCAGGCCGTCATGCTCGTAGGCGGCGGGGCACTCACGCCGATGATTCCGGAGCTTGTTGCAGAGGCGCTTGACATTCCCGCAGGGCGTGTCGCTGTCCGTCAGCCGGAGGAAGTCGACGGCATCGCGGATCTTCCCCCGGAACTGCATGCCCCCGATGCAGTGACCCCGCTCGGCATCCTCAAGATCGCTTCGATCAACACACTGCATTTTCTCGCCGTCTGGATCAACGACATCGAATACAGTCTGTTCAATTTCCGCGCGCTCAACGTTTCCGACGCCCTCCTCGCCGCGGGCATCAATCTGCGCAAATACAACGGGCGCCCCGGCATGGGTCTTGTCATCACGGTGAACGGAGAGCGGCGCAGTTTTCCGGGAACGATGGGTACGCTCGCGCAGATCACCGTTGACGGCAAAAGCGCAACTCTCGATACCCCCATCCACGACGACTGCCGCATCAAGCTTGTCGCGGGAGAAGACGGCCGCCAGCCTGAGATTCATCTGAGCGAAGTCATCGGCTCCACGGACAGCTATACGATTCTCCTCAACGGGGCAAAGACAGATGTGGCTGCAAGCATCCTCCTCAACGACGACACGCCAAGCGGCGATCCTGTCCTATGCGACGGCGATTCGATCGTCACGCACCCGGAACGCACGCTCGGCGAAATGCTCCATGCGATGAATCTCCCTCCTGCGGGACGAGGCATCTCTTATACGCTGAACGGTGAAACGCGCCGCTTCTCCGCTCCCCCAAAGATCACACTGAACGGAGCAGCAGCATCCCTCTCGAGCGTGCTGCGTGAGGGTGATGCCGTCACGTATGAGGAGGCCGATGCCCCGACGATCGAATCCATCCTTGATCTCTCCGTCGCCGAATCATATGCAGTCATCACATACGAGGGCAAGGAGCATCAGGTACCTGCCTCCGGCTTTGCGCTCACAATCAACGGACGCGCAGCGTCGCCCGGCACCGTCGTCGAGGACGGCGCCGTCATTGCCTATCAAAAGGGAACGGGCAGTGCCAATGTCAGTGAAGCGCTTCTCGCGGTCGGCTTCACGCCGCCGCCGGCAACCAGCCGCGTTTCTTTTGCGATCCTCGTCAATGGCGTCAAGGCCGACTTTACAAGCCCCATACGAACGGGAGACACTCTTGAGGTCATATTCACTCCATTGGGGAACCCGAGCACTGCGGCACCGACGCCGGATTCCAACGCACCCGCAGCGAGCGAGATTCTCTCCGACATTGCTGCGCGCGCGGGGATTCTGGAGACAGAGACCGTATCCGCAACAGATGCGCAGGAGCAGGAAAAAGCCTCTGTGTCCGCCGAGACTCCCCCGCCCGTATCGTCCTCAAAGCAAAGCGGTACGATCCGTGTCGAGTCGCTGATGCGCTATGACTGAACCAATACAAAAAGAACTTCTGCATGAACATTTTGCTCATGCAGAAGTTCTTTTTATTTCCATTCAGGATTTTCCCGGAGGGACTTCCAACGATCGTGCAGCCAGAACCATTCCTCAGGATACTTTCGAATCCATTCCTCGATCCGCGTGTTGATCGTCTGCGTCACACGGCGCACATCGGCAGCGCGGTCATCGGTCTTTTCGACAAATATCCCGGGCTCCACCGTCAGGATGTGATGGCCGCTTGGCTCGCGATGCATGAAAACGGGGAAGATCGGCACTTCGCAGCGCCGTGCAATGGCAGCCGCGCCTGTAAAAGCATTCGTCTTCTGCCCAAAGAAGTCGACGATAACGCCGTCGCGCAGAGACGGATCCTGATCGCTGAGGAGTCCGATGATCCATCCCTCGCCGATCATGCGGAACATCTCGCGTACGCCCGTCCGATAGGTGACGTGCATCCCGACGAGCGCGCGGTACTCGTTGATGAAGCGATCCATCCCCGCCGAGCTCTGCCGCTTTGCAACGCCGACGAGCGGGAATCCCGTGCAGGCGAATGCGCCGCCCATGAGCTCCCAGTTGCCGCTGTGGGACGTGGCAAAGATCGCGCCCTTCCCCGCCGCGATGGCCGTGCGCACCTCGTCTGCGGCACCCTCGATCGTAACATAGTCGCTCATGCGCGGCTTCATGACCGGGAAGCGCAGGACCTCCATCAGCATGGGGCCGAACCGCAGGCTGCTCGCGCGTGCAATGCGGTCCGCCTCGTCTTCCGATACACCGAGGCAGCGCATGACCTGCCCGCATGCAAGTGTCTTTCGCTTTGCAGGGATAAAATGCCACGCAAGCTGTGCAAGAAGCTCGCCCAATGCCATGGCAGTCCCGTGCGGCAGCAGACAGATGATGCGGCTGAGCAGTTTCACGGCATAATAGGAAAGCATCTCAGTCCTTCCCGCGCAGCTGTTCGAGTTCTCGTTCGAGGGATTTTACCTTTTTCGCCAGATCGGGCAGGCGCCGGATCGCAGCCTGTACGCGCAGCCATTCGGTATGGGGCTGAACGGGGAATCCCGCGCAGAAAACCCCCTCCGGCATATCGGCGATGATGCCGGAACGCGCAGCGTAGACCGAGTTCGCACCGATATTGATATGGCCGACCGTGCCGACCTGCCCGCCGAAGGTGACGTTGTGTCCGACCTTTGTCGAGCCGGAGATACCGGTCTGGGCGACGATGAGGCAGTTTGCTCCGATGCTGCAGTTGTGCCCGATGTGCACGAGATTGTCGATCTTCGTCCCCTTGCCGATGACGGTCGCGCCAAGCGTTGCACGGTCAATGCCGACATGTGCGCCGATCTCCACGTCGTCCTCAATGACGACGCCGCCGACCTGCGGGACCTTCGTATGCACGCCCGCTTCGGTCGTAAAGCCGAAGCCGTCTGCACCGATGACGGCGGAGCTGTGAATCGTGCAGCGCGCGCCGATGCGGCAGTGCTCGCGCACCGTCGCATTCGGATAGATAACGGTATGATCGCCGATCTCGCTGTATTGTCCGATATAGGCATGGGGATAAACGGTTACGCCCGCGCCGAGGACGGCATGGTCGTCGATATAGGCAAAGGGCAGGATCGTCACGCCCTCCCCGATCTGAACGTCACATCCGATATAAGCCTCATCGCTGACGCCGACGACATGCTCGATCGGCGGAGTAAAGCTCGTGAGGAGCTTTGCAAATGCCGCCTTCGGATCCTCGACAAAGATCACAGGGCAGGAAAAGCCCTCGGTTCCCTTTGGAAGAAGGAGTGCGCCCGCCTTTGCGCCCGCGCGCGCCGCATCGATATGCGGCGGCACGGCAAAGGCAAGATCATTCGCCCCCGCCTCGTCAAGGGAGGCGAGGCCGCGTATCATGCGCGTACCGTCGCCATGGACCGTGCCGCCGACAAGCGCCGCGATCGCATTGACTGTCTTTTCCATGCTTCATGCTCCTTTTACTGGAGTTTCCCAATCACTTCGTCGGTGATGTCCAAGCCGCCCGAGAGTACGCTCGGATATCTGTCGGAGCTGTCCATCACGACGTCCAGCTTCTTATTCTTTACGACATCCTCTATGGCCGTGTTCAGCTTCTGCTCAAGCTGAATGCTGTACATCTGATTGAGCCCCGCCATCTTGCGCTGCGTCTCTATCTGGAGCTGCTGCGACTCCTCCGCCGTCATCTTCGGATTCGCCGCGAACTTCGCCTGCGCTTCCTGCTGCGCCTCCGTGAGCTTGGCGTTCGCCTCATCGACCACAGCCTTCAGCTGGGGCGCCTCCTCCTGCACACGCTCACGGTCCAGCGTACCGACATGTACCTGACCGCAGCCCGCAGTCAATGCACTCGCTGCGAGAAGAACCGCTGCCGCTGCCTTACCGAAATAATTCATATGTATAAATCCTTTCACTGTGTCATTCTTTGATGCTCTGCATCTCATGCACCATCTCCGCCGTCACATCGGTCGCCGTATTTGCGATAAGCGGCGCAAAACGGCGTACAGCAAAGAGCTCGGCGGCGGGCAGAGACGCTCCCGCGCTCTCCTCCGGAGATGCAAGCACGAGAGAAAAGTGGTGCATGATCGCAAGTTTCGCCGCACGGCTGCGTACATCGCGCCAGATCTGCGCCTCGAGCGCATCCGCTTCATTGCGTACGGCTGCGAGACGCAGCGCACGCTTCGCAGCCGCAGAGTTCTCCTCGCGTTCTTTGAGGGCGCGCTCCATCTCGTCTGCATTGCGGCTTTGCGCTTCTTTCTGCAGGCGCTCTGCCTCTGCCTTCTGCGCGTCAATCGTCTCCTGCGCACGTCTCGTCCATGCTGCCTGCTGCGGCTCGATGCGTGCGGCGACGCGCGCGCGAATCTGCGCCTGCCACTCGCGATAGAGTGCCATCTGACGTGCTCCGCGTTCGCGCTTGAGTTCCTCACGATCCCGTTCCCATACGGCGCGCTCGGCGGCAAGCTCCTCCTCTGAGACGCGCGGGCCGTGCATGGCACGCTGATTGTCGATCTTGAGGTTGATGTTCAGAATGGCGTTCAGATACTCGTCATCGATCGCCTTTTTGCGCGCCTCATAGTCCGCCTCTGTCTGCTTGCGGTAGACCTCAGCCAGGCGCTTCCGCTCACGCTCGAGTTCGACGCGCGTCGAGATGACCGTCTGCGCGTTCTTCTGCCAAACGGAGTCGTCAAACGGCGCAGCCTCCGCCTCCGGCGGCTTGATCTCAGGTGGTGCAGGCATATCCCGCACAAGCAGTGTCAGGCTGCGCTCCTCGGCACGCAGTTCCTGCAGCTGCGCATAGGACGGATGAGCCGCGAGAACCTCTTCGATGCGCATGGTTCCGATATCGCTGGGCTCTTCCGTTCCTTCATGCCGCGGCATGAAGAGGAACACAGCAAGGAGGAGCAAAAGGCAAGCGCCGCCCGCGAGGATCTCCCTGCGCCTCGTTTTCCAAAGCTCCGGCATGCGCCGCCCTCCCTTTATCTCCTGCTATAAAAATGTACCGAGCAGCGCGCTGCCCGGTACATATGCGCATCTCGTGCGATTATTTCCCCAACTGTTTGATGACATCCTGCGTGATGTCCTGACCACCGTAGACCACAGCGCCCTTCTCGATGACGACCGAGAGTCCCTTTTTCTCGGCAACGCTCTTAACCGCGTCCTGAATGCTCTTCTCAATCGGCTCCATCAGCTCTTCATTCTTCTGCTGGAGGCGCTGCATTGTCTGCTGATAGTAGTCCGACTTCTCCTGATCGTTCATATTCGCAGACTTCGTCTCAAAATCCGACTGTGCTTCCTGCGAAGCCTTCTGCATCTCAGCATTCGCCGCCGCAAGCTGCGGATGCTGGCTGCCGACCTGACGATAGTCCACAACGCCCACAGCGGAGCTGGCCGCCGAGGCAATGCCCGATCCGCTCTGCGTGAGCGCAAGCGCAACCACCGAGCCGACAAAGACGACGGCAATCAGGATGCTGATAATCTTAACCTGCTTCTGCTCAAGTTTGATCATGAATAAATACTCCTTTTCTGTCAAAACCATCGGCAATCAGCCGAACGGATTCATTATAGCAAAGTCGGGCGCGCAATTCAAGATTTCATCGATAAAATGAATCTGGTCCGCCTGCCCCGCATTACTTCACTGTGCGCTGCCCAACCGGCTTGCTCATGCTGATCTCCACCTCGACGAGCGCAAGCTGCGCCGCAGGGTTGTTCAGATGGTTCGCACGCGAGAATGTCGCATTAACAATCTTGTTTCCGCCGTCCTGCCAGCGGTAGGTATAGGAGTAAACGCCGTCCACGATGCTCTGTCCGACGAGCACGCCCTCCTGTCCGAAGATCGCCGCAACTTCGCCGACACTCATGCCCTTCTTCACCGCGGCAATACGCTCCTCAGTGACGACATCCTGTGCATCCTGAGGTCCCTGCAGGGCACCGGGCGCGGGCACGCGCTCCGCCGTCTTTCCTCCGCATCCTGCAATAAGCAGCGATGATGCGGCAAATACCGCTGCGGCAATCCCCAATGCCTTGATCTTCATCATGATGACCGACCTTCTTTCTCCATACCGCCATGCAAACGATGGCTGACCTCTCCCAAATACGCCTTCATCATACACTATTCTCGGCGTTCATTCAACCACAGAGATGAAAAAGAACTGCGCCGCAGCCTCCTCACGGCATCGGCGCACGCCGGTAGACACGCAGCTTCGTCCGCCCCTCTTCCGGCATTGCCCCGAGCAGCTCCCACTCCTGCGCATCAAACTGCGCATCGAATGCATCGAACGCATGCCGCTCCACAACGAGATACACCGTACGATCCCGCGGCAGCTCATCCATCGGCAGGAACGGCATCACATTCTTGCTGCTCCAGCTCATCTCCTTCGGTGCGCGCGCGGCAATTTCCTCACGCGGCGCAAGCGCATACATCACGTGCCCCGTGTAGTAGGGAACGGTCGCCGTATAGTCGCCGTAACAAGCGAGGACATCATCGCTTCGCAGCACGGGCGAGAGAATCGCCGCCGCCTGCTTCCCGCTGAAATGTCCGTCGCGCTCGGAGTAATTCACTGCAGCGAACACCACAGCGAGGTAGAGGCCCGCACCGATGACCGCTCCCACGCGCAGAGTGCGCGGATAGTGCAGGAGCAGACGCGCCGTCAGGATTGCCGCTGGGAGGAATGCCGGAAAACTGTACGTCGGGTACTTTGTCGCCATGAACTGGAAGAACACGGGCACAACGACCGCCCAGACAAGCAGAAAGTGCGCGCGCACATCGATGACCGGCTGGAATCGCCACGCACGCCAGAGAGCAAGCGGCAGGGCAAAGCTCCACGGGAACATGCCGAGGAAATAGATGCCGAGATAAAAGTACCAGACATCCCACTTCGTATGCTCAGACACCGTTGCACGCAGAACGTTGTGGATGCCGAGAAAGGTATTCACAAAATCTGTGCCGTGCGTAAGATACATATAGACATACCACGGCGCGCAGACCGCAGCGAAGACAAGCAGCCCCGTCGGGATGCAGATGCGCCCCAGTGCGGAGAGATCACGCCGGAGCGCAAGGAACACGAGGATGATGAGCCCCGGCAGGAGCAGCCCGATCGGCCCCTTTGTCAGCACGGCCAGACCCGCACAGGCATAGGCGATGTAGAAATAACCGCTGCGCCGTTCATAGTAGCCGACGAAGAACGCACCGAGCGTCCCGCCGAAGAAAACGAAAAGGCTCATATCCGTGATGATGAGCTTTGCGAGGACCGCATAGAGCAGCCCCGTTCCGAGGATGATCGACGACCAGAATGCCGTCCGTTCATCGTAAATGCGCCGTGCGAAGGCATAGGTCAGGAGAAGGCCTCCCGCTGCAAAAAGCGCGGGAAAAAAACGCGCGGCAAAATCCGTCACCCCGAATGCGGAAAACGCCGCAATCAGCTCCCAATAGAAGAAGATCGGCTTGTCGTACCAGTAGCCGCCGTAGATCTGCGGCGAGAGATAATCTCCCGCCGCGCACATCTCCTTCGCCGTCTGCGCATAGTTCACCTCAACGGGCGCCGTCACGGGGAGCTGCGCGTTCCCCCAAAAATAGAGCACCATCATAAAGAGGAGCAGCGCGCCTGTACTTATCCGCTCATTCATGAGTCTCCTCCCGATGTGCCGTGCGGCGATGATCCGAAGCAATGAGATAGAGCGGCCGATTCTTTACCTCCTGCAGAATACGCGCAATGTACTCACCGCATATCCCGAGCATCATCATCTGCATTCCGCCGAAGAACAGGCTGCAAACGACGATGGTGGACCATCCCGGCACCGTCTGCCCGCTCAGTGTCTCAAACAGTACGTGGAGGAAAAGCAGCACCGCGAGCAGCGCCGATACAATGCCTACATAGAAAGCTGCACGCAGCGGCTGGACGGAATAGGCCAGAATCCCGTCCAGCGCAAACGAAATCATCTTGTGCAGAGAGAATTTAGAGTGCCCCGCATAGCGCTCCTGCGCCACGAACTCCACCACGGCCTTGCGAAACCCCATCGCGCCGACAATGCCGCGAATAAACCGCGCATGCTCACGATACCGGCGCAGAGCGAGCACCGCTTTGCGGTCCATCAGTCGAAAATCCGAACCGCCCTCCTGAATCTCCACATCTGCAAGCGCGTTGAGGAGACGATAGTAGTATTTCGACGTCAGCCGCTTAAAGAGAGAAACCCCCTCCGTCGTGAGGCGCACGGTCTGAACGATCTCGAAGCCCTCTTCCCACTTTTCGAGCAATGCCGGCAAAAGCTCCGGCGGGTGCTGCATATCGCCGTCCATTGTAATGACCGCATCGCCGTCTGCGTGGTCGATCCCGCAGGTCAGCGCCAGCTGATGTCCGAAGTTGCGCGCGAGAAAGATGGACTGAACATGAGGGTCAGACGCACCCAGCGCGCGCAGGATTTCTCGGCTGCGGTCGCGCGACCCGTCGTCGACGAAAAGGAGCTCATAGTCATAGGGCAGCTCCGCCATCACCGCAGTCACGCTCTGCACGAAATGCGCAATATTATCCTCTTCGTTATAAACCGGAACGACAATGGAAATCCGCTTCACGATGCCCGTCTCACTCCTCTCGCTAAAAATTCCCGATCAGCCGCAGCCACGCGTCATTTTTATCGACGAGGCCTGCAATGCTGAGGAAGTCATGCAGCTTGTAGCGCAGCTCCCACTCGCCTTGCCCCGTATCCATCCAATGCTCGTAACGCAGCAGCCAGCGCGGGTGGAACGTATAAACGCCCGCAACGGAGAAGCGATCCCCGTGCCCATAGCGCAGTTCTCCCGTCAGGCGCGGAAGCAGGGCACGCGCATACCCGACCCGCCAGTCAAAATGCAGATCCTCGGGGGTAACATCCGCCTCTGCATAAAGCTCATCGCGTGCGCTGAGCATCTGTCCCGCATGCAGTCGCACATGCAGATCCCGCCGCTCCCCGTGGGAGCGCTCCGACGATCTGCCGATATCCAGCCATCCCGTGAGGCGCAGGCGATACCGCGTCGTATCGGTACGGCTCATCACAGGCATGCGCTCCCCTGGTGTAATCGTCACCCGTGAGGAGAGGTGGAGGCGCCGAAAATCGCGGCCCGCATCAAGGTGTTCGGCGAGCCGCTGCTCAAACGACAGGCGATGGCGCGCGACAAAAGCAACAGGCACACCGACGAGATGATTCACCTCCGCCTCCATCACAGAACGCCGCGTGAGCAGAGTGACATTTGGGATCGTGTCGGAACGCATCGAGAGATCCACTGTCCGCACAACAGGCAGACGCGGATAGACAATGAGGCGCACCGCTGCCGCAGGCGCCACATCGATATCATAGTCCGCGCGGAACTCCGGCAGATGCTCCTCCATATACGATGTCAGGCGGCGTTTCAAGGCGCCTGCCGCCCAGTCCGTCGCAGCGACGGGCAGACCAACGAGCGCATCGGAAAAGACACTCTCCGCCCCCGCAAGATCTGCACGAACGAGTTCCTCCACCTCGGGCGGCATCCCCTCAACCGTCGTCTCGACCGTCACACGCTGAATGGTATCTGCCCATGGTGCGAGATGGATCTCCACCTCCGCACGTGCGCCGGGGCGGACCGTAACCCCCGTCACGGTGTAGCCGACGAGCAGTCGATCAAAGACCGCACCGATGATCTCCGCTTCCTCCGATGCAGAGATATCCGACGTATGCCGCCCCTCCATGCGCTCCGCCGCAATCGCTGCCACGGTACGCTCCATGCGTTCGCGGACAATGGCGGGGATCGGCTGATCGCCCACGACAATAGCCGCAGTTTCCTCCACGCGGGAGGCCTCTGCGGCATATGCGGAGGCAGAAATCCCCCATCCGATAAAAAGTGCAGCCAGAAAAAACGCCAGACGCATCGGGCGTGACAGGGAAATCCCCTGCCGCATCAGAACGTTCCGCCGACGCGGAAATGTACGCGTCCGCCCTGCGATCCGCGCCCGTAGTCAAGGCGCAGCGGACCGATCGGCGTATTGAGGCCAAGTCCGATGCCGACGCTCCCGTGCATATTCTCAGGTTTAAATCCGGTATCCCACGCACCGCCGAAGTCTGTGAAGATCGCTCCCGTCACCTTGGAAACAATCGGGAAACGATATTCGAGAGAGGCCAGCGCCATGCGATTGCCGCGGAACTGATCCTCGCGGTAGCCGCGGATCGTATCCTGACCGCCGATGCGGAACTGGTTGTACTCGGAAATAGATCCCTTTCCGATGCCGTACTGTCCGCGCAGAACAAAGACCTGTGCGTGGCCCGCCTTGAAGTAATGCGTGTCGCTGATCGTATACTTCTGGAAAGAGAAATCCCCGCCGAAGCCGGCAAACTCCGCCGAAAGCGCGGCGCGCGCCCCTGACATCGGCTCATAGACATTATCGCGCGTATCTGTCACATGTTCGAACGTCACGCTGCGCGTCGTTCCGAAATTCTTGCCGAGCCACGCAGCATTGAGGCTGCGGTCGCCTGCATTGCCTGTCTCCGTATGCTTGACGTACCGATCCTTGCGGTTGCGGAGCGTGATGAAATTCGTCGAATACTCACTCATGGGCCGACTGAGCGTGAACTCGCCGCCCGAGTATTTACGCATAAACGACTCCTTGTGATTGCCGTTGGAATCGTAATCATCATATTCATAGGTGCGGTTGTAGAGGCGGAGCGTTCCCGCCGTCTCCTTCTTGTCGAGCCACGGCCGGCGGTACATGAACGTATAGCCGCGCGCATCCGTATCGTCGCCGCTCATCTCATAGCTAAAGCTGATCGTGTCGCCCATCCCGCGGAAATTCGTGTCGCTGATGCTCACCATCCCGACCATTCCGTCCGCGCTCGAGTAGCCGGCACCAATGCCGAACGATCCCGTCCGCTTCTCCTTGACGTCAATCTCCATGATGACCGCATTCGGCTCCACACCCGGATTCATCTTGACATTGACGTCCTCGAAGAAACCGAGATTGTAGACACGCTGCATACCGCGGCGCGCCAGATTTGCATTGAAGGGCTCCCCCGGTTTCTGCCGCATCTCGCGCAGAATGACATGCTCCTTCGTCTTCTTGTTGCCCTTGACCTTATATCCTTCGAGCAGGCCCTCACTGATCTTGATCGTCAGTGTCCCGTCCTGCGCGATGTTGAGATCCGTGATCTTTGCGAGAATGTAGCCGTCCGCACGGTACTTCTCCTGAATCGCCTGCACATTCTCCTGCAGGACGCGCGAGTTGAGCAGCTCTCCGTTCTTGACCGTAACGAGCCCCATCAGCGTCTCTGTCGACTCGACCGTATTGCCCTCGATCTTGACTTCCTTCAGAAGCGGATTCTCGAGCACGTGATAGGTCAGCACGACGCCCTCGGGCACCTGTTCAAAGACCGGATACAGATCGTAGAAATACCCCGTCGCATAGATCGCATCGCGATCCTTCACGAGGCCCTCCTCCGTCACGGCATCCCCAACATGCATCGTAAGTGCTGCCCGTGCCGTAGGCTCTGTCGCTGCCGACGCACCGCTGAAGTTGATCTCCACAATCGTCTTGCCCACCTGAGCGGCAAGATCATTGGAGATCGCATCCTCTGCGGGACGCTTCGCCGCCCATTCGGCAGCGCGCTGATCCGCGCCGGACGGCGTAGAACCAGTCAGCACAGGAGCTCCTTCAGCGGGAGCTGCTGCAGTGTCTGCAGGCGCTGCAGACGCATCACTCAGGACGGGGGCCGGCGCCGCCGTTCCTGCCATCTCTGCCGCCGTATTCGCTGCTGTGCTGTCCATCTCCTCCGCGGCAAAGCCATGCGGCAGTGCCGATGCAGATACCCCCACGCCGAGGGCGACGGCAAGTGCAAGTCTCTGATATCTGTTGCTGTTCAAAGGCGAAACCTCCTAGACGATATACGCTCATTGCATTGAGCTGTTTCAATCCACGCGTTCCCGCAGGAGCATGGATCGAATTCCTAAACTACTCTCTCAGTATCTTCCCGCCGACCTGCATCAACCGCTGCATATCGGCATTTGGCATACGCGCGGCAGCCTTGCTGCGCGCCGGCTGCTCAGGTTCATTTCGCAGCGCTGCGGGCGCGGCGGCCGCGGTCTCGGGTGCCTGCGTCGAAGAAGAAGATGCCGCAGATGGCTCTCCTGTCTCCGCCGCTGATGTCTCGACCGGCGGCGGTGCAGGCGCAGCAGCAACCATCTCCGGCGCAGGCATCTCCGCGCGCTCCTGTGCGGCGCGCACAGGAAACGGTTGTGTCTCCTCCTGCGGAGAGGGCGATTCCCATGCGATCCATGCCCAAACAGCAGCCGCAGCGATCGGCGGCACAAGCCAGCCCGCCCACCTGCGCAGCCGTGCGCGGCGGTGCGCGGCAATACGCGCAAGTTCCGCACGAGCGAGCATAAGTTTCAGGTCGCCTGCGAGATCATCCTCCCCCGCGAGTGCATCTTCTGCACCCGTCAGCCACGCGCGCGCCGCGCGAATTGATTTTTGTCTCTCCCTGCGTTCCCTGTCCATCACCGTGCCTCCTCTCCGCACAGATACATTTGATTATACTACACTCCATAGGACGGATTCAAGAAGTCCCGGATAAAATGAAGTCCCAAAATGATTAAACCTTCCAATGTTGGATAAAACGTGAAAGCATTCCACGCACGCGGCGAATGCCGCTCTGCTGCAGACGATAGATATGGGCAGGCGTAACGCCGAGCGATTCCGCCATCGTCTGCGCCTGCGTGCCGCCGATGGTTACGCCCTCGAGTACGAGCCGCTCGCGCAGGGGCAGCCGCTCCATCACTGCACCAAGTACGTCGACGAGCGCATGATGCTCCGCGAGCTCCGCAACCGAAGCCCGCTCATCAACGAGAAGTTCCTTCGCCGTCTCCTGCGCCTCGGTCTCCGCCTCAAGGCAGGGCAGATCAACGCTCCCCTCGCGCCGCAGAAAATCGAGAATACGGCCGCGTACCCGATGTACGGCATAGAGACTGAACGCCACGCCGCGCGTCGGGTCGTAACGCTCCACCGCCTCGATGAGCCCGATTGTCCCCTCCTGCACGGCATCCATCACGACAGGCATTGTACGGTAAGGCATAACTTCACGGAATACCAGCGGCTGATATGCCTCGATGATGCGCCGGCGCGCGGACTCGTCGCCCTCCTCCTTATAAGCGCGCCAAAGCGCACGCTCTTCCTCCGGCGTGAGTTTCCGTACAGCGGAAAGTTTTGTCATGTACTCCGAAAACACAGGCTCACCTCCTCATTTTCATCAAGAACACCTGCTAGAACCGTATGCGCGCCTCGACGCCGATCAGCTGATCAGAGCCCTCGCGGTCATACGAGATGCCGAATTTATCGCTGAAATCATACTGAATGCCGTAACGGTGCTTGTCCGACGCGCCGCCGAGCCCCTGCACATACCGCAGGAGCACACGGTCACCGATATACTTGCCCACCTCGACATTGTACTCGTTCTCATTTTTTCGAATCTCCTCATCGTTCTTCGTCTCGAAGAGCGCCCCGCTCCCGCTCGATAGACGCAGCACGTCAAGATGCAGGAAATTCTTCACGGAATCCTCCACCTCGGAGAGGATGCTCATCTGAAGCCCGATGGACAGGATATCCGCCGCTGTCACGCTGCTCTCTCCATTCCGGTAGGTGCTGCGCAGCGTCAGCATGCGGATGATCTCCTCCTCCGACATCTCAGGTGATGAGGTCAGACCGAGCTTCATGTGATCGAGCGGCCCCTGCAGGGACAGGAATACGCGCGTATTCGTGAGGCGCGCTTCCGCGTAGAAGCTGATCTCCGGCAGAAACGACTCCATCTGGTTGAATGTCGCCGTCCCCTCGCGGATCTTGAATACGGTCCGCAGATAGCTGACCGTGTCACCGCGCCGCACAGCGATCTGTCCCGTCGTCCTCGGGTGCCGCGTTGTTCCTCCGAAGTGCACATGCCCGGACGGGTGCATATCGTAGAGATTCGAGCTAAAAAAGCGCACATGACGGCCAACGTTCAAATCGACATCCAGAATGATGTTCGGCAGCTCGTCGTCCGTCTCAGGAATCGACGGAATGGAGATAAGGGCACGGTCAATATCAATATGACCCGCGAGCTTTGGCAGCTGCTCGCCCCAGTATTCATCCTCCGTCAGCGTCAGCGAGCCGGTCAAGGGTCCCTCGAAGAAGGAGGTTTTGAGATCGAGTGCATTCATCACAAGGGTAAAATCATATGCCGACGGCCGCATGCCGGCAAGACCCATGCGCCCCGTCAGCAAATAGCTGCCCGTGCCCATGCGTCCCGTACACTCACGCACGGCGATGGAATCGCCGAGCGCGTCGATCTGTATCCGCATATCCGTCAGCGGATGCTCGACACCCTTGAACTTCACCGCGCCGCCGGCAACGCGCAGCGAGCCCTCAAGGCGCGGTGCGGCAAGCGTGCCGTGCAGCTTCAGATTGCCCTCGGTACGCCCGAGCGCCCACTCTACGCTGTTGGAGAATACCGGCAGCAGGGACAGATCGGCGTTGTCAAGCACAAACGTCAAGTCGATCTGCTCATAGGAGCTCAGCGTTTCATCGCTCCGCGCCGTGAGCGCGCGCAGAGGCAGCGTGCCGCGGACACTCGCCATATATGCAGTCCCGTCGATGTATTTCGTCACCGTGAGCTGGTTCAGATAAATGACAGAACCGCGCAGCTGCGCCTCTCCCTCCAGCTGATCGAACGAAGAGCCGCGTATACCGCCGTTCTTTGCCGTGAGATGCACATCCACCTCGGGATTTTGCGTGCGGCCGCCGATATGCACGGTCGCCGACGCCGTTCCCGATACTTTTTCTTCCACTCCGGCAAATCCGGTAAAGATGCCGAGCGCGATATCTGACGCCTCAATGTCTACATTCGCAGTGCCGTTGAAGTCCGCTGTGCCCGAGGCGGAGAACGTACCGTTCTCCTGTCGTCCCGTCAGTGTACGCAGTGTCAGCACACGGTTCTGGAGAGCGACATCGAGCGCGACATCGCTGATCGGATAGGAGGCAAGCGCCCCCTCCTCGATGCGCCCCGTCAGCGCAATGGACGGATTTTCGCGCGTCCCTCCGAGCTGCATGTGACTCGTGATTTTTCCCTCAACGCGATCCTCCTTCTGATTTGCAAGCGCCAGCAGCGCCGCCACATCCATCTGCTCAATATCCAACGTGCCGCGCAGCGCCTCCGTCTGCATATCATAATGCAGACGCGCCGCAACGGAACCGTTCTCCCCTTGGCGGAATCCCGTCCGGTCCATCTCAATGATGCCGTTTTCATAGTGCACGAACCCGCGAATATCCCGCAGTTCCACGCCGTTCATCGTGATCGTATCTGCTCTGAGCTCGCCGCGGAAGATCGGATGCGAAATCACGCCGCCAACCTTTCCGTTAAAGACACCATGCCCGGAGACCTCGTAGGGGAGCTTGTGCTCCAAGCGCTTCATATCGAGATCGCGCACCTCAGCGTCGAGATCGAGCACGCCCTGCGCGCTGATCGTACCGTTCAGCACCATATCCACCATCGGCGAATAGATGTGGAACACCTGCAGGCGAATGATGCCGTTGTCAAGGAAGTAGTCACCGTCCATGCCCGAGAGCAGTGCGCCTGCATAGCTTCCGCGGTAGAAATGGACATAGCCCACCGCATGCGGATTGTCGAGCGTCCCCGTGAACTTGATGATGTTGTCAATATTGCCCGTAATCGGCTGATCCGGGGCAACGAGTGCGGCCACGTCCTCCATGCGCGCGCCCATCGTATCGATCTGCAGATCGATGCGGCGCTCGCCGGTGAAACCGATCGTGCCGTTCACCAGCCAGACCTCGCGCCCATTCCGCTCCATCGAGAAATCATGGATGCCAACCCCCGAGAGCGATCCCTCCGCGCGAAAGAGCAGACTGTCAAACGGCTGATGCATCAGTTGTCCCTTTGTTGCCGAGACCTTGATATCCACGTGCGGATCGTTGATGTCGCCATGCACCTCACCGCTGAAATCCGAAAGCCCCGCAAAGCTGAGCCGCTCGTCAAGGCGGTTCAGCAGGGAGAGATCGACATGTCCGCCGTAAAAGCGCAGATCGAGCGCAGAACCGTTCGTAATACTTCCCTCAAGGCCGAGATCCGTATCGTTCGGGAGATTGAGGCTGAGGAAGTCGATGGTCAGATCGTTCCCCTTGCGCATAAAGGACGCGCTCGCGCGCTCCACGGGGATATTGCGGTATGTTCCGTTCAGGATATCGGCACTGCCGTAGACCGTGAGCACGGCAGGATCCGCCCCCTGTCCCGCGATGCCGAGATCAGCGTGCAGGGCACCGTCCATCCCCTCGGGCAGCGGCGCATCCGCATCCGTGCGCAGACGCGCAAGCTGCACGCCGTCCGTCACGAGATGCGCCGTATAGGAGCGGTCTCCCGTATCAAAGATCCCCTCGCCCGAGATCGTCCCCCCGAACGCCTTCGCATTCAAATTCTCGAACGAGATCGCACCGCCTGCATAGGAAACATCCGCAGACGCATCCGTAAAGGAAGCGCCGTACGCAGCCCCCTCCGCCGCCGTCAGCTGACCCGCCGCCATGAGATCGGCAAGGGTCCCCGTCACATGAATATCAGCCGTTACAGCCCCCGTATAGGGACTTTCCTTGAGGATTTTATGCACGTCAAAATCTTTCGCACGCACCGTAAGATCAAGATAGGGCGCATCCGTATCCATCCGGATCGTGCCGTCAATACGCGCCGTTTCGCCCTCCGCCTCGGCCGTCGCCGCAAGGAAAAGCTCACGCTCGCTGAAAGTCAGCGCTGCACTCTCGATCTGCGTCTGCGTTCCGTAGACATCCGCAGCCGCCGTTACACCTGCGGCGCGCCCCTCTGCGGTAAACGTACCGTCCACCCAGCGCATAGATGCGTTCACATGCGCCGCGTGAAGTTCCTGGACGCGTACGTCTTCGGAAATTGCCCCCGACGGGAGGAGGTCAAGCAGAGGTGTCAATTCGCTGTCATCCAGCATCAGCTGAAGCTCCCGCGTCCCTCCGACATTCTCGCCGCGCACACGAACAGGAACGCCGGCAAGCGCCGCCGTAAGGTCATAAGAGAGATCGCCGCGGTCGATATCCGCGGTGCCGGTGATATCGGTCAGTTCATAAGAGCGCGCTCCCGTCTCGATCTCCGCCGTCGCATCCGCGAGACGAATGCGTCCCTCGAACGTGCTCGGCTCGGTATCGTCTGCAGCAAGATCGTTGTAGTTCCACGAGCCGTCCGCACGCTGTACAATATGAGCATGCGCTCCCGTGAGCAGGACCTCATCAACGGATGTTTCAGGCGACAAAAGCAGCGAAAGCAGACGAAGCGTCACCCGTGCCTCGTCGGCACGGAGAACGACATCCGCCTGCTTATCATAGACCACAATATCATCAATTGTCAGTTCATGCAGAGAGCGGATCTCCACCGTACCGATGTGCACATCCGTCCCGAGCTTCTGCGCCGCAAAACGCTCTGCCATCCTGCCTGCCTCGGCCATGAATGCCTGGGCCCGCACGATGTGGATGATAGCCGCCGCGCAGATAAGTATTGCTGCGAGTGCCGCAACACCGATATACGCCTTCCGTCTCATAGAACTCCCCTTGCAGGAGCACCCCTGCAGCACGCCCTGTTACTTTCTCATATCCGTTTCGTAGGCGGCGTGTGCCGTCTGCACACGCTGCACCGCAGCAGCGGCTTCCTCTGCCGCCGGCGCCGGAGATGTCCCACGAACTTCCGCACCTTTCGGCGTCTCAAAGAGGGCATCATCATGCAGCTGTGCCGCCTCCCGCGCCGCACGGGCACGCTTGCCGTCCTCCTCCGCCGCACGATAGCGCACGGCATCGAGGTCGACCGGCACGCCCATCGCGTTGTCGAGGCGCGCCTTGCTCGTATTATAGTTGTAGAGCGCCGTCGAGTAATTCATGCGCGCCGTCGTCAGATTATCCGATGCCCGCATTACCTCCAGATTCGTGCCCACACCCGCATTATAGCGAACGCGCGCAATGTTGTAATCCTCCTCCGCCTGCTGCACGGCCTTTTCCGTCGTCTTTATATTCTGCTCTGCCGCGTGCAGATTCAGATATGCTGTATGGACATCGAGGCGGATCTTCTCATCCGTCTCTGCAAGAGTCTCCTCCGCCTTGCGCAGCGTTGCCCTTGCCGCCTTTACCTGTGCCGCCGTCACACCGTTGTCAAAGATATTCCACGACGCACTGACGCCTGCGGCCCATTGGTTGCTGCCCGTATGGTCGTCCTTAAAAGCACGCTCGCCCGCGATGGAACGCGTTGCTGCCGCATTCACCGTCGGATGATAGCCGGCCTGGGCCGTCCGCACCCCCGCCTCTGCCTGCTTCACCGCATAGGCCGCCGCTGCGCCGTCCGCGCGGTAGAGCAGCCCGTAGTCCGTGCAGTCGGAAAGCGAGAGATCATACCCCGTATAGCGGAGCTCATCATTGATCTCAAGGCTCGTATCCGTCGGCAAGCCGATCACATTGTTCAGCGTCGCGACAGCAACCTCGTAGTTGTTCCGCGCCGTCGTCAGATTCTGCTGTGCATTCGCAAGCTCAACCTCAGAAGCGAGCACATCCGCGCGCGCCACCGTCCCCACGCGGAACTGCGCGTTGACATCGGCGAGATGCGTCGTCAGCGTCGCCACCGTATCCTCGCGCACCTTGACCAGATTGCGTGCCTGGAGGATGTTGAAATAATCCGTCGTCGCCGTCAGGCGAATCGTCTGCTTTGTCTGTTCAAGTGCAAAGTCGGCAGCGTTCAGCCCATAGCGCGCCGCCTTGCGCTGTGCGTTCAGCGTGGCATTGTAGACCGGCATCGAAACCGTGCCTGTATTGCCGTAGTTATAGTCGTACTTGATCCCCGATGCACGCGCCTGAGCATACGCCTCGCCGCCGATACGGTTCGCCGACGTCTCCCACGTGAGCTTCGGACCCATCGAGCGGTTCGCCTGCGAAAGCGACGCGTGCGCAGCGTCCACATCCGTCAGTGCCTCCTTGATCGTGCGGTTGTTCTCGAGCGCCATCTGCACGCTCTGCGCGAGATTGATCTTCACCGTCTCCGCCGACACGGAACTCGTAAAAAGTCCGACCGCGGCGGTCAGTGCCAGTGCTCGTACAAGGTGTTTGGCAAAACGTCCCCTCTTGTTCAAATCCATTTCCTCCTCGTCCGTTTCAAGGATGCACCCGAACGGCGGGCTGCTCCAAAATAGCGACAACACAATAAAACTGTATTGACAGGTTCTCTCATTGTACCAGTTGTTGCGGGGTTTTTCAAATAAATTTATCGTTAGCGGCCCCCTGTCCCTGACAAATGATGCGTGCAGCAGCGGCTCCTCATTCCTGCTTTATCCGCCCCATTACGATTTCCAACAGGCAATCCGTCTGATCTGTCATAAATAGCGGATATGTATACGTACCATAAAACGCCCCCCGTCCGACCATAATGATCAGACGAAAGGCGTTTTCATGTTTACTGAAAGAATTACCGTTTCATACCAATAAGTGTTTCCAACATTTCATCAGAGACTGTAATGGTCTTGGAGTTTGCCTGGAATCCACGCTGTGTGACAATCATGTCAGAAAACTGCTCAGCGATGTCGACATTTGACATTTCAATCGCCGACGGAGTAATCGTACATCCGAGATTTTCCGCTGTCTTCACATTCGCAACGCCGGAGTTGTTCGACTGCTGGAAGAAGTTGCCTCCGACACGTGTAAGTCCTGATGCATTATTGAACTGAGCGACTGCAATCTGTGCCTCAGCTCTGATCTTGCCGTTGGAGTAGACACCAGTAATCGTCCCCGTGCTGTCAATTGTGACATTCTTAAGAACGCCCTCAGCATTGCCGTCTGACTCTGCCTTGATCGTACTGCTGCCGCTGTACTGCGTAAGCGCGCCAAGGCTGACCGTTACCTTGTGTGTTTTCGGCTCCTCCTCGCCCTCGCGCTTATAGGTCATAGAGACGGTCGCATCGCCGCTGATGTAGCGCCCTGTCTGATCGAATTTCAATGTTGTCTTCGTCAGGGTCGCCGTGACCTCCATCCCATTCGCTTCCTTATAGCTGTACGTATCACTGCCTGCAAGGCTCATATCCCACTCGTTCGCACCCGTCTTGCGGAATGTGAGCGGAACGCTGTGTGCGCCGCCGAGACTGTCGTAGACGGTGAAGGTTGTCACCGAGGGCGGATAGTACATCCCGCCGACCTTGTACTCGCCATTGACCGCGCCCGTGAACACCTGTCCGTCCTTCATAGTAAGGGTGACCGTGTCCTCCTTTTTGGAGTCACGCTGAACCTTCTTTACGATGCCGTCATCGCCATTATGACGACCTTTATAGATATATTCCTGGTTCTGTTCTGTTACAACATAACGCTGTCCTGGAGCAAATTCCGTCGAGGTCACCGTTGTCGTGCACTCGTTTTCATCGAGTTTTGCACCATTGCTGTAGGTGTTGGGCGTGGCAACCTTAACGCCCTTTTCCGCCTCCATCTTCGAAATCGTCATGCCGAACTTCGGTGTACCGCCGTCCGCATAGGTGAAATCAGACGGCGTCGGCACCTTAACCTTGATCGTTTTGCCCGCCAGGGCTTTTACCGTATTGCCGGCGGCATCGACAATTTTCGCATTTTTCAAGGTCAGCTCCGTAACACCGGGGGTAGATCCGGACGTTGTGACACCGTTCGTGTCAATGGTGCCGGTCAGATAGTATTTCTGACCGATGGCATACGGTCCACTCGAGTTCATATCAAATTCAACATTATCGAGTGATGTTCCATTCACAACACCGATACTATAAGAGCCGCTGTCATTCTTAAATGTCAAACCAATATTTTTCCCGTTGGGGTCGAGAGAGGTCACTGTTGTCTTGAACAGGGCTCTGTCGGCAAGAGCATCATTCGTCGTGAACTTGTAGTCTGCAACATCATCGTCCAATGTCACAGTCTTGCTCTTATCCGTACCGAGAGACATAACACCAACCGCCCCCTGCTTATACGAGGCAAGAGATTTCTGTGTTCCGTCCTTATACTTCGCAACAATACTCGCAATCTCGTAGCCCTTTGTATCTGCGTTGAGATTGTTTAGATAGCTTGCCGCTGTCGTCATCTGCGGCTGCATACTCTTGTCTGATCGAATCTGAATATTGCCAGGTTGACCGGTTGTTACAAGTTCACCGTCCTCGCTGGCCATCCACCCCTGTACAAAAGCTCCATTCCCTGGAAGAACATAATTCCCCTTCGCGTCAAACTCAAAGGCTCCATCACGTGTGTAATATGTACCCGAGCTGGTCTTCACAACAAAAAGACCGTTGCCAGAGAGTGCTACATCCGTGTTTTTCCCCGTCCCCTGTACGCTGGCATCTCCAAAGATTGTGTCGATGGAGGCGATGTTCATGCCAAGACCAATCTGCTTCGGATTAATGCCGCCTAGATTTCCTGTGGGCGCAGAAGCACCAGAACTTGTCTGGTAAAGTGTATCTGCAAAAGTCACACGACTCGCTTTATACCCAACAGTATTGACATTCGAGATATTGTGTCCAATGACATCCATTCGGGTTTGGTGGCCCCTAAGCCCTGATACCCCCGAAAACAGAGAACGCATCATAATAAATCTCTCCCTCAAAAAATTATAGAATTGCGGCGCTGTCGATATTGGTAAAGATGTTTTCCTTCGCACTTGCCTCGTCGAGCGCTGTGATAACGGTGCGATTCTTCACGCTGACGACCATCGCAAGCCCCCGGCTCATATAGACGAGCGCATCGCGCACGCCCTTAGCCGCCATGCGGTCAACTGCATCGTCCAAGCGCGCAAGATCATCTGCCGTGAGACTGACACCTCGTTTTTCGATGCGCGCTTTTGCATGCGCCGAGAATTTCGTGCGCCCGCCGACCTCGTCGAGCAGATTTTGGAAAACATTCTTGGATAGAGACGTTCCCTGTCCCCCGCCGACGCGTGCGCTTCCCTGCTCGGCGCCCCCATGTACAGCAGGATGTATCTCCATTCATTCACCTTCTATTTTTTATATTATATTTTATAACATAATTTTACATACACTATATCGTTAATTTTATATCATAACTTAAACTACAAGTAGATATGTTTTACACCAGTTTGTCCAACATATAATTTGTAGTGCCTCATATATAAACTAAATAATGAGGTGATATATATGAACGCAAAACTGATGATTACAAAAAGAAAACGCGGAGAAGACGGGCATAAGACCTTGTCCATCCGCGTAAGAGAAGATATTATCAAACGGCTCGACACGCTCGCCGATCAGACCGGACGCTCACGCAATGAACTCATCGGCCTCCTGCTCGACTTCGCCATCGAGAACAGCGAAGTCGTCTCCGAGAGATAATTCGTTCTTGCACCACGGTACTAAATGCGGTACTATTGGATGAGGAGGAGAGTGTTGTGAGCAAGTGGGAGAAACTGCTTAAACGAATTCGCCGCAATCCAAAAGCTGTGCGATTCAACGATGTGGCAAAAATTCTTGAAAGTATGGGCTATGAACAGCGGCAGCCAAATCGCGGTTCAAGTCATTGGACATTTCGTAAACACGGCTGTATGCCGATCACGATACCGCGCCAAGAACCGTATGTGAAGGAAACCTATGTTAAAATCATCATAGATATGCTCAGTGAGGAAGAAGGTGTGTGAAATGAAAAAGGATTTGCAGTACTATATGTCTCTGCCGTACCGCGAAGTCATCGAAGCCGATCCGAACGGCGGCTTTGTCGGTCATATTGCGGAACTGCCCGGATGCATCACACAGGCAGAAACAAAGAACACACTTCTGGATATGCTGGATGATGCAAAGCAATCGTGGCTCGAAGCGGCGCTTGCGGATGGTATCTCGATTCCGGAACCGGCACGTGAGGAGGATTACAGCGGTCGCTTTAATCTGCGGCTGCCAAAGAGTCTGCATAAGGATTTGGCGTTGACTGCTAAGATGGAAGGGGTCAGTCTGAACCAACTTGCGATGTGCCTCATCGCAGGCGGACTGAAAGCCTCTGGCGTAAAACAGTAAAGGAGGTCTCTCATGTACGAGCACATTAAACTCAGTATCGAGGGCGGCATTGCAACGATTACGATTGACCGTCAGTCCTCGAACAACGCGCTCAACGCGCAGATGTTCCGCGATCTGATCAGCACGGTGGAGCACTGTGATGCGGACGATGCGGTGAAGGTTGTCATCGTTACGGGCGCAGGCAAGAATTTTTCTGCGGGCGGCGACATCAAGGAGATGGCAACGTTCGAGTTCATCAGCTACGAGCTCTCGATGCTGACCGGTCAGGCGGCACTCTCTCTGCGCAAATGTTCAAAGCCTGTCATCGCGATGATCAATGGCGCAGCTGCAGGCGGCGGCTGCGGTATTGCGCTCGGTGCAGACTTCCGCATGATGACGGAGGAGAGTTATCTCCTCACGGCGTTCTCGAATGTCGCACTCCCCGGCGACACCGGCTGCATTTACAACCTCCATCAGATTGTAGGTCTTGCCAAGACGATTGAACTTATGGCATTCAGCAAGCCTGTCTACGGCGAGGAGGCAGTTCGTCTGGGACTCGCGACGAGACTCGCGCCCGAGGGGAAACTGCTCGAGGAGACAACTGCGTTCGCAGCAAAGCTCCTGCGCCGTCCGCTTGGTGCGATCGCGATGCAAAAGCAGCTCTACTATGAGGTCTTCTATCGCGACTATATGACATACAACCGCATTGAGGCGGAGAACCTCGCCAAGGCAGGCGCATCCGCCGATCACCGCGAGGCCGTGACTGCGTTCCTCGAAGGACGGAAGCCGCAGTTTAACCAATCCTGAAAATATTTTCCCGCACGCAAAAACCCCCGACACTTTTGAACCGTGTCGGGGGTTTTTCTATGCATTTGCAAAATTGCTTATCCGCGGACGATTTTCAGCGGTTTTCCCTCCATATAGCTTGCCGGATTGCCGCTCTCAAGCGCCTTTTTATAGACGCGCATCGCGTCTTCAAAGACATTGAGCGTCACGTCCAGATCTTCCTGCGTATGTGTATAGCAGGGGAAAATGCTCCAGCCGAGGAGCACGCCGCGCTTCGCGCACTCCTGCATAAAGATCGAGTTATAAAGCCAGTCGCGCCGCCCCTCGTAGTCCGTATAGTCAAACTGCATACGGCAGGGATAGCCTTTGAGATCGATGGGGGCACCGATCTCCTGCGCCAGCTTGCGGAAGGCCCCCTGCAGATACGCCCCTTTCTCCCAGATGCTGCGGAGCACCTCGCCGGACGCGAGCAGCTGCATCTCAGCGATGGCCGCGGCGAGAGAGAGGCATTCTCCGCCGAACGTCGTGGAGATGAATACCTTCGGATCAACCGTCTCCATCACCTCGCGCCGCCCGGCAACAAAGGAGAGCGGCATGCCATTCGCCGTCGCTTTGCCGAAGGTGGAGAGGTCCGGCGTAACGCCGAAATATTCCTGTGCGCCGCCGATGCTGAAGCGGAATCCGTTCACGACTTCGTCGATGACGAGCAGTGCGCCGTTCGCATGACAGAGCTCCTTGAGCTTCGCAAGATAGCCTTCCTTGGGAATTTCGGTCAGTACCGCCTCGGTGATGATCGCGGCGACTTCCCCCTTGTGTTCATCAAACAGCTGCTGCACTTCATCCAGATCGCCATACGCGAACGCATGCACATAGGCACGCGTTTCATCGAGGATACCGCCCTGGCGGACGCCCTCTGCCGCCGCCGTCCACTCATGCCAGCCATGATAGTTGCCGCGCAGGATATGTTTGCGCCCCGTGTAGGCGCGCGCGATGCGAATCGCGGCCTCGGTTGCTTCCGATCCGGTCTTGAGGAAGCGCACCATGTCCGCGCTCGGAATATGCTCCACGCAAAGCCGTGCATATTCCACTTCCTCCGGTGCCATAAGGGAAAAGCCCATGCCGCGCTGCATCTGGCGAATCACAGCATCGTCAATGGGCTTATAGCAATAGCCGAACAGCACGGGCCCGAGGCCCATGTCATAGTCGATGTATTCGTTCCCGTCCACATCCCAAACGTGTGCATCCTGTCCGCGCTCGATGTAGATCGGAGAAACGCCCTGGACGTGCGTTTCCGGTCCCTTGCTGTACAGCTGACAGCCGGATAAGATGATCTCCTGCGCCTCCTTCCAAAGAGCATCCGACTGCTGAAGTGTTCTGTTTTGAATTTCTGCCATACTTCGTACTTCTTCCTAACTTACTTTTGTACTGCCGTTCCGCTGTAAAATCGGCACCTTCCGCACGGCGTGCGGCAGGACTTAAAACTCCTGCCGCACGCCCGTGTAGAATGCGCGGTGCCTGCTGTCGTTCACGTCGTTCCACTCACCGAAAAGATATGTTCCGCCGCGCAGCTGATACTGTGCGCGCAGACGGAGGGTCACGTCATTCGGATCGTAGGCGTCAGCGGAGAACTTGAACTTTTCCCCCGCATAAGCGTCAAGTCCGATGCCGGCCGCACCCGCCACGACGCCCGCACGCGCGCCGAACGATGTGCCGCGCGTACCGACCTGCGCGTTGAACTTGTCTCCGCCGCCGATGTCGTCAACGCCAAACGTCGCATACAGCCCCTTTGCCTCTCCGATGTCGAGGTTAAAGTTCGTCCGCCAGTCATCCGCCTTGCCGCTGTATATCGCGTCTACTTTCGGCGTCACCTTGATATTGCCGAGGCGCCCCATGAGACCGTTCGTCTTATCCGTCATCGTGCGTGCGTTGTGGATGAGCGCACGTGCATCCTCCTGCGTCTTCGGATCGCCGGCGACGGACTCGATCCCCTCGGCAATGCGTGCAATGCGCCCGGATGCCTCGGTGATATTCGCGAGTGTCTTTTTGAGGTTCTCCGCCGTCGCGGGGTCGGCGCCGACGGTCTCGAGGTTCGACACGATGCGCTCGACGCTCGCCGTTGTCTGTGCGAGGTTCGCCGCCATCGTGTTCATCTGTGCGAGCATCCCCTGCAGATTGCCGCGATTCTCCGCCGCCATCTGCTCGAGCGTTGCGGTCAGCCCGTCGAGATGCGCCGTCATATGCTCCATGTTGGACACGAGCTGCACCACCGATGTCTGGAATCCGGGCGCTCCTACGATGGAATTGATGGAGGTGAGCATCTCCTGGACGAGGATAATCATTTTATTCAGCTCGGTGAACATGGCATCCATGCCCATCTCGTCTGCGCCGTAGAGATAGTCACCGTTCCCATAGTAATCCGTCGCGGAGGACGGCGTGATGATGACGAATTTATCCCCCATGATGCCGGGCTGCGCGATGGTGACGGACGAGCCGCGCGGAATCTTCACGCCGTTCTGGATCACCATGGAGACGGTGACGCCTGTGCCGTCGCTCGCGATATCCTCTACGCGCCCGACGGGAACGCCTGCAAGGAGCACCTGGGCCTCGGGATTGAGCCCAATCGCGCGGCCAAAGCCGGCGTACAGCGTATAGTCATGGCTCCCGCTGAAACGCAGCCCGCCGAAGAACACAACAACCGCGATAAGGAGCGCTGCTCCCCCCAGCGTAAAGGCGCCGACCTTTGCCTCAGCACTCATGCTCCTGCCTCCCTTCGGTGATGCAGCGTACGGAAAAATGCCTGTACGCGCTCATCCGCTATATTCTGAAAACGCTCGACGGTATCCACCGCTATCAGCTCTCCATCGTAAATCATGGCGATGCGGTCGGCGATGCGGCTCGCGCTGACCATATCATGCGTAACGACAACGGAGGTCACGTCAAGTTTCCTCTGCATGTCAATGATGAGCTCGTCGATCTTCGCCGTCATGATCGGATCAAGCCCCGAACTCGGCTCGTCATAGAAGATGATCTCCGGATCGGTCGCGATCGCCCGCGCGAGCCCGACGCGTTTTTTCATGCCGCCGGAGAGCTCCTGCGGCATCATCTCTTCCACGCCGGGGAGTCCGACAAGTTCCAGCTTTTCCGCGACGATGTGCCGGATTTCATCATCCCCTTTGTCCGTATGCTCACGCAGTCCGAACGCAACATTTTCGCCCACGCTCATCGAGTCAAAGAGCGCAGAGTACTGGAACACCATGCCCATGCGCAGGCGCATGCGGTCGAGCACATTCTCGCTCATCGCAGTGATGTTGTCGCCGCCGATATGGATCTCGCCCCCGCTGGGGCGGTCCAGTCCGATCATCAGACGCAGGAGCGTGGACTTGCCCGAGCCCGAGCCGCCGATGATGGCGATGGTCTCTCCCTTTTCGATCGTCAGGCTGATGTCCTTCAGCGCCACTTTTTCCCCGAAGCGCTTCGAGACATTTTTCAGTCGTATCATAGCGCCCCCTACCTAAAACAGGAAAAACGTCAAAACGGCGTTCAGGATAAAGATGACGATGATGGACGTGACGACAGTATGCATCGTTGCTTTGCCGACGCCCTCCGCGCCGCTCGGCGCGTTCAGCCCGTAGTGGCAGCCGAGAACGGCGATGACATTGCCGAAGAAGATCGCCTTGATGAGGCCGCCCGTCATATCGTAAATCAGCGCAAACTGCGTGATGGAGTTGGTAAAGGTATATGCGGAGATCCCCGAGTAGTACACCGCCGTGAGATAGCCGCCGAGGACACCGATCACGTCGCCGAACACGGTGAGGATCGGTACGACGACCATACACGCAAGCATGCGCGGTACGATGAGATAGTTGACGGGACTGACGGCCATGACGCGCAGCGCATCGATCTGCTCCGTGACCTTCATCGTCGAGACCTCGGCTGTAATCGCCGCGCCCACGCGCCCTGCACAGACAACGCCAACGAGAACGGGGCCGAGCTCGCGCCCGATGCCGATCGCAATGACTGCGCCGACCGTACTCTGCGCACCGTAGCGGATGAACTCATGCGCGATCTGGAGCGTCAGCACGACGCCGGTAAAGAGGAGCGTGAGCCCGACGATAAGGAGGGAGTCCGCGCCGAGATGTGCCATCTGATAGATGATGCTCCGCACGCGCAGACGGCGCGTAACCTGCCGGATCGTCTCCCCATAGAGTAGGGTAACACGCCCGATATTCGCCAAATGCGTGAGAACGAACGCTCCCACTGCCTCGAATATGCGCTGCACCATCTTCCCTCCTCCCCCAGTTTTTATATATGCCTCGACCGCCGCAGGCAGCTGCCTTCCCTCGTCACTGCAGGGCCTGTACCCGGCAGCGGGCAGAAGCAGTGCCCGATAGGGACGCTCAGCATCAGCGTCTGTACTGCTCCGCCTCTGCGCGGGCAAGTGCATCACAGCGCTCGTTGCGCGGGTTTCCCGCATGGCCCTTCACCCAATGGAACTGCACATGCCGCTCTGCGAACGCCGCATCGAGCTGCATCCAGAGGTCCTGATTGAGCACGGGTTCGCCGTCCGCTTTTCTCCAGCCGCGCTTTTTCCATCCGGGCAGCCAGAACTTCGTGAATGCATTCTTCAGATACTGACTGTCCGTATAGAGCGCGATGCGCGCACCTGCCGGCACGGATGTGACTGCCGTCAGCGCCGCAGTCAGCTCCATGCGGTTGTTCGTCGTCTCCGCCGCGCCGCCGCTCCGCTCCTCGACATTGCCTGTTGCAACCGTCTCGATGACGGCAGCCCAGCCGCCCGGCCCGCCCGGATTGCGCAGGCAGGAGCCGTCCGTGTGGATGATGTAATCCGCATCAAGCGGCCTCGATGTCTCTGCCGCGGCGCTCTTCTTCACGGTGCGCTCACCGGCCGCGGCAGTATCGTCTCCCCCCGCAAGCCAGGCGCGTGCCTCATCCTCTGTCATAAAGCCCTTGTAAACAGCCCCTTGAAAGCCCTGCACCTGCGCCGAGCAGTCTGCCCACGCCGTGAAGATGCCGTTCTTTCGCCCGCGCTTGACCGCATAATATTTCTTTGCCACAAATACGCCCTTTAGTACGAGTAGCGATAGCCGATCGAGAGCCCCACGCCGTTGTACCCCGGATTTTTCGTCCGCTGTCCGTTCGACACATGGTGTCCGAGATACGCGATGCTGAGCGCGTTCCGATCATTGAAGTTGTAGGTCAGACGCGGCCCGATGCGCCACATAAAGCCATAGTTCCGCGTATGCGCGGGATGCACCTTGTTGTAGACGAGAACAGCGCCCGTCGCGTCGAAGGACGCCTCCCATTTCTTCCCGAGCGGTTTTGTCCAGCGTACCATATAGGCAGGTCCCGCGCCGACGGCGGACGAGTCGAGCTCGATGTCCGGCCGATCCTTCTCCGCCCACGAACCGACAGGCCGCGAGACCGTCACGCCCCAATGCAGCGACATGCCGTGCATCTCCTTGTACTGGCGGAATACGTGCAGATTGTAGAGATCAATGTGCCGGCGCGCACCGCGCTGCTTCAGATAGTCCATCTGGATCTCCGCCTTGCGGTTCTTTTCCTCCGCGGAGCCCATGTGCATCTGCGTTTTCTGCGGCTCTTCCTTTGTCTGCGGCTGCTGTACCGCAGCCGCATGTCCGCCCTCGCCGATACCGACGGTGTTTTCCGCCGCCTCGGTCACAACGGGTATCGAGAGTGCTCCCGCGAGCAGCAGAGCAGCAACATATCCTGTTTTCTTCGTCATCATAGTTACCTCCAGCGTGTAAAGAGTTCCGCCTCTATGCCGAGGCGGTCGAGTATCTTTCCCACCATCATGTTGACGAGATCGTCCAGTGTCTCCGGCCGATGATAAAAGCCCGGTGCGGCCGGCATCACAATCGCGCCCGCACGCGCCAGGCGCAGGAGATTTTCAAGGTGAATCTCGTGCATTGGCGTTTCCCTTGGCACGAGGAGGAGACTGCGCCCCTCCTTGAGTGTTACATCCGCCGCGCGCGTGAGAAGGTCGTCCGTAACCCCGTGCGCGATCGCCCCCGCCGTCTTCATTGAGCAGGGCAGAACGACCATCGCGTCTGTGCGGAACGATCCGCTCGCGAGTGCCGCACCCACATCCTCGTTCGGATAGAGGACTGTGACGCGGCGCGCGAGATCCTCCTCCGTGACGCCGCACTCATAGTCGAGTACCTGCCGTCCGCTTGCCGTCAGAACGGCATGCACCTCCATGCCCAGATCCCTGAGCACGTCAATGAGACGAACGGCGTAGCAGCTGCCGCTTGCGCCCGTGATACCAACGATCAGCCGCTTCATCGGATGACCGTCACCCCGCCCATATAGGGCACGAGCGCTTTCGGCACCAGAACAGAGCCGTCCGCCTGCTGATTGTTCTCGAGGATCGCCGCCACCGTCCGTCCGACAGCGACGCCCGAACCGTTCAGCGTATGCAGGAACGCAGGCTTTGCCCCGCGTTCCGGACGGTACTTGATATTCGCGCGGCGCGCCTGGTAGTCCGTACAGTTCGAGCAGGATGAGATCTCGCGGTATTTATTCTGCGCCGGCATCCATACCTCGAGGTCGTAAGTCTTCGCCGAGGTAAAGCTCATATCGCCCGTGCAAAGCTGAATGACGCGGTACGGGAGCTCGAGTATTTTGAGCACATCCTCGGCTGCCTCCACCATGCGCTCGAGCTCGTTCCAGCTCGTCTCCGGCGTGACAAATTTGATCAGCTCTACTTTGTTGAACTGGTGCTGGCGAATGAGTCCGCGCGTATCGCGGCCCGCGCTGCCTGCCTCGGCACGAAAACACGCCGTATAGGATGTGTAGTATTCCGGCAGCTGCTCCGCCTCGAGGATCTCATCGCGGTGATAGTTCGTCGTCGGCACCTCCGCCGTCGGCACGAGGTAGTAGTCAAGGCCGTCGAGCTTGAACATATCTTCCGCAAATTTCGGCAGCTGCCCCGTGCCGATCATGCTGTCCTCATTCACGATATAGGGCGCGAGCATCTCCGTATAGCCGTGCTTTTCCGCATGCAGATCCATCATGAAATTGATGCAGGCGCGCTCAAGGCGCGCGCCGAGTCCCTTGTAGAACGTGAAGCGCGCGCCCGTCACCTTGGCCGCGCGCTCCGCATCGAGCACACCAAGTTTTTCCCCGATGTCCCAATGCGCCTGCGGCTCGAAATCAAATGTGCGCGGCGTGCCCCAGCGGCGCACCTCTGGGTTCTCCGTCTCGTCCGCACCGATCGGCACATCCGCCTTCGGCATATTCGGGATCTGGAGCAGGAGTTCACGCAGCTTCAGCTCCACATCGCGCAGATCCTCATCGAGCGCCGCGATCTCATCGCCGAGCGCGCGCATCTCCGCGACCGCTGCATCCGCGCTCTCGCCCGCTTTCTTGCGCACGCCGATCTCTTTCGAGACCGCGTTGCGGCGTGCCTTCTTCTCCTCCACATCCTGCAGGATCGCGCGGCGGCGCTCATCGAGTTCCGTGAACGAGGAAAGGTCGAGCGCGTTGCAGCGGTTCTTCAGCATCGTACGCACCGCATCCAAGTTCTCGCGCACAAATTTCATATCCAACATCAGAAATCACTCCATCATGTAGATTTACTATGTGCCATGATAATACAAAGGCCGCCGTTTGTAAAGAAAAGTCCATTTCTTCATTCGCGTTTCACACATCTGTGGTAAAATACATATGAAAAGGAGAGCCTCTGAATGAAAATTCTACCGTGGGCGGGGAACTCCATCTTCCCCGTTCTCTGCAATACACTGCTTGCGTGGCGCAAATCTGCGCCCGACACGCGCGATCTGCCGTGGCGCGATGAGCCAACGCCCTATCATGTCTGGATCTCGGAGATCATGCTCCAGCAGACACGTGCCGCCGTCGTGCGCGGCTACTATCTCCGCTTCCTCGATGCCCTGCCGACGATCGCCGACCTCGCCGCATGCGATGACGATGCACTGATGAAACTCTGGCAGGGACTCGGCTATTACAGCCGCGCGCGCAATCTCAAACGCGCCGCCGAAACGATCGTCCGCGAACACAAGGGGCAGCTGCCCAGCGACTTCGATGCGCTGCTTGCCCTTCCCGGCATCGGCCGCTATACCGCGAGCGCCATCGCGTCCTTTGCCTACGGTCAGCCGCGCCCGGCCGTCGACGGCAACTTTCTGCGCGTCGCTGCGCGCGTCACGGCAAACGGTATCGATATCGCAAAGGACGCAAGCAAGCGCGCTCTCGAAGCAGCGCTCGCTCCCTCCTACCCGACGGGAAGAGATGCAGGATACCTCAACGAAGCCTTTATGGATCTTGGCGCGACGATCTGCCTTCCGAACGGCGCACCGCTCTGCCACACATGCCCGGCCGCCCGCCTCTGCCTTGCGCATGACCGCGGCACGGAGCAGGACTATCCCGTAAAAGCCGCGCTCAAAGCACGCCGCAAGGAAAGCCGAACCGTCCTCATACTCTCCTGCGGCGACCGCATCGCCATACGAAAAAGGCCTGCAAAGGGACTCCTCGCAGGCCTTTGGGAATATCCGAATATCGACGGGAAGCTGACAAAGCGCGCGGTGCGCGAACAGCTCACAGCTGAAGGCTTCCGCGTCCGCAGCATTATGCCGCTTCCTCCCGCGCGCCACATCTTCAGCCATATCGAATGGGAGCTCACCGGCTGGGCGGTCAGCGTCGCGGAGCGAAACGAATCTCCGCTGCTCGCGGCCGAGAGCGATGCAAATGCTCCGTCCGCCCTTCTCTGGGTACGCCGTGAAGAACTCGCCGCGGCGTACAGCATTCCCGCTGCATTCGGCTACTTTATGCCGCAGTAAAATATACGGCAAAAGAGCGATTCATTGTCAATATAGAGATATATTTTCGCATGAAAACAGGTGCTGCGCCTCCCCTTCAGGAGAGACACAGCACCTGTTTTAACGCAATGCGTTTTTATATAATATATTACACAGCTTTTTCCATCTCACGCGCAGAGGTACGCATGACGATATTGAGGTCGGGCGCGGAAGCATCGCTTGCAGCGCGCTCTTTCTCCCGACTCTTTTCGATGAGATTTTTCAGCATCTGCATATGCGGATGGCTCTCCAGCTCCGGCGTGAGCTTCCCCTGCAGCGCCGCCGCCATCTGCGGAGGCATGCCGTCGGGGAACATTTCCTCGAGCATGGAGCGCACTTCCTTGGGGATCATATCCTGCAGCGCAACATTCTCCTTGCGGAGCTTTACCGCGTCCTCCTGCGTGAGAGCATAGGCCTCGAGAAAACTCTGGATGAGATTGTCATGCCAGAATTCACCCGCGAGGGTCGAACGGAAGCCCGTCGCCGTGCGCATAACAAGGCCGTTCTCCTCCCATGCGGCGAGGAGTGGCGCAAGAGAGGAAAGGAGGTCGACGCCGTATTTCTTTTCGAAATAGGGCGCGTAGAAATAGCCGTGCTCGATCTGATCGCCGATCTCGCTGTGCATGCGGTGCGCATCCGCCTGCTCGCCCATGAACTGGAACGGCTTCGCTCCCTCCTCGACCATCTTTTCATACGCGGCGAGCGCACCGTGGTTGCGCCACATCACGTCCCCGACAAAGCCGCCCCCGCCCGAGCCGAAGGCAAGGACATCATTGCCGCGCTTTGCGAGGGTGTTGTAGATGCTGCGCTCGCGGTGATCCGTTGCCCAGTGTGTGATATCAATACGCCGTGCCATCGGGTTTTCTGCAATAATCTCGACGCCGCGCCGGAAATATTCCGACTGCTCCTCCGTCGTCGGGAGGATCGGCAGATCGCCCGACTCGATGCGGCGCGCCAACTCGCTCGCAGGGAATACGTTGAGCTGGTAGAGATCACCGCCCGCAATTCCAATCTCGAACTGCGTGCGCACATCGTTCTCCCAGACCTCCATCGACTGATACGGCAAGCCGTAGATGAGGTCGGCAATGACGACGGCGCCCTGCCGCTCCACCATCCGGCGGAGCGTTGCGATAACCGTCTCACGGTCGTCGATACGTCCGATCGACTGGCGGACGCGCGTGTCAAAGGACTGCACACCAAGCGAGAACCGGTTGACGCCCGCATGCAGCGCCGCCTCCACCTTGCTCTCCGAAAGGTCGTGGATACGACCCTCGAGGGTGATCTCACAGTCGCTCGTGAGCGGCAGGCGTTCGCGTACCGCACGGACAAGGCGTACCAGATCAGCCTCACTGAGCGCCGTCGGGGTACCGCCGCCAAAGAATACCGCCTGGAAGGGCGCGCCCATAACATAGGGCGTATCTGCCGCGGCATCCAGCTCCTCCAGGAGAACATCAACGTAATGATGCGCCGCCTCCTCCCGCGTGAAGTTTTGGAAAAATCCGCAGTAGCTGCATTTCTTATCGCAGAACGGGATGTGGATGTATACCGCACGCTCGTCCGCGGGATCCGGCGCCGCTGCCATGTGCGCCTCCCAGATACGCGCCTGCTCCGCCTTGTCCATGATCATGCGCTTGCCGCCCGCGCCGGGATGCACAACGCGCTTTTTCGTGAAGGCACAGCCAAGCGGGTTCTCCGACTTCGTTCCGAGCAGCCAGCCGCGCGCCTCTTCCGAGAGAGCACCGATCTTATCCTGCAGCGTATTCATGCGAGCGCCTCCTTTGCAGCTGCGATCACCTTTGCAAAGTCCGCTGCATCCGGATGACTTGCCGCTGCCGCATAGCGCGCCGCACTCTCCGCGGTATAGGCGTGCACATTGTCCTTCGGCATGCTTTTGAACATTTCGATAAGCGCCGGATCAATCGCGCCCTGCACGAGAATCGCGCCGAGGATCTCATTCGACGGATCGAAGAGTGCGCGGATGTTCGCGATGCACTTTTCCGCATGCTCTGAGTCCGGCTCTGCGCCAAGGGTACCATAGATGAATACGCGCCGTCCGCGCAGCGTCTCAATGTACTTCTTCGCCGCAGCGTCCGCTGTGCCTCGGTCAACCCACATGCCGACACAGAGATCGGCATTCTCCGGTACACCTGCCGTATCCTTTACGCTGCGGCAGGATGCGCCAAGCGCCTCCGCAAGATGCTCAGCGACTTTCTGCGTGTTCCCCGTACGCGAGGAATAGATCACAGCAATTTCGTTCTTCATAATAATATGCTCCTATATATCAATATGAATATATTCTCTTCTTGATTCACATATATAATATAACACCTCTTCAAAAAAATCAAGTGTTTTCCATAAAAGTCATAAATAAAAATTATGAACTGCATTCAGTTTTCCAGACGGTATGCCTTTGCATAATATAGACAGATATTCTATATCAATTACATCTCTTTATTTTTCATGATATTGAGTCGGATTTTACTTCCTGCACATACTGTTTTCCTTTTGTCAATTATAAATGAATATACAGGCTCTATTTTTCACTCCAATCTTTTATCAATAGTTATAAGTTATTTTGTTTGCAGGTTGTTTTCATCGTGCAGGCGAGATATATGAGCGTGAAGATATTGACACCCATGATAAAATAATTATGGAATGCAGACACATTGATAGGAGGGCGCCCTATGAAGAAAATCATTGCCGGTCTGTTCGCCGGCCTCATCCTTGCGGCCGGTGCACAGGCACTCGCATACGCCTGTGAGGACGGCGCATGCACTCTGCCGGAGCGTGAGAACAAGGCATACTGCTATGACAACAGCAGCGCTTACTGCTACGGCGACCGTGCACCGCAGGCACGCGGCGGCGGCTGCGGCTGCTGACGCGAAGCGCTGAACGAACGAAAAAACGGTTCTATGTCGAAAGGTTGACACTTTCCAACATAGAACCGTTTTTTATATTTACAAGAATAAGCTCAGCGCTTCACCAATACGACGCTGCCCTTCATGATGGAGACAAGCTCCGTTTCCATGCCGATTTGATTGATATAATCCGCATATAAGCTGTCATCATCGGGGACCTTCCGCGCCGCAATACGCGCAATGCGTGCGCAGACCTCATAGGCATCGAGGGGCGCGTCACGATAGGCAGCCTCAAACTGCTCCGGATTCAGCGAGGTCTCCAGGTCCTCCAAAATATAGATGCCGCCGCTCGGCAGCACATCGAACAGGGTAAACAACGCGAGGATCTGATGGCTGGTCATATGAGATGCATCGTCTATGATAATCTGAGGGCGTATATCTTTCAAACGCGAAACTGCATCCGTATTCGAAAGATCCGCCTGCAGAATATGAATCCGTTCATCCGCATATTGACTGCAGTGCTCCTCAATATCGACGCCGAAAATTTCTGCCTGCGGGAAATACTCCTGCCACATCCGAAGGCTTGCGCCCTTGAAAATGCCAAGTTCCAGCAGCCGCAGCGGGCGTGAGCGAAAGCGCTCCAAAAAGAACTCATACTTGCGGAGGTAATTGTGGATCATGCTGCACTTGTCCGTGCGGTATTTGATGCCGACAGCGTCAAGTCCCGAAGCATCGCGGAAATACCCTTGCGGCAAAGCCCCGTTCGGATCGATGCGTCTTTGGCTCCACGCATGGAGCAGGGAACTGCACGAGGTTTCGGCACGTCCCGCGCTGCGCGTAAAGACGGCGGCAGTAATCTCCCCTGCTGCGTCACTTGTCATCATCTCTAAACTGCATCCGGCAAACAACCTGGGAAGGTCATCCGCATCATAACGCCATACATCCTCATACGCATTGATCTCATGCCGTGCAGAGAGTTCCTGCGGAGTTCGTGCCGCCACAAAAATTTTCCCGCCCGGGCGGCACACCTCTTGAAGCTGTCGGACGCCTTCGCAAATGTTGCGCGTCTTTTCCATCCCGCCGAGCACAATAATATAGTCATAGCGCGATGTGCCGACCGCCTGCTCTACATCCGTCAAATCGCAGAGCGAGTCCAGATCGTCCGAGTTAAAGAGCACAATATGGTCACATTTCGCAGCCCCTGTCTGCATGAGGCTTTCTTCCACGGCCTGTGCGTAAATCTTTCGCCAAAGTCCAACCCCGCCCATCGCACAGATGATCAGGCACTCTTTTCCTGCGATATCTTCCGGGGACAGTATGCCGCCGGACTGCAGTTTGATAAAAAAGATCTCTTCCGCTAAAAGTTTATCATAGGATTCCATCTGACATTCCCCACCACTTCTTTTGCCGCTGCTGTCCCAATTATTTTATCATCATATGTCCAAAATGCCAATCTCTCTCCTTATATCTGTTGCTGCGGAACAATGTGCCGAAAAACTGTGATCATGCAGGGTCTTTTCCGGATCAATGCAGCAGGATATACGCGCCTGACAGCGAATAGCAAAGAGAGAGAATTCTTTTGAATGCACAGCGAAACGGAGGCAGTGAGAAATGCCCGCACAGAAAAAAATCGCCCGGCAAACGTCCGCATCTCGATCAAAACCTCTCGCATGGTGGAAGAAGCTGGTGCTTGCGGTGTTCGGCACGTACATTGCAGCGAAGCTCTTCGGCATTCTCGTACCGGATAACGGCATCACAGAATTTCCATCGAACACAGACCGGGATCGTCAGCAAAGCATACCGAACGGCCCGGCAGACGAATCCCTCGACGATACATGGGACCTCCCTGCGGATGACCGCTGCGAGGAGGAACACATCCATGAGGACGGCACGCCTCCCGGGTTTCATCTCTATGACGATTGGGATGACTGGGGGGAGGGCTACGACGACGACCATTTCAACTGATATAGAAGCAAAAACAGCTCATCCATGCGGATGAGCTGTTTTCAGTACCGTATGTGATTTAGTTGAGCTTGAATGCCGCAACAGAGGCCTGCAGCTCATCTGCCATTTCAGAGAGCTTCTTGCTCGCCGAGGCGACCTCATGTACAGATGCGGTCTGCTCCTCGGTCGCAGCGGAGACGGTCTGCGTCTCATCTGCCAGGGAGGCCGCGACGCTCTCGATGCTGTGAACCGATTCGGTAATACGGCGGCTGCCTTCATTCGTCGCCGTAATCGCAGCGGTCGAGTACTCAATCTGCTTCATGAGCTCCGAGATCTGTGCAACGATCTCACGGAACGCGCTGCCCGCTTCGTTCACGGACGCCACGCTGTCGACGGTCATCGCCGTACCCGACTGCATGGAGACGACGGCCTCCTGCGTACGCTTCTGGATCTCGTTGATGATGGTCGTAATGTTCTCTGTCGCGCTGCCGGACTGTTCGGCAAGCTTGCGGACTTCCTCCGCAACGACCGCAAATCCGCGGCCGTGTTCTCCGGCACGTGCCGCCTCGATCGCGGCGTTGAGTGCGAGAAGGTTCGTCTGATCGGCGATACCGGAGATGGTATCGACGATCTCGCCGATCTGCTTCGACTGCTCGCCGAGCGCGCGGATAATGCTCTCGGTCTCCTTGACGGTCTGCTCGAGCTGGCTCATGTTGCCGACCGCATGCTCAACCTTGTCTGCGCCGACAGTTGCCGCGCTGTGCGCCGATTGCGATGCTTCCGTGATGCTCTTGGAGTTGTCGGACAGGATGGTGAGCTGACGGCCCATCTCTTCGACGACACGGATGGTATCCTGGACGGCTTCCTGTTGTTTTACCGTGCCCTCTGCCACCTGCATGATCGAGTCGGCAACGAGGTTCGACGCCTGCGAGGTCTGCTCCGAGTTCTCCGTAAGCTGCTCGGATGCCGACGCCACGGACTCAGCACTGTTCTTTGCGCCCCGCAAAACAGCAGAAAGGCGCTCGGTCATGTGGTTGAATGCCGCTGCCATGCGGCCGATCTCATCGTTCGAATCGACAGCGAGCTTCTCGATCGTGAGATTCCCGCCTGCGATCTGCTCAGCAGCGCCGCCCATGCGAATGAGAGGCTCCGTTGCCTTGGCCGCGAGGAAGTACGCGAGCAGACCGGCACCTGCAACGAGAATGATGCCGAGGATAACAATGGGGATCGCCGCCTCAGCACCTGTGGAGATGACGTAGGAGCGCGGCGTCGCCGTCGCAATGACCCAGCCCGTGGTGGGGTTCTGCGCATAGCTCACATAGTACTGATTCCCGTCGAGGAGCTCGACCTCGGTTGTCCCCGACTTTCCTGAGAGTGCATCCTTGACAAAAGCAAATTCATTTTCATCCGTGCGGTCTTCTTCTTTCTCAACTTTTCGCCCGGAATGGGAAAGGAGTTTCCCCTGCCGGTCGATGATGAGGACGCTCGTATGATCATCGGCCGCCGATTTCACGAAGTCCGCCAGGACGCCGAGGTCATAGTCGCGCTGCACCATGCCGATCGGCTGCTTCTGCGCGTTCAGTACGGGCACGGCAATGACAGAGATAAAACGCCCCGTCGCCTTGCTGATGACGACATCGGAGATGCTCTCCTTGCCCGCCATCGCATCCTTAAAATAGGCACGGGTTGACGTATTGACCGGCTCCTTGTGGTCGCTGCGCATCAGCTGCTGCCCATTGGTGTCCGTGATAAGGGTCGGATTGGAGTCCTTAAAAATCTCGTTTGTACGCACGAGCGAGCCGTCCATCTCCTCTGCCCCGACCGTCGGCTCCTGCAGATAGCGGATGGTCTCAGCGTTCACGGCGAGAGAGCGAATGCCGTTGCGGTTCTGCTCGAAAAGCCCCGTGATGTTGGAGTCGATCACGTTGACGCGCTGCTGGCTCACGAGCTCCAACTGTTCGATGCTTTTCTCCATCGTGCTGTAAAAATTGACACCAATGCTGATCAGCAGCGGAACAGCACTGATGAGGACGAGGATGACAACCATCTTCGTCTTGACGCTTGCATTCTGAAACATCCCAACACCCCTTTTATTTAATAACCCCTACAATATTACACTTATATTATATCTATACTTTTATTAAATGTCACGCACTTTTATTTTGAAATATATTATTGTATATTACTGAATTATTGTATTTTTACAATACAATAGAGATTTATATCTTTACTTTTCGCTTCCTTCGGATGATAAAAGCGGCACTGCCCGTCTTCTCTTCGCCGAATGACTTAATATGAAAGCATAGACGCCGATAATGTTATTAGGAAGAATCGTCCATGGATTGGAGATGACGGCATGAGCACGGTACACGTTTCAAATAAGCTCTCATTCCTGCACGGAGAAAATTCTGCGGCAGCGGGAAAATCTCCCGAGCGCAGACAGAATCCGGCAGCGGAAATTCTAGGCCATGCGGCCGAGGTCTATATCAGTGCAAAGGGAAAAGCCCTCAGCGAAAGCGACGATAGGGATACGGATCTGACGCCTGCAGAGGCAGCTCTTGCGGCAAACGAGCGGGAACGTGCCGATAAGCATGCGAAGAAGGTGCAGGCGGAGGAGATCGAGAAACGCATCCGCACGGATACCGACCTCACGGACGAGGACAGGGCAAAGCTGCAAAAGCGTGCGGACGAACTGAAGCACGCAGGCATGACGGACGAGGACAAGCTGAGCGAACTCTATGCAAAGGCGAATGAACTTGAAAAGCGCGTGAAGGACGGCATCGTGACCGATCGGGAAATAGAGGAGCCCCTCAGCCTGTATCGTCAGCAGATCGGGCAGCTGAAAGGCACGATGCGGGAGAAATCCCTGCGCGATCTGAGGCTGCGCGGACAAGCCGTACAAGAGCGTGCTGACCGCGACGCGGAGATCATAAAGGCGCAGGAAAAGGAAACGGCAGAGCTTGAAGCGCTGCAGCCCGGCGATCTGTCCGCTCTTGCCGCGCTCAGAGAATACCAAAAAACCGCCGCCGGCAAGAAGAACGCCGATCGGAGCGGCATCGTCATCCCGACCAATAAGAACACGAACGACACATGAGCCGACTGCATCGCAAACGGCGGCAGCCCACCGAGGAATAACCTCGACGGGCTGCCGCCGTTTTTACTGATTTTCACACCGCCGGCTCAGATCAGCGCGGCCGGCTCATAGTCCTCAGGGAGGATGCGGCGGAGGAAGCGGCGCGTGCGTTCCTCGCGCGGCGCGGTGAAGATCCTGTGCGCGCTGCCCTCCTCGACGATAACGCCGTCCGACATAAAGATGACGTGCGTGGCAACATCCTGCGCAAACTTCATCTCATGGGTGACGACGATCATTGTCGTCCCCTCTTCGGCAAGCTGCTTCATTACCTGCAGCACCTCGCCGACGAGCTCGGGATCGAGCGCAGAGGTCGGCTCATCAAAGAGGATGACGTCGGGCTTTGCCGCGATGGCACGCGCAATGCCGACGCGCTGCTGCTGCCCGCCCGAGAGCTGCGCGGGGTAGTAGTCGGCGCGGTTTTCCATACCGACCTTGCGCAGCGCCTCCATCGCGGTCTCATGCGCCTGTGCTTTCGGGATGCCGCGCCCAACCGTGAGCCCGAGCGTTACATTCTCGAGCGCGGTCTTATTGGCAAAGAGGTTGTAGTTCTGAAAGACAAATCCCGTCTTCTTCCGCACATCCGCGACCGCCCGATGCGATGCCTCCGCAAGGGAAAGATGCACCCCGTGAAAATCCATCACGCCGCCGTCAGCGCGCTCGAGAAAGTTGAGGCAGCGCAGGAGCGTTGTCTTGCCGGAGCCGCTGGGCCCCAGGATGACGACGACGTCTCCCTTTTCGACGCTGAGGCTGACATCCTTCAGTACCTCCGTCTGCGCAAAACTCTTGCGTACATTTTGAACGTGCAGCAGCATATTCTCCCCTCCCAAAGCTCTAATTCTGACCGTGGAAAGCTCCGACGCGCCGCTCCGCTGCCGCAAAGAGCAGCTGAACGGCGGTGCAGAGCACAAGATAGACAAGGAACACATCGAGATATGCCTCGATATAATTGTAGCCGTAGGATGCGGCGACCTTTCCGACCGCCGTGATGTCCTTGACCGTCATGAGGAACGCGAGCGATGTTCCCTTGATGAGATTGACCGTAATGTTCGCGATGCTCGGCAGCGCCACGACGAGCGCCTGCGGGATAATAACGTGCAGATAGGTCTGCAGCTCGCTGAGCCCGCCCGCCAGTCCCGCCTCCAGCTGTCCCTTCGGGATGGCAAGGAGTGCCGAGCGGAACGCCTCCGTCAGGAGCGCGATCGTATTGATCGTAAAGATGAAGACGGCGTACCAGAAGGGATCGACCGCCTCAAACACATTGATCTCAAGCCCTATGTCTTTCACGAGCACGTTGAGCAGACTCGGCAGGAGGCTGTACAGCAGAAGAATCTGCAGAATCAGCGGCGTACCGCGGACAAACGAGACATAAAAGCGCGCGATGCTCCCGCCGACGCGATAGCCGCGTACGCGCAGAACGGCGAAATAAAACCCAACGGGCGCCGCAAAAATGAGTGCGAGCGCTGTCAGCGAGAGCGTGACGCCTGCTCCCTGCCATACAAGCAGGAAGGTCTCCCGCATAAAGTCAAGATCCAGCTCCAACGGCGTCCCCTCCTCTCAGCTGCGTTCCCCCGTGCTTTTCGGCAGACGCTGCGCGCAGACTCGTCCCTTTGTCCAAGCGCTTCTCCAGCCAGTGAAAGACTTGTTCCAGGAGGAGCACCATCACCCAGTAGACGAGCATGCAGGCAAGATAGATCTCAATGCCGTACGCGCCAAAATTCTGCGCGATGATGAGATTTCCCTTGCCGATGAGATCAATCAGACCTATCGTATAGGCGAGCGATGCCTCCTTGAGCAGATTGATCGCCGCGTTGCCGAAGTTCGGCAGCGCAATGATCGCCGTCTGCCCCAGCATCACGTGACGGAACGCCTGAAACGGCGTGAGTCCTGCGCTTACCGCGGCCTCATACTGTCCGCGCGGGACAGCGGAATACGCTGCACGAAATACCTCCGAGATGTATGCGCCAAAGAGCAGCGTAAACGTGATGATCGCAAAGACGGCCCGGTGCATCGCATTCATATCGTAGCCGAACATCGTATCCAGCAGTTTCGGCAAACCATAGAATACAATGAACAGCAGGACAATCGACGGTGTACAGCGCATGACATACACATAGCCGACAACAAGCCAGCGCAGCGGTGCCGGACTGCCGAGATTCGCCCATGTGATCAGAGCGCCGAGCAGCGAGCCGAGTGCTATGCTGACGAAACCGACGAGCAGAGTCACATCGAGATAGGAAAGAAGATCCGGCATCACCTGTCCGATCATGCCAATGTCAAATGCCCGTGTGTCCACCCTTCGTCCCCCTCAATTCACAGCTTACTTCAGATAATCAGAGAGGCTCTCTCCAAAATATTTCTGCTCCAGCTCCGCGATCTTGCCCTCGGCGCGCAGTTCCTCGATCGCCTTGTCGTACTCATCCGCAAACGCCTGCTCCTTCTTGTTGAAAATCGGGTAGGTCGGAATGCCCTTGTAGCGGATATAGGTCAGCCTGTCGTTGAACTGATGATAGGGCGCATCCGCGTTCGCAATGTTGTTCTTGTAGCTCAACTCAACCTCGAAATAACCGTCATACCGTCCCTCCAAGACCCAGCTGTATGCGTCCGCAACTTGGAACGACTCGGATGAGGTCAGCTGGATCTGGTTGTCGGGGTTCTCCTTATTATAGGTGTCAATGACCATGTAGCGCGCATCCTGCGGCGCGATCGGCACAAGCTTTCCGCTGAACTTCGCAAAGGACGGGAGATCCGTGATCTCACCCGCATTCTCCTTGCGGATCGCAAGACCGATGACGCTGGCGCCGATGTTATTCTTCGGGAAGACATATTTCTTCTTGCGCGCGTCCGTGATCCAAATCCCCTTGGTACCGACCGTGTATTTCCCCGACTCGACGCCGATCAGCAGATCGTCGTCCGAGGTCGGTACGAACTGGAACTCGTACTGCGGCAGCTTCTTTGCCACTTCCTTCATGACAGCGACCTCAAAGCCGTCGGATTCCCCCTTCTCATTGACGAAGTCATAGGGCACATAGTAGTTCGTATGTGCGACGGTAATGACCTTCTTGCCGTCCGCAGACTTCGCGCCGCCGTCTGCACCGCTGTCCTTGCCGCAGCCGGCGAGTCCTGCAGCGAGTGCCGCTGCGATCAGCCCCGTAAGTGCCGCCTTGCCGATTTTCTTGAAATTCATCGTACTTCCTCCCTCTTAGGCCCCGCGCGCCGCGCTGCGCACCCACTCAAACCGCTGCCAGTCCGTATCCGAAGGTACGGTGCAGTCCGCACCGAGGATAACGCCGGTACGCCCCGCCGCCGCGAGGATGCGGCGCGTCTCCGCCTCGACCTCTGCGCGCGTGCCGCTGCAGAGGACATCGTTCGGCAGATTGCCGAATCCGCCGAGCAGCGCATGCTGCGGGAAAATCTTCTTTCCCTCTTCGAGCGGAACGCCCTCGACAACTGCCGCCCAGTTGATCGTCTTCGCCTCGTAGTCCTTGTACCAGTCGAGCTCATTGCGATGCCCGAGATAGCCGCAGATGTGCAGAATGTTGTACGCACTCGCATGATTCGCCGCACGCAGGATCTCCTTCTCGCCCGGCGCAAACACTTCATCATAAAGCGCACGATCCGCACTCCCCGCAAGGTTCTGAAGGCTGAAGTAGACGCCCGTCGCGCCGCCTTCTTTGATAATGCGCTCTGCGAGTTTTGCAATATCGGCGGAGATGACATCGAATGCGGCGCGCACCGCAGCCTTGTCCTCCTGGATCAGTTGGGCAAGGAATTTCTCATTCTCAGAGATTGTGCCCGGGCGGACGAACTTCAAAATCGTCCCCGCGCAAAAGAGGTTGTAGAACATGGCAATATCGCTGCCGTAACGCCGCGTGAGCTCCTTGGCATAGGCAACCTGGCGGACAAAATACGGATCGTCGTCCGAAAGCGGCTGTATCTTTGCAAGTTCCGCCGCCGTCGTCGCCTTTTGGATCGCGGGATTGCGATAGGCGAAAAAGCCGTCCGTCATGATCTTTACAAAATCCGGCTGGACCTCGTCAATGTAGCGAATCTCGCCCTCGAGCAGCTGCTTTTCGAGCTCCGGATGCGTGAACGCGTCCGCATGCGTCTCATCTTTGAGGAAGTGGAACCAAAAGCCCGACGGCACACGTTCCACCTCTTTGCGGTCCATTGCATTCAGAACCAGCTCTTTCTTCGATAGCGCCATAATGTTACTCCCTTTCGTAAAACATTGTTTGTATATAGGTTTTTACTTTATTGTTTCGTCATCATACAACAGATTAACATAGTTGTCAAGCAGGTTTTATATATTTTTTGATTGACAGAGTGTCCGCATGGCTATTATAATGTCATCAACCATATGATAGAAGCAATGCATCAGGGGAGGATATATTATGAAAGATTTCTCTGCAGAGGTACACGGCTGTCACCGCTACGATGCGACGGGGGCACTCAGCAGCCCCGTCTATCTGTCGGCGACGTTCCGCCATCCCGCATTCCGTCAGAGCACCGGCTATGACTACGGCCGCGTCGCGAATCCGACGCGCAGTGCTCTCGAGCAGGCAGTTGCGCTCCTCGAGGGCGGGGGGCGCGCATGGGCGCTCTCCTCGGGAATGGCCGCGATCAATCTTGTCTTTGCCCTCTGCAGTCCGGGCGACCACGCACTCCTGCCCGAGGATCTCTACGGCGGCACCGTACGCCTCGCAAATGATATATACAGCCGTTACGGCATCACCTTCGACTATGTCGATATGCGCGACACGGCGCTCGTCCGTGCGAAGATGTGCCGTGAGACGAAGGTCGTCCTCATCGAGACGCCCTCCAACCCGATGATGTTCATCACGGACATCCGTGCGCTTGCGGATATCGCCCACGAGTACAAGGCTCTGCTTGTCGCAGACAACACATTTCTCTCTCCGCATTTCCAAAAGCCGCTCGATCTCGGCGCAGATATCGTTGTCGAGAGCGGCACGAAGTATCTCTGCGGCCACAATGACGTGATCTGCGGCTTCCTTGCGGTAAAGGATGCAGAATCCGATCTCGCAAAGGAACTCGAACTGCTGGTCAAATCCGAGGGGCCGAATCTCTCCCCGATGGACTCCTGGCTGATGCTGCGCAGTCTCAAGACGCTGGGTGTCCGCATCGAGCGCCAGTCAGAGAGCGCTCTTACGATCGCAAAGTGGCTGCCCTCCCTGCCCGAGGTTACGGACGTCTACTATCCGGGTCTCTCCGATCATCCGGGCTTCGCCCTTCAGCAGAGCCAGAGCAAAGGATTCGGCGGCATGATCTCCTTTAAGGTGCAGACAGCCGCGATTGCGCAGAACGTCCTCGCACATCTGAAGCTCATCGCGTTCGCTGAGAGCCTCGGCGGCGTCGAGAGTCTCCTCACCTATCCCATCGTCCAGACCCATGCAGAGATGCCGCATGAGCTGATTGAGCGCACGGGGCTCGACGATCGCCTCCTGCGCCTGTCCGTCGGTCTTGAGGACGCGGACGATCTGAAGGACGATCTCGCGCAGGCACTGCACGCTGCCGCGCAGAAAGGATAACGATCATGCCTGCTAATTTTGACGAAATCATCGACCGCCGCAATACCTCGAGCATCAAATATGACTTTGCCGCCGAGCGCGGCTATCCGAAGGATGTTCTGCCCTTCTGGGTCGCCGATATGGACTTTCGCACGCCGGCTCCCGTCATCGAGGCGCTGAAGCAGCGTGCCGAGCACGGCATCTTCGGCTACACGCAGCCAAAGGACGATTACTTCACCGTCCTGCAGAACTGGTTCCGCACACGCCACGACTGGGAGGTGGAGCGGCGCGATCTCGTCATCACACCCGGCGTCGTCTTTGCCGTCGCAACGGCGATTCGCGCCTTTACAGAGCCGGGCGACGGTGTGCTGATCCAGCAGCCGGTCTACTATCCCTTTGCCAATATGATTCGGCAAAACAAACGTGTTCTCGCCGACAATCCCCTGCAGCTCACGGACGGCTGCTATACAATCGATCTCAGGGACTTTGAGCAGAAGATCCTCACGCACAAGGTCAAGCTCTTTATCCTGTGCAGCCCGCACAATCCCGTCGGGCGCGTCTGGCGTCGGTCGGAGCTTGAGCAGCTTGCCGCCGTCTGCCTGCGTCACAACGTTATTGTCATCGCAGATGAGATTCACGAGGAGTTCATACGCCCGGGCTTCCGGCACATCCCGTTCGCCTCGCTTTCCCCGGAGGCTGCAGCCGTCACCGTCACCTGCACCTCGCCGAGCAAGACCTTTAACCTCGCGGGGCTTCAGATCTCGAATATCTTCATTCGAAATGAAGATTTGCGCAGCCGTTTCAAAAAGGAACTCAGCGCAACCGGATATGATGAGCCGAATACGCTCGGCCTTGCAGGCGCAAAGGCGGCATACGAGCACGGTGCCGCCTGGCTCTCGGAACTCCTCGCCTACGTGGAGGAAAACTATGCGCGTACGAAGAAATTCCTCGCCGAACACCTGCCGAAGGTAAAGATCATCGAGCCCGAGGGTACATATCTCCTCTGGCTGGACTTTCGCGCCTGCGGACTTTCGGATGAAGACCTCAACGGGAAGATCATCCGCGAGGCGCATCTCTGGCTCGACGACGGTCCGATCTTCGGCGCAGGGGGCAGCGGCTTCCAGCGCATCAATATCGCCTGCCCCTGGGCGACGCTCGAAACGGGACTCAGAAACCTCGCGAATGCATTTCGCTGAGTATCTTCCTACACAAAAGCGTCTCATCCGATACGGATGAGACGCTTTCCTTTTGCCCAAAACGATGCGGCACAGGAGCCGCACCATTTCAATTTTTTATTTATCCTGGAAGAGATCCGTCGAGAGATAGCGGTCGCCGCTGTCCGGGAGGAGGACGACGATCGTCTTGCCGGCAAAGTCCGGACGCTTGGCGAGCTCTGTCGCCGCTGCAAGCACCGCGCCGGAGGAAATGCCGACAAGCACGCCTTCGCGGCGTGCAAACTCTTTGCCGTAGGCAAAGGCATCCTCGTTCTTCACCTGGATGATCTCGTCGTAGACCTTCGTATCGAGCGTCGCCGGGACGAACCCCGCGCCGATGCCCTGAATCTTGTGCGGACCCGGCTTGCCGCCCGAAAGCACAGGGGAGTCCGCCGGCTCCACAGCAACCACGTGAACAGAGGGCTTCTTGCCCTTGAGATAGTGACCGACGCCCGAAACCGTACCGCCGGTACCGACGCCGGACACGAACGCATCCACACTGCCGTCCGTATCCGCCCAGATCTCCGGTCCCGTCGTACGCTCATGCACCGCCGGATTTGCAGGGTTCTCGAACTGCGAAGGGATGAACGAGTTCGGGATCTCCTTATGCAGCTCCTCGGCGCGTGCGATCGCGCCCTTCATCCCCTGCGAGCCGTCCGTCAGAACGATCTCCGCCCCATAGGCCTTGAGGAGGTTGCGGCGCTCCACGCTCATCGTCTCCGGCATCGTGAGAATCGCGCGGTAGCCGCGTGCCGCAGCGACAGAGGCAATGCCGATGCCCGTGTTGCCGCTCGTCGGCTCGATCAGCGTCGCCCCCGGCGCAATCTTGCCGTCCTTCTCCGCCTGCTCGATCATCGCGATCGCAATACGATCCTTGACCGACCCCGCCGGATTAAAATACTCGAGCTTCACGAGCAGATTTGCCCTGAGGCCGTGCGCCTTTGCAAAGGATTTTGCCGCGAGCAGCGGGGTCCCTCCAATGAGTTCCGTAATACTCTGATAAACATTCGCCATGATGCACTTCTCCTTTATTCCCCAGACAACGATATAGTAAACATATCTAAGAAGTATGTTTGTATATTACTCCGTTTTTCCCATTCTGTCAAGACATGAAAGAAGAAAAAGCAGAAGCGTTACAGCTTCTGCTCGGAAAGTCTCTGTTCATGCGTGTCGACGAGGGCGGAGGAGTCGCGCTTCACGCTGAGCAGCATGTAGTAGACCGCCTCAATCACTGCCGTCATGCTGAGACGCGTCGAGGAAAAACTGAAGGTGCGGAAAAACATCCGCTCCTGCGACACGGCATGGAGCACACGATCGCTGACGCGCGCAATGGAGGAGTGCACCTGATTCGTCACGAGGACAATGTACGCTCCCCTGCCGCGCGCCGCCGAGACAATACGCATGAGGTCCTTGGTCTCTCCCGACGCAGAGATCGCGAGAAGCACATCATCGGGCGTCACCGTGTGCATCATCGCGAGCATGTTCTCCCACACAGGCGCGGAGATTGCCGTAAGACCGAGCTCGTTGAACTTGTAGGCGGCATCCATGGCCACGGGAATGGTGTTGCCCATCGCCGCGCAGAAAATGAACCGCGCCGCCCGGATCCGCTCGACCACGGAGCGAAATACGGCGGGATCGATCTCCGCGAGCGTCTGACGCAGTTCCTCCTGTTTGCTGGCGAAGATATTGCGCAAAGACACATCCATCCGCGCGCAGTCAAGTTCATTGGAGCCGACAATAGGCGCCCCGTCCGAGGGTTTTGTCGCCATCTCCTTTGCCATATTGATCTTCAGGTGGTGAAAGCCATTGCAGCCGCATTTCTTGCAGAAGCGGACCACCGTTGCATCGCTCGTTCCGCACGCCGCAGCGAGATCTGAGACCGTCATGTCGACGACCTTCGCCTCGTTCTGCAGCACATAGTCCGCAACGCGCTTCTCCGCGTCAAAGAGTACGGGATAGATCGAAAAAATTTTCTCCAAAATGCTTACTGGCTCAGACAAGGGTCTATTCCTTTCCCTCTCGGCTACACATAAATAGGCCTACGGTTCCCCAAGCAGGACACGCTCCGCCGCGGCGCACCAAAATCCTCCGTTGTCCGCAACAATCTCGCCAAGGCGCGCCGCATGCGGCAGCTGCGAGAGATCCGTCAGCGGGGAAAGCGGAAAATCCAGATGCGTATAGACCAGCTTCTTGCCGCCCGGAATATTCTTGAGATTCATCGTCGTCTCCGGCACGGCATTCAGTCCGAGGATATGCGAGACAATTTTCTCAACCCGAACGGTCTTATTCTCGATAAGAGCAACCGCTTCCTTCATATCCTCCGTGTTCCCGCCGCTCGTCCCGACGATGTGCGTCACGTTGTAGTGCACATCAAAGAAGTTGATCGGCGCACTGAACACGCTGTCCACCGGTCCCGCGAAGAAGTTCAGGCAGCCGTCAAGCGCCAGCATTGCGCTTGCCTGCGTTACCATATTTTCATCCGCTGCCATAACGAACACATCGTCAAAGCCCTTCCCATCTGCGGGCAGGAGTGCGCGCAGCTCTGCCGCGTAGTTCGGCGTGTCGCTCGTGTTGACATAGTGCAGGACAACGCCGTGTGCCGCGGCCTCCTCCACTGGATAAAGACGCCTCACATGATCGAGCTTCGCCTGCGTACGTCCAGTCACAACGAGGTGACGCGGACGCTCCGGTCCGTGGATCGCGAGATCAACGGCGAGGAAGCCCATCGGTCCCGTCGCGCCGAGGAGCGCCATCGCGCCGCCCTGCCGAATTCCCATAATATGCTCATGGCTGTACTGGTCCCGCAGGTGGTACTGCGCGCGAAAGGCGCCGACAATGCACGAAAGCGGCTCGACGAGGGAGCCTTCGAAATAGGAGTCTCCGTTGTAGGCGAGCAGGCTCCCGTTGTCCATCACCTGCCGATGAAAGATCCCGAACGTCGCGTCGCCGCCGATATGGGGGAAGGAATAGCCGGGAGCATAGGCGCGCACATCGCCGATATTCGGCTGGATGACGAATTTATCACCAACATGGTACTGTCCCTTCCACTCCGCGCCCACCGCGCGGATACGCCCGCAGAACTCATGCCCCACGATGATGGGGTGCTCTGCGATGTCGGACGGGACCTTGCGGTGCTCCGCGCCGTTGAACACCGCCTTGAGCGTAGACATGCAGAGGCTGTCCGTAACGATCTCGGCCAGGATCTCATCCGGCTGAATCGGCGGCAGGTCGAACTCCTCCAGACGCAAGTCATTCTTTCCATACAGGCGAACCGCTCTCGTTTTCATAGAAGTCCTCCCTTTCCCTCGAAAATCCTGCTCAGGCGAGAATACCGAGCCAAGCGCCGATGATTCCGACGGCAAAGAGCCCAAAGATCAGCGTGATGGGGTTGATGTTCTGCCGGAGCAGCTTGCACAGGAGCAGCGTCAGCCCGAGGCCGAGCATGCCGGGCATCAGCTGATCGAGAATGTTCTGCACCGTCGTCACGACCACCGTCCCGTCCGGGCTCATGATCTCCGAGACTACGACCGGGATGTCGATGTGCGTCCACTTGGCGATGAGCGCGCCCATGACGAACATGCCGAGGATGGTCGCGCCCTCCGTGATCTTCTGCAGCAGATTGCCGCCGAGGTCGCGCACAACAAGATCGATGCCCTTGTTGTAGCCATAGACAACGCCGAAATAGAGTGAGGCAAGGCGTACGATGTTGAACAACAGGAAGAAAATCACCGGGCCGAGCAGGCTGCCGCCGATGGCGAGACTCGCACCGAGCGCCGCCGTGATTGGGCGGAGCGTTCCCCAGAACACGGGGTCGCCGACACCGCAGAGCGGTCCCATCAGACCAATCTTAATGCTGTTGATCGTGCCGTCCGATACGTCTGCGCCGTTCGCGCGTGCCTCCTCCATCGCCGCCGTAACGCCGAGGACAGGCCCTGCGCACGCGGGCGTCACATTGAAAAAGTTCAGATGGCGCTTGAGCGCCGCCGCCTGCTCCGCCTTGTCGTGATAGAGCCGCTTGATGACCGGCACCATATCGAAGCAGAAGCCCAGTGCATGGATGCGTTCGAAATTAAACGATGCCTGCTGGAGATTCGAACGCATGAAGATCCAGAACAAATCCGATTTTGTCAGCTTCTTTTCCATGATTCCGCCCTCCTCAATCTTCCAGTTCATCGTCCGCAACGGATGCCGGCGCAGCAGCGACGGTCTGGGGCGCCGCAAAGCGCGGGTTCAGCTGCACGTAGATGATGGCGAGCACCGTGCCGATGACGCCGAACGCCACGAGGTTAAAGGACGTGAACGCTGCGACGACAAAGCCGAGATAGAGAAACGGGCGGAGATACTTTCCGCCCATCATGTTGATGACCATCGCATAACCGACGGCGACGACGAAGCCGCTCGCGACCTGAAGGCCGACCGTAATAGTCTTGGGAATCGCGTCGAGCATCGCCTGGATCCCTTCGGGGCTGGCGAATACCGCCACGAGGAACGCAGGAACCGCAACGCGCAGTGCCTGAACAGCGAGCGCGGAGACATGGCAGATGTCGATCATGCGGAAATTCGCATCCTCCGCATAGCGGTCCGCGGCATGCTGAAAGAACACGGTAACCGTACGCGCAATGACGGTGAGCACCTGTCCCGCGGCAGCCACGGGAAGTGCGATCGCGATGCCCGTACCGATGGACTGGCTGCCGACGATGACGAGAATCGTCGAGATGATGCTCGCGAGCGCCGAGTCCGGCGACTGTGCCGCGCCGATGTTCATCCAGCCGAGGGCGATGAATTCCAGCGTGCCGCCGAGGATGACGCCGGTCGTCACATCGCCGAGAATGATGCCGACGAGCGTGCAGGCGATGAGCGGCCGATGCGTCTGGAACGAATCCAGTACACTGCCCATGCCGACAACAGCAGCGACGATAACCAGCAGGAAAATTTGAACTCCCGTGATTTCCATAATATTTTACCTCCTCTGCACATCGATAACATTTTACAGCTTCGGCATAATGTCCACTTTGCTGTCCGTTGCAACGGGACGAATCTCGAGCTCGATGCCGCGTTCGTGAAGCGCGCGGAACGCTGCGCGGTCCGAATCATCGACAGAAACCGCCTTCGTGATCTGCTGTTTCCCCTCGCGGAACGCCATGCCGCCGATGTTGACACTCGTGATCGGAACGCCGCCCTCCACCATGCGGACGATGTCCTGCGGACAGATGAACAGGAAGAACACCGTCTCCTGCTCATATTTTGGATTGTTGTAGACGCGGATTGCCTTGTCAATGGAGACGACGTTCACCTTGATGCCCGGAGGCGCGACTTGCTTGAGCAGCTTCGTCCGAACCTCATCCGCCGCAACCTCATCGCTGCAGATGATGATGCGCCCCGCCCCCGCCTCATGCGCCCAGACGGTCGCGACCTGCCCATGAATCAGACGGTCGTCAATGCGTACCAGCTTGATGATCATAGAACACCCTCCTAAAAAGATAGAGCCACCCGATATGAAGTTCTTTTTAAATTATAAGACGAAAATTATTTTTCTGTCAACAGCTTGTACAAAAAATAATTTTATCCCTGCGCAAAAAAAATGTCCATCGCTTCGGATGGACAGTCATTATCTTCTTAGGAGGCAAACCCGCTCGTCAGCCCTTCATCGTCGAGATCCTCCATATGCAGGCTCGCAATGCCGTCACGCGCCATATGTTTGATCTCGATCAGGAGATCGCGCATCGGAATCGATCCGTCAAGCTTGCGCCGGGAAGTCAGCAGATCGATGAGGAGCGGCAGATTGATGCCGGTGACGAGGCCGTAGTCGTCATGCGCGGCAACCAGTCGGCTCGCCTCGTTGAAGGGGCTGCCGCCAAAAAGATCGCAGAGGAAGAGCACGCCGTCTGCGCAGTCCAGCTCCGCGATCGCCTCCTCATAGCGCTGACGAATGACAGCAGTGTCTTCCCATATCTGAAAGGAGATCGCATACACGTTTCTCTGCACACCGCAGACCATCTCTGCGGCCCGCACGAATTCCTGCGGAAGATTTCCGTGCCCGCAGACGATAATACCGACCATAAAGGATGCCTCCCTGCTTTTCTTTCTTATGAAATACAAACCTATTATATCGTTTTCTTTTATTTTTTCAAGTGTTTTCAAATAATTTACTCATAAATCTGCAGCAATAAAAAACCTCCGCATGTTATGCGGAGGAAAAGGCTCGACACATGCAGCGGATCAATTGCTACGTCGGTTGAAAATAAACTTTGACGCGCGTCCCCCGCTCGACAATATCGTTCGCATCAATGCTCTGCCGCACAGCGGCGCCTGTGCCCTCGCTCTCGAAAAACAGACCGCGCTGCTCGGCAAGACGTGCAGCCTCGCGCATGGAGAGTCCCGTGAAGTCGGGCACGAGTACCTTGCCCTCAGGCGGTACGGTTCCGGTTTCCGCGTGCTTTTCCCCGCTGCCTGCATGCGCGGGGGGGCTCTCCTGCTCCTCCGCCGCAAACGGATTGCTCGAGGGCTCGACATGCGCGTAGCGCAGGAGCTGGGAGAAGATGCGCGAGGCAACCGGCGCGGCGATCTGCCCGCCGTAGAAATTTCCGCCGTGCGGGTCGTCGATCATGACAAGCACGGTGAAAATCGGGTCCTCCACAGGGGCAAACCCACAGAACGAGGCGATGTAACGTCCCTCAAGATAGCCCGAGGTCTCGCGGCGGATCTTCTGCGCCGTGCCGGTCTTGCCCGCAATGCGGTAACCCTTGACCGCAGCCTTTGAACCGCCGCCGGCCGCAACCACCTGTTCCAAGAGGCCGATCAGCGTGCGGTCCACCGTGCGCTGGAGCGTTGTCCGGATCTCCTGCGGGCCGCGCTCTTCGTAGACCGATCCATCGGGATTTTTGATTGTGCGCACGATATACGGACGCATGAGCGTCCCTCCGTTGGCAATGGAGGACATCGCCGTCACGAGCTGCAGCGGCGTCACGGCAATACTCTGCCCGATGGCGGTCGTCGCGATATCGGAGTCGCGCATATCTTCGGCGTTGAAGAGGATGCCTTCCTCCTCGCCCGGCAGATCGATGCCCGTCAGCTCACCGAAGCCGAAAAGGCGCGTATAGTGCATGAGCTTTTCCGCGCCGAGCGAGAGCCCGACCTGCGCAAAGCCCGTATTGAGCGAGTTCTTCACGATATCTGTGAAGGTGACGGCACCATAGCTCTCGTTGTTCCAGTTCTGAATGCGGCGCCCGGACACCATGACGTAGCCGGGATCAACAAATACCTGATTCGGCGTGACAAGGCCCTCCTGCAGGGCCGCGCCGGCCACGATCGCCTTGAACGTCGAGCCGGGCTCGTAGATAAAGGAAACCGCGCGATTTTTCCAATTCTCCTGCGGGTAGTCCCAAAACCGGTTGGGGTTGTAGGAAGGGCGCGATGCCATGGCGAGGATCTCGCCCGTCTTGGGGTCCATGACGATCGCCGTGATCGAGGCCGGTGCGTTCTCCGCCATCGCACGGTCAAGCTCCTGCTCCACCATAAACTGGATCGTACTGTCGATGGTCAGTATCGCGGTCTTGCAGTAGTCGCCGCGATAGACGCGCCGCCCGAAGAAGATCGAGTCCAGGATCGGCCGCCGCTGCCCGTCAACCGTCAGCCGTTCCTCGCGCACCTCGCCTTTGAGCAGCGGATCGAGGGCCTGCTCTACCCCATCAAGGCCCTCGTCGTCCGTGCCGACAAAGCCGAGTACATTCGCCGCAAGCGCATCGTTCGGATAGTAGCGCTTTGCCTCATTCTGAAACCCGAGGCAGTCGCTGTATCCCTTCTCGCGAATAACGGCGCGCACCGCCTCATACTCCGAATGCTCAAGGCGGCGCTTGACCCAGACGAAGCCGCCGCCGAGCGCGATATCATCAAGGATATCCTGTTCTCTCAGCCCGATGAGCGGGGCGATATCGGCGGCGATCTCCTCCGGCGTATGCGCGTCGAAGACGTGATTTGGATCGACAAAGAGCGATTTCGTCATGCTGCTGACGGCGAGCTCCTTGCCGTTGCGGTCGAGGATTGCACCGCGCAGCGACTGAATGCGAAACTCATAGCCGCTCTGATCGCGCACGCGCTGCGCGAGCGCATCCCCCTGAACGACCTGCAGATAGGCATAGCGGAACGTCAGTACAATGAGCAGGAGGAACATCAGAATGCCGACGATTCCTATGCGCCCCTGAACAATCGATCGAACATTTTTCATCTGCGTTTGAACTGCCTCCGTTGTATCTTTCCTTACCGTGCCATCATACCATAAAAGGGTGTGAAAAAAAAGCTGGTGCAATGCACGGCATTGTACCAGCCTTTATTCAGATCAGCGAATCAGTGATGGTCTTCCCTTTTCGCCTCTTCGATCTCCTCACGCGTCACAACGCCCTGCGCAATGAGTTCCTCGACCCATGCACCATGGTGATGTGCGGCGTAGGATGCTTTGATTGTACCGTCCTTCATGCCGTGCAGAGAGTCGGGATTGACGCCCGCAGCGAGATAGATGTGGCCGAGTGCGGCAGCGAAGCAGATGGCAGCGCCGATGCTGTGCACAGGGATGGCGGCCGACGTGATTGTCGCCGGCAGAATGCTGTCGCCCATCCAGAGGATGAGACCGGAGACAACGATGACAACCGACAGCACCAGCTGCAGCGCGATGTTCATCTTCTCACCGCCGTTGTAGAAGCCCTGCGGCGGCATTTCAGGATCCTTGCCCATCAGCTCGAGGGGGAATTTCTGCATGAATTCCATGTCCTTCTTGCCGAAGCTGAAGATCTCCTTCAACATGATGATGTAGCCCTTGCGCGCGATGATGAACCCGATGATCGGGGTCAGGATGAACATGACGCCGAACACACGGTGCGCATACATAAGCGTCTTATCGCCGAAGATGTTGTAAAGGAAGCGGAACGTGTCCGTGTAAAGCGGGAGTGCCGTGAGGAACAGCATGAAGAACGCAAATGCGTTGAGCCAGTGGCACATGGCAAACGCCTTTTCATGGCGCGGCACATATTTCTTGTTGATCAACATCGTGCTCACCCCTTCTCCTGTTCCTTCGCCGTGCTCTTACCCGATTTCATCATCTTGCTGAGCACCATAGCGCCAACAATACCGGCAGCAGCGCCGCCGATGGCGAGTTTCGTGAAGGCGCGGCCCGCCTTCCAGAGGTCGATTGAGAGCGGTGTAACGGGGTTCGCCGGGAGGCCGAACACCTCGGGCTTCTCCGGCAGGACATAGATCATGTGCGTGCCGCCGACGCCCGATGGGCTGTAGATGTTCGCATCGGGATGCGATGCGCGTGCAAGATCCACGCGTTCCGCCGCGAGCTGCTTCATCTCCTCCAGCGTGCCGAACTCAAGCGCATGCGCGGTACAGGTCTTGGCGCAGGCAGGCTTCAGCACCTCGCCCGTCGTCTCATAGCCATGCGCAATACGGTCATAGCAGAGATCGCATTTGTACGACTTATGCTTCACATCGTCAATCTTTGGAATGTGCCATGGGCAGTTGTGCTCGCAGTAGTGGCAGCCGACGCATTTGTCCTGATTGATGACGACGGTGCCGTTCTCGTTGCGGTCAATGGCGTTCTCCGGGCAGCCCTTCGCGCAGGCGGGGTCGCCGCAGTGGAAGCAGTTCTTCTTGAAAAAGTCCCAGTGGAACTTCCCCTTGTCGTCAACGCGCTCTTTCATCTCAATGAGCGTGTAGACGGTTGAGGTCAGATCTTTGTGCGACTGGTACTGCCCCTCGAAGGGCGTACTCATATCGGGCGGCAGATCATGCCACTGTTTGCAGGCAACCATGCAGCCGCGACACGCTGTGCAGCGCGTCATATCATGCAGCATTGCGATTTCCTGTGTCATGACGCTTTCTCCTCTCTTTTATCTGATGGTTCTATTCCAGAATCGGATTGCCCTTTTTCTGAAGTCCCTGTTCCTCCGCGAGGAGGTCGAGGTGCACCGTTGCCCAATCCTGCCGATAGATGAAGTCGCTCGTATCGTCGTCGACAGGACCTCGATAGGTCTTGATGTAGTGATGGCAGGCATCACAGACGTCAAGGCGCATGATATCGCTGCCTTCCGGCTCGAGCGTGTGCATCTTCTGGAGATCCGTGTTGCCGCAGTAGACACAGCCAACGCGCGTGTAGTGCCAGCGCGTGCCGCAGCCGCCGCAGACGAGGTCGCGTGCGCGCCCCTGACGGTACTTCCTGAGATCGGCGATGACGGGCTGCCGTCCGCAGACGGGACAGTAGTTCTCACTGAAACGCGGACGGTCGCGGTCGGGATTCCACATGTCGGGATCCTTCATCTCCGCAGGAACGAGCGCGGCAATGATGCGCCAGATCGTGCTGCGGATAAAGCCCTCGTTCAGGTCATAGCGCTGGCAGAGTGCTGCAAATGCCTCTTTGTCCTGTGTGAGCACGGCGATGATGAATTCTTCCTTTGCCGCCTTGCGCAGGGGCTTCAGTACGGCGAGATAGCCGCGCGCCGACTCCTGCATGAGGGGCGGAACGTCCGCCTCTGCAATCCGCGCAAAGACCTCCTCCTGCATCATGTAGACCGCGCGCACCATGCGGCGGCGGTAGGTCTCCTGCTGCAGGATCGGCAGCTTCTCCGCGATCGTCTTCGTGACGGCACGCGCGGGGAGCTGTATGGGCTCCGGCGTGCCGACCGCTGCGTCGACGAGGCGATGGACACGCTCGGTCTCGGCGAGGAACGGATGCTTCTTCAGGAAGCGCTTCATCGGATCGGTGTTCTTCGATTTCATAAAAAGGGGTTCTCCTCGTCTTTTCAGACGTTACTTGTTGTGAATGTTCGTTCTGCGGTCAGCCTCCATACGCGGCGCAGCCGCAGGGAACTCATACGCGTTCGACGTTCGCGAGGCAGGCCTTGAACTCCTGCTCCTGCACGTTCGGATCGAGTGCGTCGATGGTCAGATAGTTGCCGGAAGGGCCCGTCGAGAGCCCCTTGAAGCCCCAGTTGTAGGGCATCCAGATCATGTGCGTCTCCACGCCGTTGATCATGAGCGGCTGAGCACGCTTCGTGACCATCGCCTTGACCTCAATTGCGGCACGCGTCGTGCTGACACGGACACGGTCGCCGCCGCGCACGCCGATCTTCGCGGCAAGCTGCTCCGAGATCTCGACGAACGGCTCCTTGACCAGCTCGTTGAGGTACGGGATGTTGCGCGTGATCGTGCCCGAGCACCAGTGCTCCGTCAGGCTCGATGTGCAGAGGACGTAGGGGTACTCATCCGGCGTGCCGATCTTCTGCAGTTCGGGGACACGCGGATAGATAACGCAGGGGTTGAACTGCGCCTTCTGTCCCTCGTTCATCATGTTCTTTGTCGGGCTCTCGACAGGCTCATAGAACTCCGGCAGCGGGCCGTCCACGGGGACGTAGGAGTGATCGCGCGTCTCGCCGCTCTCCACGTCACTGTACTCGGCGGCGAAGAGGCGGCCAATGCCCTCACCGTTCATACGGAACGGTTTCTGTCCGCCCGGGGTGTTGGGTCCCTGTGTGCGATCGCCGACGTCCGGGACGTCGTAGCCATCCCAGATGCCCTTGGCCTCATCCCACCAGACAAGTGCCTGATCGGGGCGGGTCGGCTTGCCGTTCTCGTCGCAGGACGCACGGTTGTAGAGCATGTGAATGTTGTCGGGCCACGTCCATGCGTAGTTCGGGAAGATGCCCATGTTGCCGTTGTCTTCCTGTCCGCGGCGCTTTGCCATGTGGACACCGTCACCGTAGATGCCCGTGAAGATCCACATGCCCGCCATCGTCGTGCCGTCGTCGCGGATCTCGCGGATGCCGCGCAGGAGATGTCCGTCCTTCAGGTCGTAGCCGTTGCACTCCTTCATGATGTTCTCGACATACGCCTCGCCGTTCGCCTCGGGATCGCCGTAGTTCCATGTGAGGAGCTTGATCGTGTTGTCCTTCGGGTCGGTCGAGTCCTTGTAGAGCTCCACGATGCGCTTCCAGAGCTTGTCGCAGATCCAGTAGTCCGGACGCGAGTCGTACGTGGGATCGGGGCCCTTCATGCGCCACTGGATCATGCGCATGGAGTTCGTCATCGTGCCGCAGCGCTCAAGGTAGGAGGCCGCCGGCATGAAGATGACCTCGGTCTGGATGTCGGCGGGGTTGTCGCCCGGACGCTCCCAGAACGCCGCTGTCTCGTTGACAAAGACATCCTGCACGATGAGGGTATTCAGATTCTTGAGCCCTTTGTTGACAACCGTGAGGTTCGCATTCGTCACCTGGGGGTTCTGCCCACAGACGTAGATGCACTTCATCTTCCCCTCGATCGCCTTCTCAAACATGACGTAGAGCGAATCGTTGTGCGTACCGTTGCGGATCGGCAGGGCGTTGAACAGATAGTCATTTCCTGCATTTGCCGCATCACCGAACCACGCCTTGAGGAGGTTCTTGAGGAACTTCGCACGGAACGTGCCGTTGTGGTGCGTCCACTTCGCGAGCGTATCGTCCGTATGCGTCGGATACGAGAGGTAGGCGGGATAGTACTGGAACATGATGCCGTAGTCCGTCGAGGACTGGACGTTCGGCTGCCCGCGCAGGGCGTCAATGCCGCCGCCCGAGACACCGATGTTGCCCATGAGCAGCTGGATGATCGTAAAGCAGCGGATGTTCTCCACGCCGATCGTGTGCTGCGTCATGCCGAGTGCGTACATCATCACCGTCGGCGTAATGCTCGAGAAGAGCTCCGCCGCCTTCTTGATGTCCGCAACGGGCATGCCCGTGATCGCCGAGGCCTTCTCGAACGTATAGCGCGAGAAATGCTTCGCGAGGCGGTCCATGACCGTGCCCGGCTCCGCCATCGACAGCGCCTTTACCGGCTTGCCGTTTGCGTCGACCTTGTAGCCCCACGTCGTCTTGTCATACGTGCGCGTCTTCTCGTTGTAGCCGGAGAAGATGCCCGCATCGAATTTGTAGTCGTCACGCAGCAGACAGTAGGCATTCGTATTGCGGCGCAGATAGTCGGCATCGTATTTCTTGTTCTGAATAATATAATTGATAAGTGCTCCAAGGAAAACGATATCGGTGCCGGGCCGCAGCTGGAAGAAGTGGTCGGCGACGCGCGAGGTGCGTGTATAGCGTACGTCCACGTGAACGATGGTGGCTCCGTTGTCCTTTGCCTCCATGACGCGTTTCATCGCGAGCGGATGGCATTCTGCGAGGTTCGACCCCTCGATCCAGATCAGCTTCGCCTTCTTGAGGTTGTACCACGAGCCTGTCATCGCGCCGCGCCCAAAGGCGGCGTTCAGCGCCGGCGGCGTCGTCGCATGACAGACGCGCGTCTGGTTGTCAATGAATACGACACCGAGTCCGCGTGCCATCTTGATAAGCTGGTAGCACTCCTCGTTGTTGACCTGCGATCCGCCGACAAAGCCGATGGCATCCGTACGGTTGCTCATGAACTTGTAGCCGTTCGCCTCGTCCTGACCGACCCAATTCTCGTCACGCGTCTTCTTGAGGGCGCGCGCGGAACGGTCGATGGCCTCCTCCCAGCTGATCTCCTCCCAATGGTCACTGCCGGGTGCGCGGTAGAGTGGGCACTTCGGCCGCAGTTCCGCGTTCGGGATGTGACCATAGCCGATGCCCTTCGGGCAGAGACCGCCGCGATTGACGGGATTGTCTGCCGCACCTTCGAGGTTGATCAGCTTGCCGTCCTTGACGTAGCCGATCGTTCCGCAGCCGCAGCCGCAGAAGTGGCAGACGGAGGTAAATTCGCGACCGCCTGTCAGCTTGTACTCTTTTGCCGCCGCCGAGACCGTTGCGACGTCAAGTCCGAGACTGGCGAGTGCCAGCCCGACGCCGCTTAGCCCGGTGGCTTTCAAAAAGTCACGTCTGCTAAGGTTCATCGTGATTCTCCTTTCGTATCGGCGGGATTCCGCCGACAGGCTCTCCTAAACTTCTATATGAAACGAGGATATCCCCGGTTTCAGCAATGTACAGAGGTACACCGTCAGAGGGTGATGCGCTCAGGGTTTGCGTAGATGCAGAACGAGCCCGGCGCCATGCGCGCGCAGAGCGTGATGCCGAGTTTGCGCGCGATGTTGAGCGAGAGGGTGGTCGGAACGGACTTCGCCGCAACCGTGGAGATCCCCATCCGCCCCAGTTTGAGCATCATTTCCGAGGAGCAGCGCCCGCTGAAGATGATGATTTTATCGGAAATCTCCACGTGATTCCTGAGCGCCCAGCCATAGAGCTTGTCAAAGACATTATGGCGGCCGACGTCCTCACGGAAGACGAGGATTTTCCTGTTTGCCTGATCGAACAGGACGCCGCTGTGGACGCCGTTCGTCGTATCGTGGGTCTTGGAGAGATGTGCGAGCAGCTCATCCGCTGTCGCGAGGATATCCTTCGCGCTGAAGCGCACGTCGCGCGGCCGCTCAAAGATCTCCTCGGGGCGCAGCTTCAGGATGCGCCGTGCCGAGAAGTAGCGCGGATTTTTCACCGCGTCCGCCGCCCACCACTGCGCATCCGTCGTCGTCTTGACCGCGGCGCACAGATGCTCTGCGTCCACCGTCATTTCCACGATATCGTCAAAGCTGCGGATGCGCCCCATTTGGGCGAGCATCCCGACGATGAGATCCTCGAAGTCGACGGGTGAGCAGAACGCCGTCGTAAAGTTCTCCCCGTTGAGGTCGATGTCGAAGAAGACCTCCTCCGAGGTATATTTATGATCCGCGACAAACGCATTCTCCTCAGAGACATAGCGGGTCACGGGTACGTCGATAAAGTCACTGCGCTGAATTTCCATCGTTTCTATTCTTCCATTCGTATACTGCATGCTCTCACGCGAGCACCTACATCGTCAAAAACATTATGCCGTCTGTCCCATAGAGCGGCCGCCCCATAAGAAAGAGCGTGATCCGCGCCGCTGTCTCCGGATCGTCGAGATCGCAGCACAGGATTTCTTCGGTGTCCTGTGCCGATTTCTCCTTTGCAAAGAGCGCTGCCGTGCGCTCGTCAATCTCCGGTGCGGCAAGGCCGCGGTCCAGTATCAGTGTCGGCAGAACGCCGCGCGACCGGCTTTCGGTAATATATAAATCCACATCGTCTAATTTCTCTATAATGTCCTGAAAATCCTGCCGTTCACGCGTTTTTTGGAGAATAAAGTAACCGTCCGGTGCACTCACAGCAACGGCCTCTGCCCCCGCAGCGGAGAAGCGCGCCGTATCCTTCCCCTCCGTATCCAGCTGAAACCCGTGGCTGTCGCTCTTGATGACCGCCGTCCGCACACCGTGCGCGGCGAGGAGAGGAATCAGCCGCTCGATGAAGGTCGTCTTGCCCGTACCCGAAGCGGACGCAGCAATCGAGAGGATGGGGCGCGCACGCTCCTCGTTCGCCAGACGCCCGAGCGCAAGCCGGTAGGCGGCGGGCGTATTCACATTAAAGAAGAGCCCCGCGTCTGCCGTAAGCGGCAGTTCCCGCACGGAAAGGTCCCGCATGATAATGCCGAGCTTGCGGTCGCCGCGCGCAATCGCTGCGGCGAAGACCGCGCCCGCATCGCGGCGGTAGAGCGCCGCGAGCGGCTGCCAGTATCCGAGAAGAGTCGGGAGCACAACCTGCGTCCCTCCCGCTGCCTCCGGCAGGAGCTCACGCACGAGCGCGAAGTCATAGAAGGGCATATCGCCCGAGAGAACGAGCGACCACTCCGTCTCCGCCGCCGAAAGCCCCGCTGCGAGCGCCGCTGCAGGCCCCTGTGCGGGCGTCTCATCCGTGACGAGCACGGCCCCGAACTCCTCGGCGAGCGCCGTGAGATCGCTGCGCGCCTCCTCCGCCGCGACCACAATGGCTGCAAAGCCCGCATCGCGCCCTCTGCGGAGCGTGCGTGCAAGGAGATTTTCCCCCGCAAGGGGCAGGAATCGTTTGTCCCGGCCCATGCGCGTGCTCCTGCCCCCCGCCGCAACGACGAGCGTCAGATCGGAGATGTTCATCGTGCGCACTCGCCCGTATCGCCGCGCAGAATCTCAACGCCGTGCTGCAGCTGCGGCAGGATGAACTCCAGACACTCGCGGACCGCCTTCTCGCTGCCCGGCAGATTGACGATCAGCGAGCGTTTCCGAATGCCCGCCGCTGCCCGCGTGAGCATGGCGCGCGGCGTAATCTGCATGGAGAGTGCCCGCATCGCCTCGGGAATGCCCGGCGTCTCGCGCTCGATCACGGCACGCGTCGCCTCCGGGGTCACATCGCGCACGGAGAATCCTGTGCCGCCCGTGGTGAGGATAAGCGCCACACCGCGGTCCGCCCAGAGCGTCATCTCGCGCATCAGCACTTCCTTCTCGTCAGGCACGATATTAAAGCCCGCGACGTGATAGCCTGCCTCCGCAAGCATTTCACGAATCGCGGCGCCGCTCTTATCCTCGCGCTCACCCCGTGCTCCCTTGTCGCTCGCCGTGATCACGGCGGCATCGAGCGGTATCGGCTCCGTTGTGATCTCCATCGTATCGCCGACCGTCACCCATCCGCCGTGCAGCACGCGCGCAAAGACGCCCTCGCGCGGCATGATGCAGTCGCCGACCTGATGATAGATCTGACAGTGGCTGTGGCACTCCTTGCCGATCTGCGTGATCTCAAGAAATACATCTCCCACGCGCAGGCGCGTCCCAAGAGGCAGCTCCTTGAACCGGAATCCCTCGGCTACGACATTCTCGCCGAACGCACCGAAGTCCACATCCGCACCGCGCGCACGGAAATCGTCGATCTCGCCGAGTCCGAGGAGGCTCACCTGCCGGTGCCAGTCTCCCGCATGGGCGTCGCCGTCAATGCCATGCTCCGTCATAAAGAATACGCGGTCCAGTGCGTGTTTCTGCGTGCCGCGCTTCTCGCTGATGCACAGTGCACGGATCTCTCCCATGTTAACCTCCTACCTGATACATTGCGCGCTGATCGCGCGTCTCGCTGTCCATCTCAAAATAATGTTCTGCAGGCTTCTTCAACACGGCATGCGCGATGCGCTCCCGCAGCTGCGCATCCGTCACGCCGCCGCGCAGGAGCGCACGCGTATCGAGACCCGCATTGCTGTACAGGCAGAGTTTCAGGAACCCCTCTGCCGTCAGGCGCACGCGGTTGCAGGTATCGCAGAATTTATGCTCCATCGCGTCGATAAAGCCGAGCGTTCCTAAAAAGCCTGCGGGCCGCACATAGGCAGCCGGCCCCATGGGGACGGCGTTCCCATGCGTCGCCTCGCCCACGGGGAGCAGCGCGCCGAACGCTTCTTTCAGATGCGCCCGCACCTCATCCATCGGCACCCCGCGGTAACCCTCCGTCCGGGCACAGCCGATCGGCATCAATTCGATGAAACGCATCTTGATCGGATAGTCCCGCGCAATCGCCGCGAGCGCCGTGATTTCATCGTCGTTGACGCCCGCAATCGGCACGCAGTTCATCTTCACATCGAGCCGCGTCTCCCGGGTCAGGCGCTCCAGCGTTTCCATCACCGTACCGAAGAGCGGGCGCCGCGTGATCGAGAAAAACTTCCCGCCGTCAAGCGTATCGAGGCTGAGATTCACCGCGTCAAGCCCCGCATCAATCAGCTCATCGAGCATCGTGCCGAGCAGAACACCGTTCGTCGTGACGGCGACCGTCTCGATGCCCGGGGTCTCCTTCAGCCCGCGCACAAGCCGCGTGATATCGCGCCGGACAAGCGGCTCGCCGCCCGTCAGGCGCACCTTGCGGACGCCCATCTCTGCAAGTGCGCGCACATTGCGCAGAATCTCCTCGTAGCTGAGCACATCTGCATGCGCTAGCTTCTTCACCCCGTGTGCAGGCATGCAGTAACGGCACCGCAGATTGCAGCAGTCCGTCACGGAGATGCGCAGATATTCAATTTTACGCTGAAACTGATCCTGCATGATGCGCCTTCTTCTATCATTCAAACTCTGTATGCCGACAGCGCCGTGATGCCCGCACAGGCATGTGCCGCGGAAACAGCCCCGCCGCTGTGCAGCATCAAAGCACTACAATATCGACCTCTGTCCCCGCCGGGAGCGGCTTCGTCCCCGCCGGCACATCCACAAACGCGTTGCAGCCCGCCGCGGAAAAAAGCGTGCCGGACTCGTGCTGATCCGGCAGCGAGACGCGCCCGTCCGCCTCGATCCGTGCACGCAGAAAGCGCCGCCCCGGGCAGTCCTTCGGAAACGCATCGGCGAGCACGGCCCGCCGCCGAACAGGAAGCACCTCCGACCTCCCTGAAAGACGCGCGAGCACCGGCCGCGCCATCAGCTCAAACGTCGCGTAGGCGGCGAACGGATTCCCCGAGAGGGCAATGCCGAGCATCGCACCGCGCGTGTAGGCAATCGCAGGCGCGCCCGGCTTCATGCAGACCCGCCAGAACAGGCGCTCCGCGCCGAGTGCGGGCACCACACCGTGCATGATGTCCTTCTTCCCGACAGATACGCCGCCCGAGGTCAGGAAGAGATCGACACGGTCCGCATAGGAGGCAATCACTTCCGCTGCCCGCTCAACATCATCCGGCACGGAGCCGAGCACCGTGACCTCAGCGCCGAGTTCCTTCAGGCGGCCTGCGAGCAGATAGAGATTGCTGTTGTAAATTTTGCCCGGCTGCAGCGGCTCGCCCGGCTGCAGGAGTTCATCGCCTGTACTCGCCACCGCCGCGCGCACGCGGCGATAGACCGACACATCGCCATAGCCCTCGCTCGCGAGGACGGCGATATGCGCCGCGGTGATCACCTGCCCCTTTTGAATGAGCAGGGTCCCCTTCTTGATGTCCTCGCCCGCACAGCAGTAATTCTCATACGGCTCGGACGGAAAGGAAACATGGATCGCATCCCCGTCCTCGCGCACATCCTCCTGCCGCACAACGCAGTCGCAGCCCGCGGGAATTGCACCACCCGTCATAATGCGGACACATTCGCCCGCACCGACGGTTCCGGCAAAGAAATCACCCGCACACTCCTCGCCGATGACATGCAGGCGCACGGGATGCTCCGCCGAGGCAGCACGCGTGCTCGCCGCCGCAAAGGTATAGCCGTCCAGCGGCGAACGGTCAAACGGAGGATTGTCAAAGCCCGCACGCACCTCCTCAGCCGCCGTGCGTCCCACGGCATCAAGCAGAGGAACGCGCTCCGTCTCCCGGACCGGCGCTGCATGAGCGAGCAGCAGATCAATCGCCTGCTCGAGTTCTATGTCCCGCATATGATCCCTCATTTCCCAAACGGACAGACAGGATAATGGCAGACCCTGCACTCCATGCAGAGCCCGCCGATGCCGAGACGGCGGATCTCCCGCCGCGTCCACTCGCTGCCCGCAATGACGCGCGGCAGGATGATGTCGAAGATCGTCGCCGGGGAGTACATGACGCAGCCCGGCAGCCCCATGATCGGTACCTGCCGTCCTCCCTGCTCATAGTAGGCGAGCAGGAACATCGCCCCCGGCAGCACCGGCGCCCCATAGGTCACAATGCGCGCCCCCGTCGCCTTGATCGCGGCGGGCGTGCGGTCGTCCGGGTCGACGCTCATACCGCCCGTGCAGAGCACCATATCCATGCCCAGATCGAGCAGTTCCGCAATCGCTGCGCGCGTATGCTCCGTCCCGTCGTCCGAGAGGCGATGCTCATCTACCTGCAGGCCGAATGCGCGCAGCTTCGCGTCCAGCACCGGCGTAAACGTATCCTTGATCCGCCCGTGAAAGACCTCAGAGCCGGTCGTCACGACGCCGACCTTCATTTTCTTGTACGGCAAAATCCGCAGCAAAGGCTGATCCCCGGCTGCGGCACGTACTTCTTCCATAATTTTCTTTTCAATGACGAGCGGAATCACGCGCATGCCCGCAAGCTTCATCCCCGCCTTGACCGGAAAGTGCTGCGCAATCGCCGCAATCATCACATCATCGATCTCATTGACGGCGTCGAACGCATCCTCGTTGATCTCAAACACGCCGTCTGCGGTTGCCGTCAGCTCGATCTTGCCCTCTTTGGGCGCACTCGCCGACATATGCTCGTTCTGACAGAGCTCCCGCAGGACCTTCGCCGCATCGTTCTCGTGCAGCATATCCTCGTCGTCTTCCCAGACGTAGATATGCTCCTTGCCAAGGCGCAGCAATACAGGGACATCCTCCGGGCGGATGATATCCCCCTTGCGGAACCGTGCGCCCTTGCGCTCACCGCGTACGATCTCCGTAATGTCATGGCAGAGAACCGTCCCTACCGCGTCCTGAACACGAACCTCCTGCATAATTTTCTCCCCGCTCCGCCGGTATTCCCCATCAACCGTTCAGAAGTGTTCCATACAATACACATTTATGTTAATTCGGATTTTTTCACTCCAAATTAATTTCTTTGTAAAAATCATTCTCATTTATATATTCTTTTTATAGATTATAGCATATAAAATAACTTTTCTCTATGACTTTTTGCACACAGAAGATATTTTTGTCTCCTTTTTCACTGCTGAAGATTCCGTTGATTTTCTAAACGTGTTGCGCTATGATTAAAACATTCGGAGGGAAAGGAGGAAGAAGGATGCCGAATCTGGGACTGACGCATTTCGACGCGGGAGGCGCCGCCGTCATGGTCGATGTCAGCGGGAAGGAGAAAACACACCGCGAAGCCGTTGCCAGCGGCCGTATCTATGTAAGCGAACCGGTTTATGATGCCATCGCAGGAGGCGCGGCGGCAAAGGGCGATGTGCTCGGTGTTGCGCGCATCGCGGGCATCATGGCGGCAAAACGCACATCGGACATGATTCCGCTCTGCCACCCTCTGCCGCTCGCAAAATGCACGCTCAACTTCGCGCTCGAGGAGGTGCCGCGCCGCGCCGTGCGTGCAGAGGCGGCCGTCAAGGTCACGGGCGAGACCGGCGTAGAGATGGAGGCACTGCATGCCGTGAGCACTGCGCTCCTCACCATCTACGATATGTGCAAGGCAATCGACAAGCGCATGGAGATCGGCGACATCCGTCTTGAACGCAAGTCCGGCGGCAAGAGCGGCACATTCGTCCGCTGAGTCATATTCCGAGCAAGGCGCATCTAAGGCAGACGCTATGAGCCCTTGCCTGACGGATTCCGTCACGGGGTATGCCGGGAAACGGGCATGCCTGCTTTTGTAAAGGAGTATATCACATGAAGATCAAAAATGCTTTAACAGCGGCGCTTGCCGCGATGGCCATGCTCACCGCAGGCTGCATCGGCGGCGGGAACTCAGCAAATAAGATGGACACGCCGAAGGAAGGTCTCGCTGAGCTGCAGGTCTCTGCGGCGGCGAGTCTTACCGACGCGATGAAGGAACTCGGCGGCATGTACGAGAAGGAGCACGGGAATACGAAGCTCGTCTTCAATTTCGGCAGCAGCGGCGCCCTCCAGCAGGCGATTGAGAACGGCGGCGCCGCCGACGTTTTCATCTCCGCCGCACAGAAGCAGATGAATGCGCTCGATGAAAAGAAGCTCCTCGCAGACGGCACGCGCGCCGATCTGCTCATCAATGAAGTGGTGCTCATCACGGCGAAGGACAGCAAGCTGAATCTCCCCGACTTCAAGGCAGTGCTCGACCCCGCAGTCGCGCACATCGCCCTCGGCGAGCCGAAGGGAGTACCCGTCGGACAGTACAGCGAGGAGGTCTTTACGAAGCTCGGCATCCTCGATCAGGTGAAGGAGCGCGCCGTCTACGGCTCCGATGTCCGGCAGGTACTTGCATGGGTTGAGACGGGCGATGCAGATGCAGGTGTTGTCTACGCGACGGATGCTGCCGTCTCGGACAAGGTAAAGGTCGCCGCCGTCGCTCCCGAGGATACGCATAAGCCCATCGTCTACCCTGCCGCCGTGCTCAAGGACGCAAAGAATATGAAGGAGGCCAAGGACTTCCTCGCCTTCCTCCAGACCGACACGGCAAAGAAGGTCTTTGAGAAATACGGCTTCAAAGTGAAGTAATGACAGACGAAACATTATCTCCGCTCATTATCTCGCTCGAGGTTGCAGGACTCGCAACAGTGATCACATTTTTTCTCGGCATTGCGCTCGCCTACGGCGTGCTGCAGATCCGCAGCCGCCTCGCGGGCACGATTGCCGATGCGGTCATCACCCTCCCGCTCGTCCTGCCGCCGACCGTCGTCGGTTTCTTCCTCCTGCTCTTTCTCGGAAAGCGCAGCGCCATCGGGAGCGCCCTGCTCTCGATCGACCTGCCGCTTGTCTTTACCTGGCGCGCGGCGGTCGTCGCAGCGGTGATCGTGAGCCTCCCGCTCATGTACCGCACGGCGCGCGGCGCATTCGAGGCAATCGACCGGAACATGATCCACGCCGCACAGACGCTCAGCGTCAGCAACTGGCGCATCTTCTGGCGGATTATCCTGCCGAATGCGCGCCACGGCATCCTTGCGGGGCTCGTCCTCTCATTCGCCCGCGCACTCGGCGAGTTCGGCGCGACCATCATGTTTGCGGGCAATATCCCGGGGCGTACGCAGACCATGTCCACCGCCATTTACGCGGCGGTGCAGGCGAACGACTACGACCTCGCGTTTCGCTGGGCAGTCATCATCTCCCTGTTCTCGCTCTTTTTTATCGGGGCGATGAACCTCTATCTGAAACGGGAGGTGCGTGAATGAAGCTTGTCGTCAACATCGAAAAGCGTCTGCGCAGCTTTACGCTCGCGGCGAATTTCACGCTGACCGATACAACCCTCGCCCTCCTCGGCGCCTCGGGCAGCGGCAAGAGCATGACGCTCAAGTGCATCGCAGGCCTCGAACGTCCGGACCGCGGGCAGATCCTGCTGAACGGGCGCACGCTCTACGACAGTGAGAAAGGCATCAACCTCCCGCCGCAGGCGCGTGGGGTCGGCTATCTCTTCCAGAACTATGCCCTCTTCCCGAACATGACCGTACACGAGAATATCATCTTCGCGCTGGACGGAACGCGGGAGGAAAAGGAGCGCATCCTCGCCGAGAACGTCGCGCGCTTCTCTCTGGAAGGAATCGAAAATGCCTATCCTGCCCGCCTCTCGGGCGGCCAGCAGCAGCGTGCTGCCTTTGCGCGCATCCTCGCGCGCGGAGCAGACCTCCTGCTCCTCGACGAGCCGCTTTCCGCACTCGACACCCACCTGAAATGGCAGATCGAGACGGCACTGCGCGAGATTCTGTCCGCGCAGAATTTAGCGGCAATCCTCGTCACCCACGATCGTGACGAGGCATTCCGCATCGCGCAGGAGATTGCAGTGGTGGACAGGGGGCGTCTCACGCCGCCCATAGACAAGCACGAATTGTTTCGGCGTCCCGGCACACGCGCCGCGACCATACTCACGGGCTGCAAGAACATCTCCGCCGCACGCCGCGCGGACGCAGAGCACGTCGAAGCGACGGACTGGGGCATCACGCTCCGCACCGCGGAAAGCACCTCGGACGTACAGCACATCGCCATTCGTGCGCACAGCCTGATGCCTGCACAGACGGACGGAGAGAACGTCTTTCCCGCACGTGTCACTGAGGTCATTGAGAGCACCTTTACCTACATCGTCATGCTCCGCTTCGCGGACGGTGCCGTTCCCATCCGCTGGGAAACGGATAAGGCCGTATGGAGATCGCTCCATGCGGCTGAGGGTGCCGTTCTGCATTTCCGCTTTCCCGCCGAGGAGCTGATGCTCCTCGCGGACTGACGATCTCGCATATGACTTGTGGTTCCTAAAAACAAAAACCGAACCGTGATGTTTTGTCACAGTTCGGTTTTTTCTATGCGCTTTGTGTGAGAATCCCCGCATCCATGCGCCGGCAGCAGTCCGCATAGTCTTTTGCCGCAGGCTCATGCGTCACTAGGAGGACGGCGGTCCCTTCGTCTGCCGCTGCGCGCAGGAGTGAGAGAACACTCCTCGTCGTCTCCTCGTCGAGGTCGCCCGTCGGCTCGTCCGCGAGCAGGATTTCGGGGCGCATCACGAGCGCACGCGCAATCGTCACGCGCCGGAGTTCCCCGCCTGAGAGTTCCGCCGGATGCACGGCGCCGAGCTTCCGGATGCCGAGGCGTTCCATGAGCTCATCTGCACGGGCAGCGGCCTCGGTCTCTTCCCCCGCGAGGAGGGCGGGCAGGAGGATATTCTCGCGCACCGAGAGCCCGGAGAGCACCATCAGCTGCTGCGGCGCAATGCCGATGTGGCGCCTGCGCAGTTCCGCACGCTCCTCCTCGCTAAGGGCGTAGAGATCCGCATCATCCACGAGCACGCGGCCCGTCACGGGCTTCATCAGTCCGCCGAGCATGTTAAGGAGTGTGCTCTTGCCGCTGCCCGAGCGTCCCGTCACCGCTGTGAGGGTCCCCGCAGCAAGGTGCAGATCGGTCTCCTGCACCGCGATAAAGTATCCGTTCTTTGCACTGTACCGCAAAAAATCCTTGCTGATCTTCTCTGCACGCAGCTCCATTATCCGTCCTCCCGCAGCATCTCGCCCGGCTCCCCGGCACTCACACGCCGAATCGTCCACACCGCGGACAGAACGCCCGCAAGCACGGTCACCGCAAGCACACCCGCGCCGAGCAGCAAGACCGCAGAGAGATCCGGGAGGAGATAGGGGCGCGTCAGGCTCTCCTTCATCAGCCTCGCGAACGGGATGAGAACGACGGCTCCCGTAAGAATGCCTGCCGCACCTCCCGCTGCGGAGATGAGCGCACTTTCCGTCAGCATAGTGCGTATGAGCGTGGCACGCGGTGCTCCGACAATCCGCAGTATCGCAAATTCCCGCCGCCGCTCATGCGCCGCCATGCGAAATGCGATGCCGAGAATGAGTGCGGCAAACAGCCAGACGAGGCTAAGCAGGATGCCGATCACTCCCGTGATGCCGTCCAGCCCCTCCTCCACATGATGCACCATGCCATGCGCCGCCTTTGCCGAGAGCGTCGGATAGGTCTCATTGATCGCGGCTGCCATCCCCTCCGGTGTAAACCCCTCCGCCGTCCGAATCAGCACGGCGGAGACAGCAGCCTCGGGCGGAATGTCCTTGAAGTAGTCAAAGTCGAGCGCCGCCGCATTTGCCATCATCGTGCGCATCGTCTCCATATTCGTGTAGACCGCCGTATCCATCCCCGTGCCCGTCGGGCTCAGGCGCCCGACGACGCGGCAGGGGGTGTTGTAAAACGTCAGCATGGAATCTGTGGGGATGGAAATGCCGCTGCCGACCAAGATCTCGCCGAACCCCATCTCCGCATCACGGCTCTCCTGCATCCATGGGCGAATCGTGAAATCCGACGCAGGATCAAAGCCGATCAGCTGTACTGCGACTGAGCAGCAGCCCGCGTGTGCCGAGGCGAGAAAGAACTGCGGCGCTGCCTGCGCGACCCCCGTCATCCCGCGCAGGTCGTCCAAATAATGCGCCTCCATATAGAAATGTGCAGGCACCCCCTGCACGAGAACGCCCTCCAGCGCCCCCATCTCCGCCGCCTCGCGCGGCAGGACAATAACATCTGCCCCAAGTCGTTCCTGAAAGCGCGCCAGTCCATGCTGAAGGCTCAGCACAACGAGGGAGCCGCCAAAGAGAGCACACGCGAGAACCGCCGCCACAAGACCGAGCGCAGCGGCGCGCGTGGAGTGCGTCCGACAGCTGCGGACGGCGAGAAAACGCGGGAAAGAAGTCACGCCGCGTCCCCCTTTCGATACACATAGATGTCGGCGGCGGCAAGCATGATGTCAAGCAGCGCAATGCTCGTCACTGCCGGTGCCGTAACCGTATGGCAGCGCATCTGATCCATCATGCACAGATCCATGAGATGCCCCGGCAGCAGGAGCGCAAGGAGAGACACGGGAATCATGGCAATCGCCAGCCCGCATTTGATGTGCGCGCGCGGGATGATCAGATGCAGCAGCGCCATCGCCGCAAGCACGGCGGCAACGCCCGCAATCGCCTCTCCCGTATGGTGACAAGGCATCCACGTCCCGTCCGGACGCGCCTCACACGGCGCAAAGACGGTCTGAATGCCGACAAAGAATATGAGATTCAGCACGAGCAGCAGCACGTCCGTGATGCCAAATCTGCGTTTTCCACGGTTCATAACAACAGCTCCTTTGATCGACGTATGCAAATCATTTCAAAATATAGTAACAAAATCGGAAATAATTTTCAATGACAAATGTCATGAAAATATAAAAGAGCCGCAGTACAAACTGCGGCTCTGCATTCACAAATGGCAGGGGTAGCTGGACTCGAACCAACGCATGCGGGATTCAGAATCCCGTGCCTTACCAACTTGGCGATACCCCTATGTCGCTCATTCGGCAACATGGGCAATTATAACGGATACAGCAATGCTTGTCAAGGAATTTTTTAAGCTGCATGAAGGAATCACGCCCTCTTGCGCATATCCTCCTGCGCTTCCTCCGCCGCCTCCTTCTCAAGCGCAAGCACTGCCTGCACGAGGATAGCGCACTCGAGGCGTTTCTTCTGGATCGCACAGCCGACCTCATACGGGTGCCGGATATCCCCGTGAAAGAGATCTGCGTTCGCGTGACAGCCGCCGCTGCAGTAGAACCGCGCCCAGCAGTCACGGCACAGAGGCTTGTTCAGCACATGTGAGTTGCGGAAATACGTCGGCAGTTCCGTATTCTCGACGCCCGTAAAGACGGAGCCGAGACGGTAGTTTTCGCGTCCGACGAACTGATGACACGGATAGAGATCGCCGTTCTCCGCGACGGCATAGTACTCGTGTCCCGCACCGCAGCCCGCCAGACGCTTTGCCACGCAGGGGCCGTGATTGAGATCCATATTGAAGTGGAAGAAGAAGAACCCCTTTCCCGCGCGCACGCGGCTGAGATACGTCTCCGTCAGGCGATCGTACTCGGCAAAGATGCGCGGCAGATCCTCCTCCGTAAAACCAAGCGGGCTGTCCTTCAGCACGACCGGCTCCATCGAAAGGATGTCAAACCCCGCCTCGTTCATCGCGAGCACATCCTTTGTAAAGTCCATGTTTTCGCGCGTATAGGTCCCGCGCAGGTAGTAGTCGTTCCCCCCGCGCGCCTCTACGAGCTTTCGGAAATTCTGCATGACGACATCATAGGTGCCGTTCCCGCGCGAATCTGGGCGCATCGCATCGTGAACCTCGCGCCGCCCATCCGAGGAGAGGACCACCGAGATATTGTTGTCGTTCAGCCACGCGATATTCTTGTCCGAGAGCAGCATGCCGTTCGTCGTCAGTGTCAGTTTGAACTCCTTGCCCGTCTCCTGCTCGCGTTTCCGAACGTACGCCGTGACCTCCTTCACCGTGTGCAGATTCATCAGCGGCTCGCCGCCGAAGAAGTCGATCTCGCAGTGCTTACGCGGCCCGCATCCGTTCACGATAAAATCCACCGCCGCGCACCCAACCTCAGGGCTCATAACGGCGCGATGACCGCCGTAGCAGCCGCCGTCGCCGAAGCAGTATTTGCAGCGCAGATTGCAGTCCTGCGCTACCATCAGGCAGAGTGATTTGACGAGTCCGTGCGACTTGAACGTCGGCGGCACATTGATATCGGGGGCAAAGAGCGCTCCTGCCGCCATCAGCTCATGCAGTTCCCCGGCGGCCTCGCGCAGCTCCTCGGCGGGATAGCGCCCTGCAAGGCGCGCAATCACAGCGTCATCGTTCGTACCGTCGAAATCATCCATCATATCATAAATCATCTCGTCGATGACATGGACTGCGCCGCTGTTGACATCAACGAGGATGTACATATCGTTCTGCTTGAACTTATGCGTTCGGACGTTCATTCTTTCTCCTTCGTAAACACTCTTGGAAATGCAGTAGTACGCCTAAGCAACCCCTAGTGGAGCAAGCGGGGGAAGTGCACTCTGCCCCCTGCGGATTTCTTTCGTCCAAGCGAAGCGCGTTTAAGAAGTCCGCAGGTATTTAGGCAGATAAGTACACGACCGTTTGCGCAGCGAAGTGTTGCGTGGCGTATGCAGGACAAAACACACAGAAAAAGCCCCTCTCGCAAGCGAGAAGGGCAGACGTTCCCCCGCCTTACTTTGCGCAGGGCTGATTGCCCACCGTGCAGGAAGTCTTGCAGGCGGACTGGCAGGATGCCTGGCATTCGCCGCAGCCGCCCGTGTAAAGCGTAGACTGCATCGTCGGCTTGTTGACCGTCTTGATGTGCTTCATAACTCATTCCTCCTCAATCGGTCATTGCTCCTTAATTCTATCGTATCAATCGTATTTATGCAAGATTTTTTTAGAGCTCCGTCCATTCGGCATCGGCGCGCTTGATATCCGCTCCGAGCGCGACCAGCTTTGCCACGAGATCGTCATAGCCGCGGTCAATGTGGTGGATATAGCCGACGCGCGTCTCGCCGTCCGCCGCCAGTCCCGCGAGCACCATCGCAGCGCCTGCACGCAGATCCGTTGCCCGCACGGCAGTGCCGAAAAGCGCCGCACCGCCCTCGACTGTCGCCGTCCGACCGTCCACGCGGATCTTGGCGCCCATGCGCAGGAGCTCATCCACATGCATAAAGCGGTTTTCAAAAACCGTCTCCGTGACAACGCTCGTCCCCTCTGCAACTGCCAGCATTGCCATAAACTGCGCCTGCATATCGGTTGGAAATCCGGGATATGGCAGCGTTGTGAGGTCAATCGCCTGCATCGGCCCGTCCGCACGCACGCGAATGCCCTCGATATCCTCTTCGATCGTCGCGCCTGCCTCTTTGAGCTTTGCCACGACCGGCTTCAAATGTTCACTGATGGCGTTCTCGATGAATACATCGCCGCGCGTCATCGCTGCCGCGACCATATAGGTCCCCGCCTCGATACGGTCCGGAATGATCGTATAGTCCGCCGCACAAAGACTTGGTACACCGTCAATTTTGATGCGGTTGGTCCCCGCGCCGCGAATCTGCGCCCCCATCACATTAAGGAAGTTCGCAAGATCCACAATCTCCGGCTCAAGCGCAGGATTCTCCAAAATCGTCTGCCCTTCGGCACAGGATGCCGCCATCATGACGTTCTCCGTCGCGCCGACGCTTGGGAAATCGAAATAAATCAGTGCACCCTTCAGTCCATGCGGTGCGCGCGCATGGATCGCCCCCTGCGTGATCTCAATCTCGGCACCCAGAGCCTCAAATCCCTTGAGATGCAGATCGATGGGACGCGTCCCGATCGCGCAGCCTCCGGGCAGAGAGATCTCCGCCCGTCCCTCGCGCGCGAGGAGCGGCCCCATGATGAGAAAGGAGGCACGCATCTTTCGGACAAGCTCATATGGAGCACTGACGGTCGCAATCTTCGTCGCGTCGATATGCAGACGGTGGTGTGCCGCCTCATATTCTGCGCGAACCCCAAGCGATTGAAGGACTGCACAGATCGTATAGACATCTTCGAGCGCCGGTACATCCTCGAGCACAGTTACACCGCGGCTGCCGAGCAGGGCCGCCGCGATGATCGGTAGCACCGCATTCTTCGCCCCGCCGATCTTCACGCGTCCGCGCAGCGGATTCCCCCCATGAATGACCAGTTGTTCCATTCGCCCTCGTCCTCCTTGCGGCTCATCCCTCTACCTTGAGTGTTGCGTGTATGACATTCTCAATCACATACGGTGCAAAGAACTTCTCTTTCTCTTCCTTCTTCTTCGGATCGCCAAGCAAGGTCACACGCTTTTCCGGCGCCTGCTTTGCCGCGCGCTCCGATGCCTTGGCCGCCTCCCGCATACGCTTTTTCATTTCCTTATCCGAAGTCGGAGCAGGCGCCGCGCCGGGCGCTATGATAATCTCATTGTTCTGCCCCTTCTCCGCCAGTTCGCGGAGCTTATCCTCCGTTGTCTTGAAATGCTCCTCGTCGTCCGGGATCTCGAGGCCCGCCTGCGCGAGCAGCATCATCGGGTTCACGGGAACGAAGCCGCCGCCGCGAATATCCAAATTCAGCGTTCCGGGCGGCTGCGTTTTCGGCACCCGATACGGAATGGAGAGCGTTTCCTCCGCCTTGCGATAGGGGTGAATCTTCGTTTGGAATGTCACCGTATCGCCCGGCTTTACCGTTGTCTTGTCCGGTGTCGCCGAAACTAGGAGTGCCGTCTGGCGCTCACCGTCCAGCTCCACATCCACGTCCACATCGACGATGTCGGATTCCTCCTCCGCATTCGTCACGATCGTATTCATCGCCTGCAGGAGCTCGGCAACGGCGACCTGTCCGACATCCGCCGTGCTGTAATACATATTGCGCCGTTCGAACACGCCGCCCTCATATGCGTTCGTTCGAATCGCAAAGCGGATGCGCGCCGTACTGCTGCCAAGCGCATCCGACACGCGGCTCATCGCGGCATAGGTAATGCTGCCCGACAAAATCGGCAGAAAGTCCTCATCATAGGCAATCTGCGCGCCGAAAGTCTCCTCCGTGTTCAGCGCCTTATCCCTTACATGAATGCGCACAGGCACTGACGTTGGGAATGTCCCGAGAATGCCTGCAACCCCCGTCTCACGGTCCTGATTGACGCGTCCGATGATGCTGCCGATGTTCGCGATCTTCACGCCGTTGCTCTGACCCGCAATCGTTCCGATCACATCCGCATCGGTCATAAAGTAGTTGACATTCCCCTTATGCATAAAGGAATGCCCAAACGCCACGATCTTCTTCCCGTCAACCGCTGTCACCGTCCCCGTCGCGCCGATGCTGAAATCGCCGTACACCAGCGCCACACCGACCGGCTGTCCAGCCGTGAGCGTCGCGTCGTAGCGTGTATGAATTTTCGTGTTCGCCCCAGAGGCCGCCAGCGGAAGAAAGGAGGTGTCCGCAGGCAGCTTATCCTGCAGATAGCGCAGCCCCGCCGCATTGAAGCCGCTCGTAAAGAAATACGCCTTCTCCTCCGGTTCTGCCGTATCTGTTTCCTTCTTTTCCGGAGGAACATCGGCATCCGAGGGGGTCTTATCGCCTGCGGCGGCTTCGTCCGCCGTTTTCTCTTCCACAGGCTCCTTCTTTTCCCCCTTGAGCGCCGCAATCATGTCGCGCCACTCCGCCTCGCGTTCCGCACGCGTCATCTTCGCAACTGCCTTCTCGCGCTCACGCAGCTGCTCTTTCTCCTTCGCCTTCTTGCGCTCCTCGACCGCCTTGACGACATCAACCGTATTTATGGTCGTTTGATTCTTCTTATCCGGCATCGTCCAGAGCGGCGTCATGTCCTCAATCGGCGTAATGAAGAATGTATAGGGACTGAGATCCTTCAGTCCTGCTGCAAGCGCACCGACAAGACGTCCGTCCACATAGACCGGACTGCCGCTCATCCCCTGCATAACGCCGCCGACATGCTCGATAAAGTCGCCGCTTGTCCGCGCCATAATCATGCGCTGAGAGCCTTTTCCGCCCTCCATCGCACCAAGGATTTCAACGGGGAACGTGCGGATCTCCCCCGATGTATCGAGCACCGTATACGCCGTTCCCTGCATACCCGCCGTCACCTCGCTGTATGGGAGAATCGGCGGCATCGCATGGATTGCCGGCGCATGAAAATTTATTGCCAACGCAAAAAGAGACGCCGCTGCAAGGCGTTTCAAAGAATATCGCAAAATGTCACCTCAAAAAAATATGCTACAATAGAGTTTATCTGCCCTATTGTAGCACAGTCAAGAAATTTTCGCTAGTTTTTTCCGTCAGCTGAGGGAATGCTCCAACTCCTCGAGCGTCTGCTGCTTGCTCTCACGTCCGAGGAGAATCACCGTGCCCGAAATCAGTGCAAAGACCGCTGCAAACATCATAAAGATGCCGCTCATGGGAAACGCATTCGCGAGCATCACACCCACGAGCATCGGTGCAATCATGCCGCCGATCCGTCCAAAACCCGCTGCCCATCCGCTGCCGAGCGCGCGCATCGCCGTCGGGTACTGCTCCGGCGTGTAGGTGTAAATCACGCCCCATGCGCCAAGATTAAAGAAGCTCATCGCCGCGCCCCAGACGAGAAGCGGCGTGACATCGCCCGCATTGCCGAAGAAATAGCTGCACACGCCGCTCATCAAGAGGAACAGCCCGAGCGTATAACGCCGCCCGATCACATCCACCAGATATGCTGCCGCATAGTACCCCGGCAGCTGCGCCACCGTCATAATGAGCACATACTCAAACGTCTTCACAATTGCGAAGCCCTGTGAATACACGATTGACGGCAGCCACATAAAGATCCCATAGTAACTGAACACAATGCCGAACCACGCGAGCCAGAGCATCGTCGTACGGCGGCGCATCCCCTTCGCCCAAAGCGCTGCAAAGCCCGGCGTCTCCACGCGCTCCGCCTCCACCCTGCCCGGTGCAAGCTGATCAAGGAACGGACGCTCCGGCAGCTTCAGCTGTCGCTCAATATCAGAGATGATGGCCTTTGCCTCATCCACACGTCCCTTCGAGAGGAGATAACGGATCGACTCCGGCATATGCAGCCGCAGGAGGAATACATAGAGTGCGGGCAGCGTACCGATGAGAAAGGCAGCCTGCCAGCCAAAGGCCGGAATCAGCAGATAGGCAATGCACGCTGCCGCGAGCCAGCCGAGTCCCCAGAAGCTCTCAAGCAGAACGATGAAGCGCCCGCGCAGACGTGCCGGCGCATACTCGCTCATCAGCGTCGCCGCAACAGGCAGCTCTCCGCCCAAACCAAATCCTACAAGGAAGCGGAACACGAGCAAGGACTCATAACTCCACGCCACAGCACACAATCCCGTTGATATACTGTAAAGAAGCACGGTAATGGTGAACACCTGCTTGCGCCCAATACGGTCCGCAACCGTTCCCGCCAGGACTGCCCCCAGAGCCATACCGATCAGACCGATCGATCCGATCCATCCCGCCTGCGCCGGCGTGAGCCCCCACTCACGCGCCAGCACCGGCAGCACAAATGCAATCAGTCCCGTATCCATCGCATCAAATAGCCATCCCAGCCCCGTCACAGCCAACAGTTTGTACTGAAAGCGACCGAGCGGAAGCTGTTCTAAACGATCCAGCAACATAGTAAATACCCCCTTAAAGATACAGTCCGCAGCGTCAAATTTTTCATAATATAGACGCATGAATCACAAAAAGAAAAGGGGAAATATCCCCTGCAAGAAACAAATATCCCGCCAAAAACGCCCCATCCTATTCCGACAGCACTCTATTTCCGAAAGAAGTGCAGCGTCTGATAGACACTCTCCAAATCGCGCCCTGTATAGCGCAGGCCAATCCGCAGAACCAGAAGGAGGAGGTTAAACCGCCCAAAATAAGCGCGCGCACGTATTGCATAGTGCGGCTGTATACGCGCATAGACAGCAAATGCCCCCGCTGCCAGCAGCGGACCATCATTCCCCATCTCCTTGAAAATACTCTGCATGAAAATCAATAGATCACGCAAAATGCGCTTTTCCCGAGAAAGCCCCACGATGATGCCATCCTCAAAGTCGAGCAAGGTGACCTCTTGACCATCCCATACCATATCTTTCAGCGCAGGCCGCCCATGATGAATCCCAAGCGCATGCAGCGCCGCAAGATTCTCCGCTGCAGAAGAAAGTATGGTCTGCGCCGCCTGTACAGGAAGATCCGCATCTCCTAGTACGTCAATCAGATTGTCCCCACAATCCGCCAGTGCAAGCCATTCGTCACCAGCGGCAAAAACCTCAGGCACACGAATCCCGCGCGCAGAGAGCCGCCGCAGACGTCCTGTCTCAAAGCGCAGCGCTCTCCTCCCATCTGGATCCGCACTGGGCTGTAAAATACCAAGTCCAAAGAAAAGGCATGCCCTGCGTGCAAAACGAAGCCAGGATACATTGCGCACCGGCTCTGCCTGCTTGACCCAAATCTTCTTTCCCGCATAAGAACAGGAAAAAATACGAACGCTTTTATGTTTCCAAATTTCCTTCTGTACAAACGCTTGTCTGCTCATCTGTATTCACCTCTGAGCCACAGCCATTTATAAAGGCAATAAAAGGAAAAAGACCCGTGATATTATCCATCACGAGCTCTTTGAATGAGCGGCAACTACCTAGTCTCCCGCGCCGTCTCCAGC